>Ga0209515_10003609_pt1 | contig 21819 bp, 17 predicted proteins | sample Subgroupgradi54m_FD_187454 | JGI IMG/M metagenome (GOLD analysis project Ga0209515, IMG submission 187454) | Subsurface groundwater microbial communities from S. Glens Falls, New York, USA - GMW60B uncontaminated upgradient, 5.4 m (SPAdes)... ... | reverse complement strand
CACGACGGCGGCCAGCGCCAGCGCCCCATAGCTGGCGACCACGGTCAGGACATGGATCGTCAGCCACAGGTTGCTGCGCAGCACGGCGACGACCGGCGCGATGCTGGAGTCCAGCGGCACGTGGGCCGCCAGGAGCAGGACGATGGCGGCCAGGAGCGCGGCGGCGGCCGCGACGAAGCGGACGCGGGCCACCCGTTCCATCACCAGCGACACGACGACGGCGACGAACGGCAACCACAGCATCGTCTCGTAGAAATTGGAGACCGGCGGGCGGCCGCCGAGGACGACGCGGCTGGCAATGCCCGCGGCGTGGAGGGCGAACGCCAGCCACAGCGTGCGGGTCCCGACCACTGCGGCGACCGAAGGGAGTCCCTGTGGGACCAGCGGCGAGGTCCCGACCACGCTCACGAGCAGCGCCGCGGCGGCGATCGCGTAGACGGCGCAGGCGATCGCGAACGGCTGCGCCCGGTTGTACCCCACCTCCCACGACAACCGCCAGCGCGGCGGGACGGCCGAGGGATTCAGCGCCTGCAGGCGGGCCGCGAGCGCGCGGGCCGTCGTCGTGATCTTCTCCGGCGGACCCTCGCGCGCCGCCGCCAGGAACACCGACCAGACGGCGCGCACGGCCGCCTGTTGGTCCTGGGGATAGCCCTCCGGCGTCAGGATGGGACGCCACACCGGGTCGGCCGAGCCCGGCGGCGGCGGGACCAACGCCAATGACTGCTGCCATAGTCCGCTCACCGCCACGAACCGCTCGTAGGCGTCCATCGTCTCCTGCTCGAGCATCGCGAGCGGCTCATCGCGCGACTGCTTCTCGACGATCGGCGGCAGCCGCCGCATCAGCGCGCGGGTGGACACCAGGGCGTTGTAGGAAACGCGGCGGGTCTTCGGCGCCAACCCCAGCGCCTCCTGCAGGGGACGGAACGGGATGTCCACCAGCGGCACGTCCTGCCAGCGGTCCGGCGACGCCATCATCGCGACGACGGTCGCCACCGGGTCGTCGTGGCCCACCTGCGGCGCGCCGGTGATCCGCTGCAGCGTCTCGCGAGCGAAACTGTCGAACGGCTTGACGCGGCCGTGGTCCTGAACAGGCAGTTGGCGCAGGACGGCCAGCGCCTCGGCGGGAACCACCGGCGTCGGGTCGGCGGCCACCACGATGCCGACGAGGATCAGCCCGAGCCCGAGGAGCGCGGCGAGATGGCGTACGCGCCGCAGGGGGTCACGCATGGGCAGGCCTCGGCATCACGAACATCGTGACCACACCGGCGATCACGATGAGGAATCCCGCGTAGACGAACGGCGTCCCCGGGTCGTTGCGCACCGCCAGGACCGTCGTCTCCACGGGCCCCTCGATGAAGCTGGCCTGGAACAAACTGAAGCCGCGATATTTCAACGGCATGTTCATGCGGATGGTCTTCCGGAGGGTCACCCCGCGGGCCGGGTCGGTGAGCTCGACGTCCGCCTCAAACGCCTGGGCCATCTGGGTGCCAGGATAATCCCTCCGCCGGAAATCCAGCAGCTTCACCGCGAACGGCAGCTCGCGCTGGGCCTTACGATAGTCCACGACCAGCCGCTCGCGGCCGACCGGGAGCTCCGCCCGCTCGCCGAACGGCACCCAGACGTCGGGTCTCCGCGCCCCGTCCTGCGCGACGAGGTGCACGGCCTCCGCGCGGACCCGGTCGCTGCGTGGGGTGACCTCGTGCCGGAGCTGCGCGCGCGGCTCGTATGCCGCGACCCGGAACGTGGTGTCGGACCACGGATGGGGATAGGTCTGCCCGACGACGATCGCGGCCAGACGTTTCGATTGGCCGGCCGGCCCGGTGAGGATCGCCGCCAATCGGCCGTCGGGGGTCGCGACCAGCACGACGGCGTTGGGCGGAAAGTGTTTCAGGGCGGCGCGCCCCGCCAGCCGCGCCAGGTGCGCCGCGTCGGGGACCTCGAGGAAGAAGGCGTGGACGTCGCCCCACCGGACTCCGAACCGCTCCGGATCTCTGGCGAACAACCAGCCATCCCCCGACTGCCCCTGGTGCTCGAGGACCACCTGCACGGCCGGCCACGCCTCGGCCCCGCCGCCAACGACCTGCTCCGTGACCGACGCATCCGGCTCGTAGCGATCCACCGTCAGCGGGACCGTCCGGCCTTCGACCGTCAGCGGGATCGTCAGGTTCGGCGTCCGGCGCCACGCCTGGGAGTCGAACGTGGCGGGGATCGTGTATTGGGCGCCGGGATTCGGTTGATAGATGAGGATCTGTTTCGCCGGCAGCTCGAGGGTGCTCGACGTCTCCCCCTCCGGGATGATGAGCTGGCCCTCGATCCCGAGCCGCCCGCCGAGGACGCCGCCGGACAGGATGAGGATGATCCCCAGGTGCGCCAGCAGGAACGGGGTGTGGCGGCGCTGCCACGGCCACCGTTCCAGCGCGGCGAGGGCGAGGTTGACCGCGAGGAATCCGAGCAGGGCCTGGAACCACCACGACTGGTAGACGAATCGCTGGACCCCGGCGGTGCCGTAACGAGCCTCGTAGAACGTCCCCCACGCCAGCACGCCGCCGATGGCGCCGAGCAACGGGATGGCGACTGCCAGAGAACCCAACCATCGAGCGACACGCGGCATGTGGAATCCTTCGAGGAACTCGCCTAGACGGCGAGAATGTAGTCGGTCAGGTCCAGCAAACCCTGGCGGGCGTCGGAGGGAGCAAGGACCGACAGGCCTTCGCGCGCCTCGTCCACCAGCGCGCGGGCGCGGGCCAGGCACGGCGCGGCCACGTCGTGGGTCACCGCCAGCGTCTTGAGTTCCCGCGCCGCCTCACCGTTGGCTTCGGGCCGCATCAGGTCGAGCACTCGCTGCCGGGCGTCCGGACCGACCGCGTCGCGCAGGACGATGAGCGGCAGGGTGATCTGCCCCTGCGCCAGGTCGGTCCCCAGCGATTTGCCGAGGGACGCTTCCTCGCCGACGATGTCGTGGAGGTCGTCCATGATCTGGAAGGCGATGCCGAACGCCTCGCCGAAGGCGGCTAGCGCGCGGGCCGTCGCCGGGGCCGCGCCCGCCAGCAGCGCCCCGCCCTGGCAGGCCGCGGCCATCAGCGACGCCGTTTTCTCACGGAGGATCGTCAGGTAGGTGGCTTCGTCCAGCTCCGCGTTGAACTGGTGGCGGACCTGCGTCACCTCGCCGGCGCAGACCCGCTGGCTCGTGCGCGCCATCAACCGCAGCACGTCCGACGACCCCAGCCCGCTCAGCAAGCAGAACGCCTGCGCGTAGAGGTAGTCGCCGGCGAGCACCGAGAAGGTGTTCCCCCACCGGGCGTTAACCGTGGACCGGCCGCGGCGCAGACTGGCGGCGTCAATCACGTCGTCGTGGATGAGGGTCGCGGTGTGGATCAGCTCGACCGACGCCGACATCGTAATCACGCGCCGATCCACCGGCCCCGCCGCGCCGGCCACCGCCTGGGCGCTGAACAACGCCAGCGCCGGGCGCAGCCGCTTGCCGAGCATCTCCGAGACGTAGCGCGTCATCTCGCCGAGGAAGCCGTCCACGCCGCGCAGCTCCGTCCGCAGCGTCTCCTCGACGCGGACGAGATCGTCCTGGATCGGCTGGTAGATCGCGTCGAGCGGTTTCGTGGATTTAGTTGCGATCGGCATCGAACACTCGGAGGATCTCGTATTTCGTGTTCCGCTGGGCCGGCACGCGCCCGGCCCCGCGGATGAGCCGGATCGCCTCCTCGACGTCCACCCGGTAGACCATGCCGGTGGCCCCAACGACGACCTCGTCAATCAAGATCCCGCCGAAATCGTTGGCCCCGAACGTCAGGGCGAGCTGGGCCAGCTTCGGCCCCTCGGTGACCCAGCCGGCCTGGAGATTCGGGAGGTTGTCGAGCAGCAGCCGGGCGATCGCGATGACCTTGAGATACTCGCGGCCGCCCGCCGGCGGCACGTCGAGGACCGTGTGGCCGCGCTGGAAGCTCCAGGGGATGAACGCGCGGAAGCCGCCGGTCTCATCCTGGAGCGCGCGCACCCGGACGAGATGTTCGATCCGCTCCGCCGGCGTCTCGACCATGCCGTACGTCATCGTCGCCGTCGTCTTGAGCCCCGACTCGTGCGCCGCCCGATGCACCGCGAACCAGCCGGCCGCGCTCAGCTTCTTCGGGCTGACCGCCTGGCGCACCCGCTCGACGAGGATCTCCGCCCCGCCCCCCGGCATCGAGTCGAGCCCCGCCGCCTTCAGCCGCGCGAAGATTTGGTGGTAGCTCAGCCCCGACACCTGCGCCATCGTGTCAATCTCCGGCGCGGAGAAGGAGTGGAGGTGGATCTGCGGGTAACGGGCCTTGATGGTCCGGCAGAGATCCTCGTAATACTCGAGCGGCAGGGACGGGTCGAGGCCCCCCTGCAGGAGCACCTGCGTCCCGTGGATCGCCACGAGCTCCCCGACCCGCCGGAGGAGCTCTTCCATCGGCAGGCGGTAGACGTCGGGGTGGCCCGGCTTGCGATAGAACGCGCAGAAGGAGCAGTCGGCGGTGCAGGCGTTCGTGTAGTTGATGTTGCGGTCCACGACGAAGGTGCCGAGGTTGCCCGGATGGAGCGTGCAGCGGCGCGTATCGGCCGCCTGCCCCAGCGCGTAGAGCGGGGCCTCCTCCCACAGCTGCAATCCTTCGTCGGCGCTCAGCCGCTCACCGGCGCGCGCCTTCTCCAGCAACGACTCCACCGCCGTCGTCATCGTCAGCATGCCACCCTCGCCGGCAGCAGTCCCAACGTCTGGGCCGCGTCCGCGTAGCGTTGGAGCCCGGTCTGCGCCGCGTCGTCCAAGTCGTAGCGGATGCCGCGGAAGTAGTCGCGCACCACCGGCTCGGGGAATCCGGTGCGGGCCGCCGCCGCGCGCGCCACCTCGTCGAGGTGCGCCTGCCCCCACGCCTTGGAAGCCGCCAGCGCCTGCCGCAGCGCCTGGACCTGGTCCGGCGATGCGGCGGTGACGGCGCGCCGCACGGCCCAGACGGCGTAGACCATCGGCAGGCCGGTCCACTGGCGCCAGAGCGCGCCCAAATCCCACGTGAAGTAGTCGTCGCGGGCGACCGGCAGGGCCCGCAGGGCCTCGTCGCCGATCAGCAACGCCGCCGGGAACTCCCGCAGCACCGCCGGGAACGGCAACTCGGCCGTCACGTAGCGGGCCTGGAGGCCGTGCGCCTGCTCGAGCAGGATCCGCAGCAGCGCCGGCGTCGTCGCTCCCTGCGCCGTGACGGCGATCGTCTGCCCCGCCAGCGCCAGCAGCGGCACCCGGCTGACCAGGAGCACGCTGTTGACGCCGCTGTCGGAGCCGATCGCCAACTCGGGCAACAACTGCCACTCGTCGCGGTGGCGCAGGTAGGCCATCGCGGACACCGCGCTGGCATCGAGCGTCCCGGCGGCGAGCTGGGCGTTGAGGGCCGCCGGCGTCCCGCGCACCAGCGTCACCGGCGCCGGCACGAGCCCCGCGGCCAGCGCGTAGGTCGCCGGCCACGAGTTTAGGAACTCGATATCGCCGAGACGCAGGTTAGGCGGCAACGAGCTGGCCCTCTCGATACAGCGAGTCCACCTCGACGGCGGCGCGGCCGGCGTGTTGGATCATCGCCATCAGCTCGTCGCGCGTCGGCCGGTCGTCGTGGACGGCCCCCGCGGCGTGCACGATCCGTTCCTCGAGATTCGTGCTGCCGACGTCGTCCACGCCGAAGTCGAGCGCCACCTGCAGGAGCTTCGTCCCCACGTAGGTCCAGAGGAGTTTGATGTGCGGCACGTTGTCGAGCAACAGGCGCGAGACGGCGTACACCCGCAGGTCGTCGTAGCCGGTCGTCGGCTTGAGAGACGGCATCGCGGTGTTCTCGGCGTGGAAGCTCAGCGGCACGAACGCCAGGAACCCGCCGGTCCGGTCCTGCACCTCGCGGATCCTGAGCATGTGCTCGACCCGCTCCTCGAGCGTCTCGACGTGCCCGTAGAGCATCGTCGCGTTGCTCGGGACGCCGAGGCGGTGCCCTGCTTCGTGCACGTCGAGCCAGCGCTGGGCCGAGATCTTCCCCTGGCAGACGATGTCGCGCACCCGGTCCACCAAGATTTCCGCGCCGCCGCCCGGCTGGCAGTCGAGCCCGGCCGCCTGCAACCGCGCGTAGACCTCCTCCAACGGCAGGCGGAACTTCTTCGCGAAGAAGTCCAGCTCGACAGCGGTGAACGCCTTGATCGTCGCCCACGGGACGAGCCGCCGCAGCGCGCGGAACAGGTTCTCGTAGTACTCGAACGGCAGGCGCGGGTTGAGCCCGCCGGTGATGTGGAACTCGCGGACGCCGAGCCGGCCGGCTTGCTCCGCCTGCTGGGCTAGCTCTTCGACCGTGAAGGTGTAGGCCTCCGCGTGGTCGAGCGGCCGGTAGAACGCGCACAGCGCACAGGAGAGGACGCACGCGTTGGAATAATTGACGTGGAGGGTGTGGGTGTAGAACGTCTTGTCGCCGTGGAGCCGCTCGCGGACGACGTTGGCCAAGGCCCCCAGCCCGCACAGGTCGTCGGTCTGGAAGAGGGCCAGGCCGTCCTCTCGGGTCAGCCGCTCCCCGGCGTGGACCTTCTCGACAATGTTAGAGGCGATCATCGAGCGGAATCTCTTGCGGCTGGCCCCATCGGCGGATCATCGGATGGTCAATGCCCATCTGGTCGAGGACGCGGGCGACAACGGTGTCCACCAGCTCCTCGACGGTGGTCGGGCGGTGGTAGAACGCCGGCATCGCCGGGATGATGGTCGCGCCAAGGTTCGCCAGCGCCAGGAGATTCTGGAGATGCCCGGCGTGCAGGGGGGTCTCGCGCGGGACGATGATGAGGCGGCGGCGCTCTTTCAAGGTGACGTCGGCGGCGCGGTGGATCAGATTCTGCGACAGCCCGTGGGCGATGGCGGCGGCGGTCCCCATCGAGCAGGGGGCGATCACCATGCCGGCAGTCGGGACCGAGCCGCTGGCGATCGGCGCGGCGAGGTTGGTCACCGGCTCCTGGTGCCAGCCGCGCGCGCCGACGAGGTCGGCGAGCCGGTCGGTGCCCAACTCCACCTTGAGGACCAGTCGGCCGGCGTCGCTGACGAGGACGATCGGCTCCGTGCCCTGCTCGATCAACCCCTGCAGGAGCCGGATGCCGTAGACACTACCGGAGGCGCCGGTGATCGCTAGAATGGGCGAGGCCATGGAGATACGCAGTCCAGGACGGTAGTCACGAGTAGGAGCGCGCTCACCCAGCCGTTGACGACGAAGAAGGCCTGATTGACCCGCCGCACATCGTTGGGAGAGACGAGCCGATGCTCGTAGTGCAAGAGGGCCGCCACGACCACCCAGCCCACCCAGAAGCAGACCGACCGGTGGGTGACGACTCCGAAGACGCCAAGGGCGACGACCATGCCGGCGTGACAACACCGCGCCGCGCGCAGGGCCGGAATCATCCCAAAGCGTTGCGGCACCGAGTATAACCGATGGGCGCGATCGAAGTCAATATCCAGGGTGCTGTAGAGGATATCGAAGCCGGCGACCCAGAGCATCACCGCGGCCAGCAGCCAGAGCGGGCGCGGGTCCCAGACGCCGGTCACCGCCAGCCAGCCGCCGAGCGGGGCCATCCCCAGCACGAGGCCGAGGCCGACGTGGCAGAGCCAGGTAAACCGCTTCAGGAACGGATAGAGGGTCAGCAAGGCGAGGGCGATCGGGGTCAACCGCAGGCAAAGGGGGTTCAGGCGGGCAGCACTATAGAGGAAGAGGGCCGTGGCAGCCAGCGCCAGCATGAAAAGGACCGGCGGCGTCACCCGCCCCTGCGCGGTCGGCCACGCCGCGGTGCGGGGGTTCAGCCGATCGAACGGGAGGTCGAGGAGGCGGTTCCAGGCCATCCCGGCCGTGCGCGCCCCCACCATCGCCAGCGTCACCCACCCCAGCCAGCGCCACCCAGGAAATCCCCCGGCCGCCACCCATCCGCCGAGATAGGCGAACGGCAGGGCGAAGATCGTGTGCTGGAGTTTCAGCGCCTCGGCGACGTCGCGGATTCGCATTTAGGCGGCAGCCATCCCCTGCTTCGGGGGTGCGGCGCGCGGGGACGGCCTCGATGGCCCCAGCGGGGCCATCGGGCCTACCGCTCGGCCTCGCTCGTCCCTCGCTACGCTCGGGACACCGTGCCCGCTCGGCCTCCGCGAGTCCCCGCGGCGCCGCACCCCACTCACGGGGACCCCTGGCTGCCGCCACGTCCTTCTTCGCATGCGACTACTATACCGTGGTCGGATCGGGGGGACAACTGTACGGGTCGTTGCCGAGTTGATGGGGATGGTTACGTGGCTTGCTCGAACTAGACGACAGGCTCAGGCGGCGTGTTCACACACGACGTGCCCATCGTGCCCGGTGGCACGCAGGGCTATGGCTAATGAGACCGGAAGATCGGCGTCTACCAGCAGTCTCACGGACGCGCGCTGGGCGGCGGGGGCGTCAGCTCTTCTTCGTTCGCGAGGAGGGCCGCGTAATTCATGCAAGCACGGATATCCTCATCCGTCACGGGAGGATACTCTCGGCACACGTCGGCGGCCGTCATCCCGGTCGCGAGCGCTTCCAGGACGACGTATACGGGGGTTCTGGTCCCACGGATGCACGGCTTGCCGTGTTGAACGTGCTGGTCTACGGCGATGCGTTCCAACAACTTAGAGAGTTGAACCACGATACCCTCCTATGCGTACGGTCGGGGGAAGTATACCCCTGCCTGTAGCGGCCCGTCAATCGTCGAGGATCAGCCAGTGTTACAGATACCGCTCCACCGCAGCGGCCAGCCGCTCGGCCTCAAGCTGTTGGTTCTGGGTCAGTCGCTCAACACCCAGTAAGTGACGATACAGCTCCCGCCATAACAGCGTCGCATCCACAGAGCCCGTCAGGTGGCGGACTGAGAGCCCGGCGGTCGCTTCAACGGCCTGTTGTAGTTGCTGGAATTCAGCGCCGGTGCCGCGCATCTGGAGCTGTTCCACCGCGGTATACACATCACCTTCTAAGATGTCCGCAATCCCGTCCACATGATCCACCGCAACGATTCCTCGATCTTCCAAGTTCTGTGCAGATCCTGCGCGATCGGCCCAAACGATCAGCGGCAGGAACACGCGGGATGAGATTTGATCGTTGAGCAGAAGTTGTCGCATGGATTCGGTCATGGCGGACGGACCGAGGACCAGCGCCGTGCGAAGCAAGAATTGGTGCCCCTCGACCAACGCCGCCCACCGCGCCATCGTCGCCTGCATCTCCTCCCGCGTCATCGGCCGCTCCTCCAGGCCGGCGGCAGCGGGCCGGGCAACATCGTCGGAAGCGGGGGCGGCCGGCCTGGAGAAGAGCGGCTCGATCATGGTTCGGTGGAACGCTTGGACGAAGGTGCGCATCGCCGTCCGGTTGGCCCAGATGTGGTCCAGCCGTTGGTGATGGAACCATGCGCCGCCCGCAGCGCCGTGCCGATCGGCCACGTCCAGATGGGGCGTTCGGCCGGTGGCGATCGTATCGCATCCGAGCCGGAGGGTGCCGAGTTCGCGTCCTCTTTCCCTGAGGGTGAGGGTCACTTTCGGGGGCTTCTCGCGGGTCACGACGTCCGCCGTATAGTCGTGCCCCTGGCCGTCCCGAAACCAGACGGTGACGCCGCGCGTGAACGCATCGCTGTGGGGACCCATGACGCGGACGGTGTGCGTGACGACCAACCGCTCCAGCAGCGCGCTCACGGCTTCCAAGAACACGCGGCGCTGGCTCGCCAGCCACGGGGGAGGGGCGTCGTGCTCGCGCCGCGCCATGGCGCCGTGGAACAACGCGATCAGCGACTCGGCGGCCTCAGGCCCCTGCAGGAGGGGCGGCGTAGCCTGCAGCCATGCGTCGGTGGCGGCTCGCAGGCCGTCGAGCCACGCGTCCGCGCCGGTCATCGGCCGCTCCTCCAGGCCGGCCGGGAGCGTGTCGAAGATCCCCTGCACGAACTGCCGCATCTGGGTTCGGGTCTGCCAGACACGGCCCACGGACCAACCGTGAAGCCACGGGTGATGGTCCCCCTCCGAATCGCCGATGTCGAGATGCCGGATCTTGGGTTTGTAATAGCGATCCATGCCCAGCCGCACCGTGCTCAGGACGCGCCGCGTGTCCAGGTTCGCGATCGTCACGGTCAACAAGGGGCTGCCGCCGACGTCGCCGTAGAGGTGGACGAGGTACGGCGTGCCGCCCACGGTGAGCTCCACGTCGGCCGAACGATCCCCATTTTCACGGGGATACGCGTGCAGGCGGAGATCCGGGAATCGCTCCGGATGCGCGAGCTGGCCCACGAATGCGCTGAAGACCTTGAGGCATTCCTGGCGGAACGGCCGGCGGGCCGGCGGGGGTGTTTTCCCCGCATGGATCATGGCTTGGCGGAAACGATCTATGAAGACGGCCCCTGCCGCTTCGTCCGCGAGCCATCCCCGCGCCTGCCATACTTTCGTCGCCGCCATCAACCCTTCCAGCCACGGCTCTTCCTCTAGGCCGGCGGCGACGTGTTGGTCATACAGGGTTTGAAGACCTTGGAGAAGCTCTTGTTGGGAGTCGTCTCGGCGAACAACGGCGGGGAGGGATTCCCGCACCCCATCAGCGCGGAGCGAAAACGACTGCAACGCCCACACGGCCTCGTCCAAACGCTTCAGGAGCCGCCGTCGCGCCTGGCGCAACACGGCCTGCACGGCGGGATCACGACTAACCCAGACCATCCCGAGCACTTCCGTACGCCAGCGGCCGAGCTGTGACGAGACGGGGCGACGGACATTCCAATGCTCCAGGGGTGATAGGGCCGGGCGCAATCGCGTGACAGGGATGTTGAATCGGGTGTGCAACTCGTTCGCCGTTTTTGCCATCTCGGTCACCCATGCTCCGAGTAGTGGGGTGACCGATGACCGGTCATCCGGTCTCGCCGGGTCCCACAAGCGACCATTGACGTTCAGATGGACCCAGAGCGCATTCAGGCCGTCGTTCGCAACGATCGGTCCTTCCAGCGCGAACCCCTCGGCCGCCGCCGCCCGCTCCAGCAACTCCCACAGGAAGAGTTGCGTGTCTATGCTGTGCGAGGGCAGCGTTTGGAACTCCAAGTAGTTGTCGGTCTCACCGGGATCGTGCTCCCACTTAGTAGCCACGCGCAAACGGTCGGCCGCATCCAGGTTCTCCGGCACGCGCATGAACAATTCGAGGAGCTGTTGGATCGCCTCGGCATCAGCGTGGCGCTCCGGGATTTCCGAGTGGATTTCCAGCGCGATCCGGTGGTGCCGACCACGGCGCCGACGGGCTGCCTGCTCCCAGCGAGCCAAATCGGCCAGCGCGCGCTTCAGCTCGGCCTCGGACATCCGCCCGACGCGGAAGAGATAGCCGGCCGCCAACGCCGCCTGCTGGCTGCCGGGCGAGGGGAGGCGACGATATCGGGCGAGGGACTCCGGAGGCAGCAGATACGCCATCGAGTGCAGCGTGCGGGCCGCCGTGATACGGCTTTGGAGGGATGCCCGCTCCTCGTGATCGCGAAGATGCTGGACGGTCGGGGCCAACGCCTCGGTGAGCGCCGCCCGCCGGCGGGGGTTTGGGATTGAGCGTGCCGCCGCCACATTGGCAATCGTGTCCACGTCCCAGAGCTGTATGACAGTGCCGTCCGGGCGGGCGGCTAACGATGCCAAGAGTTTCCCATCGGTACTGAACGTCAACCAATGAACCTCGTGAACGTCCTCCGTAAGGAGGAGGTGTGCGGTCGCCGTCGAATGCCGAAGCTCAATGCCGGAGCTCCGCGACCGTGTCATGCTCGCGCGCAACGCGCCATGGGCAGCCGCCGGCGGGTCGCGGGCATCGGGGGATTCAAATGAAACGGGGCGGCCGTCCACGACGAGCGTGAACGTCTTCTGGTTGGCGCTCAACTCTTCTGACGGATAGGGCACGGTCCGCGCCACCGTCCACCGCAGGGGCTCCTGTCCTTCTTCCAGGCCGGATTGCGGCGACGGCAACGCGGCCTTCAGTTCCTCCAGGCCGGTGTTCTCCTGGCCGACGCGGAGGGCGAGCGCGGGCATGGGGGCGCCCACGAGCAGGGCGGCGCAGAGCCCGGCGGCAAGCCAGCGTGTGAGCGATACGGGGAATCGTCTGGTCATGATAAGAACAGTATACCTGATCCGTCGAGGAAACAGAAGGTCTGTATCTAGATTTATTTACTTTAACTCAGACGGGAGGCCATACTCGGTCCAGCGGCGGGTGACGAGGGCTTGGATCTCGGGGGTCATCACGATCGGAGCTGGCCACGGGCGGGGGTGGCCTTCTTCCTTGAGCTTCCGCGTGGCATCCACTCCCATCTTCGAGCCGTAGTTCCACTCGGGGGAGGCGTGATTGAGCGTGTCCACCGGGCCCTGCACGAAGAAGCAGTCCCGCTGGGGATCAATGTTCATGAACGCCAGCCACGCCACCTGGCTCAGATTGTGCACGTCCACGTCGGCGTCCACGACGAGAATCACTTTCGTGAACATGAGCTGGCCCAGCCCCCAGAGGGCGTGCGCCGCCTTCCGCGCCTGGCCGGGGTACGACTTCCTGATCGAGACGATCACGGCGTTGTTGAAAATCCCCTCCGCCGGGAAATTCATGTCCACGAGCTCGGGGACCATCTTCCGCACGAGCGGCAGGAAGATCCGCTCGGTCGCCTTTCCCAGCCAGAGGTCCTCCATCGGCGGGACGCCGACGATCGTCGTCGGGTAGATCGGGTCGCGGCGGTGGGTGATCGCCGTCACGTGGAGCACCGGGTATGGCTCCGGCAGGGAGTAGTAGCCGGTGTGGTCGCCGAACGGTCCCTCCTCGCGGCGCGGGCCGACCTCGACGTAGCCCTCGATGATGATCTCCGCGTGGGCCGGCACCTCGAGATCCACCGTCTTGGCCTTCACCAGCTCGACCGGCTGCTTGCGCAGGAAGCCGGCGAACAAATACTCGTCAATCCCCTCCGGCAGGGGGGCGCTCGCCGCGTAGATGGTCGCTGGGTCGCCGCCGAGGGCAATCGCCACCGGCATCCGCTCCCCCTTGGCGTACCCCTTCCAATGCTCGGCCCCGTCCTTGTGCGGCTGCCAGTGCATCCCGAGTGTCCGCTCGTCGAACATCTGGAGCCGGTAGAGCCCGACGTTGCGGCGGCCGGTCTGCTTGTTCCGGGTAATCGTGGCACCGAGCGTGATGAAGCGTCCCGCGTCCTGCGGCCAGCACTGGAGGATCGGCAGGGCCGCCAGCGACGGGCCTGTCCCGAGTGAAGTGGGGATCACCACCTCCTGGCAGGGGGCGCGCGACACCACCTTCGGCGGGAATTGGGCCAGCTCGGCGATCCTCGGCAGGAGGGCCAGCTTCTCGAGGAAGCCCGACGGCGTCGGGATCTCCAGGAGGTCGTCAATCCGCCGGGCGATGTCGTCCAGCGACGCCACGCCGAGGGCTAACTCCATGCGGGCTTTCGTGCCGAACAGGTTGATCGCCACCGGCATCGTCGAACCCTTGACCGATTCGAACAGGAGGGCCGGGCCGCCGGGGCCGGTGTGGTCGAGGGTCGTCTTCGAGAGGCGGTCGGTGATCTCGGTGATCTCCAGCACCGGGTCCACCGGCGCCGTCACGCGGGCCAGCCAGCCCTTCTGCTCGATCGCCGCGATGAACTCCCGCAGATCGGTGAACGCCATTATCTCCTCTGATTCGATGGGGTCAGACCCATGGGTCTGACCCCCGTGTAGAGGATCACGGCGCCGCCGAGCAGCGGCGTGGCGGCGACGTCGGCGAAGCCGGCCTCGCGCAGCCGCGCCAGGAACTGCTCGGGCTGGAGGAAGCCGGCGATCGAGCGCCGCAAATAGGTGAATGGGCCGCGGACGCCGGTCAGCAGCCAGCCAATGGCCAGCGTCCCGACCCCCAGCCAGAGGGCGTGGCCCCAGCGCAGGAGCGCGGCGCGCGGGCGGCTGAACTCGAGGATGGCGAGCCGGCCGCCGGGGCGCAGGACGCGGCGGCTCTCCGCCAGCGTCCGCCCGAGGTCGCTCACGTTGCGCATGACGAACCCGCTGACCACCGCGTCATAGGTGTGCTCCGCCGCCGGGAGGGCTTCCGCCTGCGCCTGCACGGCCCGGACGTGCCAGCCGGCTGGCACGCGCGCCGCCTTGGCGCACGCCCGCTGCAGCATCGGCGCCGAGACATCCAGCGCCTCGACGACGCCGGTCGGGGCGACGGCGACGGCGGCCATCAGCGCCAGGTCACCGGTACCGGCCCCGAGATCGAGGACCCGCCAGCCGGGCCGGAGCCCCGCCGCGGCGATCGCCCGTCGGCGCCAATATTGGTCGAGCCCGAGACTGGCCAGCCGGTTGAAGAGATCGTACCGCGGGCTCAGCGCGTCGAACAGGGCGCGGACGACCGACGCCTTATCGCCGGCGGGGGCGCCGGGCGCGGCGGCGCGGGGTGAAGGTAAGCTGCCCTTCGCGCTCGCGGAAACTGATGATGAAATGCTCAAAGACATCCTGCCGTCCCAGTAAGTTGAAATCGAGGTCGAAGCCCTGCGGCACGCCGAACGTCACGAGCCCTCGCCAGGTGCCGAGGCGGGCGGCCAGCCGGTACAGCTTGATGGCCAGCGTCCGTCCCCCGCTGGAGCGCATCGCCACCCGCTGCGGCAGGAGGTCGGTCACGCCGAGCCGCTGGGCCTCCTCGGGGCGGAGGATGCTGTGCGACGCCCCGGAGTCCACGTAGACCCACACCTTGTGCCACCGGCGGCGGCCCCGCACCTGGATCGGGATGATCGGGGCCTGCCCCCCGCGGTACCGCGTGTAGGAGAATCGCACCGGGCTAGACGCCGGTGAGCACGCCGTCGCGAAGGGGGATGCGGATCACCGACGGGAGGGCGGCCCCGGTCCGCCGACGGGCCTCGTCCTCCACCTGCTTGGCCGAGGGGCCGGAGGCGACGACCTGCCGGCGAACCACGGCGATGTACCGCCCGCCGTACTGCGTGATGAGTTGATCGAAGTGCTGCACGATCCAACGGTCATCCCGGTCCATCGGGGGGAGCCCTCCTACGTCGAGGATAGCACGGCGGTGCGGGGAGCGTCAACGCTCGCGCCGCGCGCGGCCCCGGTGACCGTGCGGATCGCGGCGGCGGTGACGCGGACGAGGCGGCGCAGCTCGGCGGCGGTGATCGAGAGTGGCGGGAACAGGACGATGACGCTCCCTAACGGGCGGAGGATCACGCCGTGCCGCCGCACCTCCTCGCAGACGCGGATGCCGATCTTCTGCTCCCACGGGTACGGCGCCCGCGTGGCGCGGTCGCGCACCAGCTCAATGCCGGCGACGAGGCCGAGCTGGCGGATGTCGCCGACGTGCGGGAGCCCGCGCAGCATGGCCAGATCCCGACGGAAGAGGGCGATCTTCGGCTTCAGGCGCTGGAGCGTCCGCTCGCGGCGAAAGAGCTCGAGGTTGGCGAGCGCGGCGGCACAGCCGAGCGGATTCCCCGTGTACGAGTGGCCGTGGAAGAATGTTTTTTTATCCGCGTAATCACCCAAGAACGCCTGATAGACGCGCTCAGTGGTCAGCGTGGCCGCCACCGGCAGATAGCCGCCGGTGAGCCCTTTCGCCACCGTCATCAGATCGGGCGTCACCCCCTCCTGCTGACAAGCGAACATCGTCCCGGTCCGCCCGAACCCCATCGCCACCTCGTCGGCGATCAGCAGGACGTCATGCTGCGTGCAGAGCTCGCGGATGCGGGCTAGCCACCCCTTCGGCTCGACGAGGAGGCCGGAGGCCGCCTGCATCCCTGGCTCGACGATGACCGCGGCGATCTCGTCGGCGCGCTCACGCAGGACGTTTTCCAGCGGCTCGAGGCAGGCGAGCCGGCATGACGGGTAGGTGAGCTTTAACGGGCACCGGTAGCAATAGGGGGACGGGATCGTCACCGTGTCGAACAGGAGCGGCCGGTACGCCGCGTGGAACAGGTCAATCCCCCCGACGGAGACCGCGCCGACGGTGTCGCCGTGGTAGGCGTTCTCGAACGTCACGAAGGTGCGCTTGGTCTTCACGCCGGCCTGCTGCCAATACTGGTATGCCATCTTGAGCGCCACCTCGACCGCCGTCGAGCCGTCGTCGGAGAAGAACACTTTCGTGAGGCCTCTCGGGGCGATCGCCACCAACTGTTTGGCCAGGATGATTGACGGCTCGTTGGCCAGGCCCAGCAGCGTCGAGTGGCTGACACGCCCGAGCTGGCGGCGGACCGCCGCGTCGAGCGCCGGGTGGCGATGTCCATGGACGTTGACCCAGAGCGAGGAGATCCCGTCGAGGAACCAGCGGCCGTCGGCGGCGCGGAGAGCATTCCCCTTGGCCTCGGTGATGACGAGCGGGTCGGTCCACTCCGCCATCTGCGTGAACGGATGCCAAACGTAGCGGCGGTCGTCGGCCGCCAGGCGGGCCGGGCGTCTGGCGCGGGCACGATGCCAGCGCCGCGTCGCCGACAGGATCGCCCTCACGTCGAGCGCCCGCGCGACGGCCGCCTGCACGCGCGCCGGCGTGGCCCGCGCGACGAGCGGCACGATGCCGACGACCGGCAGTCCACTCCAGCGACGGAGGACGGCGGGATTCGTCCGCTCGGCCACCGAGGGCCGTCGCGGGCGCCCATTCAACACGAGGCCAAGCAGATCGAGCCCGGCGCTGCGGGCCTGCTCGACGGTCAGCAAGGTGTGGTTGATCGTCCCGAGCTGGGCGCAGGTGACGAGGAGCACCGGCAGGTCGAGGGCCCGGACGAGGTCGGCGACGGTGCGCTGGTCGTCCAGCGGGACGAGCAACCCGCCGATCCCCTCGACGAGGACGACGTCGTGGCGCGCCGCCAACTCGTCGTAGGCGCGGCGGATGACGGCTAAGTCAATGCGCGTTCGTCCTCGGGCCACGGCCGGGGCCGCCGGAATCGGAAACCGGTACGGGTTGACCAGTTCAAGCGGGTCGTCCACGCCGGCGGCGCGCCGCAGCCACGCGGCATCGCCGGTGTTGGGGCTGGTGACGCCGGTGGCGACCGGCTTCATGACGCCGACGTTCACGCCGCGGCGACGGAGCGCTGCGGCCAGCCCGGCGGCGACCGCCGTCTTGCCGATCTCCGTCCCGGTGCCGAGGATGAAGAGGCCGATGCCGCGGGCCATTAGAGCTCTCCGCGGTGGACGAGGGCCGAGAGCTTCACCAGTGCTTCGTTGAGGTCGCGCGCCGCGTGCGTGGCCATCACCGTCGTGCGGATGCGCCCCTGTCCCGTCGGCACCGTCGGCGGGCGGATGCCGGGGGCGCAGATCCCGGCGGTCCTCAGCGCCGCGGCCACCGCCATCGTCCGGGCGGTGTCGCCGAGCAGGATCGGCACGATCGGCGTCTCGCGCGCCACCAACGGCAGGCCCAACCGCGTCAGCCCGTCGGTCCACTGCGCCTGCCGCGCCCACAACGCCTGCCGGAGGGCCGGCTCCTCCTGCACGACGCGGATCGCCGCGAGTGCTGCGGCCGAGGCCGACGGCGGCAGGGCCGTCGTATAGATGAACGAGCGGGCCTTGTTGCGCAGGACGTCCACCAACGTCCGCGAGCCAGCGATGAAGCCACCGAGGGAGCCGAGGGCCTTCGACAACGTCCCCATTTGAATCAACCCGTCCGCCGGCATCATCCCGAAATGCTCCAGCGCCCCCCGCCCCGTCGCCCCGAGCACGCCGGTGCCGTGCGCGTCGTCCACGAGCAGCCAGGCGTCGGCCGCGCGGGCGGCCTCCCAGAGCGCCGGCAACGGGGCGAGGGCGCCGTCCATCGAGAAGATGCTCTCCGTGACGACGAGCGTGCGGCGCGCGCCCCGACGGCGGGTCAGCAGCGCCCGCAGCCGGACGATGTCGCCGTGCGGGTAGACGCGGAAGGTCGCCCGGCTCAGGCGGCAGGCGTCCACGAGACTAGCATGGACGAGCCGGTCGGCCAACACCAGGTCGCCCGGCCCGACGAGGGTGGTGATGACGCCGAGGTTGGCCAGGTAACCGGTCGGGAAGACGAGGGCGGCCGCCGTCTGCTTGAACGCCGCGAGGGCAGTCTCCAACTCTTCGTGGATGCGCAGATGCCCGGTGATGAGCCGCGAGGCGCCGGCCCCGGTGCCGTACTGCTGGAGGGCGTCCATGGCTGCGGCGACCACGCGGGGGTGCGTCGTGAGCCCAAGGTAATTGTTCGAGGCAAGATTGAGGAGCCGATGGCCTTCGACGGTGATCCACGGCGCCGACGGCCCGTCCACGCACTGGAACTGCCGGGACAACCCAGCGTCGCGGAGCGCCGCCAACTCCTCGTCGAGATGCCATGCCGTCCGTGCCGATGTGGGGGTCATAGGACGCGGCTGTCGGCGGTGAACACCTGCCCGGTGACGCCGCGGCACCGGTCGGACAACAGCCAGAGGGCCAAGTCGGCCACTACCTCAGCGTCTGAGACGGTGCCGAGCGCGCTCTGTTGGCGCGCCCGTTCCCATCCCTCGGGCGGCACCGTCTCCGTCATCCGAGACGGGGTGAAGCCAGGGCAGACCGCGTTGACCTCGATCCCCCACGGCCCGAGCTCCTGCGCCGCCGCCCGCGTGAAGCCGAGGATGCCGGCTTTGGCCGCGCTGTAGTTGGCCTGGCCCACGCGACCGTGGAGCCCGGCCTGCGAGATCACCGTCACGATCTTCCCGGTGCGCTGATGCTGCATCGAGGGGAGGACCGTCTGCACGGCGAGGAATGTCCCGGTCAGGTGGGTGGCGATCACGGTGGACCATTCGTCGTCGGTCATCTTCGCCAGCGTCCGGTCGGCGAGGGTCCCCGCCGCCGTCACCAGCCCGTCAATCTGCCCGGTCTGCTGCAGCGCCTGCGCGACCCACTGGGTCAGCGGCTCGCGCTGCGTGACATCCACGGCCAGCAGCAGGTCGGCGGGGCACTGCGCCGGGTCGGGCCGATGGGTGAGGTAGGTGCCGGCAACCCACGCCCCCTCCCGCTTGGCGGCGCGGACGATGGCGCTGCCGATCGCGCCGCTGGCTCCGGTGATTAGGAGGACCTTCCCACGGAGCCCCATATTACCGCTCTCTTCTCAGCAACGTTTTCTGTCACCTCAAGGGGGCACCGCAAGGGTTCCCCCTTGGGCCCCCTCCTTGCGTGGTCAACAGCTCAGCGAGCTGTCAGGGCGGGGTCGCCGCGGTCGGGCGCGAAGCCCAGGTCCTGGACGAGCTGCAGGTCCTCGGCCGGCTGGCGGCCGATCGTCGTGAGATAACTGCCGATGATGAGGCCGTTGGCCCCGCAGAGGAGCGCCAGCGACTGCAGGTCGCGGACGTTGAGCTCCCGCCCGCCGGCCAGCTCGATGATTGCCCACGGGAGAATGAGCCGGAAGATGGCGACGGTCTTGATCACCTCCAGCGGCTCCGGCGGCGCGGCCTGTTCCAGCGGTGTGCCGGGGCGCGGGTTGATCACGTTGACCGGTACGCACTCGACGCCGAGCTCCGCCAGCGCGAACGCCAGATCCAACCGCCCCTCCGGCGTCTCGCCAAGCCCGAGGATGCCGCCCGCGCACCGCTCCATGCTGTGCGCCTTGAGCTGTTTGAGGGTGTTGACGCGGTCCTGATAGGTGTGCGTCGTGCAGATGTTGGAGAAATTCGACTCACAGGTCTCGAGGTTGTGATTGTAGCGGGTCATGCCGGCGGCCTTGAGGGTCTCGATCTGGGCGTCGGTGATGAAGCCGAGCGAGCACTCGGGGGCCAGCGACGTCTGCTCGCGGATGAGGCGCACCGCCTCGACGATCGTCGGCAGGTCCCGGTCGCTCAGGCCGCGGGTCGCCGTGACGATGCAGAACCGCTTGGCCCCGAACGTCTCTGCCTGCTTGGCCCGCTCGAGGATCGCCGTCGGGCTCATCAGCGGATACTTGGAGATGTCGGTGTTCCAGTGGCCCGACTGCGAGCAGAAGCGGCAGTTCTCGGCGCACTCGCCGGCCTTCGCGTTGACCAGCGCGCAGAGCTGGCAGGATTTGCCGGTGTACTTGACGCGCACGCGGGCCGCCCAGCTCCCGAGCTCGAGGATGTCCGACGGCTCGGTCAGCGCCATCAGCTCGCGCGCCTCCCCCCGGGTGATCGCGCCGCCGCGCAGGACTTTTTCCCCGACCGACCGAATCAAGACTGACGACATTGAAACCTCCCTTTATAACCGTCGTGTTCCGTGTTGCCAAGCTGTTGACCACGCAAGGAGGGGGCCCAAGGGGGAACCCTTGCGGTGCCCCCTTGAGGTGACAGGAAACTCCGCAGGGACGATCACGGTCATTGGACTAGGATGACACCGGGGAGCGGAATTGTCAACCGCGCCGGCCTTGGCCGGTTGACAATGGATTACGCTTGCCAGCGGGTCTCGAGGTCGTGGAGGGTCTGCTGAAAAACTTCTTCAGAAAAGGAGGCGGCCGGTGGAAGGAGATCGAGATTGTCAAAAATCTGCCGAACGGCGATCGGTAACGTCGACTCCGAAAGGAAGACTATCTCCGTCACCATCCGCCGCATGATCTGAAGTGCAGCGAGCTCGGCGGCATCGCCTTCTATGGAACTGACCACGATGATCCGGCGAATCTTCAGGGGCAGAGGTTTGGGCGTGATTGCCATAAATTGGAGGGCGCCGTGCGGCGTCCCCACGTAATCCACGGTGCGCCCCGATCCAGGAGATAGCGATGTCAGGGCGGACACGAGGGACTCTGGGGACGCCAGCACTCCCTCGGCAACGATGACCCGCTGATGCAAACCTCGCAAGGCCGCCAACGCCAGAAGGCGCGGAAGCCACAACGCCTCCGGCCCGATGATTTGCACGACCGACTGGTCATCCAACGGTTGCAACCGTTGGGTCAATCGCCGCGTCGCCCCGGCATAGTCCAGCAGCTTCGGTATCAGCGCTGGGGGGAAACCCGGCACGGAGGCCAAACGTTGTTCGGCCCACTCCCGCGCCGCACGGGGTCCCTCCCGCGCGGCGCGATCCAGATACCCATAGACCGCGCCATGGGCTTCGAGCACCCAGGACCGCGGGGGCGGATACCGCACCACGGCATCTGCCGCGATCAGCTCAAACTGTGCGAGTTGCCGAGGCATGGTCTGGTCCGGCGGCAAGGGATAGATCGTGGAGAGGGCCCGATCGTACGGAAGGCGCCGCTCGAGGAACGCCGCCCACGCGTCTTGGCTCGCAGAAGGATGGACCTGGCGGTAATAGTCCCGCAACACCTTGATCGCCGCCGCCCGATCCGGCTCCTCCAGCCCGGTGGCGAGGAGCTGGGCAGCCGCAATGGGGTGCGCAGCGGCTTGCTCGGCTTCAAAGGCAGGCCGCTCGGCCGGCCGGAGGCCGGTGGCATTCCACAACTCGATGGTGCCGTTCGTGTCGATGTGGACAAATCCCTCGGACACCGGCGATGGGGCTCCGTTCGATGAAGAAACCGTCAGGCGCCCTGCGGATGCGGTCACGGTCACCATGCCACGGTGGAGAATCCCGCGCCCGTCCGCCGATTCGTAGTCATACGAGCACTGGATCATCGGGATCGGACGGCCGGCCCCCACGCGCTGTTCCAGGAATGTGCACCAGTCGGCCAGCGACGCCCAGCGCGCGTGGTCCGGCGGCGGCTGCATGGTGATCGGTTCATCCTCTTGGGACGCCGGATTGGAGGATTTCAACGGCTCGCTGGACCACAAGGTCCTCAAGTGCTCGACGGCCGTCTCCCACCGCCAGTCTTGGGGTTTCTCAGGGAGCCCGAGGTGGAACAACAGGCCCGTGAGGAATGCGGTCGGCTTGAAGAGGTCGGCGCGCAATCCCTGAGGAAAGAAAAAGGGCTTCACAGATCG
>Ga0209515_10003607_pt1 | contig 21827 bp, 21 predicted proteins | sample Subgroupgradi54m_FD_187454 | JGI IMG/M metagenome (GOLD analysis project Ga0209515, IMG submission 187454) | Subsurface groundwater microbial communities from S. Glens Falls, New York, USA - GMW60B uncontaminated upgradient, 5.4 m (SPAdes)... ... | reverse complement strand
GGCATTGCTCCCTGGGTGATTGCGCCCGAGCCGAACACATGGCGTGAGCTGCTGGCCGCGCTTGACGCGAAGTCGGCGGATCTCTCGCTGCGCGGCGCCCGCGTCGCCGTGCAGGAGTACGGCGCGGCGAATCCGCAGCTGCTCGATGGACTGCTCGAGCGCGGCGCCAGCGTGCTCAGCGTGCCGGTGTACCGGTGGGCGCTGCCGCAGAACATCGAGCCGCTTCGAGCCGCCGCCCAGGGCATCGCGGACGGACGCATCGAAGTGGCACTGTTCACGACCGCCACGCAAGTCGTTCATCTGCTGGAGATCGCTCGTCAACTGACCATCGACGCCGACGTGCGGCAAGGCCTCGCATCGATGGCGGTTGCGTCCATCGGCCCGACGACGTCCGAGGAGCTGCGCGAGCAGGGAATCGCCGTCGACATCGAGGCGAGCCATCCAAAGATGGGGTTCCTCGTCCGGGAAGCGGCCGAGCGCGCCGCGGATGTCCTGCGGACAAAACGTGGCGGCGCGGCGTTACGATGAAGGGCATGACTGACGCACTACGCACGAAGACGGATCTGGCCGAGCTGCTGACCGACGCCACGCTCTTCCGGGAACAGGCGTACATGGGCGGCGAGTGGGTGGGTGGCGGAGCGACGCTGGCCGTGCGCAATCCGGCCAACGGCGAAGTCGTTGGCCATATCCCGGACCTCGGCGCCGAGCCGACACGCCGCGCGATTGCGGCCGCCCATGCCGCGTTTCCGCAGTGGCGCGCGCTGCCGGCCGGCAAGCGCAGCACGCTGCTCGAGGACTGGTTCGACGCGATCAATCAGCACACCGAGGATCTCGCGAAGATCCTGACGCTCGAGCAAGGCAAGCCGCTCGCCGAATCGCGCGGCGAGATCACGTATGGCGCCGGCTTCGTCAAGTGGTTCGCCGAGGAAGGCAAGCGTGTCTACGGCGAGACGATTCCCTCGCCGACGCCCGATCGCCGCATCATCGTCCTCAAGGAGCCGATCGGCGTCTGCGCGGCGATCACGCCGTGGAATTTCCCGAACGCGATGATCACGCGCAAAGTCGCGCCGGCGCTCGCCGCGGGCTGCACGATCGTGCTCAAGCCGTCGGAGCTCACGCCGTTTTCGGCGCTCGCGCTCGCCGTGCTCGCCGAGCGTGTCGGCTTTCCCGCGGGCGTCATCAACATCGTTACCGGCCAGCCTGGACCGATCGGCGAGGCCATGACGTCGAGCGACCTCGTGCGCAAGCTGTCGTTCACCGGATCGACGCGCGTCGGACGCTACCTGATGGAGAAATCCGCCGGCACGCTCAAGCGTTTGAGCCTGGAGCTCGGAGGCAACGCGCCGTTCATCGTCTTTGACGATGCGGATATGGACAAGGCAATGAAAGGCGTGATGGCGAGCAAGTTCCGCAACGCGGGGCAGACATGCGTGTCGGCGAACCGGATTCTCGTGCAGGACGCGATCTACGACGAGTTCGCCGCGAAGCTCACGAAGAAGGTCTCGGGCCTCGTCGTCGGAGACGGCCTGGATGTGAAGGTGACCGTCGGTCCGCTCATCAACGACGCGGCCACGGAGAAGGTACTCGGTCACGTCGAGGATGCCCGTGCGCACGGCGCGGTTGCCACCGTCGGCGGCGGCGCGCACGCGCTCGGCGGCCACTTCGTCGCGCCGACGGTGCTGACCGGCATGACGCCGGCGATGCGCGTCGGATCGGAGGAGACGTTCGGTCCCGTCGCACCGCTCTTCCGCTTCAAGACCGAGGACGAAGCGCTCGAGATCGCCAACAGCACCGCGTACGGCCTCGCAGCGTACTACTACACCGAGAACATCCGGCGATCGTGGCGCGTCGCGGAGCGCCTCGAGTTCGGCATGGTCGGCCTCAACACCGGGAGCATCTCGGTCGAAATGGCGCCGTTCGGCGGCGTGAAGCAGTCAGGCTTCGGCCGCGAGGGATCGCACTACGGCATCGACGAGTTCCTGCAGGTGAAGGCGTTTCATCTCGGTGACATTACGTAATATGTTTTGCTTCGTGTTCTTCGTGACCTTCGTGGTTTGATTACTCCCATGCCGACCTCCGACGAACTGCTCGAGCTCGCGGACCGCTGCGCGGAGAAGATCGATCTTGGAGGCAGGCTGCGGACCGTACCCTCGTTCTCCGACGCCGAAGAGCAGTGCGAGGACGAGTACGAGGAGCTGCTGCAGGCCATCCACGAGGACGAGTTGTTTGCGCCCGTCGACATCCAGCTTCAGGAAACGCTCGTCGAGCAGATTGCCGCGGCGCTGCCGGAAGACAAGCGCACGATGATCGTCGAGCTCGCCGACAACCACGCGCGGCATATCTGGCTGCAGCAGGAAGGCGCGTATCACCTCGGGCTGGCGGTTGGACGCCGGCTACGCCTTCGTCGCGAATCCTGATTTCATCGCGCGCACGCCGCCCAGAGAGAACTGCGTGATGTGTTCGGCGATTTCGTCGAGCGTGACGGGCGGTATGTCGGCTGCGTGCATCATCCTGGCGACGGCCTGGCTCCACAACATGCTGTTGAACTGAGACTGCACGCTGAGCGCGCACCGCATCACTCGCGGATCGTTCGCAGGGCAGCCGATCAGTTCGCCAATCACTCCGCACAAGTAGGCCGTGCGCGGTCTCAAGACTTCTTCTGCAACCGTGTCGAGCGCCGGCGTCGGGTCCGACAATTCGCGCAGCATCAACTGGTGGATCCAAGTTTCGTGGCCTTTGCCGAGGATGCGCTGGAGGAAGACGGAGACATAGGCGCGAATGCGCTCGTCCGGCGGCTTGCCTTCGCCGGCCGCGCGGGCCGCCGCCGTCGTCGACTGCATCGTGGCGATCGCCGTTTCGACGACCGCGCGATAGAGCCCGTCCTTGCCGCCGAAGTGGTAGTTCACCGCGGCGACGTTGGCCCGCGCCTTCTTGCAGATATCGCGCACCGTCACCTTCGCGAAGCCGCGCTCCGCAAAGAGCCGCGCCGCGGCATTCAGTACGCGAGCCCGGGTTTCCTGGTCCTGCTCCGCCATGCCCGTTACAGCGTCCGCTTGAACAGCATCGTGGCCGCGGTCATCGTGACCGCGGAGAACGCGAGGAGATAGAGAATGTCGCCCGTGATCGCCTCGAAGCCGGTGTTCTTCAGGAGCAGGCTCTTGAAGGCGTGCACGGAGTAGGTGAACGGATCGATTTTCGCGATGACCTGCATCCACGGTGGAAAGCCCTGCTGCGGATAGACCGCGCCGCTGGGGAAGTAGAGCACCGTGTTCAGGACGCCGAAGATGGCGCGCGGCAGCAGCGGATCCGTGATGCGCACCATCAGCAGGAACATCATGCTGATCAGCGCGAACGCGGTCACCACGATCATGACGAACAGGCGCACGACGCGGAACGGGTCGAAGGGATTCGGCACACCCGCGATCACCGATCCGACCAGCATGATCGCGAACCCGGCCAGCACAGCTTTGATCGTGCCCGAGACGTTGAAGCCCGCAATCAGCTCCAGCTTCGTGATCGGCGTCACGAGGTAGCCCTCGTGCAGCCCGCGCGCCTTGTCGTCGATGAAGATGATGCCGCCGCCGATCATCACCATCATGAAGATCGACATCGCGATCGACCCGGGCAGCAGGTACTGGATGTACGGCACGTACGGATACACCTCGACGACGTCCAGCGTGGCTCTGGCCGGCACGCGCGCGACGGTCGGCGGCTCGTTGTACGCGAGCAGCATCGAGCTGAGGCTGCCCGCGAGCGCGCCGGCGACGACGTTGTCGGTGTTGTCCTCGATCAGCGCGACCTTCGGCTGGTTCTTCTGAAGCATCCGCCGCGAGAACTCCGGCGGAATGGTCAGCACCCCGTTGACGCGGCCGTTGCGGAGGTCATTTACCGCCTGACCCTGATCCGCGTAGTCGAGGAGATCGACGGTGCGCGCACCCGCCGAGACTGCTTGCGCCAGCTCGCGAACCTTGACCGCGGGCAGACCGTGGTCCTGGTCGACCACGGCCAGCTTGAGATGCTTGACGTTGCCGCCGAAGGCGTAGCCGAGGATCACGAGCTGTACGAGCGGAAAGACCATCGAGACGACGATCAGGAACGGGCTGCGGCGGAACCGGCGCAGCTCGCGTTCGACGATTGCCCACATCCGCGACATCGCTAGGCCCTCCGCAGCATGAACGGTGAATCCTTGGCCGACGCTTCCTGCAGCTCGTCGCGGAGCGCGCGTCCCGTGTAGTGCACGAACACGTCGTCGAGCGTCGTGCTCTGGACCGACAGGGAATGCACGGTGACGTTCGCCGCGGCCGCCGCCTCCATGAGCGCGAGCGTCGTGGCGGGGCCGTTGCCCGACGAGAACCGGTACACGCTCTCGTGGGCGGTCACGCCTTCGACAAACGGCAACGCCTCGAGTCGCGCCTCCCAGTCCGGCGGAGCATTGGAGAAGCTTGCTTCGAGCACATTCTTCCCGGGAATCGACGCCTTCAGGGTGAGTGGAGAATCCAGCGCGACGAGCTTGCCGTGATCGACGATGGCCACGCGGTCGCAGAGCTTGTCGGCCTCGTCCATGTAATGTGTGGTGATAAGAATCGTGAGGTCGCGCTGCGACTTGATCTTCCGAAGCATCTCCCACACAGCCGTGCGCGACACGGGGTCGAGCCCGGTTGTCGGCTCGTCGAGGAAGAAGACGCGCGGCTCGTGCACGAGGCCGCGGGCGATTTCGACGCGGCGGCGCATGCCGCCCGACAGAAACTTGACCTGCTTATCCTTCCACTGCAGGAGCTCGACCGACGCGAGGAGTTCGGGAATCAGCTTCTTGCGCTTCTCCTTGGGCACGCTGTACAGCTTCGCGTAAATCAGCAGGTTCTCCTCGACGCTCAGCTCGAGGTCGCTCGTCATCGCCTGCGGGATGACGCCGATGGTGCGCCGCACATTGTCAGCCTGCTTCGCAATGTCGAAGCCGCCGACCAGCGCGGTGCCGGAGGTTGGCGGCAGCAGCGTCACGAGCATTCGGATCAGCGTGGACTTGCCGGCGCCATTCGGGCCGAGCAGTCCGAAGATTTCACCTTCCTCGACGGCAAAGCTGACGCCGTCGACGGCGGTGAAGTCGCCGAACTTCTTGACGATGCTGCGGACGTCGATGGCGCAGGTCATGGGAGGGGCAGATCCACGTACGCCGTCATCCCGACGGCGAGGCGACGGTCGCGGTTATCGACGCGCAACCGGATTTCGAATGTCTTGATGTCGCGCTTCGTGCGGCTCACATCGCGCTGGGTGGCAAACGCCGCCTCGACGCCGCGATAGAAGACGGTGCCCTCACGGACCTCGCCCGATGGCAACCGGACCTGCAGCTTGTCGCCGACACGAACCCGATCGATGTAGGTCTCTTCGACGTTCGCGCGCACCCACAAGTCATCAGGATTGATCAGCGTGACGATCGGCTGGCCCGGCGTCACCACTTCGCCAAGGCGCGCGGCGATGACGTCGACGATGGCGTCGAGCGGTGAGCGAAGCTCGGTATAGGCGAGCCGGACACCTGCTTTCGCGCGCTGCGCGGCGGCCGCGGCCTGCTGCTTCTGATTGGTTTCGAGCTGGCTGCGGCGAATGGAGACCTGGTCGGCGTTGGACCGCGCGAGCTCGACAGCCGCGCGCTGCGCGTCGATCTGTTTCGCGAGCGAATCGATCTTCGACTGCGCAACCTGCAACGCGGTCTGCGCCTGATCGAGCTCCTGCTGCGAGACGACGCCCTGCTTCGACATCTGCTCCGCGCGATTGAAGGTGATTTTCGCGTTGTCGAGCTCTGCCTGCGCGGCCATCTGCTGCGCCTGCGCCGCGGCGAGGTTCGCTTCGGCCTGTCGAATCTGATCGCCGACCTGCCGCTCCTGAAAGCGCAGCGCAGCGGCACTTTCCGCCACCTGCGAGGTCGCGCCTTCGGCCCCCGCCGTGTAGAACGCCTGCTCCTGCTGCAGCTCGCCCGGGTCGAGGACCGCCAGGACCTGGTCTTTCTTGACCTGGTCGCCTTCCTTGACGAGCAGCTGATCGATCCGCCCGGCGATCTGCGGGCTGACGACGACGTCGTTGGTGGTGACGATGCCGGTGAGGACGAGCGGCACGGGACGCGAGCTGCGGTACCAGTAGTAGCCGCCGCCGGCGACGGCAATCACAAGAATCAGCGGGCGAATGATGCGTTTCATGTCGAGTCAAACAAGTGTATTAAACGTTTGTTTGACAAGTCAACAGGCGTAACATACGCGCCATGCAGAGATTCGTGCTTGCCGTGGCGCTGGTCGCCGGCCTCACGGCGTTGTCGCTTCACGCCGCGGGGAATGTGGACACGGCGTTCACGGCTTTCTGGGATGCACCGACGACCGCCGCCGCGGAAAAGACGGTGCACGGGATCATCGACAGCGGCATCGACTTCGACGGCGCGTGGACGCGGCTGAAAGCGGGCCGCAGGTACGCGAAAGAGAAGACGGGCCTCGTTCGCCATACGACGAGCGTCGGCGACGAGTCGTTCGAGACGCTGATCGAGATTCCTGCAGAGTACGACGTGGCAAGGAAGTGGCCGCTGCGCGTGCAGCTCCATGGCGGCGTCGGCCGTCCGCCGCAGTCAGGCCGCCAGCCGCAGTCGACGCGCATTCCGGGCGAACCGCAGATTTACGTCGAGCCGCAGGCGTCCGACGAGAACGCCTGGTGGCACACGAGCCAGGTCGACAACATCCTCGGCCTGCTCGACATGGTGAAGCGGAAGTACAACGTCGACGAGACGCAGACCTACGTGACGGGCATCTCGGACGGCGGGACCGGCACCTATTTCTTCGCGCTGCGCGAGCCCAACCCGTGGTCGGCCTGCCTGACGCTCAACGGCCAGCCGCTCGTGCTCGCCAACCGCGACGCGCTCATCGACGGCAACCTGTATCTGGGTAATCTCGCGAACTGCCCGCTCTACATCGAGAACGGCGATCACGATCCGCTGTATCCCGCCGAAACCGTCACGCCAATCGTCGAGGCGATGCACGCGGCCGGCATCATGCCGGTCTACCACATCATGCGGAACGACAAGCACGACACGCACTGGTGGCCGGATGAGCGCGCCTTCTACGAGATGTTCGTGCACGCGCACCCGCGCGCGCCGCATCCGGAGCGGTTGTCGTGGGAGACCGATCGGACCGATCGATTCAATCGCGTGCGCTGGCTCCTCATCGACAAGCTCGGCGTGCACAAGTCGGACAGCGCGCTCGAGGACGTGAACGCGGCCAGCTTCGAGGGCGACAAGATCAGCCTGTTCCCGCGGTTTCGCCAGAAGGCCTCGGGCCGCGTGGACATCGAACGCCACGGCAACGCCTTCGACGCGAAGACACGCGGCGTGGGCGAGTTCACGCTGCTGCTGTCGCCCGACGTCATCGATTTTACGAAGCCAGTCCAGGTGACCGTGAACGGCGCGCCCGCATTCGGCGTGGTGGTGAAGAAGGATCTGCCGACCCTACTGAAATGGGCCGCTCGCGACAACGACCGGACAGCTTTGTATGGCGCCGAACTCCACGTCCTCGTCCCCTGACGCCGGCGTTGTCATCCGGCGCGCGAACGGGAAGGACCTCCCGGCGCTCGGCGTTCTTGGCGCATCGCTGCTGCGCGAGCATCACGCGTTCGACCCTCAACGCTTCATGGCGCCCCGCGGCGATCCGGAATCCGGGTACGGCTGGTTTCTTGGTACTCAGCTCAAAGAAGAGGACGTGGCAGTGTTTGTCGCCGAACGCGACGGCACCGTAATCGGCTATGTCTATGTGGGTTTGGAGCCGCAATCGTGGAAGGAACTGCGCGATGCCGCCGGCTTCATCCACGATGTCGTGGTGGCACCCGAAGCCCAGCGGCACGGGGTGGCCAGCGCGCTGATCGACGCGGCATGCGACTGGTTTCGCTCAGTTGGCGCGCCGCGCGTGGTGCTCTGGACCGCCGAAAAGAACGACGGCGCGCAGCGGCTGTTCGCGCGTCTCGGCTTTCGTAGAACGATGATCGAAATGACGCGTGAGCTGAATGGATACCATGGCGCGTAATTGGAACGGTTCTGGCAAGCGCCGCTACGTGCGGCGTTCCGTGGCGGCCGTTGTCGTCACCTGCGGGCTGGCAGTCGTCGCGTCCATCGAGGGCGCCCAGCGCGGCATTCCGTTCAAACCCCTCAAGCACTCGCAAGTTGACGTCAACTCGCCGGAGGCCGCGGCCGAGGAGGGGTACGACGGCGGCTTCAGGTTCTGCCGGATCCGTTTCCGTACCTCACCCGAGGGCGATGGGGCGGGATGGTATGTCGACTACCCGCGCGCCGACGAGAACCTGTCGATTCGCCTGTCGCAGCTCACGAGAATTCCGGTCACGACCTATGGCGAAGGCGATCCGGTCCACATCGTGTTGCGGCTGACGGACGCGGAACTGTTCCAGTGTCCGTTCGTGATGATGACCGAGCCGGGCGGAGCCGAGTTCGACGATCAGGAGGCGGCGCAGCTCGGAACGTATCTGCGCAAGGGCGGCTTCCTGTGGGCCGATGATTTCTGGGGCAGCCGCGCGTGGGACTGGTGGTCGAGGCAGATTGCGAAGGCGCTGCCGGCGAACGAATATCCGATCGTCGACGTGCCGATCGACCATCCGATGTTCCACACGATGTTCGACATCAAGGAGATCCCGCAGATTCCGAACATCGGGCTGTGGGAGAGCGCGCACATCACGTCGGAGCGCGGCGCCGACAGCGCCGAGGCGCATGCGCGCGCCATCTTCGACAGGAAGGGACGCTTGATGGTGTTCATGACGTTCGACACCGATTTCGGCGACGCCTTCGAGCGGGAGAGTGAGAGCCCCGATTACTTCCAGCGCTTCTCGGTTCCCGCGTACGAGATCGGCTCCGACGTCATCATCTACGCGCTGACGCACTGAGCCGCCCGGATCGGTCGGCGAACGCTATCGCCGGGGCAGCTCGATTCGATCCCAGACCTGATGACCGCTGTTCCCGTCTGCATTGAGGTTGGTCCAGACGAGCGTCTTGCCGTCGGGCGAGACGCGATACATCACGCGTTCGTCGACGACGCCCTTGGTCGCGCGCTCGCGATACAGCGAGTTGCGATCGACCAGCCACATGGCCACCGTCTGGCCCAGTCCGTTCGGTCCCTGCGGGTTCGGGTAGATGTTCTTGCCGTCGAGCTTGAAAAAGAACTCGCGCGCGTCGTCGGTGAAGACGTTCTTGTAGTCGGCCTTGGTCGGCGGCCAGTACAAAAAGACCTCCTGCTTGATACCGCCGTTCTCCGCCGTATAGATCACCGTGCCGGTGTCCTTGAAGCGATTCGCGAGCTTCAGCGCCGGATCTGACCGATCGAAATTGATCCGCCACGCGCCGATGAGCGGCAGCTTCGACGGATCCGTCTTGTCGGCGGCGACGCGGTAGCTGCCGAAGAATCCGATCGGCGGTGCTTCCGGCAGGTTCTGGGCCTGACCGCCCTGGCGCCCCTCGCCGCCGCGTCCGCCGCGTCCGGCGCGGCCTTCCTGACCGAGCACCGGCAACTGACTGAAGACCATCGCTGCGACTACCGTCGCGGTGACGAGCGCGACGTACCGGATTGCTCTGCTCATTGTCGATCTCCTATTTCACAGCCTTCGGTGGCCAGGCCGGTCCGTGAGCCTTCTCGTAGGTGTTCTTCAGGTGCACGAGGTCAACGTTGCCTTCGTGGCAGGTATCTTCGGCATCCCAGTCCGCCAGACCGAGCGCCTTCTGGCGCTTCATCGGCGCCGGCGAGGTCATCGTCCAGGGTCGTGTAAACACCTTCGGATTGTCGACCGTCATCGTCCACTTGATCGTGTTCGAGTCGAGCATGGTAAAGCGCTCGACGATGTGGGCGTCGGCACCGTGAAAATCTCCGCCGAGAGACATGCGGGGCCTCTCGACGAAATTCGTCGTGTCGACGACCAGCGTGTCGCCTTCCCAGTGTCCGATCGAATCTCCCGTCCAGAGGCGAATGCTCGCGGGAAGATGCTCGCGCCGGTCCAGGGGGATCACGCGTGTGATGTGCTGCGTGGCGTTGATGATGAAGTTGTTCCCCGAGAACATGTATTCCTGCGAGAAGATCTGAATGCGACCGAGGTCGTAGAACTCGCAGTGGCCGACCTGATCCTCGTAGCCGTTGGAATCTTCCCGGCGGCGCTCCCGCTCTGCCAGCGCCCACGGCTGGTAGGGGATGATGCCGTTGGGCGGGTCGATAATCAGCGTCGGCCCGGCAGTCACGCCGAACCCCGCGGGATGATCTTCGAGGATCACGGTGTGCGTCACGCCGCCAGGCGATCCGTTCCAGTTCCCCGTCAAGTCGGGTTTGCCATCCGCCCGGCGCGGAATGGGGCCAGCCGCCGTCTTCACAGCGTTGGCGTCGCCGCGCACGAGCTGACCGGAGGTCGGGACAGCCGTCATGCCGAGCATGACGACCAGCGCCGCGACCGACAACACGAAACGAGTTCGGTTACTCATGCGCTAGTCCTCGTCAGTTGACGTCGAAATCCCTCGGCCACGTGTGGTGAATGCCCAGCTCGTCCAGCATCGCGGTGCACTCGTAATCAAGGATCCCGATGTCTTTCTGGCGCTGGATGTTCATTCGGATCGTCCACGGCCGCGTAAACACCTTGGGGTCGGTCATCGTGGCTTCGTATTGGAGTGTGTCGGCGTTGATGGGCGTGTATCGCTCAACCACCTGCAGCGCGTCGCTGTGGTAGTTGCCGGCCATGTCGAACCATGTGTAGCTGTTGAAATTCGTGAGGTTGATGACCAGCGAATTGCCTTCGTACCGCCCGCGCGCCGTGCCCATCCAGATGGTCTCGCCTTCGGATGCCGGCGGCGTGGGGGCATTGAGCGGGACGACGCGCTTCTTGTGACTCCACTCGTACACGAAGGTCACGTATTCGGGTGTCTGGATAATCTGAAAGGGCCACCCGAGATACGTCATGCGCGGAATGCCGGGGAGATAACACTTCACGTACGGGTCGGCGTTCTTCCACGGATCCGGATTCTTCGTGTTCTCGTAGTTCTGCTGTCGCTTCGCGAGCGCCTCGGGCCTGTACGGAATCTTGCCGTCCGCCGGGTCCACGACGAAGCCTCTCCCGGCGGGGACACCTGGCTTCGCGCCGTGATCCTCGAGGTCGTATTTCGCCAGGTTCCAGGCACGCCACACGCCCTGCAGATCAGGCTGTCCGGCGGGTGTGCGCCGCGCCGCCGCCTGGCCACTCGCTGGCGCTTGAGCGGTCAGAACTGTCGATATCGGATGCGCGGTGAGGGCAACGGCAGCCGCGGCGAGCAAGGATATGACGAAGCGATCTCGCATGGGACCCCTACAGCTTGTCGTAGACAGCTTTCTCGGTGCTCGAATCTCCGCTCTGAGTCCGGGTCTTCTGGATCGTCAGGACGTTTCCCGTGAGGCTCCAGACTTCCTTGAATTCAACGACCACGTCTCCAGCCGGCGAGGAGAACGAGCGGCGCGAGTTGATCAACAAATTCGCTCCATCTAACTTCGCTTCACCCGTTTCCGTGATCCCGGCGGGGGTCTGAACAGTGACCTTGCTGCCATCGAGCTTGTACACGGCGGCGATGGGCTGCTGCCGTACGCTCGTGCTCTCAACGGAAATGTCGGTCGGCGTCTGTTTGACGACGATCTGGCTCGGAAACGGAATGTTCGGCGTGTTGCCCGCGACGTTCGGGCCGCTCTTGCCCACGTTCAATCTCCACGTGCCGGAAAAGTCCGGCCGGGCCTGCGCAAGCGACACCGCGTGGCCGCCCAGCGCAAGCGCCACGCTGAGGACGATCATCACGCGCGTCATGGTTCGGACTCCCAGACCCTACGGGGTTTTGTCGTCGTTGACGAACTCTTTCTTCGCTTCCACGAGCGTGAAGCTGCTGGCGTTGACGGTGGGCGTTCCGTCCTTGGCGAGAAAGCCCTTGATGATGACTTCCGCGCCGACGAAGTCCTCTTTCCTCAGACCCTGCTTCATCAGCGTGGCCGGGCCGGCGCTCTCGACTTCCCACGTCACCACCTTGCCGTCGGCGTTTTTCACGTCGACGTAAATGTGGGCGTGCGGATTCTGCCAGCCGAGCTTGACGATCGTGCCTCGCAACGTGATCGGCTTGTTACCGTCGTAGGTCGCCGAAAACGAGTGATGGGCGTCGACCGTGGCTGCTGTCAGCACGATCCCGAGCGAGACGGCTGCGAACGCCAGCGTGATGCGCATGTGGCCTCCAATGCCTCAAGATTTCCAGTCGCCGGTCTAAATCACGCGGATGCTAGCACCCGTCGCCAACCGGCGGCAACCCATTCTCCCACGAGTTACCGGCTTCCAGCGGCGGCCACCAGGTGCTGTTTGAAGAACGCCATCGCCTTCGGCCACGCGTCTTCGGTGGCCGCCATGTTCCGGCCGAGATCCTGCCGGTACAGGAACACATGCGTGGCCTCCGGATACACCTGCACGGTGAAGGCCTTGCCGAGCCTTTTCATGTCCGCAGTCGCCGGAGCGACTCTTGGAGCCAGCCCCAGATCGTTGGCGCCGAAGAAGGCCGTGACCGGCGCCTTAATCCTCGCCATCACCGCCTCAGGCGGAGGGTTGCCATAGAACACGACCGAGGCGTTCACGCCCTCGATCTCCGCCGCCGCTTCCCACGCCAGGCCGCCGCCCATGCAGAAGCCCGTTGCCCCAAGCTTTCCGTTCGCCATCGGCAGCTTGAGCGCATAGTCGCGCGCCGCGCGGATTCGGTTCAACACCTCCGCGTGGCTGATGCGGTTGAGCGCTCTGCCCGAGTCGTCCGGGAATTCGAATGAATCGTGATTGCCGCCATTGGGACCGAGGCCAGACGTCAGATCGGGAAGCACGCCGATAAAACCTTCCGACGCCAATTGGTCGGCGATCGCACGCAGCCAGTTCGCGCCGCCTCCTTTGACGATCGGCTCGCCCATGTCCATGCCAGGCCCGGGCTGGAAGATCAGCACGACGGGCGCCTTCGACACGTTCTGTGGGTAGGAAATCCACGTGTGAAGCTTCGTGCCGCTCGCCATCGGAATATCGATCCACTCGCCCTTTCGAGGCGACTGGGCGACGGTCTTGGCGGCCATCAGGAAGTTCGCGGGCAGATCGGGACGCTTGCTGTTCATGCCGCCCGCATCCGCCGGCGGAGCGCCGCGGCCCGCCGGGCTGCCGCGTCCAGTCTGCTGAAGCGCAGACGCCGCCGCGATATCGATCTGCGACGAGAGCGAGGCGATCGCCCTGTGCCACGCATGATCGGTCAAGTCGTATGTGACGGTCCGAGGCTGCGCTGAGGCGATCGTGGTCTCGAGCCGACTGGCATTGCCGGCGAAGCGGAAATTCACGGCGGCCGCCTTCCCGTTCGATCCGGGCATACCGATGGCCCACCGATTCACGGCCGCCGCCCGCCGATCCGCGGTCAGGAGGTCCGGTACCACCGCGATGAAGCCATCGGCGGCGGCGGAGTCGCCAACCGCCCGCAGCCAATCGCTCATCGCCTGGTTGTTCGCGGTGATCACGACAACAGGCGCGCTCGACTCATTCCGTTCGGGGAACACCACGAACGAACGGACGGTCGTCGATCCGGCGGGAATATCGATCCATTGAGGATGCCGCGTCGTCGACAGCGCGGCACTCAACGCGATCTTCGCGGATTGCTCGGAGGGCAGTCCCGCTCGCGTGAGGACAGCAGCGCTGGCCATGCTGTACGCCGGCGACGCGCCGGTGACGCCGGACAGCGCGCCATACTGTCCGAACACGAATCCGCCGCCGGCCACGCTTGCCACGGCCGTGGCAGCTACGAGGAGTCCACGCGCTTTCATGTCTGACCTCCGCGTCATGGCAATTTGATTCGATCCCACACGAAGTGCGTGCTGTCCCCGGTTGCGGGGAAATTGGTCCAGACCAGCGTGTTTCCATCCGGAGAGACTCGATACAGAGTCCGCTCGTCGACCGCGCCTCCGACCCATCGCTCGCGGAAGATCGTGTTGCGATCGACGAGCCACAGGCCGGCGGTCTCACCCTTGCCGTTCGGACCCTGGGGATTCGGATAGATACCCTTGCCATCGAGTTTGGCCCAGTAGGTCCGCGCCTCGGGCGTGAACACCGTCTCGTAATTGTTCACCTCCGGAGGATACGAATTGAAGATCGAGTGTCTGATGCCGCCCTTCTCAGCGGCGTAGATCGTCGTCGCCGTCGGCTTGAAGCGCCCCTGCGCTTTGAGGGACGGATCTGATTTCTCGAAATTCATGCGCCAGGCGCCGATGATCGGCAACTTCGACGGGTCTATCTTGTCGGCAGCGACTTTGTAGCTGCCGAAGAATCCGATTTTCGGCGCTTCGGCCTGTCCGAGAACAGGCGGTCCATAGGAGAGGATCGACGCGACGATCATCGCGAGGACCGCGAGGTAAGGTGCTGTTCGGCGCATGTGAACGATCCTTTCAGTTGGTGCTCGGAATAGCGATGATGGCGACGCGAGATCGCCATGCTATTCCCCTGCAGGCCGTCGCGCAACAGTGAGACTTCCGTTGACCGGGAGCACTCCGGCTCGTAACATTCCCCTCGTTCGAACGCTGCTGATGGGCCGCGAGACTGGTCTTTTCTGAAAAGGGCGCAACATGTCTGTCCGCCGTACCGTGGCTCGTCTGGTGGTTCCGGTGCCCTTCCTGATCGCTGCCAGCGTGTTGCTCTTCATGACCGAGCCGGTGCGCGGCATCGATCTCGGCGCGTCGCGGCTGGTGAAATCCGAACCGTTCCCCGAGGCGGCGGCTGACAGCTGCACATGGGAAGCGGCGGCGCCGATGCCGTCCGCGTTCCAGCGAGCCGATGGTGCCGCAGCCGGTCAGTCGCCCGCGATTGGAGATCCGCGTGTCGCAACGCGAACGCCGACGCAGACCATCCGCGATCCGTACCCCGGCTTCAGCGCGATTCGCGTCGATCCCGTGCACAACGAGGTCGTCGTGATGGACGAGTTCAAGTTCGACATCTACGTGTACGACCGGCTGGCCACGACGCCTGCCTCGGCGCCGGCGACGACGCCGAAGCGCATGATCGGCGGCGGCAAGACGCGCAGCCGCTACAACAGCGACGGCTACGTCGACACGAAGACCGGCGACATTTACATCGTCAACAACGACTCCGAGCCGGGCATGTACGTGTTCTCGCGCGGGGCCAACGGGAATGCTGAGCCGGACCGCGGGCTGGTGACGCCCTATGGTGCGTTTGGCCTGACGGTAGACGAAGACCGGGGCGAGATGTTCGTCACGATCCAGCACGATGGCGCCGTGCAGACGTTCAAGAAGACGGCGTCGGGACGCGACAACGCCATTCGCCTGCTGCTGGGCAACAAGACGCACCTGGCTGACCCGCACGGCATCACATTCGATCCGAAGACGCGGCTGCTGTACATCTCCAACTACGGCACCGAGCGCGACGAGTTGTTCGGGAGCGTGCAGCAGATGCCGAATCCGCTCAACACGGTCGTGACGCGCCCGCAACCGCGCATGCCGAACTGGCCCGCGGGCAACACGGTTGTGTACCCGCTGCGCCAGGAAGTGTTGTTCGGAACGGGCAAGTTTGGCCCGCCGTCGATCGCCGTGCATCGCGCCGATGCGGAGGGCAACGCCGAGCCCGTGCGATTGATTCAGGGGCCGAAGGCGCAGCTGAACTGGCCGACCGGGATCTCACTCGACTCCGACCGTGGCGAGGTGTACGTGTCCAACGCCGCCGGCGATTCGATTAACGTGTTCAGCGCCAACGCGGAGGGCGACGTCGCCCCGATTCGGCAAATCAAGGGACCGAAGACGCTGCTCAAGAATCCAAACGGCGTCGCGGTGGACACGGTGAACGGCGAGGTGTGGGTCGCCAACTTCGGCAACCACACGGCCACGGCCTACACGTGGAATGCGAACGGCGACGTGGCGCCGCTCCGCGTCATTCGGAGCGCACCGCTCAAGGCGCCGACGACCCTCATCAGCAATCCATACATGATTGCGTTCGATGGCCGGCGCAACGAAGTACTGGTGCCGAACTGCGTGGCCCAGCCCCGCATTTCCGCCTTCGCAGCACTGGCCGACAGAAACGCCGTACCGACCCGGATCATCGAAGGGCAGAACACGCACCTGAATCGCACGGTGCACGCGATTGCCTACGACGAGCTCCACGACGAGATCGTGGTGCAGTCCAACATCGGACAGGCGATCCTGACGTTCAGGGGCGGAGCCAACGGGGAAGAGGCGCCGATCCGGATTATCCAGGGACCGAAGACGCTGCTGCGCGATCCCCAGATTATTTTCATCGACTCGGTGAACGACGAGATCTACGCGCTGAACATGGGGACCGACGACACGCTCCTCGTGTACGACCGGACGGCGCAGGGAGACGTGGCGCCGAAGCGGGTCCTGAAAAGTCCCGGCGCGGTCGCAGGAGTCGGCGCCGTGGATCCAGTGAGCAACCTTCTGTTCCTCAGCGGCCGCGCCAATGGCGTCCTCGTTTACAGCCGGACGGCGTCAGGTACGGCGCTGCCGCTGCGCACGCTCGGCGGCGGGCCCGTCAGCGGGCTTCGCGGTGCCTCGAGAATCGTCGTCTATCCGCCAACGCACAAGGTCGTCGTGACGATGACCTCCGGGGGAGGGCAGGGCGTTCGCGACGAGAGCGGGGAGCCGTCGGCGCTGGCCTACGTTGCGGTGTTCGACCAGGACGACAGCGGCGACGTAGCGCCGCTGTGGACGGTGGCGAAGGGGTACCTGTACTTGCCTCGCGGCCTGACGCTGGATCCCAAGCGGAAGACGGTGATCGTCAGCGACAAGTTCAAGAACTCGGTGATGACCTTCTCGCTGCCGGAGATGTACGAGCGGTCACCCGCGCGGGAGACCGCTCGCGCCGCACGGTAAAAGTTGGACCGCGGTAGCTGCGGTGGGGAGAGACAACGGTGGGGAGACACAAGATGAGATGCGGACGCAGAGGCCCGATGGTCTGTGCCATGGCGACGGCGATGGCATGCCTGCTTGCCGCAATGTCCACACGTGTGACAGCGCAGCAGGCGGCGCAGGCTCCGCTTGTGACGGAAAACCTGTTCAGGAACATCCAGGTCCTCAAAGGGATTCCTATCGACACCTTCTTTGACGTGATGGGGATGTTTGCGTCCTCCATGGGCGAGGACTGTACGTTCTGTCACTTGAAGGAAGCCGTCTTCAAGCACGATGCGTTTGGCGAAGACACGCCGCGCATCAGGCGGGCGCGCCAGATGATCGCGATGATGAACGGCATCAACGAGGCAAACTTCGGCGGCCGGCCGATGGTCACCTGCTTCACCTGCCACAGGGGCAGCAACGCGCCCGTCAACTCCCCGAAGCTGGCGCTTCAGTACGGCGAGCCTGAAGACGACCCGAACGTCGTCAACTTTCCGGCGTATACAGGGATCACTGCCAACGAGATCCTCGACAAGTACCTGGAGACGCTCGGCGGCACGGCGCAACTCGCCAAGGTCACGAGCTTCACGGCCAAAGGAACGTACTCGGGGTTCGATACGGACCACAAGGAAGTACCGGTCGACATCTTCGCGAAGGCTCCGAATCAGCGCACGTGGATCATCCACATGCCTGACGGGGACAGCTATCGCGTGTTTGACGGCCGCAACGGCTGGTGGGCGGGGCCAGATGGCCCGGCGCCGATCGAGACGCTGACCAGCGGGAATCTGGACCGCTACAGGCTCGAAGCCCTCGTCGCGTTTCCCGCCGGGATCAAGCAGGCCTTCGGCGGATGGAAAGTCGGCCGAACGGCCATCGACGATCGCCCCGTCCGGATCGTTCAGGGAACCAACACGGGACTCCTTCCAGTCAATCTGTACTTCGACAACAAGTCCGGCCTGCTGGTTCGACTGGTGCGGTGGAACGCGACACCGGTCGGCCCCGTTCCGACTGAGATCAACTTCGACGACTACCGCGATGTCGCCGGCGTCAAGATGCCGTTCTCGTGGACGGTCAGCCAGACGTACATGCAGATGACGATTAAGCTGAATGCGATTCAGGCGAACGTACCGGTCGATGCGGCACGGTTCGCCAGGCCGGCGCCGGCCAAGCCGGCCCCGGCGGCGCGCTAATCCGCGCGCGTGCGCGCCGCGATGCGCGCGCGGCCTTTCACGGCAGATTGACGAGCATCGCGTACATCAATCGCATGCCGAGGATCGTGCCCACTCCAGTAGCCACGATCCACGCGGCGATCCGCTGCAACGGCGCATGCTGCTTCACATGGTAGGCCAGCACGGGCACGACCATCATGGCTGTCGTGAAGAGCAAGTCGTGTGAGATCCCGCTGTAGCCGTACACGATAAAGGTCCCTACCGCGACGAGCGCCCATCCGAGTGCGCGATCGAACGCCTGCTTGTGACGAACCACGACCTGGAGCGCGTCCACGCCGCTCCTTGCCAGCATCACGACCGCAATAAGCGGCGTCGCACGGCCAAGACCATAGGCAGCGGCCAGCAGCGCGCCGTGCGCAAGCTCGCCGCGAGCGGCAATGAACGGGACGATGCTCAGAAACACGGGGTCCGGGCAGCAAAAGCCCGTGTTGCCGAGCAGCAGCCCCATGACCAGCGCGTTCGCGTGTTCGGATCGCTTCGGTACTGCTGCGTCACAGCACGGCGCGCGACGGACCGGCACCGGGGGAAACCGGATAAGGGCGAGCGTCCACAAACCGACGACATACGCGGCGACGCCGCCCATCAGCGACAGACACCGCGCGATTTCTCTGAGCCCGAACAGATCGCCAACCGCGGCTATCGCGATTCCCCACGCCGTCTGGGTAATCGTCAGACCGAGGCCGAAAAGCGTTGCGAGCACGAGCCCCTGTGCGCGACCGCCACGTTTGCAGAGGGGGACGATCCCAAGGACGACTGGAAAGCGGCAGGGCGTCAGCAACATCGCCATGCCTCCGGCATACGCCAGCAGCAGCGTCGCGTGGTCTTGACTCATCATGGTCCGACGTCGATCAGCTCGAGCTCGACCGCAGACGCGTCGGACGACATCACGCGCCCGCGCAGGCGCACGCCCTTGCCGGCAAGAGGCTCCAGCTTCACGTCGTCGCGGACCGCAAACACCTGGGCGAGTGCAGCAGGGTGCAGCTGGTAGCGTCCACCGTCCCGCTGCAGCGTGCCGCGAAGCCGCAGCTCGATACCGCGCAGACGCTGCCCCGCCCGCTCAACGGCTGCGCGGAGTTGGCCAGGAGCGACGGGCACGCCTGGTTTGAGCCGGATCGTTGCAACCTGAGAAGCCAGTACCACTCGGACAGCGCTCACCCCGTCGACGCGTCGGAGCGAGCGATCGAGACCCGCTGCGCATAAGTTGCAGGACAGGCCATCAACCGTAATCTTCACGTCCTCGATCTGCGCGTGCGCGGACGTCGCTGACAGCTGAAACATCACCACCAGCGCCGTGGAGAGGGAGCGAGCGCTCATGCGGGCTCCGTCGCGAGCTGAAGCCGCCGGGCCTCGTGGTACTCCTTCAGCTTCGCATTCGCCGAGCTGATCGTGCCGCCTGTCTTCGCCAGCGTCGCGAGGTCCTTTCCGGGCACCGCCGCGTAGAGCTCGCCTTCTTCGATACCCGTATATATACGGTTGCCGATGCAGCCCGTGCTCACCACGATGCCGTGGGCGAGCGCAGCAGGCAGTGCCATGCACGTCGGACGGCCGAGCGTGTTGAGGCTCGCGCTGACGCCTGCGGACATCGCCGCTTCGTGCAGCAGCATGACGCGCGCAGCCGGTCCCCAGAAGATCACCACGTCGGGATCGACAGGTGTGTCCCCGAGCGGCGCGTACACAACCGCCCCTGGTGTCTTGGGCAGTACCGGGATACCGGGTACTTCTTCCATCCGCACGTAACCGATGTCCGCCATGAGGCCGAGCGTCTCCTCGAGCTCCTTGGCTCGCTCGGGCGGCAGCGGGATGTTGTGCGTGTGGGCACCGATAGGGCAGTTGTAGTGATCGCTCGGCACCGTGAAGAACGTGCGTCCCTCCGCCGCCAGGCGCCAGAAGCTGCAGCCGGACGGCACCGTTCCGATGAACTTGGTGACGCCAGGCGGCGGCGTATCCAGGAACGCAATCGCGATCGGCCGGCGCGTAAGGCCGAGGTCAGACGAGAGCTGTTGCTCGAGCGAGCGATAGTCCGCAGTCATGGGCACGATCCTCCCGAAAAGCAATGTGGCCCTCACGCGTCCGATCGACGAACGCGCGCGAGGGCTATGACCTGTCAGAGGACGTGCGGCTTGGGTGGCGGTACGCGGTGAGCCAGTTCCGGCTCGAGACAGCATCGAGGAGCATCGGCGGATACGACTGACACGGCGAGCGGCCCGCTCAGGGGCTCTTCAGGCCCAACCGCGGCGGTGCTCGCGAAGACGATGAGAGAAGACGCGTCGGTTGAGAGCGCGCAGTTCGATGTGCTGGTGTTGCCGGATAGGTGATGCCGTGCGCACAGCCGTTCGCAATCGGAGCGCGTGTCGGTCGGCGCGGCCGCATCGACGCAAATCACCCGCATGCCGCTGAACGGCATGGTCACGAGCAACATCGCAAGTACGAGGTTCCGCATCACGGAGCGCTCAATGCACCGGCACCTTACGTCCCGGCTCATGATGCTGTCAAGACCGGCGCGCGCGCTTCCACGGTCTCGTCTTGTCGTCATAAAGGAAAAGAGGCCGGGCATTCCTGCCCGGCCCCTGATTGCGCCGCCGATGACGCGAGCTGCTAGAAGGAGAACCTGAGGCCCATCATGGCCTGGCGAGGGAACCCGCCGCCCCCTCGCAGATTCGTCAGCACGAGGTACGTTGCGGGCAGCCGCCGGTCTGTCGATCCACCAGGCACACCTGTCGTCGTTGGATTATCGAAGTTCGCACGGTTCGTGATGTTATAGATGTCCAGGAAGAGCTCCAGCGCCCTCTCCGCTGTGATCCGGCGCCGCCAGCCGGCCCGAACATCGACCTGGAAATAGTCGGGACCGATCGCGCCGTTCCGCCCGCCCGTGAACTTCACATTTTTCATGGAGTCCGGTGCGGTGCCGCTATAGGTGCCGGCGGGCACCGGATCGACGAGCTCGCCGTTTCGATTGGCGTCGATGCTGCTGTCGTAAATCGTAAACGGTGCGCCGCTCATGTACCGCGCGGTGCTGGACAACGTGATCCCGCCGGTTTTCGGAATTTCCGTCTGCGCACCCAGCGACAGAATGTGCCGGCGGTCCACGTTGCTTGGCCCCCGAAACGCGTCCAGGTTGAGGTTGGTCATGGCCTGATACGTGTTCTTGTCAGCCTGGTCGTTGGCCGTGCCTGCGGCTTTCGACAAGGAGTACGAGAGCCGGCCCGACCAGTTGTTGGCGTATCGTTTTTCGAGCGAGAGGTTCAAGGCGTTGTAGACCGACTCGCCCGTGTTCTCCATGACCCACACCTGTTGAAGGTAGGTGTCCCCCAACACGCCAAACGCATCGGACCGCGCAAGGGCACCCGTACGGCTCGTGTCGACGCGCAAAGCCGGGTTGAGGTTGCGCGCCAGGAACATGTCCTTGTTCTGCATGTGGATGTAGTCGACATGGATCGCGAGCGACGACGCGAGCTCCCGGACGTAGCCCAGCGTGAACTGGTGCGCGTACGGCAGGCTGCGATTCGGCGAGTCGAAGATGACGACGCCGTCGTTCCTGACGGGCACGCCAGGAGGGTAGGCCTGGTTGAGCAGCGCGCGGTTGACGAATGGCCCGTTGACCAGGTACGGGTTGGTCGGCAACCGTCCAGCGGTCGGACCCGGATCGGCGCTGTTGGTGGGGAAG
>Ga0209515_10003606_pt1 | contig 21831 bp, 24 predicted proteins | sample Subgroupgradi54m_FD_187454 | JGI IMG/M metagenome (GOLD analysis project Ga0209515, IMG submission 187454) | Subsurface groundwater microbial communities from S. Glens Falls, New York, USA - GMW60B uncontaminated upgradient, 5.4 m (SPAdes)... ... | reverse complement strand
GCACATCCGCTACACGACGATCCAGAACTGGTCGAAGAACGTCTACAACCTGGTGACCAAGCGAGCGGTCGCCTACGAGAACGCGATCGTGGAGTGGCTGGACGGCAACCTGGGCTCCAAGCTGACGATGAAATATCCGGGCGTCATCCTGGCGGGCCGCAAGGCCCGCGGCGAGGTGGTTTCGGTTGCTTTCTCCGGCAAGGGGCAGCACCAGGATGCCGGGGCGAAGATGGTGCATCTAGCACCCGAGACGAGCTCCACCATCCTGTCCAAGTCCATCTCGAAGGACGGCGGGCGGACAAGCTACCGGGGGTTGGTGAAGGTGCATCCGCAAGCGGAGAACGTGAAATCCTCGGTGCGCTGCGACGCGCTGCTGATGGATGAGCTCTCCCGGTCGGACACCTATCCCACCATGGAGATTGACGCCAAGAAGGTGCAGATCTGCCACGAGGCCACTGTCAGCAAGGTGGGGGAAGAGCAGCTCTTCTACCTGATGAGCCGGGGTTTGAAGGAACAGCAGGCAACCACGCTGATCGTCAACGGTTTCTTCGAGGCGTTCACGAAGGAGCTTCCGCTGGAGTATTCCGTGGAGCTGAACCGGCTGGTCCAGCTCGAGATGGAGGGTTCCGTCGGCTGATGCTGATGACGGAGCAGGAATCTTCTCCCCGGTTGCGGGAGCTTCGGGAGGCCGCTTGGGCCAGGTACGAGGCCTTGCCCTGGCCCGGCCGGAGGGACGAGGAGTGGCGCCGGACCGATCCGAAGCTGCTGCCCGTGTCGCCGGCTGGCGTGAAACCGCAGGAGGGGTCGTTCCAAGCCGGATGGGAAGCTCCTTCTCCGGAGCTGATCCAGTCGGGCGTCATCCTCACCGATCTCGCCACGGCAGCGAAGCAGTTCCCTGACCTAATCGAAGAGCATTTGTTCCAGACCGGATGCCCAAGCGGCCTTCTCAAGTTCGTGGCACTTCATCAGGCAGTCGCCCACCAGGGACTCTTCTGCCACGTGCCGGACGGAGTGCGCGTGGAGCTGCCGCTGCGCAGTTGGATCGAATCGGCCGATGGCCCGGCCCTCTTCCCTCACGTTTTGATCGTCGTCGGACAAAACGCCGAACTGACTCTGATCGATGATCGGCGATCCGCCTCCGATGCCGGAGAGCCTGTCTTCTCCAATGAGATGGTGGAGATCCGGGTCCGCGCCGGTGGGATCCTGCGCTACGTCCATCTCCAGCGCTGGAACCACGGCACGTCGGAGTTGTTCAGCCAGCGGGCAATTCTGGAGAAGGATGCCCAGTTCCTGAACATCACGGTGGGGTTGGGCGGCCGGCTGGCCAAGGCCAACGTGGAAACGGTGCTGCAGGGCCCCGGGACCCGCGCGGAGCTGCTGGGGATTTTCTTTGAATCGGGAACGCAGCACTTTGACTTCCACACGCTGCAGGACCACCAGGCGCCGAACAGCTTCAGCGACCTTTTGTACAAGAGCGCCCTGGCCGACCAGGCGCAAGCGATCTACACGGGCCTTATCCGGATCGAAAAGCAGGCGCAGAAATCGAACGCCTACCAGGCGAACCGGTGCCTTCTGCTCAGCCAGGGGGCCAAGGCCGACTCGATCCCGATGCTGGAGATCGAAGCGGATGACGTCCGCTGCACGCACGGCGTGGCGGTCGGGCCGGTAGATGAGGAGCAGGCCTTCTACCTGATGAGCCGGGGACTGTCCGCCTCGGAAGCGGAGCGGCTGATCGTGGAAGGGTTTTTCGAGCAGGTCTTGAAGCGGATCCCGCTGGAAAGCCTGCGGGAACAGCTGGCCGCGGAAATCGCGAACCGGCTGAGCAATCACGGATCAACGACAAAGGAGGAATAACGATGGTTACCTTGACGGAGAAGGCGGTGGAAAAGGTTCGGACCCTGCAGCAGCAGGAGGGGAAGCCCGGCTACGCTCTGCGCTTGAAAGTGGTCGGCGGCGGCTGCTCGGGCTACAGCTACAGCATGGACTTCGATAAGGAAGCGGTCGAGGGGGACATCACCTTCGACGACCAGGGCGTGAAGATCTTGGTGGACCCGAAGTCCCTGCAGATGCTCGACAACTGCCAGGTGGACTGGGCGGACGGCCTCTCGGGCGCCGGGTTCACGGTCAAGAACCCGAACGCCAAAGGTTCCTGCGGCTGCGGGCATTCCTTCACCGTCTAAGAGGGTAAGTTGCTCGACGTAGCGCGAATACGCAAGGATTTCCCCATCCTGCAGCGGCAGGTCCATGGGAAGCCGCTGGTCTATCTGGACAGCGCGGCCACCTCCCAGAAACCGAAGGCTGTGATCGAGACGCTGGTCCGCTATTACAGCGAGAACAACGCCAACATCCACCGGGGGATCCACACACTGAGCGAAGAGGCGACCGCCCTCTATGAGGAAGCCCGGGGGAAGGTCTGCCGCTTCATCGGGGCGCCCAAGCCGGACTCCGTCATTTTCACCCGGAACGCGACCGAGGCGATCAACCTGGTCAGCAACGCCTGGGGCGATCGGCACGTGCAAGCCGGAGACGAGATCCTCCTGACGGAGATGGAGCACCATTCCAATCTCGTTCCCTGGCAGCTCCTGGCGAAGAAAAAGGGAGCGACGCTCAAGTTCATCCCGGTCACGGCCGATGGGCGGCTGGATCTGGAGCAGCTGCCCCGGCTGCTGGGGCCCCGCACGAAGCTGGTCTCGGTCACGCTCATGTCGAACGTGCTGTCCACCCTCAACCCGGTCAAGGAGATCATCCAGGCGGCCCACGCGCAGGGGGTCTCGGTCTTGGTGGACGGAGCGCAGGGGGTCCCGCACCTGCCAGTGCACGTATTGGACCTCAACTGCGATTTTCTCGTCTTCTCCGCCCACAAGATGCTGGGCCCGACCGGCGTCGGCGTCCTGTACGCCAAGGAAGCTTTGCTGGAAGAGATGGACCCTTTCCTCGGCGGCGGGGACATGATCCGGGACGTTTGGCTGGACCACTCCATTTGGAACGACCTGCCCTGGAAATTCGAGGCCGGCACCCCGAACATCGCCGATGTGATCGCGTTCGGAACCGCGATCGACTACCTCGAGAGGATCGGGATGGGAGAGATCCACCGGCACGAGCAGGCGCTGGGAAGATACGCCCTGAAACGTCTGCAGGAGATTGACGGCCTCACAGTGCACGGACCGCTGGACCCTTCCCTTCGGGGCGGGCTGGTCTCTTTCGAGGTCAAGGGCCTGCATCCCCACGATCTCGGCCAGCTGCTCGACGCGGAGGGGATCGCCATCCGAGCGGGGCATCACTGCTGCAAGCCGCTGCTGCGGAAGATGGGGGTGCCGGCCACCGCCCGTGCGAGTTTTTACCTGTACAACACCGAGGAAGAGGTGGACGCCCTCGTCCAAGCTATCCTGAAAGCCAAGGAGGTATTCTCCGTTGTCGCTCACCGATGACCTGTATCGGGAGATCATCCTGGATCATTTCCGGAACCCCCGGAACCAGGGGAAGATTGACCGGCCGACTTTTATTTCGCATGGCGCGAATCCCTTCTGCGGGGATGAACTGGAGCTGACCGTCACCCTGGAGGGAGAGACCCTTCGGGACATCCGCGTTCAGCCCAAGGGCTGCTCCATCTCCCAGGCTTCCGCGTCGATGATGACCGAGGCGATCAAAGGAAAATCGATCCAAGAAACTGAGGAGTTAGCCCGCCGGTTCAAGGCCGTCATGCTGGAAGGAGCCTCGCTGGATCCCTCGCCCGAGATGGAGGACCTGCAATCGCTGGAAGGGGTGAAGAAATATCCGGTCCGGATCAAGTGCGCTACCTTAAGCTGGAACACCCTGCTGGAAGGGCTTTCCGCCCACCGCAAGGGGCAGAAGGAGGCCACGCACGTGGAAGGGGAGGAAGGCCCGCGGCCGGATCTCTCTTTCCTGCTGGGAAGCAATCCTCCGACGACCGCCGCCCAGCCGGCCGCCGCGGCGGCGTCCGAATCTCCGGAAGAGCAGGCGCGCGCCGCTTTGAGGACGGTCATCGATCCTGAACTCAATCTAAACGTGCTGGACCTGGGGCTGATCTACGGGGTCGACATCCAAGGGGAAACGGTCAAGGTCACCTATACCCTCACCAGCCCCGGCTGCCCGCTCGGGCCGGTGATCAAGGGGCAGATGCAATCTGCCCTGATGAGGCTGAGCTGGGTGAAGGAGTTCCACCCGGAGCTGGTCTGGAATCCCCCTTGGGATCCAAAGACGATGGCTTCCGAGGATATCAAGACGGAGCTGGGACTTTGGTGATCCAGATCGCAGACGAGAGCATCCTCGACCGGATCGGGAACACTCCGCTGCTGCAGCTCAAGCAGATTGGCCGGGAATTCCCCGGCGTTTCCCTCTTCGCCAAGGCGGAGTGGTTCAACCCGGGCGGATCGGTGAAGGACCGGGCCGCCGCCAGCATCGTGGCCGCTGCTGAAAAATCGGGGGTGCTCTCCAAAGACAAAATCCTTCTGGACGCCAGTTCCGGGAACACAGCCGTGGCCTACGCCATGATCGGGGCGGCGAAGGGGTATCGCGTGAAGCTCTGCGTCCCTTCCAATGCCAGCCCGGAAGTTCTGCGGATCCTAAAATCTTACGGCGCCGAGATCGTCCTGACCAGCCCGCTGGAAAGCTCGGACGGGGCGATCCGGGAAGCCCGCCGGCTCGCCGCCGCGGAGCCCGGCCGATACTTCTATGCCGACCAGTACAACAATCCGGCCAACTGGCAAGCGCACCACCGAACCACCGGTCCGGAGATCTGGGAACAAACCGGAGGGGAAATTACCCATTTCGTGGCGGGACTCGGCACCAGCGGAACGCTCATGGGAACCGGCCGGTTCCTGAAGGAGCAGAAATCTTCGGTGCAGGTGGCCGCTGTGCAGCCGGACTCTCCCCTGCACGGGCTGGAAGGTTTGAAGCAGATGGCCACTTCCATTGTTCCGGGCATCTACGACGAGCAATTCCCCGACTTGCAGATGGAAGTGAAGACCGAGGATGCCTACGCGATGGTGAAACGGCTCGCCCGCGAGGAAGGGCTGCTGGCCGGAATCTCTTCGGGTGCCGCGCTGGCCGCGGGGCTTAAACTGGCGGCCTCGATCCAAAATGGACTGATTGTCATGATCTTTCCTGACGGAGGAGCACGATACCTCGATGAAGAGTTCTGGCAGTAACATCACCCTCTCCAACGACGAGGTGAAGCGCTACAGCCGGCATCTGATCATGCCGGAGGTGGGCGTCGAAGGCCAGAAGAAGCTCAAAGCCGCTTCCGTCCTGCTCATCGGGACCGGGGGCTTAGGCTCGCCGCTGGGGCTGTACCTGGCCTCGGCCGGCGTCGGGCGGATCGGGCTGGTGGACTTCGACGTGGTGGACTTCACCAACCTCCAGCGCCAGATCCTCTACACGACGGAGGACGTCGGCAAACCGAAGCTGCAGGCGGCCAAAGCCCGCCTGCAGGGGATCAACCCTTTCATTACCATTGAGACGCACGATGCCCGGCTCTCCTCCGAGAACGCGATGGAAATCTTGAAGGGATACGACGTGGTGGCGGACGGCACCGACAATTTCCCCACCCGCTACCTCGTCAACGACGCCTGCGTTCTGCTGGGCAAACCGAACGTCTACGGATCCATCTTCCGGTTCGAGGGCCAGGCCTCCGTCTTCGACGCGAGTAAAGGCCCCTGCTACCGCTGCCTTTATCCTGAGCCGCCGCCGCCCGGGCTGGTCCCCTCCTGCGCGGAGGGAGGGGTGCTGGGCATCCTTCCCGGCATTATCGGAACCATCCAGGCCACCGAGACGATCAAGCTGATCCTGGGCAACGGCGAGCCGCTGATCGGCCGGCTGCTGCTGTTCAACGCGATGAAGATGAAGTTCCGGGAGCTGAAGCTGCGCAAGAGCCCCACCTGCCCCATCTGCGGCCCGAACCGGACCGTGACGAAGCTGATCGATTACGAACAGTTCTGCGGGATCGGCCCTGCGCCAAAAACCGCCACCTCGGCCGATTCCGGGTCCTGGGAGATCACGGCGGAGGAGCTCAAGGCACTGCTCGACTCCAAGAAACCGGTCAAGGTGATCGACGTACGGGAACAGAACGAATACGACATCTGCCATCTGGAAGGGTCAAAGCTGATCCCTCTCAGCCAGTTCACGGCCAGGATCGGCGAGCTCGACTCGGCGGATGAGCTGGTCCTGCACTGCCATAAAGGGGTCCGCAGCATGCGAGCGCTGGAGTTGCTCCGCTCCGCCGGCTTCCGGAAACTCAAGTCGCTGCGGGGCGGCATCGAGGCCTGGGCGGACAAAGTCGACCCCGGGATGCCGAGGTACTGATGCAGGCGGTCCAAGGCTGGGAGAACAACGGGAAAGAGATCACTCGGACTTACAAGTTTTCTGACTTCAAGGAAGCGCTGGTCTTCGTGAACCGTGTGGCGGACCTCGCGGAAGCGGCCGACCATCACCCCGACATTGACATCCGCTACAACAAAGTCCGGCTGACCCTCTCGACCCACTCCGCCGGCGGCCTCACCGACAAAGACTTCAGTCTCGCCAAGCAGATCGGTTAGACCGCTTTCCGCCGTTTACGGACTTTGGTTGCGCGAAGATCCAAGTAGGCAGAAACATCCTTCCCCCGATCAAACGCCTCGTCGAAGACTTTGGCGCTAACCTTTTTCTTTGACGGTTTCATGGTAGATCCTGCCTCAAAATAAAGGGTGGGGTTCCGATTGGAACCCCACCCTAACAATAAAGACATGTTGGCGCACGCTGCAGGGACCATGACGCCGAACCCCGCCAACTAGGCCCGAACGATAAGTCCTCCTGCGTCACGTCTCTATCTAAACTGTAGCCCATATGTCTTCCCCATGTCAAGGTGTCAAGACCAATGAAAAGTCGGTGGGGGATCAATTAGAAAGGCGAATAATAACCCGATAAACGCTATAGGTGCATACTCCAATAATAGCGATGAGAACGAGCTTTGCCTTCAATGTCCATTTCTCACTCCAAACATTCCACCGCCACTTCTTGAGATTTTCATAATCGATGTTTTTCACAACCCACGCAAGCACGAAGATCAAGGCTCCAAGAAAAACGATCAAGTGTTCCCACCACGGTATGTTCATATAGTCTCCTTATCCAGTAAGGCCTCACAGCTCCCTGGGAGATCTGGCTTCCAAGGAGTTCGCGGCGAAAAATCAAGCGGCGGTAACGACGAAATCAACCCCAACGCTTAACTTCTGAGTGGAGCAAAAGAAGGGGGAAGGTCAAGCTGGCTGAATCAATTCCATCGGTTGTGGATTCGCTATGAGCAACGCCCTGAAATTCACTTGGCGTTCCTTCAGTTGGGTTGCGCACTGATTTGCTGGCGCGCGCTCACCCAGTAGTTTTGAAATGAGTTCTAAGTTTTAAGGACAAGCTCTACTACTCGATCTGCCGTATGAAAGGCTACGGTTTTAAATAAATCGAAGAATCCGCATCTCCCCAGCAAACCTATACCCATATCATTTAACCCCGGCATAAATGCTGCATAGCAATCAAACCCATAAGGGTTTCCTTGCACCAATACTCCAACGTGAACGTTATGGTAGTAAGAATCTCCGGAGCCGGTTGCCCCTACTGTTACTGCCTTTTTCCCGGATGTTATGGGAATACCGACACGATCGCCAAAGATTGCCGGAAAACTACAATGATCTGCTCCTGAATCTATAACAGCATAGAAATCAAAATCAGGAACTTTTCCTTGATGAAAAAGGGCTACTTTTACAAGCGGATAGTCACGCATTTCTCCACTTGGAAAAGCATCACAAGAAGGAATAGCTATTGAAGTATAGGGGACAAGGAGACTACTCACAAAAGAAGAGCAGTATTTCTATCTGGAGATTTAACCAAAACAGGCCTATCTTCACCCGTTTCTTTTGCTTGCCTGATGGCTTCTTCTATGGTCTTTCCATGTCCTACAACCCTTGTCTCATCACGAGACAGAGTTACCCACTCTCCTTTGTGCGAAGCGAGGAGTTTTGGCAGGTCGGTATGAGATGTCTTGTTAGATACCATACTCCCTCCTTCAAACATGAAATTAGCCACAGATTACCTCCATACTCAAGTATAGCTTAAAATAACTGCTTCTGTTTTCTGGACCAACGGGCTAAAGCCGCTTTTCTGGCTATCGCAGTCCTTCTGGTAGGAGACAATTTTCTAGCTCTCGCCTTCCCGCCCTTAAGCCCGCCTAGATGACCAAGGGCTACAGCCGCAGGGTTTTTCTCTGGCTGGCTTGAAGCAGATTGTGTTACCCGTTCCACGCTGGAGTAAGCAGGTTGATTGGGGTCTTTCCTTGACCGCTTAGGCACATTCCTACTATGCCATAGCCAATGTCAGACGTCAAGCGAGGGTTATCGAGAGCGAGTAAATAATCTGGAAACCAAAAATGCTACAAAAGCAGCGAATAAAAATCCAACGCCATGTAATAGGAAGTGAAGGATTGGAGATTGGGTGCCGAGCTTGTCCATAATTCCGTGAGCCAATCTTGATTTCATATACCCGATACTAGCTCTGCTTAGTTAGAGAGTCAAGCCTACCCATTTCAAATTGACTCACTACCGCTGTGCCCGATCCACCGCGCAGGGGAGGGCCGCTTCCGGCACGTCCGCAGCCGCGCTTGCACGGTTCCCGCCGGGTCGGCCTTCTCCATTTGTTTTCCGACCCGAGCGGGAAAGCGCGGCGAGGATCCGAGCGATGGCCGACTCGCTGGGTCGGCCGAGCGTTGCCGGAGCGGGCCTACCCGAGCGGGGGGATAGGTGGAGCGAAGACGTTAGCGGCCCGGCTTCCAAGACTGGGTCAGCAGGGAAAAAACCGACTTCCTCCGCCCCGTATTCCCCAGCAGAAGCACCGCCGCCAGGATCAGGTACAACCCCGCGAAGAAATAGCGGATCTGCGGGGAGGGGATCATCATCTGCGCCGAGAAGAGACCCACCAGGATCAGCGCCTCCCACCATTCGAACCGGAAGTTGGAAAGGGCCGAGACCGCCAAAAACGACTGCGCGGAGGTGAGGAAGATCTCTTCGATCTGGCGCTTGTCCAGGTGCATCGCCTGCATGTGACCCCCTGAGACAGAGAAGGCCAGAGGCAGCATCCCGATCAGCAGCGTCCACTGGTTCACCTTGGAAGAGATGAGCGTGCCCATCGCCGCTCCCGCCATCCCCCGGAGGGCGAACAGGATCGCCACGACAAACTCCGGAGACTCCGACGCCAACGGAGCGAGCCACTGGACCAGCATGAACTCCTCAACCCCCCAGGCCCGGCCCATGCTCAGCAGCCCTTCGGCAAAGGGCTTCGCCGCGATGAAGATCACATAGCCCGACAGCAAGAAGAAGGCTCCCATCGCCGCTCGGCGGGCCGGGACGCGCCATTGCCCGATCCATTCCGAGGGTCCGCCCAGCTCCGGCTCAACACGATGAGACCGGCTGGCGCAGAACATGTAGAAGATAAAGAGGCCAATGAAGAAAAGGGTGTCCACGAGGGAGAGGGTCCCTTTGAGCGGGATCAGGAAGGAGTAGACCGTTGCGATGAAGAGGGTCGCGATCTCGACCGCCTGGGCCGGTTCCAATTCGATCTCTTTCTTTCGGCGCCCTACCCAAAAGGCAAGCAGAGTGGCCGGCCAGCCGATGCCGATCAGCAAGCGGTTGGCCCCGGTCATATTGGCCGTGGCGTAGGCGATGTACGCGGGGTCCTTGCCCGCCTTCCAGGCGAAGTACATGTCCACCGCGTATTCAGGAAGCACGGCGATCAGCGCCAGGATCGCCAGCGCCAGCGCCTGCGGGATTTCCAACTGAGCCAGCTCCGCCCCCCAGGACAGCAGAAACGCCGAGCTGAAGATGGCCAACCCCGGCAGGAGGGCGTTCCATGGCGTGGGCAGATGGGTGTGGCTCACCTGCAGGAAGATCCATTGAGCCGCAAGCGCAGCCGCTCCGGCCACGGCCAGCGCGCTTTGAAAACAGTTGTTCTGTGATTTCATCCGAGTCCCCTTATCCCTCCGTCATCTGGTTGGGCCGGCAGGCTTCGCAGGGACAGATCGAGCGCAGGTAGTCGTGCGAGAAAATACCGGTCGTGTGGCCATCGCTCCAGCGAATAGCCAGCGCGTACCGCCCCACCGGTTTGATCTCCACCGGCCGCACACCCGCCCCGGAAACGGCAGGGGATTCCCGGCAGACGGCGCAGGGACAGGAGGCGCGCAGCAGTTCCCACGTGTACAAGCTGTCATGCCCGTCCCCCCATCGGATCTTCAGCGCATTGTCGCCGACCCGCTCCACCCCATCCGGCTCGGTGGCCGATCCCGCCATGCTATAATTCCCCCCGTGGAACCCGTTGACTCACAAGTGCAGAGCGCCCGCCGCGCCGGTGCCTTCTTCCCTGATTTGCCGCGCGCCGTACTCGCCGTCCGAGGCAAAGACCGCGCTTCTTTCCTGCACAATTTGTTGAGCAATGATATCAAGGGTCTTGCACCCGGACAAGGAAAACCGGCCTGCCTGCTGGACCGCCAAGGGAAGATTCTCTTCTGCTGCACCGCCCATGTCCGGCCGGAGGAGATCCTGCTGGAGATGGCCCCGGCTTTTCTGCCGGTGGCCCAAACCTCCCTAGAACGCTATCGGATCTCGGAGTCGGTTGAATTCTCCGACGCAACCGGGCGTTTTCAAATCATTTCACTGCACGGCCCCACCGTCGCCGGCTTCTCTCCGCCTCCCCTTCCCTCTCCGGATAGTTTTTCGGGCCGATCCACTCTTCTCGGGATGCCGGGTCTGGATCTTTGGTGCGCAAAGGGGGAAGCGTACCGGCCCACCGGAATCGCGGAAGGAACGAACGAAGCCTTCGATGTGCTGCGGATCGAGGCGGGCGTGCCCTGGCCCGGCCGGGAGATCACCAACGAAGTCATCTTGAACGAGCTTGGGCGAGAGGAGTTCATGAGCTTCACCAAGGGCTGCTACGTCGGGCAGGAGATCGTCGCCCGGATCAAGTACCGGGCGCATCCTCCCCGCCTGCTGACCGGCTTCCTGATCGAGGGGAAAGAGGTCCCGCGCGAGGGGAGCCCGGTCCTGTTGGAATCCCAAACGGTAGGCATCATCACCTCCGCCTGTTTCTCCCCCACTCTGAAGAGACCGATCGCACTGGGATTCCTGAAGGTCGGGGTTGAGCCATCCAAGGTAATCGTGCAAACTCCCAGCGGGCCGATCGCTGCCCAAACGACCCACCTCCCGTTTGTTAAGACCTGAAGGGTCTGACCCCTCGGGGTCAGACCCCAATGGCTTTACCGGTGGGTGGTGACTCCCACTTTCGCACAATAACCCGAAACCGGACAGCGACTGCACCAGGGGGAAACCGGCCGGCAGAGGGCTTGCCCGAAACCCACCAGTAGGGTGTTGACCTCGATCCAATACCGGCGCGGAAGCTTTTCCCGCAGCGTCATCTCCGTCTCGAAAGGGTTGCGCGTGCGGACGTAGCCCAAGCGGTTGGAGATCCGATGGACGTGCACGTCCACGCAGATCCCCTGCTTCTTGTGCCCGACGGTCATCACCAGGTTCGCCGTCTTCCTCCCTACCCCCGGCAGGGTCAGCAGCTCTTCCAGCGTCTGGGGCACCTTCCCCTGAAAGCGCCCCAGGAGATGCTGGCAAATCTGATGGATGCGGCCGGCTTTCGTCCGGTAGAAACCGACCGGATAGATCAGCTTGCGGATCTTGGGCACGGCCAAGCTCAGCAGCTGCTGGGGAGTGCGCGCTCGCGCGAACAGGCGGCGGCTGGCGAGGTCCGTCACCTCATCTTTGGTGCGCAGCGAAAGCAGGCAGGAGATCAGGACCAGGAAGGGGTCTTGGGAATCTCTTTCAATGCGTTCCACTGCAGGAAGATCCCGGCCTTTGGAGAACTCCCGGATCGCCCTAAGAACTGAATGGATCTCGGAATCTTTCAACAGCGAAGCGGAACTAGCGCAAAACGAGCTCGGTGTCTGTTGCGCGAACGCCGTCGAGCCTGCGGATCTTGGAGACGATAACGGCTAACTCCTCGTAGGGTTCGGCATCGCAGAAGGCGATCATATCGTGCGTGCCGGTCACTTGGTAGACGAACTCCACTCCCGGCATCTTTTTGACCGCGTCTTGGGCATCGGCCTCTCGTCCGGGATGGACATCAATCATGACGAATGCTTTGGGCATCGGGAATCCTCCTTGGGATGCCCCTATTCTACATCTTTCGGAAGAGGCCGACTACCTTCCCCAAGATCCGGACCGATTGGTCCTTCGGATGAATGAACATTGGCTCAAGGACCGGGTTCTCCGGCTGCAGCCGGATCCGGCCGCCTTTCTCCCGGTAGAACTTCTTCACAGTGGCTTCCCCTTCGATGAGGACCGCTACGATCTGGCCGTTGTCCGCCTCCTGCTGGGGGCGCACAACGACATAATCCCCGTCAGAGATGCCGGCGTTGATCATGCTGTCGCCGTGCACCACCACCGCGAAGCAACCCGGTCCCGGAATCCAGCGGGGATCCACCGCCAGCCGCTCCTCAATGTGCTGCTCCGCCAGCAGCGGCGCTCCGGCGGCGATGCGGCCGACGACGGGAATCAGCACCGGCACCGGCGTGATAGGCGCCATCTCCCGGGAAGTTTCCCGAATCAAGCGGATCCCCCGGGCGTTTCGGCTGCGCTGGATGTAGCCCTTGCGGACCAGGGCGTCGAGATGGACGGTGACACCGCGAAGAGATTTCAATGCCAGATCCTCCCTGAGTTCTCGGATGGTGGGGGGAGCCCCGTCGGCGGACAGATGGCGCCGGATGAGATTCAGCACCTGTTTCTGCCGTGCGGTGAGAGGTTCCTTCTTCATGTAGACAAAAGTATAGGAGACTTTCGTCTGGATGTCAAGCGGTTTTTGGGAGGGAACAGCCGCGGGCCTGCGCGATCCGCTCGACGGCGTCGCCGATCACCCGGTTGGGGGTGGAGGCACCCGCTGTGATGCCGATCGTGATCGGCCCCTCAGGGAGCCAATCCCGGCTGACGACCGGCGCGGCGGAGCCGACCGGTTTGTGCCGGATCTCCTGTGCGGAGAGGATGCAGTTGGCCTCGTCGATGTGGTATGCGGGAGCATATTGGGAAGCGATCTCGCACAGATGGCCCGTGTTGCTGGAGTTGAAACCGCCGATCACGATCATCAGGTCCAGGGGGTCCTTCACCATCTCCAGCACGGCGTCCTGCCGGTCCTGTGTGGCGCTGCAGATGGTGTCGAACGTCCGGAAATGCCGGGCCAGGTCTCCTTCCCCGTACCGGTCCTTCATCGCCTCCTTCAGCATCGCGGCGATCTCCAGCGATTCGCTCGAGAGCATCGTGGTCTGGTTAGCCACTCCGACCCGTTGCAAATCCCGGTCCGGATCAAACCCCGGGGAGCTCTTCTCTCCAAAGCGGGACAGGAAAGCAGCGCGGTCGGTTCCTCTCCGGATGTAATCGCACACCAGCCCCGCTTCCTTTTTGTCCCACACTACCACGTAACTGCCGTTCGGGAACTGAGTCGCTCGAGAAACGGTGGCCCGGGTTTCTTCATGCTTGTAGTTCCCGTGCACCACCGCGGTGAAACCGTCCCGGGCGTACTGCTCCACCCGCTTCCAGACCAGCACCACCGACCCGCAGGTCGCGTCCACCAGCACGGAACCCCTCGCCTTCAGGAGCGCCATCTCCTCCATCTGGGTCCCGAACGCAGCGATGATCACCACGTCCTCGGGAGTCAACTGCTCGATCGGCCGGTCCTGCGGCCCTGAGCCGTTCAAGAAGCCGATCCCCATCTCGCGCAGACAGTTGTTCACCCGCGGGTTGTGGATCAGCTCCGTGGTGAGGAAGATCCTGCGGTCCGGGAACCGCTTCTTCGTCTCGTAGGCGTAATCCACCGCCCGCTCGACGCCGTAGCAGAAGCCGAACTCTTTGGCCAGCCGGAAGGTTATCGGTCCCACCCGAAGGGCGTTTCCTCCGGCGCGGACCTCTTCCACAATCCGGCTTCGGTAATCCTGCGCCAGATCCTCCCGGACCTGCTCTTTCAGCCCAAAACCTTTCCGGAACAGCTGGGATTCATCCATGGGCCGGCACCCCTGTTTTCGCCCTCGCCAAATCTTCGGGAGTGTCGATCTCGGTCCAGGGAAGCCCATCCACCCGCTCAAACCCCACAAAGACCCTCTGAAAAAGATCCTGGTAAACCTGCTCATGTTCGATCGTCACGATCCCCGCCTGCACTTTTTTCTCCAACAGCCCCCGCAGGCAGGCCGCCCCTTCCCTGGAAAGCCGGAGGAAACCGAGCGATTCCCCGTAGAGCGTCATCTCCCGCCGGATCCCCTCGGGTGCACGCTTGGCGATGTGCAGGACCCGGCCTGCCCGGCCGAACAGCATCTGCTCTTCACCGGTTTCCTCGGCCGAGCCGTCCGCCACCAGGCAATTCTCATGCACGGAGCCGAACAGACGCTCGAAAACCGCCAGCGGGCAGAGGACATCCGCGTCCATCACCAGCACCTCCCGATCCAAAAACTCCCGCGCCGTCCAAAGAGAAAGGACCGCCCCTTCCCTGTATCGGGGGTTGTTCAGTACCGTGAGCTTCATCTTGCCCAGGTGCGCGCGCGCCTCCCGCTCCACCTCTCCGGCCCGGAACCCAACCACCAGCGCCACCTCCGCCACCCCGACCGAGCGCAGGGACTCCAGCGTCCTGCGAAGCAGGGATTTTCCGCCCACGTTCAGCAGACACTTTGGACCCGCGTTGGACCCCATCCGTTTGCCGACACCCGCGGCCAAGAGGAATGCGGTGGTCATCCGAGACGGACCTCTCCGTTTTCGCAGAGAACTGGAAAGGATGGGACACTCGCGCTGGGCCGGGTCAAGCAGCGGCCGGTCGCCAGCTCGAACAGCCATCCGTGGATCGGGCACCGGACGGCCAAAGTTTCCTCCACTTTCTCAACCTTGCCTTTCACCAGAGGACCGCTTCGATGAGCGCAACGGTTGCCCAACGCGTAGAACATCCCTTCCACGTTGAAGAGAGCGACCTCTTGCCCCTCCACCGTGACCAGCTTGGAGATCCCGGACGGAACCTCTTCCAATTTAGCGACGGCTTCAGACACCGGCCGTTACACCTCGCAGGAAAGTGGGCTCGCCGGGAACATAACCCCAGCGCCACACGACCTCCTGCGGATCCGCCTGGCGCCACGCCTGGTACTTGAGCAGGAGATCCAGCCCGTCGCAGGTCCTCTCCAGGTTGGTTTCCATCCCAGGGAAGTCCGGCCAGCCGTTCTCATTCTTGTTCACCACGATCCACTCCATCGCCTTTTCGATTCTCAAGCGGGCCTTCTCCTCCTGCCTAAGCATCCGGGAGATGAGCAGGGCGGAACGGGTGCAGTCCATCGTGTGGTCTTCATTTTTCTCGTCCCAAGAGCCGTCCGAATCCTGGTGGGCCAGGATCCAGTTCAATCCCTTCTCGCAGGCGGGCCGCACCGGCAGCCCGTCCGGCAGGACCAGGGAGGCGACCACCGAGTCCTGAACCAAATGAGCGGTCGTCTCCACACCGGAGGGCTGGAAGACCGGGTCGTACCAGCCGCCGTCGGCCGACTGGCCGTCCAGAATGAAACGCAGCCCCCGGCGCCAGGAAGCCCGGACCGCCTCTTTCATTTTGGAAGTCCCCAGCGCCATCACGACGTTGAAGAAGCTGACCGGATGGGAGGTGGTATCCAGATCCCCCCACTCGCTGTCCACCCAGCGGCCGTTCTCCCTCTGCTGGTTCAGAAAGTACTCGATCGCCTTCCAAACTGATTTCTCGATCTCCGGATCTTTCAGCACCGCGTTGGCTCGGATCAGCATCAGGCCGCAAAAGGCGGAGACCCATGCCGCCGATTCCTTCTCGGCGGATTCCCGGCCCCATCCTCCATCGGCATGCTGCACCTCCACCAGGGCCTGATACTCCGGGAGGGAGTCTACCGCGCGCCCCATGTGCAGGATCACCCGCATCGCGTGCGCCACCAGCTCCATGTCCTGGTGATCTTTCGTTAGGCTCCACCGCGAGTGCGCACGCGCGAAGAACTGTGCTTCCGATTCGATCAGCCCCGCCACCTTCTCTAAATCCATCGCTTTCTCCTCTCGATCAGATCATACAGCCCCACCGCAAGCGACCGGCTCGCCGTCCGGACCGTCTGCAGGAAACCGGAAAACTCTTTCCAGCGCCGCGGGACCGCCAGCATGCGCAGCGCCTGCGCCCGCGAGCGGATCACCAGCGGACTCTCCATCGGATCCAGGATCGCCCGCATCGCCACCCAGGCCACGCCGGCTTGGGTAGCCGCCTGGGCCACCGCGGCCGATTCCATGTCGGCCGCGATCGCTCCGAACCGGTTGCCGGCCCACGTCTTTGCCTTCGGGTCGGTTAGAACCCGGTCCACCGTCACGAACGGACCCACCTGGGCCTTGTCGCTCAGGCTGAGATAGGAGGAAACGGGCTGGCTCCGATCACCAGAAGAGGCTTGGATCACCTCGGAGGCCATCACCAGATCCCCTACCTTGAACCCCGGCCGGAGACCGCCGGCGAAACCGGTGCTGACAACGAGACTCACGTCCCCCAAGGACAACCGCCGGCGCACCACTTCACCAGCCTGCCGTCCCATGCCGGTCACCAGGCAGTTCACCTGCCGCCAACCGTCCACCCGGAAATCCCGCAGTTCCTGCGGGACCGCGGCCACGATCAGCACCGAACCGGCCTTACGAGCCGTTTTTAACATACCCATTCTTTCGGAACCACGCCACTGCCTTGGCCAGCGCCTCCTCGACCGATCCCTGCGGAAGCCCCAGCTCCCGGACCGCCTTGGAAGAATCAAAGAACATCTTCCGACCCGCCATCCGGACCCCTTCCAAGGGGATGCGCGGGGGCCTGCGAGTAACGCGGCTGGACAGGGTACTGATCGCCGCCACCCCGAGCGCCACCGCGTGCGGCAGCCGGACCGTCGGCGCGGGGCGGCCGCTGACTTTGGATAAGATCCCCAAGATCTCTTTGAGCGTCATGTTGCTGTTCCCCAGGATGTAGCGCTGGCCCACTTGTCCCCGCTCCATGGCGAGCAGATGCCCCGCCGCCACATCCTCCACATCGATCAGGTTCAAGCCCGTCTCCACGTAGGCAGGCATCCGGCCGCTCAGAAAATCCACGATCATCTGGCCGGTCGGCGTCGGCTTGACGTCCCGGGAGCCGACCGGGGTCGAGGGGTTGACGATCACGACCGGCAGCCCGGAGCGGGCCGCGGCCGTCACCTCCGCCTCCGCCAGAAATTTGGAACGCTTGTAATGGCCGATCATCTCCCCCAGGGAAACCGGCGTCTCCTCATCCGCGCCGTGACTATTATGCGCGTGGCTGACCGAGGCGGCACCCTCCTCGCTGCCGAGGAAATGCCGCGGCGCTGGTGCGCCGTGGCCGAGAGCCCCGACGGTCGAAGTGTAAACGATCCTCTCCACTTTCGTCTCGCGAGCGGCCTCCAGGACGTTGCGGGTCCCAGCCACGTTGTTGGCGTACAGCGCAGAGGGATCCGGCGTCCAGAGCCGGTAATCAGCCGCCACATGGTAGACCCGCCGGCAGCCGGCCATCGCCGCGACGAGAGACTCCCGGTCGGTCAAATCACCGATGGCGAACTCCACCGGCACCCCCTCCAAATTCTTGCGGGAGCTTGTCGCGCGGACCAGCACCCGCACCTTCTCGCCCCGCTCCACCAATTTGGAGACGACATGGCTGCCGACGAAACCGGTGGCCCCGGTAACCAGGTTCACGTCACGCCCCTCTCGAGAATTCCAAGAGCCCCAAGCTCATCCAGGTGATCTCCCTGGCCCGCCGGATGAGACCCAGCGCCAGACCCGTGACGCTGCTCACTCCCAATCCGCTGCAGATGAGAAGCAGGAATCCCTCACTCGCGCCGATCGAGGCGGGAATCAGGAAAGCGCCGCTGCGCAGCAGCACCCAAAGCGCCTCGATGGAGAAAGCGGTCGCCCAGGAAACCGGCAGGTGAAGAAAGTGGAGAATCAGGTAGACTTCCACCGCCCCGGCCAGCCAGCCGAGGAAATGGAACCCCAGCGACCAGAAAACCGATGTGGGTGCCTGCTTATAAAAGGAGACGATCGACCGGTCCCACTCGTGCATCTTCGTTTCCACTTTCCGGAACCAGGGCAGCAAACGGGATAGAATCTCCAGCCCTCTCCGGAACGGCTGAAGGAACTGCACCCCCACGAACAGCCCGATCAGGACGGTTAAAATAGGCAGGATCACCCAGACCCACCGCATCAGAGCGGGCGAAACCGGCTGGGTCACCGCCGTCACCACGAGCCCGATCACGATGAAGAGCACCATGCTCAGCGTGAAGGTGGTCTTGGCAATCACCACCGAGGCCATCCCATCCTGAATCGGGACCCCGTGCCGGCGGGAAAGGATCCAGGCCTTCACCGGCTCTCCGCCGATCCAGGCGGTCGGGGTGACGTAATTGACCGCTTCCCCCGCCAGCCTCGCCCGGAAGAGCCGGGCCCATGGAATCCGCGACTGCACCTGGGGCCGGAGGGCAAACTTCCAGCCCAGCGTGTCCAGGCCGAAGATCACCACATAGAAGAGGAGCACCATCCCGAACCGCCAGCGGAAATCGCTGAGCAGCCTCCAGACTCCTCGAAGATCGGACTCCCGGAGCACCCAGGCGAACAACCCCAGACCCACCAGAAGACTTAAGCATCTCCAACCGCGCCGCGCAGAAACCACTTTAGGACGCTCCCAGGATCTCCTTGAACAACCGGAGGAATTCCTTCAGATCCGCCTGCAGCAGCTGCCCCATGTGAGCCACCCGCAGGATCTTTCCCTTGAGCTCGCTCTGACCCGCGTAGACGATGAAGCCACCCTTCTTCAACCCGTCATGGAGCGGCGCGTACGCCTTGCCGTTCGGAAGCCAGAGGGCGGTCAGGGTGTTGGAGAGGAGTTTCTCATCCAGCAGAAATTTGAGGCCCAGTTTCTTGAATCCCTGCCTGAGAAAGAGGGCCCGCTCCCGGTACCGGACGATCCTGCCCTTGACCCCTTCCCGGGTCAACTCATCCAGCGCCGCCGCGAAGGCCGCCACCAGGGGCACCGACGGCGTGAACGGCGGATCGCCCGCCTCCTGCGCCTTCAGGTGCAGCCCAAGATCCAGATAGAGGGATTTCGGCTTCATCTTCGAAAGCCGGACCGCTTCTTCATGAGAAAGAAGGACGAACGACAGCCCGGGCGCCCCGTGCAGGCATTTGCCGGCCGAGCCGACGCACAGACCGATGTTGAGCTTGGCGATCTCCAGTTTTTCGCCGCCCAGGCTGCTGATGCCATCCACCAGCAGGCGGCGGCGGAACTTCTTCGTAAGACCGGCCACCTCTTCCACCGGGTTGAGCATGCCGGTGGAGGTTTCGTGATGGACCATCGCCACGGTGCCGATTCGGGAATCTCTTTTGAGCGCGGCACTCACCCGGCTCAGGTCCGGCCGCTCGGTGAGCGGGGAGCGGATCTCTACCAGCGGGATCTGGTGGATCTTCGCGAGCAGGGCGATCCGGGAGCCGTACACGCCGTTGTTGAAGACGAGCAGCTTCTGCCCCGGTTCCACGCAGGAAAGGACGGCAGCCTCCAGGGCGGCGGTGCCCGAACCATTGACCAGGACCGCGTGGGTGCGCTGGTCGAGTCCAAGCGTGTGGATCAACTTCGCCCGCACGGTCTGAAAGAGGTCCAAGAACTCCGGCTCCCGGTGGCACATGTCCGGGCCTCCCAGGGCGGCACGCACATGATTGCTCGTGTTCACGGGCCCCGGACAGAGAAGCACCTGCCGTTTCGGACCCGGACGGGGCGCGGGCGGAGCAGCTTCCTTTTCCTTCTCTTTCTCCTTATCGGGCTTCTCCGGAAGCTCCACCATCCTCCTGGGAAGCACCGGCTTCTTCCGAAGCGGGAATCCTCTCCTTCTTCGCCTTGCCGCTGCCCTCCGACGTACAACGTTACGATGCATGAACCGCCTCCCTGAATCTCTCTGTGATTGCCTCCGGTTGAAGCCGCACCCTCTCCGCCGGCGCTTGACGTACCGGCTGGCATTTCACCAGAAGAAAAGCCGGACCGGCCCCGCTGCGGATCCGGTCCCACTCCTTGGCCAGTTCCTCCGGCGTCTGCGCCCGCGCCACCTGCCGGTAGCCGCACGAGACGGCCAACCGGTCCAGGGAGACGCTGCCGGAGGTGGTCGGCTGATTTCCGGTTGAAGCGAATACCCCGTTATCGAACACCACGTGAATGAGATTGCCGGGCGAGAGCGATCCGATGACCGGCAACGCCCCCAGCCCCATCAAGACCGACCCGTCCCCGTCAAAGACCACCACCTTTGCCTGCGGCTTGGACAGAGCGATCCCCAGACCCAACGAAGCCGCCAGCCCCATCGAGCCGATCATGTAGAAGTTGCCCGGCCGGTCCGAGGCTTGCTGCATGTCGCGGCAGGTGTAGCCGGTAGTGCAGATCACCAGCTCGTCCTTGAGCCTCTTTGCCGTGATCTCAATGGCTTCCCGCGCCGTCATCACAGCACCCCCGGCCGGATCAGGATCGCCGCGGGGACGCGCCGCTCGCGCATCACCGCGTCCGCCTGAGCGACCGCCTCCGACAATTTTTCCGGTTCCGGGACAAAGACCTCGATACCCACCTCCCGGAGGAGCGCCTCGCAGTGCGCCCCCATGACCCGATGCTCGGGCGCGTCTTTCCCCTGATAGCCCCGGTAGCCGACAATCAGCAGAAGCGGGATCTTGTAGATGAGGTTCAGGGAGGTGAGAGCGTTCAAGCAGTAGCCCACCCCGGAGTTTTGCATCAGCACCGCGGACCGGCGGCCCGCCAGGGTGGCCCCGGAGGCCATCCCCACCGCCAAATCCTCGCGGGTGGCCGAGAGATAGCCGGCCGGATCCCTGCTCAACTCGCCGATCAGCGAAGCAACGGTGGAGTCCGCCACGCCGCAGAAGAAATCGAACCCATGTGCCTTGAGCGCCTCGAGGCAAGCCTCGGCCGCCCCGGTGACCGCGGGTGTTTTCATCAGCCCCTACCGATCGGCTTGAGCGCGTGGAGCATGTTCTTGAGAGAGCCGGTCGCGTCGGCCACCGCGGTCGCCTCGTAGCCGCAGTGCACCATGCAGTCGTTGCAGCGGGGATCCCGACCGGTCCCGTACCGCTCCCAGGGAGTTTCTTCAATCAATTCCTTGAACGACTTGACGTATCCGTCGCTCATCAAGTAACACGGCTTCTGCCAGCCGAAGACGTTCCGCGTCGGGTTGCCCCAAGCGGTGCACTGGTAATCCCGCTGTCCCTGCAGGAACTCCAGGAAGAAGGAGGAGTGGTTGAATCTCCAGCGGGGATCCGCGTTATCCAGGATCTTCCGGAAGAGCGCCTTGGTCTCCTCCCTCTGCAGGAAATGTTCCTGGTCCGGCGCCTTCTCGTACGGATAGCCGGGGGAGATCATCATCCCATCCACCCCCAGGTCGGTCAGGAAATCGAACATCCGGCGGAATTCGGCGGGATCCGCGCCGAGGAAGATCGTGGTGTTGGTGGAAACGGTGAACCCGGCCTTCTTGGCCGCCTTAATCCCATCGACGGCTTGCTTAAACACCCCCTTGCGGCAGACCGATTTGTCGTGCGTTTCCTCCAGGCCGTCCAGATGGATGCTGAAACGAAAATACGGCGAAGGCTTGTACTTCTTCATCTCCCGCTCCAGCAGGACCGCATTGGTGCACAGATAGACGAACCGTTTGCGCTTCACGAGCCGCTCGGCGATCTCCGGCATCTCCGGGTGGATCAGCGGCTCCCC
>Ga0209515_10003605_pt1 | contig 21842 bp, 19 predicted proteins | sample Subgroupgradi54m_FD_187454 | JGI IMG/M metagenome (GOLD analysis project Ga0209515, IMG submission 187454) | Subsurface groundwater microbial communities from S. Glens Falls, New York, USA - GMW60B uncontaminated upgradient, 5.4 m (SPAdes)... ... | reverse complement strand
GACGAATCGGCCGGATGTCTTGGATCCGGCGCTGTTGCGGCCTGGCCGGTTCGACCGCCAGGTCGTCATCAGCCTTCCAGACATCGTGGGGCGGGAAGCGATCTTGAAGGTCCACACGAGAAAGATCAAGCTGGCCAAGGGCGTGGACCTCAAGTCCATCGCCCGTCAGACGCCGGGGTTCTCCGGCGCGGATCTCGCCAATCTCGCCAATGAGGCGGCACTCCTCGCGGCCCGCTCGAACAAGGACGCCGTCGGCATCGAGGAGCTCGAGCAAGCCCTCGAGCGCGTGATCGCCGGCCCCGAGCGCAAGACCAGGGTCTTGAACGAACGAGAGAAGAAGATCACGGCGTTCCATGAATCCGGCCATGCGCTGGTCGCGCTGCTGACCCCGGAAACCGACCCGCTCCACAAGGTGTCGATCATCCCGCGCGGGACGCATGCGCTCGGCTACACGCTGCAGCTGCCCATTGAGGATCGCTATACCATGAGCGAGAAGGAGCTGCTCGCCCGGATGACGGTGATGATGGGCGGCCGCGCGGCCGAGGAGCTCGTGTTCAGCGAGATCACGACAGGCGCGCAGAATGACATCGAAACCGCCACCGCAATGGCGCGTCGCATGATCTGCGAGTTCGGGATGAGCGACCGGCTGGGGAACCTCACGTATGGCAAGCGCGAGCGTCAGATGTTCCTCGGCCGGGATCTCTTTGAAGAGCGCAACTACAGCGAGCAGACGGCGGTCCTCATCGACGAGGAGACGCGGCGCCTGATCGATGCCTGCTATGCGCGCGCCCGCCAGACGTTGACCGAGCACCGAGCCCAACTGGATCTCCTCGCCAACTCGCTGTTGGAGAAAGAGGTGCTCGACGGGGAAGAGGTCAAGAAGCTCGTCGGCCTGCCCCGCCCGCAGGAGGAGCATGGGCGGGACCTCACGGCAGAATCGATGGACTCCGACGGGTCCTCTTCCTCCGCCGCGAACCGCCCCCAAGGCGCATAACCAGGCCGCGATGGCCGCGCTTCACCCCGTACCACGACGGGGGACTCATTCCAAAGGGTTCCCCCCCAAGGCTACGGCTGTCAACCCCGTTCCAACAAGTTGGAACGGGGTCAAGCCGTGGTACGGGGTTCACGCATCACCCACTCGCCATCCCTCACGCCTTCCTATCGCTCATCGAGGACGCACGCTCGTCATGGGGGTCCTCAACGTGACGCCGGATTCGTTCAGCGATGGCGGGGTCTTCCTCGACCCTGACGCTGCGGTGGCGCGGGGCAGACAGATGGTCGCGGAAGGGGCCGACGTGATCGACATCGGAGGAGTATCCACGCGGCCTGGCTCAACGGGCGTGTCGCTGGAAGAGGAGCTGCGTCGGGTGATTCCCGTGGTGCGGCGCTTGGCGAAGACCGTGCGGATTCCTCTCTCCATTGATACCTCGAACGCGGACGTGGCCTCTCAGGCGCTCGAGGCGGGTGCGTCGATCGTGAACGATGTGACCGCGCTCAGGCACGACCCCGCGATGGCGTCGGTGGTGGCGCAACACCACGCGAGCGTCATTCTGATGCACATGCGCGGGACCCCACAGACCATGCAGCGATTCCCTCGGTACCGGGAGGTCGTGCGTGAGGTCGCCGCGTTTCTGGGCGAGGCGGGAGCACGTGCCAGGGCCGCGGGGATTGCGCGCACGCGCATTTTCCTCGATCCTGGATTAGGGTTTGGCAAAACCGTCGAGCATAACCTGGAGCTGCTTCGCGGTCTCCCCCAGCTGCTCTGCCTTGGGTTCCCGGTTGTCATCGGGCCGTCGCGCAAATCCTTCATCGGCAAGGTGCTGGACGCGGACGTCCCCGATCGGCTCTCCGGCACCCTGGCTTGCGTGGCGCTCGCCGTGCGGCACGGGATCCGAATCGTTCGTGTGCACGATGTCCGACCCACGACGCACTTCATCCGGATGCTCCAGGCCATCGATGGCAAGACGATGAACAACCCATGCGGCTCGGCGTGAACATCGACCATGTGGCGACGCTGCGTCAGGCCAGGCGGGGCCGCTGGCCGGATCCCATCGAGGCCGCCCGGCTCTGCGAGCAGAGCGGGGCGTCCAGTATCGTCTGCCACCTCCGGGAGGATCGCCGTCACATTCAGGATGCGGATGTGCGACGACTCAACGAGCGCGTGACGACTCGCTTGAACCTGGAGATGTCCATCTCGAGCCACATCGTCAACGTGGCACTCGCCGTCAGACCCGCGCAAGTGACGCTGGTCCCGGAGCGCCGCCAGGAGCTCACGACGGAAGGAGGCCTCAACGCGGTGCGGCTGGGCCGGTCCCTGCGGTCGCTGGTTCGTTCGTTCCAGGCCCGCGAGATTGACGTCAGCCTCTTCATCGATCCGGCCCGCGATCAACTCGAAGCGGCCCGCCAGGCCGGCGCGATGATCGTGGAGCTCCACACCGGACGATACGCCAATGCTCGGACTCCTGCCGCGCGGAGGAGGGAGCGTGAAGCGATCCGGGCCGCTGCCAAACAGGGCCGCTCCCTCGGCCTGATCATCGCGGCCGGGCACGGGCTCGATTACGACAATATCGGTGCGATCGTTCAGATTCCTGAGATCGAGGAAGTGAACATCGGTTTTTCCATCATCACCCGCGCGCTCTCGGTTGGGCTCGCAGCAGCCGTGAACGAGATGGTGCGCCTCCTCGAGCGTCCCATGAGAAGACGGCAGGAGCGCTATGCCCGTCACACGGTCTAAGATCACGAGACAGCCGAGGCGGGGGTTGAGCCGGCCGATTGGCTGCGGCATCGACGTCGTGGAGTTGCCGAGATTCAAGCAGGCGTGCACGCGCGGCGGCGAGGCGTTCATGCGCCGGATCTTCACGAGCAGGGAAGAGGCGTACGCCAAGGCCAGGCGCCGTACCACGCTTCTTCACCTTGCCGGCCGGTTCGCCGCGAAGGAAGCCGTGATCAAGGCGATCGCGCAGCTCGAGCCCCGCCGGGTCCTCGCAATGAACCATGTGGAGATTTGCAACGACCGGTTGGGCCGGCCCCACGTCATCCTCCACGACCGCCACTTCCGACGGATCAGGGTGCACATCAGCCTCTCACACGTGGACACGGTGGCCGTCGCGAGCGCCTTCGCGATCCGATGACGATCCCCGCGGGACTGCTGCCGCCTCGTCCTCCCGATACGCATAAGGGCGATGCCGGGCATGTCTTCCTCCTTGCCGGGTCTGTGGGGCTGAGCGGGGCGGCCGCGCTGTGCGCGATGGGCGCCCTGCGGGCTGGGGCAGGGCTCGTGACGTTAGGCATCCCCAAGAGCCTCCACGGCCCGATGGTCGAAAAGCTCACCGAAGCGATGCTCAAGCCGCTCCCGGACACCAACGAGGGGAGTCTCAGCCTCCAGGGGTTGCCAGACATTGTGAGCGCCATTGAACGGCGAGACGCCGTCGCTATTGGACCCGGCCTCTCGCAGCACCCGCAGACGAAGGAGTTGGTTCGACAGCTATTGCCCAAGATCCGCAAACCTCTTGTCCTCGATGCGGATGGGCTCAACGCGCTTGCCGAGGAGGCGCATCTTCTCAAGAAGCTGACCCTGCCCATCATCCTGACACCCCATCCTGGAGAGATGGCTCGTCTCATCAAGCTCTCTTCCCAGGATGTCCAACAGGATCGTGAGCGGATCGCCCGTGAGTTCGCCAAGCAGTATCGCGTCATCGTCGTCCTCAAAGGGCACGAGACGGTCGTCGCCAGCTTCGATGGGACGGTCTACGTCAATGAGACGGGCAACCCGGGGATGGCCTCTGGCGGGTGCGGCGACGTGCTGACCGGCATGATCGTCGGGCTGCTCGGACAGCGACTGGGTCTCTTCGACGCCGCGCGGCTCGGCGTGTACCTGCATGGCCTGGCTGGGGATCTCGCGGCAAAGGATCGCGGCGAGATCGGCTTGATCGCCTCGGATGTGGCCGATAGAATACCCCTGGCAATCCGTCAGTACCAACAACTGAGCTGATGAATAAGCGAGCGGCTTGCCGACGTAGCTCAGGGGCAGAGCAGCTGTTTTGTAAACAGCGGGTCGGGGGTTCAAATCCCTCCGTCGGCTTTTTCAAATGCGGAATTCGGAATGTGGAATTCGGAATAAAAAATATTCCGCATTCAGCATTCCACATTCCAAATTGACATTGGACAGGTGCCGGAGTGGCCAATCGGAGCAGCCTGTAAAGCTGCCGGGCTAACGCCCTACGAAGGTTCGAACCCTTCCCTGTCCATCGTTTTTCATCCTGTAGGAGGCACGAAAAGATTATGAGTGTGTCAGTCGGAATCTTGTCAGTGGTTAGCGCTTTTATTAAATGGAACAGCCTTATGCTCTACGTTCATATCCGGCGTGTAGAGTAGCGTATGATGCGGGTCTAGCTCAATGGTAGAGCGCTAGCCCTCCTACCCAGGAATGAATCGAACCGGCATAGCTAGTATGGTAGAATGCTTGTATGAGAAGCTTCAAAGATCGAGCTCTCGATCTTCGTCGGCGAGGGTGGTCCTACAACGTGATCTCCCAGCGGCTCGGAGTGGGGAAGGGGACGCTGAGCGCTTGGCTCCGGGAGGTTCCCTATACTCCCAACCAAGCGGTCATCGCAAGGATTCGAGCCGGCCCGGCCAAAGCCGCAGTGATGAAGCAGCGAGTGCGGTTCCAACAGATCCTTGCGCTAAAGGCACAGGGTCAAAAGGAAATTGGACAGCTTTCGGAGCGCGATCTGCTACTTCTGGGGCTTGGGTTATATATGGGAGAAGGGTCCAAGCTCTACGAGGAGGTTCGAATCGTCAATTCCGATCCGCAGATTATCAGGGTAGCCATGCAGTGGCTCCGGCGCAGCTGCGGTATCCCTCGGCGAAACTTCGTGGTAGCGGTCCATGTGTATCCAGACAGTTCGCCCGGGGCGTCAGTCAGATATTGGGCCCGGATCACCGGTGTCCCGCGCGGACAATTTGAACGGGTACAGGTTGATCGACGACTGGACAAATCAAACAGAAAACGCCGGCGCCTGCCGTACGGGACTGCCCACGTAAAAGTCTACAGCCGGGGCGACCATCGATTTGGAGTCGCCCTCCATCGCCGCATTATCGGTTGGATCGAGGCGGCTTACAAGAATCTGCGGGCGTAGTTTAGTGGTCAAATCCCTCTCTTCCAAGGAGGAGTCACGGGTTCGATTCCCGTCGCCCGCTCGTTTTGTCGTTTTGGTCGGCCCGCCTGTCCGCCCCTGTGAAGTCCACTAAACCACAAATAACGCTTGACAAATCTCAAGCAGAAAATTATAATTTGCGTTTACCATTGAGGTCAAATCGAGAACTGTTTTGCGTAAGGGGGTGACCGTCGTGACACGCATCATGAACGTCGATGAAGTCGCACGGTATCTGGGAGTCGTCCCGGATACGATCTATCGCAAGGCCCGACGCGGAGAGATCCCCGCGGTCAAGATGGGCAAGATGTGGCGCTTCCCAAAGGAAACGCTCGATAAATGGCTCAACGATGCCGCACTGGAAACGGTGAAAAAACCTTGACAACGCATCGAGTTCCGTCATAATAAGAGTTTCATTTGCCTAGCGCTTCAAGGCCGAGGGGAGCGAGATGCGTCTTCATGATTTCGTGTGCCGTAGTCGTCAGCCATCCCTCCGTTGAACTCGTTCGTAACCACCAGGACGTTCAACTGGTTCATCGACAAGATGCGTCTATCCGCGTGGCTCAGTCAGCGTCGATGCTGGACCCTTCGACTGGGCTCAGGGTCCAGTGCTGAGCATTGTCGAATGCGCTGGAGTAGCTCAGTGGTAGAGCACGTCCTTGGTAAGGACGGGGTCACGGGTTCAATCCCCGTCTCCAGCTCCAGAGATGATGAGGGGATTGAACCGAGAAGATAGGGAGGGCTGAGGAATGGCCAAGGCCAAGTTTGAGCGGACGAAGCCCCACGTCAACATCGGCACGATCGGGCACGTCGACCACGGCAAGACCACCCTGACCTCCGCGATCACGAAGGTCCTCGCGACCAAGGGCCTCGCCCAGGCGAAGGCCTACGAGGAGATCGACAACGCCCCGGAGGAACGGGAGCGCGGGGTGACGATCAACGTCCATCACGCCGAGTACGAGACGGAGGCGCGCCACTACGCCCACGTCGACTGCCCGGGCCATGCCGACTACATCAAGAACATGATCACCGGAGCCGCCCAGATGGACGGGGGGATCCTCGTCGTCTCCGCCGTCGATGGGCCCATGCCCCAGACCCGCGAGCACATCTTGCTGGGCCGCCAGGTGGGGCTGCCCTCCATCGTCGTCTTCCTGAACAAGGTCGACGCCGTCGAGGACCCGGAGCTGCTGGACCTCGTCGAGCTGGAGGTCCGCGAGCTACTCACCAAGTACGGCTTCCCCGGCGAGAAGACCCCGATCATCCGCGGCTCAGCCCTGCTCGCCGCCCAGGGCGACAAAGGCGAGCTCGCCGAGCCGGCGATCCTCAAGCTCATGCAGACCATCGATACCTACATCCCCACCCCCACCCGGGCCATCGACAAGCCCTTCCTCATGTCGGTGGAGGATGTCTTCTCGATCACCGGCCGGGGCACCGTCGGCACCGGGCGGGTCGAGCGGGGCAAGGTCAAGCTCAACGACACGGTCGACCTCGTGGGCCTGAAGCCCACGCGCCAGAGTGTGGTGACCGGCATCGAGATGTTCCGCAAGCTCCTCGAGGAGGGCGTCGCCGGGGATAACCTCGGGGTCCTCCTGCGGGGCCTCGAGAAGGCGGACCTCCAGCGGGGGATGGTCCTCGCCGCCCCCGGCTCCATCACCCCCCACACGGCCTTCACGGCCGAGGTCTACTGCCTCACGAAGGAAGAGGGGGGCCGGCACACCGCCTTCGTCAACGGCTACCGGCCGCAGTGTTACTTTCGCACGACCGACGTCACCGGCACGGTCACGCTGCCCCCGGGCACCGAGATGGTCATGCCGGGGGATAACATCCGCGTCACGATCGAGCTCCTCCAGCCCGTCGCGATGGAGACCGAGCAGCGCTTCGCCATTCGGGAAGGCGGCAAGACGGTCGGGGCGGGCGTGGTGACGGAGATCCTGCAATGACAGTGCGGAGTGCGGAATGGGGAGTGCGGAGTAAGTTATCATTCCGCATTCCGCATTCCGCATTCCGCATTTGAAAGATGGCTCAGGATCAAATCACGCTCGTCTGCCCCGATTGTCAGCGGCGGAACTACCATACGAGCAAGAACAAGAAGAACGTCACGGACCGGTTGGAGCTGCGCAAGTACTGCAAGTGGTGTCGCAAGCACACGGCGCATAAAGAAACGAAGTGATCCTCACGACACCACAGAACCACAGAACGGCCACAGAACCACAGAGGAAATCGTGTGACACGCCTTCTGTGCCTCTGTGGAGCTTCTGTGCCCTCTGTGGTGTGGGGTCTTCATGAACCCTCAGGCCTGGTCACAGGAGCGTCGGTTAATGGCAAACCACCGGTCTCCAAAACCGGAACTGCAGGTTCGACTCCTGCCGCTCCTGCCAATTCCGCAGGGAGCGACAGGATACCACCGGCTCCTGTTGTTACCATGGCAAACCCGCTCGCACGTCTGACGATGTTCCTCTCCCAGGTGAGGGAAGAGATGCGGCAGGTCTCTTGGCCCAGCCGAGAAGACCTCGTGGGGTCTGTCGTCGTCGTCTTTGTGGGAGTGGCGCTCTTGGCGAGCTTCATCAGCGTCTGCGATTTTCTGTTGTCAAAAGCTGCGCATGTGTTGCTTCGATAGACGCTGAGGCTCCCAGGTGACCGAGTCCGTCGGAACGAAACAGTGGTACATCATCCACGCGCAGACAGGCCAGGAGCTCAAGGTGAAACACAACCTTGAAAGCCGGGTCAAAGAAGAGGAAGCCGGAGCGCTGATCGGCCAGGTCCTGGTCCCGACGGAGCGTGTGGCAGAAGTTCGGGGGGGGAAGAAGCGAATTTCTGAGCGAAAGTTCTTCCCTGGCTACCTGCTCATCGAGATGGAGATGACCGATGAGAGCTGGCACCTGGTCCGAACCACCCCTGGGGTGACGGGATTCATCGGGGCGGGCCGGCGTCCGGTCTCGCTCTCCGAGGAGGAAGTCGCCGAGATCCTCCGCCAGACCGAAGAACGGAAAGAGAAGCCCGCCTCCCGGGTGACGTTCCAGAAGGGAGAGGGGGTCCGGGTCATCGAGGGTCCGTTCACCAACTTCAGCGGCGTCATTGACGAGGTCAACTCGACCCGCGGCAAATTGAAGGTGCTGGTCTCAATCTTCGGTCGGCAGACCCCCGTGGAACTGGAATTTTGGCAAGTGGAGCGCCTGTAACCCATTGCGGATTGTGAATTGCGAATTGCGGATTGGTTTGTAGAAATCCACAATCCGAAATCCACAATCCGAAATATGCACGGATGGCGGTCAGAAAAGTGAAGGCGATGATTAAGCTGTACTGCCCGGCCGGGCAGGCAAACCCCGCACCTCCCGTGGGGCCAGCACTCGGACAGCACGGCGTCAACATCATGGAGTTCTGCAAGAAGTTCAACGAGGAAACCAAGGGAAAAGAGGGCCTCGTGCTGCCCGCGATCATCACGGTGTACGAGGATCGTTCGTTCACGTTCGTGGTCAAGAGCCCGCCCGTATCGGTGCTGCTCAAGCAGGCGTGCGGGATCGCCAAAGCGTCAGGCGCTCCCCCGAAAGAAAAGGCGGGCCGGGTCACCAGAGACCAGGTGGCAGAGATCGCCAAACAGAAGCAGCCGGACCTGAACTCGCACGGCCTCGAGGCCGCGGTCAAGATGATCGAAGGCACCGCGCGCAGCATGGGCATCGATGTCGTCTAAACGTTACGCCCAGGCGGGGGCCAAGGTCGACCCGAAAACCCCCTACCAGTTCGACCGCGCCGTCACCCTCCTGCAGGAACTGCCGCCGGTGAAGTTCAACGAGTCGGTGGAGCTGTCCATCTCGCTCAACATCGATCCGAAGAAGACCGACCAGGTTGTGCGGGGAACCGTCACGCTGCCCCATGGGACGGGCAAGGCCCGTCGGGTCGCCGTGTTCTGCAAGGGCGAGGATGAGCTCCGCGCGAAGGAGGCCGGCGCGGACTTCATCGGCGCCGCAGATCTCATCGAGAAGATCAACGGGGGCTGGCTCGACTTTGACGTCGCGGTAGCCACCCCTGACCTCATGCGAGACGTCTCTCGCCTCGGCAAGATCCTCGGGCCTCGAGGGCTCATGCCAAACCCTCGGGCTGGAACGGTCACCGATGACGTCGCAAAAGCGGTGAAGGAGCTCAAGGGCGGCAAGGTGGAGTTCAAGATGGATAAGCTTGCCAACATCCACTTCCTGATCGGCAAGCGCTCGTTCACGCCGCAGCAGCTGGTGGAGAACGGTCAGGTTGCGCTCGACGCCATCGTTCGGGCGCGACCGTCAACGGTGAAAGGCCGCCTCATCAAGCGGTTGAGCCTCTCCAGCACCATGAGCCCAGGCATCCCCGTGAAGACCGACGGTTTGGAATCAGAAGCGGCGTTGGCGGAGTAACGGGAATGGCGAGTGTGGGACGGATGGTCAAAGAGTCGATCGTGGACGAGCTCTCGACGGCGCTCTCCAAGCAGCCGAACTTCTTCGTCACCTCGATCAACCGGCTGCCCGCGTTGGAAGCGGACGTGTTCCGCCGCAAGCTCTCGACGTCCCAGGCCCGCCTGATCATGATCAACCGACGGCTTGGCCAACGGGTGGTGGCACCGCTGAATATCGCTGGATTGCAGGAACTCCTCGAGGGATCGGTGGGACTCGTGCTCGCCGGCGGCGATGTTCCGCCCATCGCCAAACTCATCGTGGAGTTCCGCAAGGCACACGCGGAGGGCATGGCTGTGCGAGGGGCGCTGATCGACGGCGCTCTCCTTGATACCCCGGCGGTGGAGACCCTTGCGAGTCTGCCGCCCAAGCCCATGCTGTTGGCCCAGGTTGTGGCGACCATTGAGTCGCCGATCGCCGAGGTCATCTTCACGGTTGAACGGCTCATCGGCGATCTGGCTTGGCTGGTGGAACAAGCCGCCGCCAAGATACCAGCCGAACCCGCGCCTGCCGTGCTGGCGCCAGCCGACGCGGTACCATCGCCACAGACACCGACACCACCACAAGAGGAGGAGAAGACCTAATGCCTGAGCAACTCACGAAGCGAGTCGAAGAGGCCTTGAAGCTGACGGAAGAGATGACGGCGATCGAGTTGGCGAATTATGCCAAAACGATGCGCGAGCGGTTCGGGATCACCGCCACACCGATGGCGGTCGCGGCGGCCCCCGCCTCCGGCGGGGTGGGAGCAGGCCAAGCTGCCGTGGAGGAACAGACGATCTTTGACATTATCCTCGCCACCGTCGGCGCGAACAAGATCCAGGTGATCAAGGAGATCCGAGCGATCACCAGCCTGGGCCTGAAGGAAGCCAAGGACCTCGTCGAATCCGCCCCGAAGCCGGTCAAGACGGGTGTGAAGAAGGAAGAGGCTGAAGAGATCAAGAAGAAGCTCGAAGCAACCGGAGCCACGGTCCAACTCAAATAATCACCCCATCAATGCGTTTTGCACAACTGCAATTATCATGAAGCGTGCCGCGCACAAAATCCTCAGCTTTGCGAAGCTGGCCGAGGGGCTCGCACCCCCAGACCTCGTCGAGGTCCAGAAGCGTTCGTACGCCGATTTCCTCCAGGCGGAGGTCCCCAAGCAGAAGCGCCGGAACGTCGGCCTCCAAGCCGCCCTCCTCGAGACCTTCCCGATCGAAAACCGAGATAAGACCTTTCGGCTCGACTTCGTCCAGTACGCGCTGGGTAGACCTAAGTACACCGTCGGCGAGTGTCTCCGCAACGGCCTCTCCTATGCGGCCCCCCTCAAGGTGAAGCTTCGCTTGGCGGGCCCGAAGGAGACGAAAGAACAAGAGGTCTATTTCGGCGAGATCCCGCTCATGACGGACGTGGGGACCTTCGTGATTAACGGAGATGAGCGCGTGGTCGTCAGCCAGCTCCACCGCTCCCCCGGAGTGACGTTCGAGGTGACCGTTCATCCGACGGGGAAACGGTTGTTCTCCGCCCGCATCATCCCCTATCGGGGCGCGTGGGTGGAGCTCGATTTTGACATGACGGACGTCCTCCACGTCTCCATCGACCGACGGCGGAAAATCGTCGGGACGATCTTGCTTCGAGCCCTCGGTTTTTCCACCGATGAGGACATCCTCAACGCGTTCGGAAAGACCGAGACGGTCAGCTTCAGCGATCCCGCCGACCTGAAACCCCTCGTCGGAAGCTTCCTCGGTGAACGCATCCTCGATTCCGCGACGGGCCAGGTCGTGCTGCGCGCCGGGACCAAAATTACCGAGGAGTGGTTGGACACCATTTGGCAGAGCGGCAAACGAGAACTGAAACTCGTCAGCGACGCGCCCGTGGAAATCCTCAAGACGCTGGAGAAGGACCATACGACCAGCCGCGCCGAAGCCCTCCTCGACATCTTCCGCCGCCTCCGGCCCGGCGATCTCGTGAACCTGCCGTCCGCGGAAACGCTCATCCAACGGTTGTTCCTCGATCCCCGCCGGTACGACCTGGGCAGTGTGGGTCGATACGTCTTGAACCGAAAGCTGGGCATGCAGGAAGTGCTGGAGTCTCGCCTCCTCAACAGCCAAACGGTCGTCCAAGTCATCCGCTACCTCTTGGGGTTGCGTCGAGGCGAGGGCGAAATCGACGACATCGACCATCTCGGCAATCGCCGGGTGCGGTCGGTGGGGGAACTCATCTACCACCAGTTCCGCGTGGGCTTAGAGCGGCTCGAGCGGACCATCCGGGAGCGGATGGCGATCTACGAACTCGACAAACTCATGCCCCATTCGCTGGTGAATTTCAAGCTCGTGGCGTCGGTCGTCCGCGATTTCTTCGCGAGATCCCAACTCTCCCAGTTCATGGATCAGACGAATCCGCTCGCCGAGCTGACCCATAAGCGCCGGCTCTCCGCGCTGGGTCCCGGGGGGCTCTCGCGGGAGCGCGCCGGCTTTGAAGTCCGAGACGTCCACCCCTCCCACTATGGACGCATCTGTCCCATCGAGACTCCGGAAGGGCCGAACATCGGCCTGATCTCCAGCCTCACCGTCTTTGCCCGCATCAACGAACACGGCTTCATCGAAACTCCTTACCGGAAAGTCGAGCACGGCGTGGTGACCAACCACGTGGACTACCTGACCGCCGACCTGGAAGACCGCCATCCCATCGCCCAAGCCACCAGCCCCCTCACCAAGAGCAACCGGTTTACCGAGGACCTCGTGAGCTGTCGCCACCGAGGCAACATCGTGCGGATCCCGCCGTCCCAGGTGGAGTATATGGACGTCTCGCCGAACCAAACGGTGAGTATCGCGGCGGCCCTCATCCCCTTTCTGGAGCACGACGACGCCAACCGCGCCCTGATGGGATCGAATATGCAGCGCCAGGCGGTGCCGTTGATGGCGAATCACACGCCGCTGGTGGTGACGGGAATCGAGCAGCGCGTCGCGATTGATTCCGGCGCGTGCCTCGTCGCCAAGGACGATGGCGTCGTGACCCACGCGGATGCCCAGCGCATCGTCATCGGACGCCACACCTACGAGCTGAAGAACTTCCAGCGGTCCAACGCGAACACGTGCCTCACCCAGCGGCCCCTTGTCACGGTGGGAGAGCAGGTGAAGGCGGGCCAAGTGATCGCCGATGGGCCGGCGACGAGCCAGGGAGGCCTCGCGCTCGGGCGAGATGTCCTCGTCGCGTTCATGCCCTGGCGCGGCTACAATTTCGAGGATGCGATCCTGATCAGCGAGAAGCTGGTCAAGGAGGACACGTTCACGTCGATCCACATCGAAGAGTTTGAGGTGGAAGCCCGCGAGACCCGTCTCGGCAATGAGGAGATCACGCGCGATATCCCGAACGTGGGAGAGGAAGCGCTCAAAGATTTGGATGAGCAGGGCATTGTGCGCATTGGGGCCGAGGTCGGGCCGCGCAGCGTTCTCGTCGGGAAGGTGACCCCGAAGAGCGAGACCGAGCTCACCCCTGAGGAGAAGCTGCTGCGCGCGATCTTCGGGGAGAAAGCCGAGGATGTGCGCGATACGAGCCTTCGGGTCCCCGCCGGGGTGGAAGGGATCGTCGTGGACGTCAAGATCCTCACCCGCAAGGGCGCTCGCACCAAGACCAAGGAAGAGCAACACCAGGAGCACGAACAGATCGAGACGATCCGGAAGAGTTATAGCGCTCAGGTCGCGAAGCTGGTGGAGGAGCGGCTCGAAAAACTCGTGAAGCTGCTCACAGGCAAAAAGCTCGCCTCCCCCTTGTGCGAACTCGACTCGGGAGACACCGTGATCGATGCGGGGCGCACCGTGAAGGCGAGTGACATCAGGAAACTGAGCCGCGCCGATTTCCCCGATGTGAAGCTGCAGGATGAGCCGGGGCTCGAAGCCGAGATCCGGCGCGTCGCCGATTTCTTCGATGAACTCATCCGCGAGACCCGCTCGGACGAGGAGATGGAAGTGGACAAGATTAAGCGGGGTGATGAGTTGCCTCCAGGCGTCCTGAAGCGCGTCGTCGCGCAGGTGGCCTCCAAGCGCAAGGTCCAAGTGGGGGACAAGATGGCCGGCCGTCATGGGAACAAGGGAGTCATCGCCAAGATTCTCCCGGAGGCGGACCTCCCATTCCTCCCAGATGGGACGCCGGTCGAGGTCGTGCTCAATCCGCTGGGGGTGCCCTCCCGCATGAACGTGGGGCAGATGCTCGAGACCCACTTGGGATGGGCGTGCCGAGTCCTGGGGTTTCAGGCGGTGAGCCCGGTGTTCAACGGAGCGACGGAAGAAGAGATCCGGGAGCAACTGAAGAAAGCCAAGCTGCCGGTGAACGGGAAGATCCGCTTACGGGATGGGTTGACCGGAGAACCCTTTGCCCAAGATACGGTCGTCGGGTACCTCCACGTGATCAAACTCGTCCATCTCGTGGATGACAAGATCCACGCGCGTTCCATCGGCCCGTACTCGCTGGTCACGCAGCAGCCGCTCGGTGGCAAGGCGCAGTTCGGCGGCCAGCGCTTCGGCGAGATGGAAGTCTGGGCGTTGGAAGCCTACGGGGCCGCCTATACGCTGCAGGAGCTCCTCACCGTGAAGAGCGACGACGTCGTGGGCCGCACCCGGGTCTTCGAGTCGATCGTCAAGGGCGAGCATGCCCTCGCGCCGTCCGTTCCGGAGTCCTTCAACGTCCTCGTCAAGGAGCTCCAAGGGCTGGGGTTGGATGTGCGACTGGAGCGCAAGGAGCACATCGTCACCGGCGCTGAGCTCTTTGAAAAACTCGTCAAGCGCGAATTGGAGCAGCCGACCAAGACCTTGGACCTCGTGGGAAGTCCTGCGGGCGCTGAACCGGCTAAACCGACGAAGACCAAGCGATGACGACGGCGCCTGTACTCATGTTTGACGATGTCAACGTCTTCGACGCCATCAACATCCGACTCGCCTCCCCGGAGGTGATCCGGAACTGGTCGAAGGGGGAAGTGAAGAAGCCGGAGACGATCAACTACCGGACCCTCAAGCCGGAGAAAGACGGGCTCTTTTGTGAGCGGATCTTCGGCCCGACGAAGGACTTCGAGTGCAACTGCGGCAAGTATAAGAAGATCAAGCATAAAGGGATCACGTGCGACCGCTGTGGCGTCGAAGTCACCCACTCGAAGGTCCGCCGGGAGCGGATGGGCCACATTGAACTGGCCGCTCCGGTCTCGCACATTTGGTTCTTCAAGAGCGTGCCATCGCGGATGGGCGCACTCCTCGACATGACGATGCGCGACCTCGAGCGCGTCCTCTACTACGAGGCGTTCGTCGTCACGGATCCAGGCAGCACCCCGCTGAAGGTGCGGGAGATCCTCACCGAGGAGCGCTACCAGGAGGCCATCAAGACCTACGGCAAGAGTTTCGCGGCAAAAATGGGAGCCGAGGCGGTCCACGACCTGCTTGCCAACCTGGACCTGGGCCAGATGGCCCGCTCGCAGCACAAGGAACTCCAGAAGCAGAAGGTCGAGCAGACGCAGAAACGCATCGCCCGGAACCTGCGCATCATCGAGGCGTTCCGCAAGAGCGAGAACCGGCCCGAGTGGATGATCATGAGGGCGGTTCCGGTGATCCCGCCAGACCTGCGCCCGCTCGTCCCGCTCGATGGCGGACGATTCGCCACCTCGGACCTCAACGACCTCTACCGCCGGGTCATCAACCGCAACAACCGACTCAAGAAGCTCATCGAGCTCAAGGCCCCGGAGATCATCATCCGCAACGAAAAGCGGATGCTCCAGGAAGCGGTGGACGCCTTGTTCGACAACGGCCGTCACGGCCGGCCGGTCCTCGGACCGATGAACCGACCGCTGAAATCGCTTGCGGACATGCTCAAGGGCAAGCAGGGGCGGTTTCGCCAAAACCTCCTGGGCAAGCGGGTGGACTACTCGGGCCGGTCCGTCATCGTGATCGGGCCTGAGCTGAAACTCCACCAGTGCGGGCTGCCGAAGAAGATGGCGCTGGAGCTCTTCGAGCCGTTCATCATCCGGAAGTTCCGCGAGCAGGGCTTTGCCCAGACCATCAAGACCGCCAAGCGAATGGTCGAGAAAGAGCGGACCGAGGTGTGGGACATCCTCGATGAGGTCATCAAGGACCACCCGGTGCTCCTCAACCGCGCTCCCACGCTGCACCGGCTCGGCATCCAAGCGTTCCAACCCCTGTTGATCGAAGGCAAGGCGATCCGCGTCCACCCCCTCGTGTGCACCGCGTTCAACGCGGACTTCGACGGAGACCAGATGGCGGTTCATGTGCCGCTCTCCATCGAAGCCCAGCTCGAAGCCCGGATCCTCATGCTCGCGTCCAACAACCTCTTCTCGCCGGCGAGCGGCAAGCCCATCGTGACGCCCACCCAAGACATCATCCTTGGCTGCTACTACCTGACGAAAATCACCGAAGGGCTCCAGGGGCAGGGGATGATGTTCAGCGACATCGAGGAGGCGGTCCTCGCCTTCCAAGATCAACAAGTCGCGCTGCACGCAAAAGTCAAGCTGCGTTGGGAAGGGCAGTTCTATGACACGACCCCTGGGCGCATTCTGTTCAACCTCATCCTTCCGCTCGAAGTCCGGTTTGTGAACGAGCTGATCGACAAGGGACGCCTGAGCAACCTCATCACCAAGGTCTATCGAGTCTGCGGACACGCGCGGACGGTGGAGCTCCTCGACGCGTTGAAGACCCTGGGGTTCGAATGGGCCACGCTCGCCGGGATGTCCATCGCGGTCACCGACCTGACGATCCCGCCGGACAAGGACAAGATCCTCGGGAAGGCCCACCGCGAGGTAGAGCAGGTCGAGAGCCAGTACCGCAGAGGGCTCATCACCGAAGGGGAGCGGTACAACAAGATCATCGACATCTGGATGCGCACGACCGAAGAGGTCTCCGACCATGTCATGGAGACCTTCGATACCTTCAACCCGCTCTTCATGATGGTGGATTCAGGGGCGCGAGGGTCCGAGCAGCAGGTGCGGCAACTCGCCGGCATGCGCGGGTTGATGGCCAAACCCTCTGGCGACATCATCGAGAGCCCCATCACCGCGAACTTCCGGGAGGGGCTGACGGTCCATGAGTATTTCATCTCCACCCACGGCGCCCGCAAGGGGCTGGCCGACACCGCCTTGAAGACGGCGGACTCCGGCTACCTCACGCGGCGGCTCGTGGACGTGGCCCAAGAGGTCATCATCACCGAGATCGACTGCGGCGCGCTCAATGGGATTCTCATGACCCCGATCCGCGAGGGCGATGAGGACATCGTCCCGCTCAAAGATCGCATCGTGGGGCGCGTCGCGCTCGACAACATCGTGGACGTCGTCAGCGATGAGGTCCTCGTCAAGGCGGGCGAGGAGGTCACCGAGGAGATCGCGGAGCGGATCGAGCAGGAAGGCATCGAGAAGATCCGCATCCGCAGCGTCCTCACCTGTGAGTCCAAGCGCGGGATCTGCGCCAAGTGTTACGGGCGAAACCTCGCGACGGGCTGGGTGGCCGAGCTGGGAGAAGCGGTGGGCATCATTGCGGCGCAGTCGATCGGCGAGCCGGGGACGCAGTTGACGATGCGGACCTTCCACATCGGAGGGACCGCCCACCGGGCCGTCGAGCAGTCCCAGATCAAGACGAAACACAAGGGGATCGTCAAGTTCCACAACTTGAAGACCGTCAAGACCAAACCCGATGAGCTCCTCATCCTCAATCGAAACGGGGAGCTCTCCATCGTGGACCAGGACGGACGCGAGCTCGAGCGGCACCGCATCTCGCAAGGTGCCGTGCTCTCCAAGGGCGATGGGGAGGTGGTGACCAAGGAAGAGCTGCTCATCCGATGGGATCCCTACACGACCCCGATCCTCACCGAGTTCGGCGGCCAGGTGCGCTTTGAGGACCTCCGAGCCGGCATCACCATGCGGGAGGAAGTCGATGAAGCCACGGGGCTCACCAATCGCATCATCGTCGAGCACAAAGGCGATTACCACCCGCAGGTCGTCATCGAAACCGACAAAGGGGAGCTCTTGGCGGTCTACGGGCTGCCGGTCGGCGCGCACGTCCTCGTCAAGGAAGGGCAGACCGTGAAGACCGGGGACATGCTGGCGAAGACCGCCCGGAAGATCAGCCAGACAAAGGACATCACCGGTGGGCTGCCGCGCGTGGCTGAACTCTTCGAGGGACGTCGCCCCAAGGATCCGGCCATCATCGCGGAGATCGACGGGATCGTGGATTTCGGGACGGCGAAGAAAGGTCTGCGCCGGATCATCATCAAGAGCACCTCGGGGATGACCAAGGAGTACCTCATCCCGCACGGGAAGCACCTGAACGTGTACAAAGGGGACTATGTGCAGAGCGGCTCACCCTTGACGGACGGACCGGTCGTCCCGCAAGACATCTTACGGGTGTGCGGCGAGCGGCTGCTGCAGGAGTACCTCGTGAACGAAATCCAGGAGGTGTACCGTTCCCAGGGGGTGAAGATCAACGATAAGCACATCGAGGTCATTGTGCGGCAGATGCTCCGGAAGATCCGCATCGATGATCCCGGCGACACCGAGTTCCTCATCGGGATGCAAGCCGATAAATGGAAGTTCACCCAAGAGAACGAGCGCGTCAAGGCGAAAGGGGGCAAGCCCGCGCAAGGGGCTCCGATCCTCCTGGGCATCACGAAAGCGAGCCTCTCCACCGAAAGTTTCATCGCGGCCGCGAGCTTCCAGGAAACGACTCGCGTGCTCACGGAAGCGGCAGCCAGCGGTAAACGCGATACCCTCGTGGGGCTGAAAGAGAACGTCATCATGGGACACCTCATCCCGGCCGGGACCGGATTTTACGCCAATCGAGTCGGGGAGATGATGAAGATTGTGGAGGAGCCGCTGCCGATCTTGGCTGAGGATGACGGGACGGACGGTCAAGCCGCGGAGGAAGAAACGACCAACGGGGAAGCCAGTTGATGAAGCAACACGCACAGAATGCGGAATGCGTGTGCTCCGCCGCCCACTCCGCACTCCGCACTCTACACTCCGCACTGTAGAGATGCCAACCGTCAACCAGTTGATCCGCTACGGCCGAAAGGCGCTCCTCAAGAAAACGAAGGCGCCGGCCCTCAGAGCCTCGCCCCAACGCCGGGGAGTCTGCGTGCAGGTGCGAACGATGACCCCGAAGAAGCCCAACTCAGCGCTCCGCAAGATCGCTCGCGTGCGGCTCACGACAGGCCTTGAGGTCACCGCGTACATTCCGGGGGAAGGGCACAATCTCCAGGAGCACTCGATCGTCCTCGTGCGCGGCGGGCGTGTCAAGGATCTGCCCGGCGTGCGCTACCACATCGTGCGGGGCACCCTGGACGCCTCGGGCGTGAACCAGCGGCACAAATCGCGGTCGAAGTATGGCGCCAAGACACCCCAGGGAGCCGGTGCTGGGAAAGCCCCGGCCGCGAAGGCCGCGAAACCGGCGGCCGCAGGATGAGCGGAGCGCGATGAGGTGTACCAGTGTACTGGTGAACGGGTGTACCGGTACACCTGTACACCGGTACACCTGTACACGAAAACGATGAGACGCCGACACGCATTTAAAGCCGAGAGCCCGCCGGATCCGCGGTACAACAACCGGCTCGTCCAGAAGCTCATCAACATGCTGATGGAAGACGGCAAGCAGTCGATCGCAGAGCGCATCGTCTTCCAGGCGTTCGACCAACTCAAGCAGGCGACCAACACCAACGATGTGCTGACCGTGTTCCACAAGGCGACCGAGAACGTCCGGCCGCACGTGGAGCTCAAGGCGCGGCGGGTGGGCGGGGCGACGTACCAGATCCCGATCGAAGTGCGGCACGACCGCAGCATCTCGCTCGCGCTGCGATGGATTCGCAGCGCGGCGCGATCGCGACGGGGTGCGCCGATGTCCAAGCGGCTCGCCGATGAGCTCCTCAGCGCGTTTAAGGGGGAGGGGTCCGCGGTGAGAAAGCGGGAAGAGATCCACAAGATGGCGGAGGCCAACCGCGCCTTCGCGCATTACCGCTGGTAACCACAGAGCGATATCAGATATCGAACTTCGATATCTGATATCGAACGGGCGCAACGATGGAAACGACGCTGACACACGACGCGATTGAACGGCTCACCTACACGCGCAACTTCGGGATCATCGCGCACATCGATGCGGGCAAGACGACGACCTCGGAGCGCATCCTCTTCTACACGGGCCGGATCCACAAGATCGGCGAGATCGATGAGGGGACGACGGTGCTCGACTGGATGGCGCAGGAGCGGGAGCGGGGTATCACGATCACCGCGGCGGCCACGACCTGCTTCTGGCGCAAGTACCGCTTCAACCTGATCGATACGCCGGGGCACGTGGATTTTACCGCCGAGGTGGAGCGCAGCCTCAAGGTCCTGGACGGGTGTGTCGTCGTCTTCTGCGGCGTGGGGGGTGTTGAGCCGCAGTCCGAGACCGTCTGGCGCCAGGCCGACAAGTACGGGGTGCCCCGGATGGCCTTTGTGAACAAGCTGGACCGTGTCGGCTCGGATTTCTTCGTGGTCCTCAAGGAAATCCGGGAGCGGCTGGGTGCGAAAGCGGTGCCGTTGCAGATCCCGTGTGGCCGAGAGGATCAGTTCACCGGTGTCGTGGATCTCGTGACGATGCGCAGCGTCACGTTCGATTCGGCCGACCCATCCAGCCAGCCCGTCGTGGGAGAGATCCCGGCGGACCTGAAGGAGGCTGCGCGGAAGGCCAGGCGCGAGCTCCTCGAGGGAGTCGCGGAGTGCCATGATGAGCTGATGGACCTCTACATCCACGATCAGGAACCCTCCGAGGAGGCGTTGCGCGCGGGAATCCGGTCGGCCACCATCACACAGGGGCTGGTACCGGTCTTGTGCGGAGCCTCGTTTAGAAATATCGGGGTCCAGCCGCTGCTCGATGCCGTGTGCGATTACTTGCCCTCGCCGCTCGACGTGCCGGTCCCCGCGGCGCACAATCCCCACACGGACGAGGTCATCGCCGTCAGCCCCAACGAGGACGCGTCATTCTCAGCGCTCGCGTTTAAGATCGCGAGGGATCAATTCGTCGGCAAGCTGTACTTCATTCGGGTCTACTCGGGGATGTTGAGAGCCGGCGAGACGGTCCTCAATGTGACGCGGCGTCGGAAAGAGCGTGTCAGCAAACTCCTCAGAATGCACGCGAACAAACAGGAACTCATCGAAGAGATCAAGGCGGGGGACATCGCGGCCGCGGTCGGCCTCAAGGATACCACGACCGGCGACACGCTCTGCCACGATGACCACCCGCTCGTGTTCGAACGCATCCAGTTCCCGGAGCCGGTCGTGTCCATGTTCATTGAGGCCAAGACGAAGGCCGAGCAGGACAAACTGGGCAACGCGCTGGGCCTGCTCCAAGACGAGGACCCGACGTTCCGCGTCCACTACAACCAGGAGACCGGGCAGACGCTCATGGAAGGCATGGGCGAACTGCACCTCGAGATCCTGGTTGACCGGATGCGCCGTGAGTTCAACGTCGAGGTCCTCTCCGGCAAGCCGCAGGTCGCGTACAAGGAGACGATCACGGTGCCGGTCGAGAAGGCGGACTACAAACACGCCAAGCAGACCGGCGGCCGAGGCCAGTACGCCCACGTAGTCCTCAAGCTGGAGCCGGCCCCCCAAAAGAGCGGGGTGACCTTTGTCAGCAAGGTCGTGGGAGGCAAGATTCCCAAGGAATTCATCCCGGCCGTCAAAGACGGCGTCCTCGAAGCGGCTCGGACGGGGCCGATGGCGGGGTTTCCCGTCGTCGATGTGACCGTGACGCTCCTCGACGGCTCGTTCCATGAGGTGGACTCCTCAGAAATCGCCTTCAAGATTGCCGCGATTGAAGGGTTCAAGCAGGGGATCATCAAGGGACGCCCGGTGATGCTCGAGCCGATTATGCTCGTCGAGGTGGTCACACCCGATGAGTTCATGGGCGAGATCATTGGCGATCTCGGCTCCCGTCGCGGAAAGGTCGAATCCTCCACTCCCCGCGGCTCCAGTCGCGTGATCCGGGCGTTTGTGCCGCTCTCGGAGATGTTCGGCTATGCCACGGCGATTCGCTCCCTCTCGCAAGGGCGGGCCGCGTACTCCATGGAACCGGCCCGATACGAACAGGTCCCAGTGAACATCGCAGCCAAACTGACAGGGAAGGGAGGGCGTAGCTGATGGCCAAGGCCAAGTTTGAGCGGACGAAGCCCCACGTCAACATCGGCACGATCGGGCACGTCGACCACGGCAAGACCACCCTGACCTCCGCGATCACGAAGGTCCTCGCGACCAAGGGCCTCGCCC
>Ga0209515_10003604_pt1 | contig 21843 bp, 18 predicted proteins | sample Subgroupgradi54m_FD_187454 | JGI IMG/M metagenome (GOLD analysis project Ga0209515, IMG submission 187454) | Subsurface groundwater microbial communities from S. Glens Falls, New York, USA - GMW60B uncontaminated upgradient, 5.4 m (SPAdes)... ... | reverse complement strand
CGGGTCGCGGAACAGTCTCAGCTTGGCCTGGGCATACGCCTCCATGTCGAGGTGGTAGTCCAGGTGGTCGCGGGTCAGGTTGGTAAAGGCGCCGGCCGACAGAGCCAAACCGTCCAGCCGGTACTGGTCGAGCCCGTGCGACGAGGCTTCCAGGCAGGCATGGGTGACGCCGTCGCCGGTCAGTTCGGCGAGGATGCGATGCAGCTCGACCGGATCAGGGGTGGTCAGGCCGGCGGGGTACTGGCGCTTGGCCGACGTCACCCCGACGGTGCCCAGGCTGGCGGCGTTCAGGCCCAGCCGGGTCCATAGCTGACGGGTGAAGTTGGCCACCGAGGTCTTGCCGTTGGTGCCGGTGACCGCGGCCAGCACGGATGGCTGAGCGTCGTAGAAGCCGGCGGCCATGCGCGCCAGCATGCGGCGCGGTTCGGCGGCGGTGATCAGCAGGGCCTCGCCGGCGCTTTCGGTTCCTTCCGGTGCGACCACGGCCACGGCGCCGTTGCGGACAGCAGCCGGAATAAAGGCGCGACCATCCGTCTTGCAGCCCGGCAGGGCGGCAAAGATGAAGCCAGGGGCGACCTTCCGGGAGTCGGAGGTCAGCCCCAGGATCTCGGGATCCCGATCCAGCGCGAAGCCGGTGATGTCACTCAGTTTCACCAATGTCCACGTCTTCCCTGACCATGACCGCATCTTGAATCCGGCCGTCGGCCGCTGCCGGGCGGAGACCCAGCATCGGCGCGATCTGTGCCACGACCCGGCCGACCACTGGCGCGGCGGTCCAACCGCCGGTGGCATAGCCGTATGTTTCCCTGGTCCCCTGCGGCTCGTCGATCCAGGCGACGACGGCGTAGCGGGGGCTGCTCATCGGGAACGCCCCGACAAAGGATGACAGCAGCGACTTCTTGCGATATCCGCCGCTGGTGCCCAGCTTTTCGGCGGTGCCCGTTTTACCGCCGATCTCGTAGCCGGCCACCTCGGCCTTCGAGCCGGTTCCCTGAGTCACCACCATGCGCATCAGCCGCCGCATGTTCTCAGAGGTTTGCGGCTTGAGCACCTGGGCGGACGGCAATTCGACACCGGCCTGACGCTTGATCAGGGTGGGGCGGATGTAACTGCCGCCATTGATCAAGGCGGCCATGCCGGTCACCACTTGCAGCGGGGTAACGGCGATGCCGTGGCCATAGGCGATGGTCATGGTATTGATTTCACGCCACGGGCTCGGCACCAGCGGCGCCCCCACCTCAGGCAGTTCCACCGCGGTCGGACGGAGCATGCCGAACCGGCCCATATACTGCTTCTGCGTCTCGCCGCCGAAATCCACCGCCATCCTGGCCGAGCCGATATTGGAGGAATGGATCAGGATTTCCGGCACGCTCAAGGCCCGGTGCATATTGTGATAGTCGGTGATGGTGAAGCGCGAAATATGGATCGGCGCCGATGCGTCATACATCGACGTCATGCTGGCCTTGCCGCTGTCCAGGGCGATCGCCGTATTGAACAGCTTGAAGGTTGAGCCCATCTCGTAGACGCCAAGCGTCGCGCGGTTGAACATGGCTTCAGAGGTTGTCGTTGCCGGGGCATTAGGATCAAAGTCCGGCAGCGATACCATTGCGATGATTTCGCCGGTGTTAACGTCGAACACCATGCCGACGCCACCGATGGCGCGGAACTGGGCGATCGCCACGGTGAGTTCATTGCGCAGGATATCCTGCACCCGCAGATCGACGGACAGCCGCACCGGCTGGTGCTCGCCCGACAACTGGCCGTCGAAGGTCTTCTCGATTCCGGCGATGCCTTTGTTATCCCAGTCGGTCAGGCCGACCACATGGGACACCAGTGAGCCCTGGGGATAGACGCGGCGTTCGGAGTCCTCGAAATACAGGCCGGGAATCCCCAGGTCGTTGACCTCCTGCTGCTGCCGGGGGGTCAGGTGGCGGCGCAGGTAAACGAAGCCGCGATCACCCGACAGGCGGGTCCGCAGTTCGGCCTGGTTGCTGTCGCGCATGACCTTGGCCAGCTTGGCGGCGGCCTCGTCGGCGTCGATGATCTCGTTGGGCTTGGCGTAGAGCGACACCGTCGGCAGCGAGGTGGCCAGCAGCACGCCGTTGCGGTCGGTGATGTCGGCGCGGCGCACCACCGCGTCGGTCGCCCGCTGGGCGCGTGGCCGGCTGGCGCCTTCACCGGCGCCGGACAATACGGTCAGGTCGACCAGCCGCAGGCCGACCACCACGAAGGCCAGCAGGAACAGGCCGGCGGTGACGATCAGGCGGTTACGGCCGACATCAATCGCCCGCTTCTTGACGCCCTCCAGGCGCAGGGCGCCCGGCTTCTGGATATCCTCGCCGGGATAGAAGGCCGGCTCGGGGCGGCGGCGCTTGAAGATGGACATCAGCGTTGCCCCCGCGCGGCGGCCTCGGCGGCGATCAGCGCCGGGGACTTGATGACCATGACGTCGGCGCTCGGGCTCGAGGTGACGACTCCTCCGGTCGGCAGCCGTGCCGGCTGGGTGGTGCGGGCGCTGTAGCTGGGCGGCGGTGCCGGCGTCGGCGTGGTGACCACCGGCCGCGGATTGGCCGGCTTGGCCGAGGCGAAGGCCGACCGCAATTCCTCGGAACGGACCGGCTCGGTCTTGCTGACGATCGGCTTGGGCGTGGTCTCGGTCTTGAGCGGCATCGGCTTGACCGGCACCGCGGCCACCACGGTGCGCGGCGGCTCGATCCTGGCGGGAGCCGGGGCCGGGGCGGGCGTCCTGGCCGTGGTGGTCGCCGGGGGCTCGGCGGGCTTGAGATGCAGGCCGCGGGTCAGCGGCGCCGGCTGGGTCGGGGTGGCTTCGACCATCACGCGGCTCTCGGGCTCGGGCTGCGGCTCGGCATCGGGGCGCGGCGGGGCGATCGCCAGATCGGCGATCTGCACGATCTGCTCGCCACGGAACGACTTCATCGCCAGATGGCGCTCGGTCAGGTCGCGCAGCCGCTCGGGGTCGTTCAGATAGCTCCACTCGGCCTTGAGCACATGGATCGATTCCTGATGGCCGCGGATGTCGCGATTGACCTGATGGAGCTGACCCTCAAGCGCTTTCACCTGATATTTCAGCAGGAACAGGCCGATGCCGATGATCACCGCCAGCACTGTCCACAGGATGGTCATGCCTCGCATCATCGGGCAGCCTCCTTGTCCCTGGCCCATGCGGGATGATTGGTCCGCACGGCGGCGCGCAACTTGGCGGAGCGGGCGCGGGAATTGGCCGCGGCCTCGGCCTGGGACGGGGCGATGGCACGGCGCGATTGCAGATCGAAGGTGGGCTGGGGACCGCTGAAGCTGGCCGGGGCGTGGCGCGACGGGCGCGGCGCGCTGCCCGAACGCTCCTTGAAGAAGCTTTTGACCTCGCGGTCTTCCAGGGAATGGAAGGTGACGACGGCCAGCCGGCCGCCGGGGACGATCAGCCGTTCCGCCGCCTCCAGGCCGCGGCGCAGTTCGCCCAGCTCGTCGTTGACGTGGATACGCAGGCCCTGGAAGGTGCGGGTGGCGGGGTCGATGCCGTCGCCCGAGCGCGGCACCACCTTGCGCACCAGCTCGGCCAGTTCGCCGGTGCGCTCGAAATGCTTGATCCTGCGGGCGGCGACGATGGCCTTGGCGATTCGGCGCGACAGCCGTTCCTCGCCGAAGCGCCACAGGATATGGGCCAGATCGACCTCGTCGAGCAGATTGACCAGATCGGCGGCGCTGGGACCGGACTGCTCCATGCGCATGTCGAGCGGTCCGTCGCGCATGAAGGAAAAGCCGCGCGCGGAGTCGTCGATCTGCATGGACGAGACGCCGATATCCAGCGCCACCCCGTCGACCGCGGTCACCCCGGAGTCGCCCAGCAAGGCCTCCATGTCGCCGTAGCGGCCATGGATCAGCCGCAGCCGGCCGCCATAGGCCTGGGCCATCTCGTGACCGCGGGCGATGGCGTCGGGATCGCGGTCGATGCCCCATACCGTGCAGTCGGCAGCTTCCAGCAGGGCACGGCTGTAGCCACCAGCACCGAACGTGCCGTCGACATAGACGGCACCGTCGCGCGGGGCGATGGCGGCAATGACCTCGGTCAGCAGGACGGGGATATGGCCGAAGGTCACGACTCGCCTCCTCCGCGCCGCAGCGGAAAGGTCGGGCGCTCACGCATGGCGCGCTGACGCAAGGCCTCGGTGGCCTCGCGGAAGGCTTGGGGTTCCCAGATCTGGAAGGTCTTGCCCTTGCCGACGAAGGCGGCGGCTTCGGTGATACGGGCGTGGGTCAGCATGTCTTCGGGCAGGATGACGCGGCCCTCGCCATCCCAGGAAAGCTGGCGGGCATCGGCAAAGATCAGCGACGTAATATCGTCCTGCTCCGGCGAAAAAGCGTCGAATTGGTCGACCGTATCGGAAAGACGTTCCAGGCGGTCCATGCCACAACCTTCAATAGCTTCAGCCGTAAATGAACGATAGCAAACGATGCCCTGAAAACTCTGCTGGGACAGGGCGGCACGAAAGCTCGCCGGGACAGAGACCCGTCCTTTCCTGTCTATCTTGTTCACGTATGTGGACAGGAAGAGCGCCATTCCTTGCCCGCGTGTGCCCGACCACCTCTGAAAGCCCGAACGCCCCCCTTCACAGTGGGGAAGAATGGGTTTTCATGGGATATCATGGGCATTCCCGCCGGTCAATGGAAACCCATAGTAAAAACAGGGGGTGCTCCTCTCTCGCATAGTTTACATTGCATTTTATGATAATAGTTTGGGGTTGGCCGCATATACTGCGAGCGGCACACGCGGCGGAAGGGGGAACGCCAGGGCAGGTGGAGACTGTGCTCCTCTTGCGTTCAAGCTGTGCATAACTCGCTGCGGTATAGGGGGAGAATCGCCGGAAAACCGGGGTGTGGCGCAAAGGACGCCGGGATTCGAGGCGGCTGGAACGCTGTCGCTATCGTTCCGAGTCGCACCTTTGACGGGCGCGCGGCCCGCCGAAGGCGGGGCGACGACCGATGTCATCGACTTCCAGAGGTTGTATGCCAGACGGCCTGTAAGCCGGGTTCTGTCCCCACCCTTACGGGTGTTGGACGGCCATTCATCTGGGGCGTCCGTTACCGGACGCCTCGGCGCGACCGACCCGGACGGTGGTGCGGAAAAGCACCTGGGCCGCTTTTTCAGGCCCGACCATCCCTACTTGGTCTTGCTCCCGGTGGGGTTTACCGTGCCCCCTCCGTTGCCGGAGGAGCGGTGCGCTCTTACCGCACCCTTTCACCCTTACCCACAGCCGTTGCCGGGTGTGGGCGGTTTGCTTTCTGTGGCACTTTCCCTGGGGTTGCCCCCGCCGGACGTTATCCGGCACCGTCTTTCCGTGGAGCCCGGACTTTCCTCCCCGCGAGAAATCCCGCAGGGCGGCCGTCCAGCCGTCTGGCGGACGAGAAGATAAGCGCTTTGCCGGCGCCGTCAAGCCGCTTATCGAGATGCGGCCCGAACAAGTTTCAGCCTGCGGGACTGTTGGGCCAATACTCTTGATTTCTTTGGACCGATTCTGGCGGAGAAGCGTTGGCTTCTACGGTCCACAGACGATTCGCAACAGCCGACAGGAGAAACAGCCATGGTGAAGCTCGTCGTCATCGTCGTGTGCGTGGCGGGCCTGACGGCCTGCTCTTATACTCAGCGGGATGTTGCGCTGGTTCCGGTGGAGCGCCCGGTGATCACCACCGTTCCCGCACCCCAGGCACCGGCCGGAACGACAATTTATCGCTATGAGGAGTATAAGGCTGATCCCTGGCTGCCATACTGACAGAAACGGCCCTCGCCGGGCGTGCTCCGCGCTTGGCCGCCGCCGCCGCAATGGCGGCTGCTCCCCCTCTCCCCTGGGGGAGAGGGGGGTTGCGCAGACGTGTTACTTCGTCATGCCGCCGGCGCTGAGCCAGGTGACCACCACCATCATGATGGCGGTGCCAAGCAGGCCGTAGTACAGCAGGTAGGCGAACGGAGTGACATGCGGAACGGACGCTCCGGCGCCCGTGAGGGCGACGCTGACGGAGGCCGACAGGTACAGAACGATAACCAGCACCGCGGCCAGCACCGTCACAATGGTCTTCACACCAACGGACACGGCTTATCTCCCCAAAGCAAAGCTCTTACAGGGCATAGGGCCTTTATCGGCGGAAGTCAACGGGCAACGGGGGGTGTGCGGTCTTGTCGCGGCTGACCGCCGCTGCCTGAATTTTGTGCTTCAAAGCCATGTGCCTGCTGTGTAACCATCTGCCCGTTTCGCTGTGGGAGAGCCGGGAATGGCCAGATTGGTGCGTTTGATGCCGCGTTATGATGCCAACTGGCATGTCCAGGCGACCAGTGCCGGCGAGCGGATGAAGGCGCTGGTGACCCGGCCGGGCGTTCTGACGGCGGAGGAGCGGAGCGAGCTGCTGGATCTGCAACGCGCTATGGATGCCGCCCTGGCCAGCCGCTTCCGAACGACCGCCGATTACCGGGATCATTATGTGGAGCGGGCGCGCTCGCTGCTGGAGGCGGAGGGAATCCATATGGACCTGCCGCCGATCGCCGATGACGCCACCGTCGAGGAGATTGACGAGGTGCTGGCGATGGCGTTGCGAGCGGTCGAAGTGACCAATTCGGAGACCTTCTGATGGTGTCGGCCGTGCAGTCGGCGGCGATCACCGACCCCATCCTGTGTTTCGAGGGCGATCACGCCTTTCTGTCCAACTTCTATCCGGCACCCATCGACTGGCAGGGGCTGCTGTTTCCCACGGTCGAACACGCCTTTCAGGCCGCCAAATGCCGGGATGCCGTCGAGCGGCGGCGCTTCATCTGCGGCGTTGCCGCCGACGTCAAGCAACTGGGCCAGACCGTGTCGTTGCGGCCGGACTGGGACGAGGTCAAGCCGGGCCTGATGCTCGATCTGGTGCGCCGCAAATTCGAAATCCCCGCCCTGGCCCGCCGTCTGCTCGCCACCGGCCGCGCCGATCTGGTCGAGGGCAATCTGTGGGGCGATCGCTATTGGGGCGTCTGCGGCGGGGTCGGACGCAATGAACTCGGCAAGATCCTGATGCGGGTGCGGGAGGAGTTGGCGGTCGCTTCGGGCTGAACGAAAAGAAGCCCGCCGGGGGGGATGGCGGGCTTCTCGATCTCCTGCCGAAAGGTGGGATGGGGGGGAATTCGGCAGGTTCGTTAAGACAGAGTGTGCCTCACGTTCCTTCCGGGCGCCACGGTGCAAAGGCATGTAGCGGGCTTCCGGCGGGATGGGGGGCCTACTGCTTTCGTTGGGTATCGGAGGGGTTGGAGCGGTATCCGACGTGGTCGGAAACCGCTCCAGCCGCCGTTGAGGCGGCACCTGAGCGCGGAGCGCGCCCGGCGAGGGCAGTTTCTTATCAGGGGCGCCGTCCGAACAGGGCGAACATGGCTCCCTGCGGATCGCTGCACTGGACGATCCAGCCGCCGCCTGGAACCTCCATGGGGCCCATCAGGATCGTACCGCCGCCCGCCGTCACGCGCTCGACCGCGGTATCAATGCTGTCCACGTTGAAGTAGAAGACCCAGAAGGGTCTTGGCACGGTCGGCGGCTTGTTGAACATGCCGCCGACGGCCTGCCCGCCGGTGGCGAATAGCTGGTAGATGCCCATGTCGCCCATGTCCATGGCGTCGGCCTTGGTCCAGCCGAACAGGGTGGCGTAGAACTCCAGCGCCTTCTCCCAGTCGACCGCCAGCAGTTCATGCCAGCCGATATGCCCCGGGGTTCCCTGGGTCGGCTCGGGGCTCTGGTCCGGGCAGGCGGTGGCCGGCTTGAACAGGGCCAGCGCCGCGCCCTGCGGATCGGTGATGACGGCGAAGCGTCCCACCTCGGGGATATCGGTGGGCGGCACACGAACCGCACCGCCCAATCCGGTCACCCGGCCGACGGTGGCATCGACATCGTCGACTCCGATATAGCCGAGCCAACTGGGCGGCGCGCCCATCTGGCGCGCTGGCTCGGGCAGATCCATCAACCCGCCGATCGCTGTCTCGCCGACCTGAAACATGGTGTAGGCCACGCCGGGCACCGAGGCATCCCGCGCCCCCCAGCCGACCACACTGCCATAGAAGCTCTTGGCGGCCTGCGTATCGGTGGTCATCAGTTCGTACCACACGAAACGACCCTGGGTATCTGACATGGCTGCACCTCGCGGAGACGAAAGATCGAAGGTCAAGGTGGGGCACCCCGGCCATGGGGTCAATCGGCAAGCTGCGAGGGGGAGGGTGGGGGTACTTGTTAGAAAGGACTCTCTCCCGCTGGCGCCTACGGCATTCACACATTTTACCGCCCCGATCTTGCCCTCGCCCGCTGGCGGGAGAGGGAGGGGACCCGCGTAGCGGGGAGGGTGAGGGTGGTTCCGCTTCCGCAAAGGAATCAATGGCCTATCGGGAAACGGAAGGGAGAACCACCCTCACCCCGACCCTCTCCCGCCAGCGGGAGAGGGGGCGTGCACCATGGCCTATGGCCCAATGCCCCACCTGCTTGCCCGCCAGCGGGCGAGGGCAGTTTCATGCACGGCGGGTCGCCGGCGGCGAACTGATGCCTCAATGCCCGTGATGCGCTCCCCCACCAGCAGCCGACACCGCTGTGGCCGCCGGGCCTGCCGCTTTCGGCTGCTGGGCCAGGGTGGCGGCGGGCCAGCTCGCTTTGAAATAGGCGATCACCGCGGCGATCTCCTCCTCTTTCATCTCCGTGGCGAAGGCCGGCATGGGGTCGGAGCCCTTGCGGATGGCCTCGGCCAGTTGGGTGTCGGGGTGAAGCCAGCCATGGCCGGTGGCATCCAGCGCCGGCGCCAGCTTGACCGCTCCCGGGGGGGCCTGCCAGCCGGCCTGGCCCTGCAACGCTTCACCGTGGCACGCGGCGCATTTCGCCGCATAGAGCGGCTTGCCCTTGGCCACCAGATCGGCGGCGGGCGGCGTGGCGGCCTGGAGCGCCGGGAAGCGGGCGTTCATGCTGTGACCGTCGGCCGCCTTCAGCGCCAGCACCGTTGCGGCCAGATCGGCACCGGCCGGCAGGGCGCCGGTCAGCATGGTGCCGTCGGGCGACAGGGTGATATCCGCCTTGCCGCCGGGCGCCATGACCACCGCCTTGCCCGAATAGCCGGTCGCCGGCATCGGCTGGTTGTGTTCGTCCTTCAGCAGCACCTCGAGCACCGTGCCGCGGGTGACCAGTTCCATACGGTGGCCATGGGCCTCGGCGAGGCGGCCGCCCTGCTGGGCGACCGGCGGATGGTCGGCCCAGGCGGGCGCGGCGGACAGGGCGAGGGCGGCGAGCGCGAGAGTCTTCTTGTGCATGATACGGAGTCTCCTATTGGGCGGCGGCCGGCACGGCGGCGGCAATATGGTTGCGGCAGGCGTTCCGGCCGGTCAGCCAGAACACGACGGGAGTCACGATGGTGTCGAGCAGGGTGGACGAGATCAGGCCGCCGAAGATCACCACGGCGACGGGGTGGAGGATTTCCTTGCCCGGCTCGCCGGCCGACAGCACCAGCGGAATCAGCGCCAGCGCCGCCACCAGGGCGGTCATCAGCACCGGGGTGAGCCGTTCCAGGGAGCCGCGCACGATCATCTCGCGGGTAAAGCCCTCGCCCTCCCGCTCCATCAGATGCAGGTAGTGCGAGACCTTCATGATGCCGTTGCGGGCGGCGATGCCGGTCAAGGTGATGAAGCCGACCAGCGAGGCCACCGACAGGGTAGCGTCGGACAGCCAGATTGCCGCCACCGAGCCGATCAGCGCCATCGGCACATTGGCCATGATCACCAGGGCCAGCACGGTGGAGCGGAAATGGCTGTACAGCACCAGGAAGATAGCGATCAGCGACAGCACCGCCAGGGCGGCGATCAGCCGCGCCGCATCCTGCTGGCTTTTGAACTGGCCTTCATAGCTGAGGAAATAGCCGGCCGGCAGGTCCAGGCCCGACAGCTTTTCCCGCACTTCGGCGATGACCGCGCCGATATCGCGTCCTTGGGTGTTGGCCAGCACGACGATACGGCGCTGGACATCGTCGCGGTTGATGACATTGGGGCCCTTGGTCTCGACCACCTCGGCGACCAGGCCGAGCGGCACCTTGCCGGCCGGCGTGTCGATGAGGATGGCGGAGAAATCACGGGTCTGGCTGCGCCAGTCATCGGCCAGCCGCACCACCACATTAAAGGTCTTCTGACCGTCCAGCACCTGGGCGACCACCCGGCCATTGAGCGCCGCTTGCAGCACCTCGGTGAGCTGGTTGACGTCCAGGCCGTATTTCTTGGCCTCGGTGCGGTTCAGGCGGATTTGCAACTGGGGAATCAGCACCTGCTTTTCCACCTGGAGATCGGCGATCCCCGCCACTCCGGCCATCAGCGCCCGGGCGTCCTCGGCCTTCGAGCGCAGCATGTCCAGGTCGGAGCCGAAGATCTTGACGGCAATCTCGGCCCGCACCCCCGACAGCAGATGGTCGAGACGGTGTGAGATGGGTTGGCCGATATTGACCGAGACCCCGGGAATCAAGGCCAACTGGCCGCGCAGGTCGGCGAGGATGTCGTCCCGCGTGCGGCCGGACGGCTTCAGGTCGACGTCGATTTCAGAGTAATGCACCCCCTCGGCATGCTCATCCAGCTCGGCGCGGCCGGTGCGGCGGCCGGTCGACAGCACTTCGGGAACGCGGGCGATCAGGTGCTCGGCGATGGTGCCGATGCGGTTGCTCTCGGCCAGCGAGGTGCCCGGCGGCAGCAGCACATTCACCGTCACCGTGCCCTCGTTGAACGCCGGCAGGAAGGCGCTGCCGAGCAGCGGCACCGACCCGGCGGCCGTCAGCACCATCAGCACGGCGGGGATGATCACCGTCTTCGGATGGGCGAACGACCACGCCAGCAGATGCCGGTCGCCGGCCTTGAGATGGCGCACCAGCCAGGACTCGCCATGAGCCACCGCCTTGGCCCGCGGCAGCAGATAGGAGCACAGGGCCGGCGTCACCGTCAGCGACACCAGCAGCGAGGCCAGGATCGACACCACATAGGCGACCCCCAGCGGCGTGAACAGCCGGCCCTCGATCCCCGACAGGAAGAACAGCGGCACGAACACCAGCACGACGATGACGGTGGCGTAGACGATGGAATTGCGCACCTCCGACGAGGCTTCGGCGATCACCGTCGCCACCGGGCGCGGCCGGTCGGAGGCCGCGTTCTCGCGCAGCCGGCGGAACACGTTTTCCACGTCGACCACGGCGTCGTCGACCAGCTCACCGATGGCCACCGCCAGCCCGCCCAGGGTCATGGTGTTGATGGACAGACCCATATAGTGGAACACCAGGGCGGTGACGACGATGGAGAGCGGGATGGCGGTCAGGCTGATCAGCGTTGTCCGCATGTTCATCAGGAACAGGAACAGCACGATGGTCACCAGAATGGCGCCGTCACGCAGGGCCTCTTCCACATTGTCGACGGCACGCTCGATGAAATCGGCCTGCTTGAACAGGATGTGGTCGGCGCGGACATCGGCCGGCAGAGTCTTTTGCAGATCGGCCAGCACCCGCTCGACCTCGCGGGTCAGGGTCACGGTGTTGGCGCCCGGCTGCTTCTGCACCGCCAGGATCACCGCCGGTTTGCCGTTCACCGAGCCGTCGCCGCGCTTGACCCCGGCCCCCAGCCGCACCTCGGCCACCTGTCCGACGGTCACCGGCGCCCCGTTCTGCCAGGCAACCACGGTGTCGCGCAGATCCTCCAGGCTGGTGGTCTGGCCGATATTGCGGATCAGGAATTCCTGCGCCCGCTGGTCGACGAAGCCGCCGGTCGAGTTGCGGGCGAAATTGCCCAGGGCCTTTTCCAGCTCCTCGAAGCTGATACCCAGGGCGTAGAGCCGCTGCGGCATGGCCAGCACCTGATATTGCCGCACCTCGCCGCCGATGGGGATGACCTGGGCGATGCCGGGAATGGCCAGCAGCCGTTGCCGCAGCACCCAGTCGGCCAGCGAGCGCAGCTCCATCGGCGAGGTGGCGCCGCTGTCGGAGCGCATGCCGACCAGCATGATTTCGCCCATGATCGAACTGACCGGCCCCATGACCGGTTGGACGCCGGCCGGCAGCCGGGCCTCGAGGGTGGCGAGGCGCTCGGCGATCAGTTGGCGGTTGCGGTAGATGTCGGTGCTCCAGTCGAATTCGACGAACACCACCGACAGGCCGACGCCCGAGGTCGAGCGCACCCGCGTCACCCCCGGTGCGCCGTTCAGTGCCGTTTCCAGCGGCAGGGTGACCAGGCTTTCCACCTCTTCCGGGGCCAGGCCCTCGGCCTCGGTCATGACGGTGATGGTCGGGCGGTTGAGGTCGGGGAACACGTCGACCGGCAGCCGGCTCAAGACCATTGTGCCGCTGATCAGCATAAGAACCGCCGCCGCCAGCACGAACAGCCGCTGGTGCAGCGAAAAGGCAATGATGTGATCGAGCATGGCGCTACCTCATCGCCTGAAGTTGCGCGGTGCCCTGGATCACCACCCGCTCACCGGCGGCGACGCCCTGGACGATTTCGCTCCAGCCGCCGAAACGGCGGCCGACCACCACCGCTCGGGCGTCGAAGCGCTCCGGCGCAGTCTTGACGAACACCACCGGCTGACCGCCGACTTCGCCGACCGCGTCGCTCGGCACCGCCACGCCCACCGAGCCGGCCCCCGTCCGGGCATGCACGTCCACCGGCATGCCCAGCTTGAGCAGGCTGGCACCATCGGCCACGGCGAAGATCATATGCAAGCCCTGGTCCCGCGCGTCGATCCGTCCGCCGGAACCGAGCAGGGTCAGGCCGAACAGATGATCCTTGAGCAGCCGGGTGGTCGCCTGGCCCCCGGTGATGCGCGGCGCCTGGACGATATCGTACAGCACCGCCTCGATCCGCAGTCGCTCGGGATCGACCACCTCGACCACGGTGGCGTCGGGCGCCACCACCTGACCCGGCACCACATGCAGGTCGGTGACGATGCCGTCTATGGGGGCGCGCAGGATTTCGCGACCCAGCGCGGTGCTTTCCACCTGCTGCTTCTCCTGGCGCAGGCGGGTCAGGTCGAGACGGGCGTCGTCGATGTCCTTGCGCCGCGCCGCATCGCCCATCCCGGCCCAGCGCTGCAATTGGCGCTCGGTCTGGGCGATGTCGGCCTCGACCTTGGCCAGCCGGGCGCGCTGCTCCGAGCGGTCGATGCTGGTCAAGGTCGGCTCCAGCACCACCAGCGCGTCACCGCGCCTGACCGCCTGACCGGGCAGCGGCAGCGGAAAGGCCGGATCGGACAGGACGCGGCCCGATTGGCTCGGCTGAATCCGGGCATAGCCGGAGGGATCGGGCACCACCCGGCCGACCAGACGGATGCTGTCGACCATCTCGCGGGTCTCGGCCTTGATGGTGCGGACGCCGAGCAGGAATTGCGACTCCTTGGGCAGCGCCACCGAGCGACCGGCGGTGACCGGAGCTGCCGCCGGTTCGGTGCCGCCGCCGCCATGGTCATGGCCGGAATGCGCGAAGGCCGAACCAGCCGCCACCACGCCGAGCAGCAGCACCGCGACACCCGCGATACCGCGCCGCCGGGCGATCAGGCCGACCCCGAACAGCGCCGCCAGTGAGGCGCCGCCACTGCTCAGCCAGCGCGTCCAGTCAGCCGACCACCACGGCTTGGGGGAGGGCGGCGGGGCGGCGGCTGCGGCCGGCTTGACCACCCCGCTGAGCAACAGCAGATCATCGCGGCCGCCGGCGGAAATGGTCACAGTCAGGTCGACCGGCTGGTTGAGCGGTTGCCAGGCCAGGAGGTAAATGCCGGGGCTGGCCGAGGCCACGGCGGCATGGGGAGTGCCGTCGCCGGCATCGACCTCGATCACCGCTCCGGCGATCGGCTCGTTGCTGTCGAGGTCGGCCAGAGTGAGCAGCGAGCCGCCCTTGCCGTCGGCCTTGAGCACCAGCTCGAACGCCTCACCGATGCCGGCGGTGCCGGGACCGCTGGCCGAGATCGGCGGCGGCGGGGCGGCCCCGCCGTGATCATGGCCGGAATGGGCCATGGCAGCCGGTGCCGCGCCCAGCAGGGCGGCAGCGCAGGCGACCACAGCAAAGAGTGTTTGCCGAGTCTTCATCACAGTCCTCATGCGACCGGCGTATACCGCCGGTCATCATTCATCGCGGATCAGGGAGCGGAAGGACGGGCGGCTGGAGCATTTTCCGACCAGATCGAAAAACGCTCTTATTGTGCAGCCCTCGCCGGGCGCGCTCCGCGCTCAGGTGCGGCCGCAATGGCCGCTGGAGCGTCAGGCGCGCGGCGGCCGCAAGGGCGGCAGGATGTTGCCGGAAGCCAGGATCTGGTCGGACACCGGCAGGCCGTGGTCGTGACGATCCCAATGGATCAGCGCCGCCGCGACGTCGTCGGACAGCACCGGGCTGCCCAGGCCGAGATGACAGCAATTCTCGGACGATGTATCGCCGGGCGCCGCATCGTGAGACTCATGGACCATCGGACACGCCGGTTCAGGCGTGTGGACCATGTGCTGATGGTGATCGTCGTGGCTTGCGAAGGTCTGGCTGGTGACCTGGGCCGGATGGTGGCCCTGGGCCAAAACCTTGCCGGGCAGGCCGATCAGCAGATTGGCCAGCAGGGCAACGGCAAACAGAGCCTTGGCGAAGCCTCCACGCATGTATCCATGGTTACCTCGGTTATGGGAGGGAGTCAATCGCTGTGGATGGATGGAGGCGGGCGCGGCGGCACTGGTGCAGCAGAGACTACCCTTGTATGTTGACGTACTTCGTAATGGATATGCACCAATGCGCGATCAACTATTGACTATATGACCGTACTGCCGATCGGCAGGGCTGGGGCAGAACAATTTTGACGGGCATATGATAACTCAAGCTCTGAGATCTTCCCTTCTTCTTCAAGGGAGTTTAATGTTGCATTGTTTGATTCACGGAGTAGCCCGATGGCGCGAGCCCCCAAGACCAAGACATCATGGATACCCAAGGCGACCTGGCAGCCGGAGGCCGAAGAGGCTCCCAAGCCGAAGCGTCGCCCCGGCCTGCGCGGCCGGACCGAAGATGGTGAACCCAATCCGATTGACCGCCATGTCGGCATGAAGATGCGCCAGCGACGCACGCTGCTGGGCATGAGCCAGGAAAAGCTGGGTGAAGAAATCGGCCTGACGTTTCAGCAGGTCCAGAAGTACGAGCGCGGCGCGAACCGGGTCAGTTCCAGCCGTCTGTTCGATCTCAGCCGCGTGCTGGACGTGCCGATCAGCTATTTCTTCGAAGACATGTCCGACGACGTTGCCGCCGCCAGCCCGGCCGCCCTGGCTGCCGGTGGCACTGCGCCGCAGGAAAATTCCGAAAGCGATGCGCTGACCAAGCGCGAGACGCTGGAACTGGTGCGGGCCTATTTCCGCATCAGCAACGAGACCACGCGACTCGCCTTGCTGGAAATGACCAAGGCTGCCGCGGAAGCGCAGAAATAGGGGGTCGGGAGGGTGAGGGTACTCCGCCACCCTCACCCCGACCCTCTCCCGCCAGCGCTACGGGATGCACATATCTTACTGCCCCGATTTTGCCCTCGCCCGCTGGCGGGAGAGGGAGGGGATCCGCGTAGCGGGGAGGGTGAGGGTGGTTCCGCTTCCGCAAAGAAATCAATGGCCTGTTGGGAAACGGAAGGGAGAACCACCCTCACCCCGACCCTCTCCCGCCAGCGGGAGAGGGGGCGTGCACAATGGCCTTTGGCCAAATGCTCCACCTGCTTGCCCGCCGTTTTGTCCCACTGACAAGCCCGGCCATGACGGACGCTTTAACGCAAGGCGTTGGAAAATAACGATAAAATCTGTGCATTCCGTAGCACCAGCGGGAGCAGGGAGTGTTCCCGGTCTTATCCTGGCGCCTATTTGCGGTCCTGGCCGGTGCCCACGGCCTGCGCCTCCGGCACCATTTCAATGACGATTTCGACGCGGCGGTTGGCGGCACGGCCTTCCGCCGTTTCGTTGGGCTTCAACGGCCGGCTGTCGGCAAAGCCTTCCGCCGAGATGCGCTTGGGGTCGATCAGGCCCGTCCGCAACAGATAATGCACCACCGACGCGGCGCGGGCGGCGGCCAAGTCCCAGTTGGAGCGAAACAGGCTGGTGGTGATGGGAACATCATCGGTATGGCCTTCGATGCGGATGCGGCCGGGCGTGCGCTCCAGCACGACGGCGATGCCGTCCAGCGTCGGCAGAATATTGGGTGACAATTCCCGGTCGCCCAGAGAAAAAGCGGCGCGGTCGCGGAAGCGGATGGTGACCATCGAGTCCGACGGAATCAGGTCGACCTCTTCGCGCTGCAATTCGATCGCCAGGATGGACCGCAGCTTTTCCGTCAGATCCTTGACCTGCCGGGTCTTTTCCACGGCGGCCTGTTCGTCGACGGACTCGTCGTCGATATCCTCCGGCTGCGGGCGGATGAAGTCGAACACCGAGCGCCCGCCGCCGGGCGTCTGTTCGGTCGGGGTCTTGGCCTTGCGCTCGGGCGGAATATCGGTGAAGGCCTGGGAGATCGGCCCGGCATTGCGGCGAAAGCTGTCGCTGCTTACTTCCGAGAACGACAGCAGCATGACGAACATGGCGAACAGCAGAGACATGAGGTCGGCATAGGATACCAGCCAGCGCGGGTCTCGCCGCGCCAATTTCTTGAAGTTGCCGGGCTGCTCCATCGTCAGGCTTCCAGCGTTTCATGGTCGACCGGCACGCTCCGGCCAGTACCGCCGCTGTAGGAATCCCGACTGCCCGGTTTGCGCTGCTTCTCGGGAAGATACGCCTCAAGGATTTCCATCATCGCCATGGGATTCTGCTGCTGCTGGATCTGGAACACGCATTCGATGATCAATGAGCGGATTTCCATCTCGCGCTGGCGCTTGTCGTCCAACTTGTCGGCGATGGGAATGGCGATCAGGTTGGCGATCAGCACGCCGTACAGCGTGGTCAGCAGCGCCACCGCCATTCCCTTGCCGATGGTGGTCGGGTCGTTCATGTGGCTGAGCATCTGCACCAGACCGACCAGCGTTCCGACCATGCCGAAGGCGGGGGCGAATTCGGCGATGGCCATGAACACCTTGGCGCCGATCTCATCGCGCTGGATGGCCATAGCCATGTCCTGGGTCAGAACCTTGCGGATGTAATCCAGATCGCGGCCATCGGCGACAAGCTGGAGGCCCTTCTTGAAGAACGGATTGCGCGCCTTGACGTTTTCAGCGGCGATCAGGCCGCTTTTCCTGACAATTTTAGATATTTTTATGGCCTGCGTGATGTAATCGCGCGGCTCGGCCCGGTCATTGGTGAATGCCGCCTTGAAGCCGACCGGCATTGCGATGAATACGCCGGACAGCGGGAACTTGACCATGGTCGCAGCGAAAGTTCCGCCGACGACGATCAGGAAGGACGGCAGGTCCAGAAAGATATCGAATCCTGAACCGGTGGCGATGGCGCCGGCCACCACCAGAATTCCAGTCAGCAATCCGGCCAGTGTTGCGAAATCCATTGGGCGGAGAGTCCAGAGGAAACGGCCGATATGCCGTGGCATCGCCAGAGTAGCGCTGTTGCTCGTCTGTGAAAAGCGTCCCGACGCTTCGTCCCATGGACGGCGCGGCGGTTGCCCATCCAGGACGCGCTCAGCCCGTGATGAAGATCGCGCGAAAGTCGTTGACGTTGGTCAGCGTCGGTCCGGTCACCACAGAATCCCCCAGGGCAGCAAAGAAACCGTGACCGTCATTGTCGGTAAGGCTGTCCCTGGGGGTGATCCCCGCTGCCCAGGCTCGGGCCAGCGTGTCCGGGCCGAGGATGGCGCCGGCGATATCCTCGGTGCCATCGACGCCGTCGGTGTCACCGGCAAGGGCGTGGATCGCGGGATGGCCGTTCAGGGCGATGGCCAGGGCCAACAGGAATTCGACATTGCGCCCACCGCGCCCATGCGCCCCCTCGCGCAGAGTCACCGTGGTTTCCCCGCCCGAGAGGAGCACGCAGGGCGCGGTGAACGGCTGGCCATGATGGACCACCTGACGGGCGATGCCGGCCATGACCTTGGCCACATCCCGGGCCTCGCCTTCGATGGCGTCGCCCAGGATATGGGCGGCGATGCTGGCCGACTCGGCGATATCGGCGGCGGCCTGGAGCGCCTGTTGAGGCGCCGCGACGATGCGGGTTTCGGCGCCGCTCAGGCGGGGATCGTCTGGCTTGATGCTTTCGCCGCGGCCACTTTCGAGCACCGCCAGCGCCGCCGCCGGTAAAGTCATGCCATAGCGGCGGATGATGGCCAGGGCCTCGGCGCAGGTGGTCGGGTCGGCGACGGTCGGGCCCGAGGCGATATCCATCGGGTCATCGCCCGGCACGTCGGAGATCAGCAGAGTCAGCAGCCGGGCCGGATGGCAGGCGGCGGCCAGCCGCCCGCCCTTGAGGCCCGACAGATGGCGGCGGATGCAATTCATCTCGGCGATGCTGGCGCCCGAGGCCAGCAGAGTGCGATTGACCGCCTGTTCATCCGCCAGCGTCAGCCCCTCCAGTGGCAGCGGCAGCAGCGCCGAGCCGCCGCCCGAGATCAGGCACAGCACCTGATCGTCGGCGGACAGGCCGGCCACCAGCTCCATGATCCGCTGCGCCGCCGCCAGGCCGGCGGCATCGGGAACGGGATGAGCCGCCTCGACGATGTCGATATGGCGGCAGGGGACGGCATAGCCATAGCGTGTCACCACCAGGCCGGACAGGGTGCCCGGCCAGTGGTCTTCAACCGCCCGGGCCATGGCGGCGGAGGCCTTGCCGGCGCCGATGACCAGCAGCCGGCCCCTTCCAGGGGTCGGCAGATGTGCCGGAATACAGCGCTCCGGCTGGGCTGCGGCGATCGCGGCATCGAACATGCGCCGCAACAGCTCTCTCGGGGTCTCGGTCATCGGTCACTCCTGGTCCGCGATAAGCCTTATGCGCTCTGTCACGCTCTGCAACAGCAATCTGCCGCCGCCCAGTGTCGCTGACTGGCCAGCGAGGAAATGGCCGCGAAGCCATCATGTCCCACCCAAGGCGATCAATGAAAATGTCATGAATGCAGCAACATCGTGTATACAGTCAGTAATATTGCAGACACACAAAATCGTGCGGCCTTGTCAACAGACATAATATCGAGGTATCAGGGAGTCTGGTGTTTGTCGGTTTTTGTTGTGAGCGAGTCTCTCATGCACCATCGCAACGGCAGGGGGTACAGATGAACGGCGACCACTATACGGAAGTGACGAATACGTCATGGTTCGCGAAAATCCAGAAGGCGCTTGGTGGCATCGTCATCGGGATCATTCTGGTGATCGCCGCCATGGTCGGCCTGTTCTGGAATGAAGGCCGTGCGGTCCGAACGGAACGCGCCCTCGACGAAGGGGCGGGCATGGTGGTTTCGGTCGATCCGGCCGCCCGCAATGCCGGGCGTGACGGCGCGCTGATCCATTTCACCGGGCAACTGGTGCCGCAGGGCGTTCCCGCCGATCCCATCTTCTCCAGCCTTGACGTTCCCAAAGGCAGCCTGCGGTTGGTTCGGACCGTCGAGATGTACCAGTGGAAGCAGGAAAGCCGCAGTGAAACCCGCAAGAAGCTGGGCGGCGGTGACGAGACGGTCACGACCTATCACTATGCGCCGGACTGGTCGGCGACCCCGATCCACAGTGCCGACTTCAAGATCCCGGACGGTCATCAGAATCCGGCCTTTTCCCTCGAGAGCGAAACCTTTCCAACCGCCTCCGGCACGGTGGGAGCCTTCACCCTGGCGGGCGACGATCTCACCGGTCTTGGCAAGCCGGTGCCCCTGACGCTGCGTGATCAGGACGTTCGGGCGGCTCGGAAGGCTCTGGGGACCAATCGGCCGGCGACCCAGAGCGGCGGGAAAATCTTTGTCGGGGTCGACCCGCTGAGCCCGCGGGTCGGCGATCTGCGGATCGGCTTTGAGATCGCCAAGGCCGACCGGATTTCGGTCGTCGGCAAACAGGACGGCTCACGGATAGCCCCCTTCGTCACCTCGAACGGGACCGAACTGCTGATGCTCCGTGACGGTGATGCGACCGCGGCGGCCATGTTCGAAGACGCTCAGCAGGGCAACACCATCCTGACCTGGGGGCTGCGCATCGGCGGGCTGGTCGCCATGCTGATCGGCTTCAACCTGATCCTGGCGGTCTTCGGCGTGCTGGGCGACATCATCCCGCTGATCGGCGACATCCTGCGCTTTGCCACCGGCTCCCTGGCCTTGATGATGACCGCGGTCCTCGGGCCGCTGATCATCGGCATCGCCTGGGTGACCTACCGGCCGCTGGTGGGCGGTGCGATCATCGGCGGTGGCCTGCTCATCGCAGGACTGGCCTTGTACCGGGGCAGACTCAGGGCGCGCAGCGCGGCGACCGCCTGACGCGGCGGAACCGGGCGGCGGCAGCACGCCGCCCGGGGTCCGGTGTGAGCAAATTGGTCCGAGGCATCTCCGCCCCGGCGAATCGCCCCCCTTATCGTCAAGTATTCCCCACCGCCTCATCTGGCCGGAGTCCGTCGCGGCAAGCTGATCGAGCGATCTCCTTGCGATCCGTAACGATGATGATCCGTGGAACCGTCTGTCGGATAGTTCCCGTCCGGCAAAACGAACCATGATGTGCTTGGCTATAGTGCCGAGCAATAATCGACGCAAGACGCCCCACAGCATCAATACAACATCGAATACAATCGCCACAACTTTGCCACAACGCCGTCTACCACCTGGGTGGTAGGCCAATAGGAGAGGTGACGCCTGTTCCATTAAGTTCGGCTTTACTGTCGGGGTATACCTTCCGGGTCAGCAAACGAGTTCAAACGTGATACCCCGGAAGGATATCAATATGAGCACCACCATCGACCGCAGCCAGTTCACCAACATCATCGAAGGCAAGACTTTCGAGGACACGCTGGTTCTTGATGGCTCAAAGTATGACAATACGCTGATCATCAACTGCACGTTCAAGAACATCGACGGCGACGGAATTACCGTTCGCAATGCCGACAATGTGACCATCGCCAACAACACCATCAGTGATGTCAGCGGCACCGGCGTCCGCATGGCCATGGCGGGGTCGAGTGACAATGTGACCGTCATCGACAATGACATCTCCAACATTGGCGACAACGGCATCAGCGCCGGCGAAAACCACTCCAATCTGCGGATCATCGGCAACACTATCGACAATGCCGGTACCAACGGCGACCATAAGGAAGGCAACAGCCCGACGCCTGACATGCACGGCATGTATATCCAGGCGAAGGACTACTATATTGCCGACAACTACGTGACCAACAGCACCGACGGCAACGGCATCTCGCTGCGCTCGACCGGTGTGGTCGAAAACAATCTGGTCGAACATTCCGGCAAGAGCGGCATCGCCTATTATAGCGATCATCCGGCCGGCCCCAGCGACACGGTCCAGATCACTGACAACACCGTCACCGACAGTGGCACCTATGCCGGCAGCCGCAATGACATCGACCTGCTGTCGCCGCCCAACACCGGCAACTGCGCCGCCAACTTCGTGATTTCGGGTAACACCATCACCGACACCAGCAGCGGTGTGAAGGCCGCCAGCTCGCTTGCATCCATCGCCAACGTCGACATCGGCGACAACAGCGTCGTCTCCAGCGGGGATTTCGACGCGGCGGCCAAGGCTTGGCTGGACGCCGGCCATAACAACCCGCTGAGCGGCGGCTCTTCGAGCACCGATGCGGCGTCGGGTGACGCTTCCGTCAGCGATGACAGCGCTGCCACCGACGACAGCACCGAGGTTGACGAGACGGTTGCCACCGACGACAGCACCGAGGTTGACGAGACGGTTGCCACCG
>Ga0209515_10003603_pt1 | contig 21848 bp, 24 predicted proteins | sample Subgroupgradi54m_FD_187454 | JGI IMG/M metagenome (GOLD analysis project Ga0209515, IMG submission 187454) | Subsurface groundwater microbial communities from S. Glens Falls, New York, USA - GMW60B uncontaminated upgradient, 5.4 m (SPAdes)... ... | reverse complement strand
CCGGTCGGCAAAATGGCCGACCCGCTCCCGATAGCGGAAGCTTGAGGTGATGGCGGAGGCGCCGAGCGTCCGACCGTGATAGCCGCCCATGAAGGCGAAGACGGGGTTTTTGCCGGTATAGTTGCGGACGAGTTTCAGTGAGTCCTCAATTGCCGAGGCCCCCCCGACGTTGAAGTGCACCCGCCCCTTGACGCCGAAGGTCTTCTCGATGCGCTGGGCGATTTTCGTGGCCAGGAGGATTCGCTCTTCATGGAGGTACTGGCAGGCCAGTTGCGGCAGGGTCTCCAGTTGCCGCGTCAGCGCCTCGTGGAGCCGACGGTTTTTGTATCCGAAGTTCGCCGTGGAGTACCACATCTGCAGATCGAGGTACTCCACCCCGTGCTGATCATAGAGGTAGCTCCCTTCGGCCCGGCTGAAGACCTTCGGATGGTCCACGTAATGGACGGTATCGCCCCACGAGCAATACGTCGCCTCCAGCTTCAGCAACTGCTCGGCATAGCCGTTGGATGAGCCTGGCAGCGATGGGACGGCCCGGGGCGCCTGCCGCGTTGTCTTCACCGTGTTCATCGTCTTTAGCCTCTCTTCGCCGCGGCCACCCGGAGGAAAAACGCCCCCATGCGCTCCCCCACGAGGTCCCGCTCCTGATCCACCGTGATGATATGGTAGGAGTCATGCAGCAGCATCAGCTCTTTCACGGCGGAACCGATGCGATCATAGATGAACTGCGAGTTTTTGACGCTCGTCATGTCATCCTCTTCGGCTTGGATGAGTTGCACCGGCGTGGTGATCGCGGAGAGCCGTGTTTTGAGGTGGCGCACCAGGGCGTGAAGTTCGCACAGCAGGCTGACCGGGAAGTACGGGTAACCGTATTGGCCCACGAGGCCCAGATCCTGCAGGCTCGCCCGCTCGTAATACTGGTGAATCCGACGGCGGATCGCTTCGTTCTTAATGCCGTACGGGGGCTCCTCTTTGAAATAGAACCAGTGGTGCAGGGGGGTGAAGTACGCCAGCGGCAAGAGGTGCCGCGACCAGGGCATATTCCAGCCGTCGTAGAACAGGGTAGGAGACAGGCAGCTCACCCCGGCGATCCGGTTCGGGAACTCATCAGCCAGGACGAGGGCGAGCAGCGCGCCCATGGACAGTCCCGCCGCAAACACAGGGCCGGGGTCGTGGGCGGCATCGAGGCTCAGCAGGGTTTCCCGAACAGACTGGTAGCACTCCTGCCAACGGGTGCGCTGCAGGATCTCGATGGGCTCTCCGTGATTCGCCAACCGTGGGCACACGACCCGATAGCCTTGCCGGTGCAGCAGGTGGCCGAGCCCTTTCATTTCCTGCGGCGTGCCGGTCAGACCGTGCACCAGGATCACCGTGCCCGCGTCCCGCCCGTTCAGGGAAAACCCTGTTTCGTGGGCTGGACGATCCGGGGACGGTGAGCCCCCGCTACGCCGAGTGCGCCAATCGATCCAAAACTTCACGGGCATAGGCTCGCCCCTCACGGTCGATGAAGGATCAAACACGGCATACCGCCCAAGAGGGGACTGTATTTTACTCCCTTAGGGGCCACAGCGCAAGAGCGAGTCGGAGGGTACGAGTCGGAGGGGATGGCGGGCGAGGAGCGTTGAGCCGTTCGCCTTTAGAGCTTCGGGTGCGACTCGAAGAAGTCCCAAATGACTTCAGTCGCATTGATCGTGGGGTTCCTGCGGCTTGGCCCCGTGGGCCACGCATGCCGCCCCCCTTCAATGGCGTAGAGGACCACGTCGAGGCCTTCCTGGCACGGACTGTAGCTCACCCGCCGGACCCAGGCATCGTCCCGGGCCTCTCGATGGGGTTCGTCGACCATGGTTGACAGGGCGCCCCGGCAGCCGTCCAACTGAACCCATCGCGCCATCGTGTTGGGGACCGACAACACCTTTCCTCCTAACGCCCGGACACTGCCGCCGTCCCATGGGACGAAGGGATCCTTCGTCCCATGCACTTCCACGACGGAGACCCGTTGTTGGGGCACACACTGTCCGGCGATAGGTTCGGCCATGGTGCCAGAGACAGGGCCGATGGCGGCGAGTTGGTCGGAAAGTTCGCAGGCCAACCGCTGGGTAAACATCGCGCCGTTGGACATCCCGGTCGCATAGACCCGCTTAGGGTCGATGGCGAGGGTGTGTTTGAGGTGCTCGATGAGCGCCGCGACAAACCCGACGTCATCCACGTCTCGCGGCGCTAAGGCAGAGGTTCCGCGCCCATCGTTCCAATGCCGGCCGACGCTGTCGGGGTAGACGACGAGAAACCCTTTCTGGTCGGCCAAGCGGTTGAAACCCGTCAGGTCAACCATCTCCAGGCTGGTTTCCAGCAGGCCATGAAAGACCAGCACGAGCGGCGTGGCGGCCGTCCCGTCGTAGCCGGGAGGCACGTGGAGATGGTACACCCGCCGCAGACTTCCCACCTGGATCGCGCCGTCATGGTCGCCGTTCGGGACAGTCACCGCCGCGCTCGCCTGCCTGCGCCGCGGTCGCGGCAGGCAGGCAGGGCCGCCGTCACCGGCAAGCCAGAGGACAAGGGCCACCCCGACAACGAGCACGCTGAACCGGCGTCGTTTGCTCTCCATCCTCATTGACAATCAGAGGCGGTAGATGGAGAAGACTTGAACCAGTCGGGATCCGACTCGGGGTGGAGGCCCTGGAGGCCGCGTCCGCTTAGACCGCACGACCGAACACCCAACTACATGGGACGCGTGGATGAGTCCGACGCTGTCCCCCCAGCCGGTCCGCTGCACGCCGGTAGAAGTCGGCGAGGCCGCACAGATACTCCTGCGCCGCAGCGGCCGGACCGGATAACCCCGTCGCGGTGGCAATGCCCCAGTACGTCACGAGATGCTCGATGATGCTGGCGTAATCGCGGATCGTATAGACGCCGAGGCGTTGCGCAGCGGCCGAGAACTGGCCGAAGATATCCTGGCTGGTCCCATCGGACATCAAGCGGCCCGGCATCGCAATCCGCGTCTTCATCATCTGCGCAAACGCGGTGATCGTTCCCGGTGGATCGGCCTCGAGGATCTTCCCGACAAACCGCTTGTAGGCCTCTTCGTGCCTGGCTTCGTCGCCGGCGATCATCTGGCAGACCTTCCCGAGGACCGGATCGCCGCTTTGGGCGGCGAATTGTGCGGTATTGCCGTGCGAAATCCTGGTGGCGCGCTCCTGGAAGGCCGTGTAGATCAGGAGTCGGTACGGATCATTGTCCGTCTGAGGATTAAACCCGTTGCGGATCAGATGCTGGGTCGTCACATCCACCGCGCGCCCGTTGACCCGACCGGACAGATAGAGATACTTGCTCAGCAGCTCCCCGTGCCGGTTCTCTTCCGCCGTCCAGCCGCGGCTCCATTGCGCCCATGGGCTGTCGCTGGTTCCTGTGTGATCCGTGAGTCCATCGGTGCGATTGAGCATCGTGAGATACGCGGGCAGGGCCTCTTCGGTAATCAGGTCGCCGACGAGCACCACCAGCAGCTCATCCGAGAGTCGCTGCGCGCGTTCGTGCAGTTGTCGGATCTCCTCCCGCCAGCCTTCAGTTCCAAAGGTGGGGAGGAAATCAGTTGGCTGCCAGCTCTCCGCGACCGACTTCAGGAAGACGAGTTGGGTTTCGGCAACAAAGGGTTCGATCTCCCGGATGACGCGTGTCTGAGCGACTCTCATCGAAGTGACGCCGCCGTTGGTGTTCTTGCCAGTCCCGTGATGGATGCTTGATGCTCGCATGGTCTGCCTTCAGGGCTTTCCGATCTCCATGACGCCGGCGGCCGCGCTTCGCTGCCAACAATCGCCACACCGCTCGTCATGAAGGCAGCCCCGAGCCAGACTTGCCAGCTCAGGTGCTCACCGAAAAAGAGCCAGGCGGCGGCCATCGTCAGCGGATAACCGATACTCGACAACGGATACGCGATACTCAACTTCGTACGGGCGAGGATACGCGTCCACACCCAAAGCTGCAGGGGTCCAAGCGCCAGTCCCAGCCACCACCAGGGTTGCTTGACGAGGGCCAGCGCAAATGCCATGCGGGTTCCCATCGACCCGACGACCGCGGCCTTTTCCAACAACCGTACGGCCACATCCAGCGAGACTAAGGCGGCCAGCAATCCCAAGGGGATATGTCGTGGTCGCGGAGTCATCGGCCGGCGATGAGAGCAAAGCCGAGAGCGATGCTGACCACCCCCAGCCATCCCCAACGGCTCACGCGCTCCTTGAGCACGACGTGGCTGGCCAGCGCAACCGTCAGATAACTCGCGGCCGTCAGCGGTGCGGCGACGCCCAGCGGCATCAACATCAAGAGCCAACACCACAGGGCCAGCAGCATCACGTGCAGGCCGACCCCCAGCGACATCCAAGCCAGACGCCGACCCGGCCGCGAGCCCGCCAGGCTGAAGGCGATCTGTTGGGCCGTCTCCACACCGATGCAAAGAGTCAGCGGCAACGCGGCTTGCGCGACCATCTATGACGGTGGCTCCTGCCGGTAACGTGCGGCCTGATCTGCAGGCTTAATCGTCGAATCCTTCAACCTCGAGAGGTTCAGGGGGCTGTCCATTATATCACGCACCGCATCGTGGGCCATTGATGTCTGGCCGTGCGACGCCGCTCCACGCGCGATGGCCTCAGCCGCGGCGACGGCGTCCCAATCTGAGCCCAGCCGAACGGGTGGCAGCCCCATGGATGGTTGATACCCCACCCGCCGGGCAAGCGCAGTCAAGAGGCAGTGGACAAGCGGCTGACGGTGCCGAAAGAGGATGCGGCTGTGGATGAACTGAGCACCGAGCCGCGCTTTGGTGTCCTCCGCTGTCAGCCCGGAGTGGTAGAGCGGGATCTGATTCGCAATGCAGTATTCGATATCCTTGACCCACGAGACGAAGTACAGACTGTATTCTCGGCCCAGCACCGGATCCATCCCGAAGTACTTATCGATGAGGCAGTCGGGCCTGACAATCTGCAGCCGGAAGGCCGCCAGCCGTTCGCCGACAAAATACAGCGCGTATTCGGCGTCGTCGATCCGCTGACAGATGGATGCGAAGAAACCCCGTGAATGCACGCTGAATTTCACATCGCTGCGCTGGCACGTCTCCACGTAGAATTGGTACAGCGCATCCAACCAGGGCCCGGGCTGGCGGGTCCGAAGGACTTTCACGTCCTTGGCCTTGCGAAGCTTGCGGCGCAGGCTGCTGCGCATGTTCGCCGAGAGGCTCTCGATGTACTTGTCCGAGTGGCTGTAGGTGATCGGCGTCTGGGCGAAGGGCAGGCCGGCGATCTGGCCAAAGCCAGTCAAGTTCCCCATGGGCAGCATCCGCCCGCTCTGAGGAGTGAAATTCACAAACGCAATCAGATGTGCTCCCAGCCCCTCTGCGAGGGCATCCAGGGCTTTGAGGGCAAGATCCCAGGCCGCCGCCATGGTCTCGTGATTGCGGGACGGATCAACTCCGACTTGTCCCCATTCCGCTTCGACGAAGCCGACACCGAGGAGTCGTGGGCGCAAGAGTTGTGGGAGCTTGCGCGCTGCTGCTGTGAGGATCGGCTGCATCGCCGGCTCAACCAGCGTGGAGACATCGTAGACCATCTCAAAGAGCGGCAAGAGCAGGATCGGCCGCTCATGCTCCCGCACGACAATGCTGTGAAACCGAAAGCCGTCCACGCCGACGCGTTGAATGAGCTGGATCATCTCCAGCGAATCCGGCAGATCAGGAAAGAGGTTCTGCCACTCGGCCGGGCTGACTGCATCAACGCGGGGAGCGACGTCACAGACGAGTGTCTCGAGCATCAGCGCATCCGAGGGATTGGGGATGGCGGGGACAAACGTGCGATGAACGCGCCGACGTCGCGGGTGACGTCCTCTTTGCGCAAGTCGACGGTCATGACGTGATCACAGCCCCCGATGAACCGGATCGACTTCTCCGCGGCACCCAGCAGCCCATACATCGTGGTGGCGTTGCGGATGCTCAGCATGGTGTCTTCCACGCTGTGCAGCAAGAACGTCGGGCACTGGACCTGAGGAGCGACGCGGCGGACGTGGGCCGCCAACGCCTCGACCTGGCGGATCGTGTCGACGTAGGTCCGAAAGAGCCCGAATTGCGCGGTTTCGCCGTGGCGGGATGCGGCGATCGCGGCCGTAATGCGCTGCTGCAACCGCTCGTCCTTGAGGCCGTAGGGCGGCGGCTCGACGAAGTACCAATGCCGTCGCAGGATCGGCACGCGCGCAATCGTGCGGTACGCCCAATGATCAAAGGGCGTGATATGCGGACCTGGGATGCCCAGATGCAGTGAGAGCAGGACGAGGCCAATGACCTCAGGGTATTCATTCGCGACGAGTGTCGCGAGCAGCCCCCCGGCGGACAAGCCGACGACGACGACGCCGGAACAGTCCCTCGCCAGCCGCTCGACGGCCTGGCGGACACCACCCAACCAATCCCCCCAGGTCGTGGCCAACAGTTCGCGGTACCCAGCGCCGTGCCCGGGTACGAGCGGGACCTCAACGCGATATCCAAGGCGTTCCAAGTGACGCGCCAGCGGCCGCATCTCCGTGGGCGTGCCGGTGATTCCGTGGATCAACACGATCCCGAGGCCCGTCTCAGGGCGCGAAAGCGCCTCATCAACCGAGGTCGAGTTGAATTGCGTGTTAGTAGACATTGGTGACGGCGGAGAGCGGCACGGCGGTACGACGGGGGCGGCGTGTTTTCTCAAGCCAGCGTGTGAGGGCGAGCCGGATGGTGTCGAAATCCTCGAAGGTGCTGCAGGCGATGCCTTGCGCGCGGCAGTACGTCAACAGCTGCGACTTGGCAAAGCGCCACTCGGCGTGCTTGGCCCAGCACCAATCGCTCCGCCCGTCCCCGATCACCACGCGCAGCGCAGCCCCTACGCCGCGCTCGATGATCTGGCATTTGCACAACCCCGCAAGACAGCGGCCATCGACCGACGGATGCGGAAAGCGAATCGAGAGCGTGCCCGCGGGCGATTCATCCAGATGATTGGCCCATACGCCATCGACGGTGATGTGTGCGCGGGCCAGCAACGTGCTGATCACGCGATCCAATCCATCGCTGACGACCCACAGCGGCACGTTCTCAGCCCGACACCAGGCGGCAAACGCGGGAAAGGTCGGATCCAAGTCGATGTGCCGGAGCTGTTGTTCAATCGCCGGCCAGCCGCCACGGATCAAAGGAATCTGCCTCGCCAGGCACTCGCGGCTGCCGATGCGCCCCTGTTCCCATTCGGCCTCGACGGCCCGCCAGCTCGGGTCGGCCAGTTCCGTCAGCAGGATGTCAACGACATCGCCTTGGGTGACGGTGCCGTCAAAGTCGCAGTAAATCACGAGGGGCGGATGGCTCATCGGCCGCTACATTCGTGCAATAGTGTATCGAGGAGCTGGTAGGCGAGATCCATCTCCGCCTCACTGATTTCAAGCGATGGAGCCAGGGTGAGCACATTCTTATAGTAGCCGCCGATGTCCAAGATCACGCCCATGGACTCGCCGTTCACGCGCAGGTTGCCCTCAAGGCCGCGCTGAAACAGCCGGTCCGCCAACGCGCGGTTCGGGGTGATGCCGTCCGCCTGGCAGAGCTCAACGCGCAGCGCCAGGCCGAGCCCGTCCACATCGCCGACTTCCGGGTATGTTGCCTGCAGCCGTTTGAGCAAGCCGAGGAAGTCGGCACCCTTCTCCCGCACCATCGTGGCGTAGTCGCGCTCCTCGAAGATTTTCATGACCTCAAGCCCCGCCGCCGTCCCCAGTGGGTTTGCAGAGAATGTGGAATGCGTCGAGCCGGGGCCGAACTGCTCGGGACTGATCAGGTCTTCTCGCGCCCAGATGCCGGAGAGCGGATTCAGGCCGTTGGTCAGCGCCTTGCCGAAGACGATGATGTCGGGCTGAATGCCAAAGTGCTCAATCGCCCACATCGTGCCCGTGCGGTAACAGCCCATCTGGACTTCGTCGTCGACGATGAGGATCCCGTGGTCCCGGCAGATCTTCGCGAGCCGCGTGAAGTAGCCCTTCGGCGGGATGATGTACCCCCCGGTGCCCTGCACGGGCTCGATGAAGAACGCGCCGAACTCGGCGTGGCCGGTCTTCGGGTTCCACGCGCCGGTATACTCATGCTCGAACAGCCGCTCGAACTCGTGGATGGAGAAATCTTCGCACGCCTGCTCGGTGCTCCCGGCCGGGCAACGGAAGCGGTAGGGATACGGGAGGAATTCGGCGCGATCGCCGAACTGGCCATACGGCTCACGGTAGCGATAGGACGAGGTGATGGCGGAGGCGCCGAGGGTCCGGCCGTGATAGCCGCCTTGGAACGCGAGCATGTGCTGCTGGCCGGTGTGCTTGCGAACCAGTTTCAGCGCATCTTCGATCGCCTGCGCGCCACCGACGTTAAAGTGCACGCGTCCTTTGACCCCCAGCCGATGCTCGATCCCGTCGGCAATGCGCGCCGCCAGCTCGATCTTCTCTCGGTGCAAATATTGGCACGCGAGCTGCGGCAATCGCTCCAGTTGGGCATGCACCGCTTGATTGACGCGGGGATGCGCGTAGCCCAGGTTGACCGCGGAGTACCACATCTGGAGATCCAAGTACGGTCGGTCCTGCAGATCGTAGAGAAAGCTGCCGCGGCATCGGGCAAAGAGGCGGGGATGCTGCGCATAGTGGACGGTATCGCCATACGAACAGACACGCTGCTCAAGGGTGAGCAGCCGGTCTTCATCGGTCGGCGAGGCGGCGGTTGCCGCAGGCGTGCTCGTGACCGGACGACCCTTCACTTTCATCGCCGTGGACATAGAATCCCCTCTGTTGAGAGTGAGAGCAATATAGCGGAGGGATTCTAACAGGAAGCTATCGGGAAGATAACAATTTCGTTATCTTCAGACAAGGACTCAACCCAGGAACGGCTCACGAGAAACGGGAAATCGCATCATCACCTGTGTTCCTCGACCGACTTCGCTGGTAATGCTGGTCGACCCGCCATGCAGCGTGACGATGCTTTGTACGATGGCCAGTCCCAAGCCCATCCCTTTTGGCCCATCGAATGAGGAGACGGTATGCGCTCGATAGAACCGGTCAAACACATAGGGAAGCTGCTCAGCAGGGATGCCGCAGCCAGTATCTGACACCTCGATGCACACGCCATCTCGCTTCCTCGTCGCCGCCAGCGTGATCGCCCCACCGGGAGGCGTGTAGGCGAGCGCGTTGGTCACGAGATTCCCAACCGCCCGCTGGAACAACGTGCGGTCAAGCTGCGCCATCAGGGACCGCGGCGCGTGGACCGTCAAGGCGACACCCGCGTCCGTCGAAGCCGCTTCATAAAACTCCCGCACCACCGTCAGTTCGTGCGCCACGTCTAAGGGTTCGCGTTGGATCGGCATCTGGGACTGCTCCGCACGCGCCAAAAACAGCAAACTATCAATCAGCCGCGAAAGCCGCAGACATTCTTCCAAGCATGATCCTAAGGTGTCGCGGTACTCCTCAGGCGAGCGTGTGCCGCGCATCGCGACCTCCGCCATGCCGCGGAGGTTATTGACAGGCGTCCGGAGCTCGTGCGCAATGTTGGCGGAAAAGTGTGACAAGCGAGTGAACGAGTCTTCCAGGTGGGCCAACATCTCATTGAAGATCGTCGCCAGCGTCAGCAATTCAGCCGGCAGCCCCGTCGTGGGAATGCGCTGATGCAACGTGGTGGAGCGTACGCGCTGCGCCGCCTGGGAGATCTTCCACACCGGGCGGATCCCGCGTCGGGCGATGTGATAGCCGATCAGTACACAGGTGCCCAGCGCCATGCCGAGCACCCGCCAGAGGTGCCTGCGGTATTTGGTCAACAGACCTTGCTTCTTGGCCTGGCTCAACGCCACCTGGATCAGCTGCGTGTCATGGCCCGGCAGCCCCGTGGTCGCCCGGGCAGCCAGTCCTCGGAAGGGCTGCCCATGTCGTGACACGATGTTCGTGCCCGTGTCAGGATCTGCATCAGCGGTGATGGGTGGAGGAAAACTGCTGGGAGCGAGCACCTGGCCCATCCCCGGCGTCTCCACGACGACCTGCCCGCGTTCCGTGAGAACCCGGACGTAGACCTGGACGTACCGGCCGGTCTCGGCGACTTCTTGTTCCAGCACCGTCGTATTTTCCGGCTGCTTCTTGAGGATCTCCCGCATGTCCTGGACACTATCCGCGAGGAAGAGATCTTCTTCCCCGTCGAGATTCCTCGCTAAGGTTCGGTAGAGAAACGCCGTGGCCACGAGGATCAACACGAACGCCGAGCAGGCATACCAGACCGTCAACCGCGTGGCGAGCGACCACGACCGGGGGCCGGCGGGGCGTTGTGGGGCGGCTGGTCGCGGGTTAGGGTCGGGCCTCGAGGACATAGCCCACTCCTCGGACGGTGTGGAGCAGCTTGTTGCGGAACGGCTGGTCGACCTTGGCACGGAGCCGGCTGACGTGGACATCCACCACGCTCGTCGCACTATCGAAGTTCATGTCCCAGACCTGCTCGGCGATGAGGGTACGCGATAAGACCTCACCGACGTGCTGCGCGAAGAGCGTCAGCAGCATGAACTCCTTGGCCGTGAGGTCGAGCGGTTGGCCAGCTCGCATCGCCTTATGACGCAGCACATCGATTTCAAGATCATCGATCCGTAACGTGTCAGGCTTCCTGGCTTGCCCGCGCCGGAGCACGGACCGGATCCGCGCCAACAGTTCCGAGAAGGCGAATGGCTTCACCAGATAATCATCGGCCCCGTACTCCAGTCCCTTGACGCGATCCTGCACGGTGTCACGAGCCGTCAGAAAGAGGACGGGTGTTTGTTTGCCGGCGCGCCGAAGCTCCGAGAGCACCGACCAGCCATCACGGTCGGGCAGCATGACGTCCAAGACCACCAGATCGTAGTCGTCCGTCTGCGCCAGATGCAAGCCGTCCTCTCCATTGCTGGCGACCTCCACCACGAAGCCGTGTTCCGAGAGGCCTTTCTTGAGGTAGGCGGCGGTCTTCTTCTCGTCTTCAACGATCAAGAGTTTCATGGCTTCCCGCTGCCGTGTACTTCCTCTTCCAGCCACTTCACGCCCAGGTGCCACAGTTGGCCGAAGAACGGTCCGAAGAAAAACCCCAGCGCGGCCACGACCGAGCCGACCGACACGTACGCCATGAAGGAGACGAAGAGTTTCCCGGCGGTCGTCACGGGAGCCGCCGCCGGACCCTGCGCGGTGGCGATCATGCTGATGAAGTAGAACGCATCGAGGTAGGACATCCCCTCAAGCCGGTGCATCCCGAGCGTGCCGATCGTCACGATCGCCGCCACGAAGAGGAGGGAGTAGACGCCGCGGCGCCAGGGGGAACGGTAATGGTGGGCGTGCTTCATCGCGCAGGAGGTCTCATGGCACGAATGGTATCACAAGCCATTGAAGAAGAGAAGGAGATCGAACGATCAGATGAACAGCGCCGCCTCCACAGACAGCCCTGGTCCAAACGCCAGCGCCACGCACGGTCGCGGGGCTCCCTGACGACGCAACCGCTCCAGGATGAAGAGGATCGTCGGCGAAGACATGTTGCCGCATTCAGCCAGGACCTCGCGAGAAACCGCCGTCGCTTCCGGAGGTACGTGCAAGCATGAAGCGACCGTAGTGAGAATGCGCGGTCCGCCCGGGTGAACCGCCCAGGAACGAATCTGTGGGACCGTCAGGCCATGCTGGATGAGCCAGGTGGCCAACCATGACGGGAGGTGCGTGGCAATGAGGTCGGGAACGCGGGGTGAGAGCGTCATCTCAAAGCCATGATCCCCAATCCGCCACGTCATCGCCTCTTCGGAGTCTGGAAAGAGGCGCGAACCGCTTGCGACCAACCGCCAGGCGTTCGTCGGCGCCTGAGCGGCGGATCCGGCCACGAGTGCCGCCGCGCCATCCGCAAACAGCGCGTTCGCCACCACCTTCTCGGAATCACCGCCATACGAGAAATGCAGACTGCTCAATTCCACGGCACACAACAACACGCGAGCGTCTGGAGACGCGTGCACCAGCGCCGAGGCGACGCGCAAGCCGTTCAAGGCGCCGTGGCAGCCCATGAAGCCGACGTGCGTGCGGCTCGCGGTGGGAGCGAGCTTCAAGGCCTGCATCAGCGCGATATCGAAACCGGGCGCCGCAAATCCTGTGCAGGACACGGTGATCAGATGGCCGATCTGTGATCCGGTCAGCTCAGCCGCCATGAGCGCCTGCTGCGAGGCGGCGAGAGCCAGGGGCGCGGCTTCTTGAGCATACCGCTGCATGCGTTGCCCGGTGCTCGGGCCGCGATCGGTCCGATCTTCCGCCGGAGGAAAGAATGACTGCTGCGGTCCCGATCCGTCCGGCGCCTCGAGCAAGACGCTGCCTCTGGTCTGAATCTGTGTACGCTGATACAGCGTGGACAGTCGCTGGCTCTCCGCACGCGGCAGGCCGCTAAAGGTCTTGGCAAGCTCCGCGGCTTCCTGTTGCGTGATCGAGTGGCGCGGAGCCGCGGTTCCTAATCCGAGAACGGCCGCACTCATGTGCGGGAGACTCCCATCTCCTAGTTGCAGTGGACTGGCAATGGGGCGTTCACGTACCGGACCACCGGTGCGGCAAACGAGGGAACGCAGGAGAGCGCGTGGATCGCGGCCCGCGTCAGCACGGGTCGCTTCACCATCGCTGCCAGCAGCCGGCACGCCCACTGTCGACGGCCGACGCGCCGTCGGTACAACGCGGCCCACTGGTCGGACAAGGCGGGTGTCCACCGCCGGATGGCTTCCAACGCGAGCGGACTCACGGCCGCTCCGGACCACAGCGCCGAGGCGATTCCCTCGCCGGTGAACGGCTCGATAGAGCCGGCCGCATCCCCCAGCACAAAGAGGCGTGTTTGAACCAGTCGTACGCTGGACTGCGTCAGTCTGGGTGTGCCTTGCCACGGCCCCTCGTGGAGCCCGTTGACCTGCGGCAGACCCGCTTGGGCGATGAGGGTCGCTGCGGCCGGACCCGGTCCTTTCGCGGACCGGACAAACGCGGGATCAAACGCCGCGGCAACGTTCAGCCGCCCATCCTCAAGTTGCACGAGGCCGACGTACCCGCCGCTCCCGCAGACCATGTGGATCGTTCCGCTTTCGCACCAGCGCGGCGCTTCGTCAAGCATGGTCCCGGTCCCGATGCGTGAGCGCTGGACCGGCGTCGGCGTCACCGCGGGGCCGTGTGGCATCACCCCTCCGCCCAACCCGCTGGCCACGAGGATGACTCGTGTCTGTACGCCGCGCTGCTGCTCGCCACAACGGAGCCTGAGCCGATGGAGGCGTTCGTCACCACGGTCTACCGTCGCAGCGGTTTGTGGCAAGAAACTGGCTCCCGCCTTGATCGCCTCGCGGATCAGCGCGGCATCAAACGCCTCACGCGACAACGCGACCCCGGCCGGCAAGGCGACGCCAACCCGTCGCGGTCCTTCGACCAGCAGGAGTTTATGAAGCGGCTTCGCGCCGAGCTGCTCTGGAAGCGCCTCAAGCCCGACGGCTCGAAGGACCCCCAACGCCGCCGCGTTCACGCAGCACCCGCACACCTTCCGGCGGGGAAAGGCCGCCTTGTCAATCAGGAGCACCGACGCGCCCTGGCGTGCCAATTCGCGAGCGGCCAGGGCGCCTGACGGGCCGGCCCCGACCACCACCGCCTCCCACTCAGCCCGCGCAGCCTGTCGGAGGCTCAGGGTCGGCGCAATCATGGCCTCTTCCAGGTCAACAGGTAGCGGCATGGCCAGCGACGAGCAATCGCGGGGTTGTCCATCCCGGCCCGTGTGGTCATGGCGCGGATCTCCTCGGCCGTGTAGGCGCCCCGGACAGACCGCGGCCCGTCGAGATGCACGACCGCGGACGTCGACAGCAGGCGCGTGCCCACATACGCCAGCGCAAGACCGGCCCGGCTTCTCACGAGATCGCTGATGACGACCAACCGTTCCGCCGCCTGGGCCATGGACCGCAGCAGACGCACCACGTCTTCCTCATCGAGATGATGAAGAAACAGCGAGCAGGTCACCACATCATATCCCGATGGGATCCGTTCGTGCAGCGCGTCCAATTCGAAGAAACGGACATCGGCCCGCCGCTGTTCGGCTCTCCGCTGCGCATGCGCGATCGCGGCGGGGCTGCGGTCGCACCCATCGATGGTGAACTGCACGCCCGCGCGGCGCGCTCGATGCCAGAGCGTGATCGGGACATCCCCCGCCCCCGTCGCGATATCGAGCGCTCGGACGGGGCGCTTCGGCTCCGCAGTCGCCAGCACCTGGATGGGCGACCAGAGGGCGGGCCCGCTCGCGCTCCACTGATTGATCCGCTCAAGCCCGCGCAACGCGTGGACGTGCTGCTCGACGTCGAGGGCGGGGTCATCCATGATCTCCGGCTGGCGGCATCGCTGCATCGTGAGTCTCAGCCCCTCACGTCCATTCTAAGAGAAAACGCCGCTTGCGACAAATTGCAAGCGGCGTTCCCTCTGACAGCTCTGCAAGCAACGGGGGCGATCCCACCTGGTTCGCTTCGCGAACCAAAGCCGGCGGGACTTCGCGGGGCTCGGCGTCTTATGGCCGGCCGGGACCTTGCGACGACTCAGCACTGCCGCGCGGCTTCTCCATCGACTTCAAACGGCCGGCCTCCAGGAGCGGCAAGTTGGCCTCGGTCGGAACATAGATGACTTCCATCTGGCCGTGCTGCAGCCCTTCGATCCACCGGTAGCGCAAGAAGTTTTCGCTGATGCTGCCGGCAATGATCTGGTTGCTTTTCGCCGCCCCTTCTGCCCTTGCTACTTCGATTTCCGCGTCTTTCTTCGCCTTCGTCAGCTCAAATTCCTTCTGCAAGGATTCCTGCTCCGCTCGGAGCTTGGATTCGATGCTGGCCGAGAAGGTGGGAGGGAGCCGCACATCGCGCAACAGCACGTCCTGAACGACAATGCCCCGCGGACCAAGTTTCTCGTGAAGGAACGCGAGGATCTTGTCGCCGATCTCATGCCGCCCCTCATCGCTGAACAGCGCCTTCACCGCATAGCCGCTGACCACGTTGCGGATGGCCTCACGGACATAGGGCTCCAGGATCGTCTCGCGGTAATCCCGTCCCGTCGTCTTTCGAACGAAGACCACGCGCTCCTTGGGCACGTTGTAGAGCACGGAGATGTCCAGCTGCGAGATGAGGCCCTCCGAGGAGGGGACGCTGGCCGTTTCTTTGAGTTCCTGGGTTTTGACGTCCCATGTTTCAATCCACGTTACCATGGGCAGATACCAATGCCAGCCGCTCTCCAGCGGCTGATCGGCGATCTTGCCCAGTTCGCCTTTGACGCCGGCCTGACCGTCTTCGATGGTCGTCAACCCGCATCCAGACGCCAGCAGCATGATGCCAAGGCCTGCCACCAGGTACCGCCATCGAGGCTTCATGATAGGGCTCCTTTCCTTAGAGGGCTCAGCAGAACTGGATCCTATTGCGACGTGACCGTCACGGTGGGCGCGCCGATGGAGGGGACGCCTCCGGATTTCTAGCTCCCGGTGATCGTCACTAATGGGGCCCCGGGAACGATGCCTCCGCCCACAACCGAGAGCACGCCGGAGGTATCGAATTTGACGGTGACGGTCGGCGACTTCCCGATTTGCACCGTCATGGACAGGCCGCTGGTCGTGTTGGTCCGATTGGCGGGAGGGATCGTGTAGGTCGACACCGCGTAGTCGGATCCGGGGGTATTCAGGACGCCGCCCTTCGTCGAGGAAGCGGAGCCGTCGGTTCCCCCATTGGTATAGACGGTGTTGCCGGCGTTGTTGACGTAGCCTTTCGCCCTCAGGGTGGCCCCGATCGTCACGCGGACGGTATCGTACGTCCCGACATCCAGCGCGGCCCCGCTGGCGAGGCCGGCGGCCACCGCGCCCGCGCTGACGGAGGCAATATTGATGTCCTGGCTGCCGCTGAAGATCGTCGTATAGGTCGTGCCGCCGTTTTTGGAGACTTCGACCTTCGTGATCGTCACGGTGTAGGTTCCATCAGCATCCCCCGACGCTGCCTCAGCCAACCCAAGCCCTATGAAGACAGCGGCAACGCTGATCCAGCCAATGAGCATCGTTCGACCAAGCCAGCGGCGCATTACGTCCCCCTCGCTACTTGAATGCTCACCGTCCCCGTGACGCGGCGGCGCTCGACCACGATTTCGTGGTGCCGTTCCACCAAGTCCCAGAGGTGGCCGCTGGCGTCGCTCTCAGGGAACATCGTCGGATCCAGCCGCGTGGGTGCGCGCAGATGCTCGACGTTGCCGCCGAGGGGAATCCGAAAGGCGACCTTCAGCCCCCAATCGACGTTGGTCTTGGTATTATCGCTCACCGTGCCGTCGATCACGATGAAAGGCACGGGTTTATATTCGGCGCGCAGGGTCCAGCCGTAGCGATCGTTGAAGTGCGGTTGGTCATACCAGTTGAACCCGCCGAACAGCTTCAGGCGGGAGTAATACGGAATGGGTGCGCCAAACTCCATGTCGAAGCCATTGACCGCCCGTTCATACGTGATGCCGCCGGCGTTTTCTTCAACCGTGCGTTCCCCGGACGTGGCGAAATAGACGTTGGACCGCGCCTCGGCGAAGGCACTCAAGGCTTCAGCGCCCCACCCAATGCGGGAGTGGGAGTGTTCGCTCTCGAAATCGTAGAACATGTTTCCTCCAAGCAGCCAAGCGCGGTTGAGGACGAGCTGACGATAGCCCCCACCGAGGTTGAGGAGCCACTCGCGATCCCGATAGGTGAACCGCGGCTCAAGGAAGGCCGCTCTCCCATCGTCCGTCGGACGATAGAGGGGGATGATGGGATCGAGTAAGTAGCGGGGGCCCTGATCTTCATTGACGTCAATGGCGAACTCCCAGTGCTCCATGTAGTCGGGAATCGAGGATGGTTTCGCCGCGACCAGCACTACCCACAGGGCACATGCGGCGAGCATCTGGCAGGCGAGGCGAACAGACCTGGACGGTTTCATGTCACCTCCTGGCTGGAGCGGAATCACGCGGCATGGAATTTGGGAAGTACTCTAGCAGAAAAGGCGCGGAATGTGAAGGAGGATAATGCGGAGGGTCAAGTCCTGCCGACGCCACGTATTCTCTTAGGGGATTTCATCGGCTTCTGAAACGCCCCCGAGAGACAAGACGGCGCCGATCCATTCTGATGCCAGCGTGAATGGCGAGCTCAACAGCCTCGACAGCACCGGTAGCGGAACAAGCGGTGGAGTCGGCGCCTGATGCCTATCGGTGGGGGTCTGCGGCAGCGGAAGAGGCGCCATGGAATCTTGCGTGGACTTCGGGTGCTGGACGAAGAAGTCCAAGATCGTTTGAGACGCCGAGACGTCGTGAGTCACCCGGCCAAGAAAAGGCAGGGAATGGTCCTCCTCGCCTCCCGGCCACGTGTGGCCGCCGCCTTCCACTGAATACAGCACGACCTCGCTGCCTCCGTGGCACGGGCTAGACCGTTCCCAGCGCACCTTCGTGGCATCTTCTTCAGGATCGTGGTGCGCGAGATAGGCGATCTGCGCTTGTCCTGAACAGCCGTTGACCCTTCGCCAGTGACTGATCGTCTGCGGGACGGACAACGTTCGACCCCCGAGCGCCCGGATCGTTCCTCCCTGCCAGTGGGTATACGCATCTTTGGTGCCGTGGAACTCGATCACCGAGACCGGTTCCTGGGGAGCGCACCGGGGCGCGATATCGCTCGGCAGGGTTCCGGAGACCGGTCCGATGGCGGCGAAGGTTCCTGAGAGTTCGCACGCCAATCGTTGGACGAACATCCCCCCGTTGGACATCCCCGTGGCATAGATGCGGTTCGGATCGACGGTCATCGTGGCTGTTAGGTGAGCGAGCAGCGCTTTCACAAAGCCGACGTCATCGTAGTTCCGAGCCCCCCCGATGGGCATGACCTTGCGCCCGTCGTTCCAATGCCCATGGATGCCGATCGGGTAGGCGATGAGGAACCTCTGTCGATCCGCTTCCGTCGTGAAATCTGCCATCCGCTCAACGTCTCGTGTGTTTTGAAACCGTCCGTGGAATACCAGCACCAGGGGCCACGGCGTGCTGCCGTCATAGGTTGGAGGGACATAGAGCCGATACGCGCGTTTGAATTCGCCGACTTGGAGGGAGCAGCGTTGACTCAGTTTCTCAGCAGCGCACTGGCCCCGGGGGCACCAGAAGCCCTGGGCAACCAGCACCAAGAATAGCCAGCACGAGAAGCGTTGTTTCGACATGCTCGCATGCGGCGATTTATCTTTTTCTCAATGGCCAATTCAAGTATAGCATATTGACCCCACGCGTCGTCGTGGGAGCGACAAACCGGGGCGAACGGCTCTTTAGACACTCGGAGGCGGCGCTGGCGCTTCGTCGCCCTGTCGTTGCTTTCTCTCCGCTTTGCGCTGTCGTTTCGCTTCTTGCTTTTGTTTCTTTTCCAAATCCCTCTTTCGTCTTTCAAATTGATAGTTCACTCGTCCCATGCGGCCTCCTTAGTCGTCATTCATCCTCACGACGCACGTCAATGCTCGATGTGCCGTCAGCGCTCACGCGAATCCGGAACTGAATGGGTCTGCAGCACACCTGGCAGTCTTCGATGTAGTCCTGCCGGCCCACCGAAGCGTCGACGGTGATCTCAAGCGGCTCACCACAGTACGGGCAGTTCACGTGCGCGGATTCCAACGGGCCCATCCTGCGCCGATCTCTTCACAGATTCGTTGGCGTGACCCAACGGTTCTTCTTTTCTCGTTTCGCCTGTCGCTTCTCTTTCATGGTTCTCTTGGCCTTTTTCTTGACGTTCTTTTTCGCATCCATGGATCTTCCCATACCAGCCTCCCTCTGTTGACGTCCATGACCCTTGAAGCCTTCCGGGCGTTTTTAATAAAAACGGGGGCGACGGGGCGATCCTAGAACTGACGATCCAGCCTGGCAGTCGTTTCTCGCGGAGTTCAGGGTGTGGTGTGGGTCGCAGGAAGCTAGACAGCTTTAGCGAACAAGTTGTGAGTCGGCTCCTCTCAATCACCGCCACCCCCTGAACAGCACGAGGCCAGCCATCCCAGCCAGAATGATGATGAGCGGCTCAGGTACCTTCTTCGCCCTAAGCAGCACTCCGAGCGTTACCAGTGCGATCAGGGCAGTCGGTAGATCGACGATGGCACGTCTTACAAGCACGACACAGGCTCCCACAATCGCCCCTGTCGCAGCCGCCGTCACCCCCTTCACGAAGGCGTTCAATGAAGCGTTCTTCGCGTGCTTCTTGAACCAGGGGCTGGGAATCACAACGAACAGGTAGACGGGCAGGAAGACGCCAATTGCCGCCAGCGTCGCTCCCCAGGGGCCACGAACGAGATACCCGATGAACGCGACGGTAATCACGACAGGCCCAGGTGTAATCATGGCGACGGCTACCGCGTCCATGAACTGCCGCTCGGTTAGCCAGTGATATTCCTTCACCACCCCGCCGTACAGAAATGGCACAATCGCCAGGCCACTGCCGAACACCATCGCCCCTGCCTTCCCGAAGAAGCCGAGCAACCGCATCGCTGTGGCGGGAACTGGCTCCGCCGCCAGGCCGCCCACCTGGCTGCTGACCATTGGCACGACTGAGAACACAGATAGTCTGTGAGTCCACTTCCAGGGTGGGGCTTTCACCAGCATGTAGATGAGTCCTGCCCCCAGGAACAGCCAGGCGATTTCGGATTGAGTCGCCGCTGTCACGACCGCCAGCACCAGGAAGATCGCCCACAACCCCGCGTCCTTCTCCAACGTCAGCTTGATGAGCTTGTACGCGGCCCTGACGATGATGCCGATGACTGCTGCGCCAATCCCGTAGAACAACGCCTGCATCCACGCCAATCCGCCGAAGCGGACATACAGCCAGGAAATCCCCAGGACCATCAGGAACGAGGGGACAATAAAGGCAAACGACACAAGCGTCGCGCCCCAGATCCCCGCCCGGACATATCCGAGATACATCGCCAGTTGGGCAGCGAGCGGCCCAGGAGCCAGTTGAGCCAGCGCCAGACCGTCCAGATAATCCTGTTTGGAAATCCAGCGGCGCTGCTCCACTAAATCCCGCTGCATATACCCTGCCAGCGCAATCGGCCCACCAAAGCCAAAAGTGCCGAGATAGAGAAAATAACCGAGGAAATCACGGAGGGTACAGAGGACAGCGGCAGAATCGTTCTGGGGCATCGTTCTTAACCTCGCCCGTTACTTCCGCTGTTGCTCCAAGGCGGCTTTCAAGCCTTGTGCGAGCTGCGTCGTTGAGCCAATACCCCAATAGTGGAGGAAGATAATCCGAGGAGATTCCCCTGTCATGTGCTGGTGGATGGCCACGATGTTGATGCCGGCCTGGCGCAGCGCTTTCAGGACTGACTGCAGTTCCGATTCCAGCATGGCGAAATCTCCGTCCACAACGGCCTGCTCATCACTACCCGCAAACGCAGCCCACGTATTGACCCCCATCGCGGCGCCCATCGGGGACCCGTGCATCGTCGTCGAGCGGCCGATGATGATCTTGTAGACTCCATCCTTGAGCTGACCCTTGACGCCCATGATCGCCTCGATCTTCTTCGGATCGAGGGTGGTCCGGGCCGGATCGATGTCCGTAACGAGTAGCTCGATCGGCGTTTCGCTGGTCTCCTTGATCTTGGCAAATACCTTGCCCACAGCGACCGCTAGTTGCTCCAGCTCGCCATGCCCGGCGATGTGCATGAACATCGCCTTGGGTGTGTCCCAGAAGAAATGGTTGTGCAGCGCGGTGACTTCGAGGCCGTTGTCCAGCGCAACGCTCATCACGGGATTGACCTGTCCTTCCAGAAGCACCAGGTCTCCCATCACCACGATGTGGTGGCCGACGCGCTTGAAGGCGGCCCACGAAGTCAGTCCCATTGGGGGCGTCAGCTTCACCCCTGAGACTGTAACGTGCAGGTCGGAGCGGGGGACGCTGACCTTGAAGACTCCTTCGGACGTATCGGAGGTACCTTTTGCACCCGTCAACGCTTCGATCCTGGCGTAACTGGTCGGCTGGGTGTGCCGCATGATATCCACATGCGTGCAACCCGAGGCGAGGATGACAAGGACTATTAAGGGTCGTCGGCCTCGCATAGTGCGCACAGGAGTCTCAAGATCCAAGCGGTTCAACGTGCAGATCATCGAAGTAGGTGACGGAATCGGCTTTCGTCCAGACGCCAACCTTGCCGGGCTTACCGAAGGTTGCGTCAGTGGCGTTCATGATCTGCTGTCCATCCCAAAAGACAATGAACCGCTCACCACGCGCTTCAACCCGCAGTGCATGCCACACCCTGCTGGCGACTCCTCCACTCCAACCGGCCAACTGCCGGCGGCCTCCGTTCACCACACGATAGAGTCTCACATTTTGTTCAAGGGCGTTGGCTCTGGCGAGGTAGTAGTTATTCTCGTCTTGGTAGCGGAAGACGAGTCCGCATGCCTGGTCCCCTGCACCAGAGACTGGCTTACACTTCACGGAGAGCCAGAGGTTCGCCAGCGACGGTTCATCAGCCACAGCCAATGGGAATCGAAAGTCTGTCGCGTCCGCATCGACTTGGGCCAGAACCTGTCGTCCGCTTGGGGCATCAGGTTCTACTTTCAGGATCCACTGACCCACCCGACCGTTCCCCGTCCTGGCGAACAGAAACCCTGCCGGGACTTCGCCCGGTTGTCCTATTTCAAAATCCCAGTGTTGTTGAATCTCCGCTCTGGCGACGTCAACGAGCAGTGCGACAACAAAAAACGGCGTCCATATACTGGGCGCCGTTTTTCGCAAAGTCCCATGCACGTACATAGAACCGATTGTATCACAGAACGTTAAAGAGAAGAACGGGGGCGACGGGGCTCGAACCCGCAACCTACGGCTC
>Ga0209515_10003602_pt1 | contig 21854 bp, 22 predicted proteins | sample Subgroupgradi54m_FD_187454 | JGI IMG/M metagenome (GOLD analysis project Ga0209515, IMG submission 187454) | Subsurface groundwater microbial communities from S. Glens Falls, New York, USA - GMW60B uncontaminated upgradient, 5.4 m (SPAdes)... ... | reverse complement strand
GTTGCCGGAGTTTGGTCTCGATCGTGAATTGGATTGGCTCAAAAACATGCACGACTGGCTCATTTCCAAAAAAAATCGTTACTGGGGCCTGGCCCTGCCAATATATGAATGTCCTAGTTGTGGTCATTTTGAAGTGCTTGGAAGCAAAGAAGAATTAAAGTCTCGGGCGGTCGCCGGCTGGGATCGCTTTGTTGGAAATTCTCCTCACAAACCCTGGATCGACGAAGTAAAAATCAAATGTTCAAAATGTGGCGCCGAAGTTTCTCGTATTCTTGATGTCGGCAACCCTTGGCTTGATGCCGGGATCGTTCCCTTTTCTACTTTATCCAAAGACTGGTTCCCTGCCGATTTTATTACCGAATCTTTCCCTGGCCAGTTTAAAAATTGGTTCTATTCTTTAATTGTCATGGGGACCGTTCTAGCCAAGACAAACCCATTTAAGACCGTTTTAGGTTATGCCTCACTTCTGGCAGAAAATGGCCAAGCGATGCATAAGTCAGCAGGAAATGCCATTGAGTTTAACGAAGGGGCCGACAAAATTGGTGTTGATGTAATGCGTTGGATGTATGCCCTACATAATCCCACTGATAATTTACTCTTCGGTTATAAGCTGGCTGACGAAACCCGGCGTAAGTTTCATCTCACCCTCTGGAATATTTACAATTTCTTCGTTTCCTATGCCAATTTAAACAAATGGCAGCCAAAAATCAAAAATCAAAAATCAAAAATCAAAATTAGTCTTTTGGATCAGTGGATTCTAGCTCGGCTGAGCGAGGTCATAAAAATAACTACTGAATCGCTAGAAAAATATGATGCCAAAACTGCCAGCGAGTCTTTAGAAAGTTTTGTCCAAGATTTGTCACTTTGGTATATCCGCCGCAGTCGTGATCGTGTTGGCCCAGAATTTTTTGCCACTTGTCATGAAGTTTTAGTAACCCTTTGCCGATTGTTGGCTCCATTTACTCCTTTTATTGCCGAAGAAATGTATAAAAATTTAACTGGTGAAGAAAGTGTCCATTTGGCTACTTGGCCACAGCCTGGCAAAGTTGATAGAAAACTAATCGAAGATATGGAGCTAATCCGAAAAATTTGTGAGCTTGGTCATGCCAAACGGAAAGAGGCAGCCATTAAAGTTCGTCAGCCATTGTCAATGGTGACCGTACATAGTATAAAGCTCGATGATGCGCTAATTGAGCTAATCAAAGCCGAACTCAATGTTAAAGAAGTGAAATTTATTGCCAAAGGGGACCTATCAGTTCTTTTAGATACCAAGTTAACCCCTGAGCTTGAAGCGGAGGGACTAGCACGGGAGATTGTCCGGAAAATCCAAGATGCGCGAAAAGAAGCGGGGACAAAATTGGATCAAAAAATCGAGGTGACTTTGCCCGACTGGCCCAAGGAATTTGAGGACTATATCAAGAAACAAACGCTAGCTACCAAACTTCATAAAGGGGACAATGTCAAAATCCTTTGATTGGCCCATTTTAATTTACATTCTTATAATTTGTGGCTTTGGAGCAGCCATTAATAGTAGTGTCGCCCATGAGGTGCTGCTACAGCAAATTATTTTCTATGTTGTCGGTTTGGGAGTATTTTTTCTTTGTAGCCGAATCGATTATCGAATCTACAATAGCCTGGGAAAGATTATTTACATCCTAGCGGCGGTTTTGTTGGGAATAACCCTTCTTTTGGGTCTCGAAACCCGCGGTGCAATGCGTTGGATCCCTCTTGGTCCCTTTCGTCTCCAGTTTTCAGAAATATTTAAACCTTTATTGGTTACTTCATTTGCCTCATTTTTATTAAACCGAAATAGAAACAAATTTACTAGTTATTTAGTATCACTTTTGTGGATCAGTTTTCCGACACTTTTGGTATTCAAACAACCCGATCTTGGTAGTAGTCTGGTCTATATTGCTGGTTTTTTTGCGATGATTATCACTTCGGGTACCAATATAATCTATCTTGTCATATCTTTTTTTGGGTTTGGGATTACAACTCCACTAGTTTGGAAATTTCTGGCCGATTATCAAAAAAATCGGATACTTAGTTTTCTATCGCCCCACATCGATCCATTGGGGGCCAGTTATAACTCGATTCAAGCAGTCATCACGGTCGGCTCTGGAATGCTGTTTGGTCGGGGATTGGGGCGGGGGACCCAGTCCCACCTGGCTTTTTTACCCGAGCGCCACACCGATTTTGTTTTTGCCTCACTCGCCGAGGAGATGGGTTTTGTTGGATCAGCAGTCTTGCTGGCCGTCTATTTTCTGTTGATTTGGCGGATTTTTTCGGTTGCTAGTCAAACAAAATCACCCGAAGCGAGATTAATTTGTATTGGGATTGGAGTAATGATTTTGGTCCAAGTCTTTATCAGTGTGGGCATGAATCTTGGCATTGTCCCGGTGACTGGTATCACCCTGCCTTTGGTCTCCTACGGCGGCAGCTCAGTCCTCGCCACCATGATCGCTCTAGGAATCATTGAGAATATTGCCAGTTCAAAATTGTCAGAGAATATGATATAGTAAATGAAATGGAAAAAGAAAGCAGTATAACCATGTTAGAAATTGTAATATCTGCTGGTTTAGTCACAGGAATTTTTGGTATTCTGCTAATTGCTCGGGAGGAAATAGAAGAATTTCGAGAAACTGGTCATTTCAAACGCGTTAACTTAAGTTTTCCATCTCATGGAGAAAATGGTGAAAAAGATTTAATATCTCGACTTAAGCTTTTGGCCTACCAACCTTTATTAAAGTAATCTGTACCCCTTCTATTGTTTATCTTGTTGATTCAGGTTAAAATATAGCGTTATGGAGTTTGCTGTCGTCAAAATTGCTGGGAAACAACACCTTGTCAAGGTCGGGGATAGTGTTACTGTGGAAGCTCCTTTAGGCGAAGCCCAAAAATCATTGTCTTTTTCTGAGGTGTTGCTTCTTCAAACAGACTCTCAACTGAAAGTGGGCACTCCCCTGGTGGAGGGGATAGTAGTCAAAGCCGAAGTGACAAGTTCTGGTAAAGGTGAGAAAATTCGCGTCAGCAAGTTTAAGTCCAAGGTTCGCTATCGCAAAACTATCGGATTTCGCCCTCAAATTACCACTTTGAAGATAACTGCTATTGGTGGATCTTCTGACAAAGCGGTTGAGAAAAAAGCCACTCCGGTCAAAAAGACCAGCAAACCAAAAAAATAGTGGAACCAGAATATCTTTTTGTTTTCGGCAATGCTCCAGAGTTAGCTGAAGAAGAACTGACTGCTGTCCTGCCTGCCGGCAGGCAGGTCTACCCCAATTTCGATCTTCTCGGTGGCACGGTCAAAATCGCCGAAATCTTTTCTGGTCCCATTTTTGATCAATTGATCAAAAACAAAAAACTTGGCGAAAGGATTGTCTTTGGTTTAAGTGGAGTTGTCCTTTTCAGTAAAAGTAAAGAAATAAAGGCAGAATTAGAAGAAAAGGGCTATAAAGCCCGCTTTGTCTTGCCAGCCAAAGGAGAGGTGGAATTATCTAGTGTCGTTGTCGCCAAGCAAAAAGTTACCGAAATATATTTTATTGGCGATCTTACGGCAAAAACTTGTTGGGTTCAGGATTTTGAAGAGTGGAATAAGCGCGATTATGGCCGCCCCGGGGTTGACGCCCACATTGGTATGCTCCCGCCAAAAGTGGCTCGCATGATGGTCAATGTCGCCGGACCAGGAATTATTCTCGACCCGTTTTGTGGTGTTGGCACGGTTCTTGCCGAAGCATATTCTACCGATCATAAAATCATCGGTGCTGATATTAATGGTAATCAGATTGACAAAACCAAGAAAAATCTTGATTGGATGGGAGCTAAATATGAATTGTTCCAACATGATGCTAGGACTATTAGCCAAAAAATCACGCCAAATTCTGTCGACGCCATCGTTACCGAGCCTTATCTTGGCCCTGATGACCCCAAAAAACTAGAGCAACTCTATCTTGATAGCCTCGTTGATTGGCAAAAAATCTTAAAGCCCGGTGGCAAAGTTATAATCGCTCTACCTTTTCATATTGACAAAGCTAAAATTATGGGCTATAGTTTGCTCGCGGGACCATTTCCATACTTTCGCCCGCAAGCAAAGATAAAAAGAAATATATACGTATTTACTAGAAACTAGAAACTAGTCACTAGCAACTAAATCTATGGCGCATACTAAAGCATCAGGAGTCACCAAAGGAAATCGCGATGCCATAGCCAAAAGGCTCGGGCCAAAAATTTTTGCTGGCGAAAAAGTTATTGCCGGCAACATTATTGTTCGTCAACGCGGCACGCAGTTTCGGGCTGGAGATGGAGCACGACTTGGTGACGACTATACGCTTTATGCGGTCAAAGAAGGTACTGTAAATTATTATCAAAAGCAAGGTAAAAAATATATTTCCGTAAGTTAATGGCCGACAACGATCAAATCACTTATCTCGATATCAACACTCTGCAATCTAATCCCTTGCAGCCCCGTGGTTTGATTACCCCAGAGTCGTTAGTTGATTTAGTTGATTCCATCAGAGAGCACAGCATTTTAGAACCTTTGGTAGTGGCCGAGACGCCCGCCGGTTATCAAATCATCGCTGGTGAACGCCGCTGGCGCGCCTCAAAGATTGTCGGTTTAACCCAAGTTCCTTGTATCATTAAAAAGACCTCCCATCGGGGCATGTTAGAGATGGCCATCGTCGAAAACGTCCAAAGGGTTGATCTTAATCCGCTGGAAAGAGCGCAAGGTTTTAAACGAATGATGGACGAGTTTGGGCTGGGCACTGCCGAGATTGCCCAAAGAATTGGCAAATCCCAGGCATATGTCAGCAATTCTCTTCGTTTACTCACTCTTCCCGATGCTCTCAAAGATGCTCTGTTGTCAGGAATTGTCACCGAAGGACATATTCGGGCCTTGGGGGGAATTGAAGATCCTAACCAAATGATTGATGCCCTGCGCCAAGTTCTTCGTGAGGGTGGCAGTGTCCGCCGCGCCGAAGAACTCTCTCGGGAATATAAAGCCAAGGCGCCAGACAATGGTCAACCCAAGGCCGCCACTTCTCGGGTCCATAGTGATGAAATGGTCGAAATGGAAAAAGAGCTAGGGCTACGGATGGGTACCAAAGTAAAAATTGCCCAGTCCATGCGCGAGGCCAAAATGACAATAGTGGTCAAAGGCAATCTAGAAAAAACCACCGATTTTTTGCACAAAATGAATGACTTAATCAATTCTTCATTTCCCGAAACAAACAGTACTGTCAAAGCAGAGCTAGTTGAAGAGAAGAAAGAACAAAAAAGTGAACCAGCCAACGACGGCCCCGTAATTACACCTTAATAATTTGCTCCCCCAACTTGGCCAAAGCGGTCGATAGGAAAGTAGCGAAAAAAGACTTTGCCGATAAACTCTGACGGCGCCACTGTTCCAAAATCTCTTGAGTCGCTAGAATGCGGCCTATTGTCTCCCATCACAAAGTATTTTCCCGTCGGCACAGTAATTTCTTGGTTATCTGATAAGAACGACTCTGGACCGGTATAAACCGAAGAGTCTAAATAGGCTGTTTCATTAAGAATCTGACTATTTAAATAGACCTTTCCGCCAGAAATCTTGACTCGATCTGCCGGAAGCCCAATAATTCTCTTAATAAAATCAACATCAGCATTTTTTGGTGATTTAAATACCACTACATCACCCCTTTTTGGTAATCCCAGTCGAAAACTTATTTTATCAGTCAAAATATATTCGCCATCATGAAATGTTGGGTCCATTGAGTGCCCTTTGACCTGGTTAGGTTGAAACAAGAACAAATAAACAACAACAAATATCGCCAACGCAAAAACAATGGCTTCAATAAAATCCCAAAACACGCCAAAGATATTTTTCAAAGTTTCTAGCATTTGTGAGTCTAAGTTTAAAGGCTGTTGAGAGGTCGCGCAATGGGTAATTGACTTTGATAGAATGGAGACCATGAAAAAATACTTATCCGTAGTCATACCTGCCTATAATGAAGCCACAAATTATCTCTCGGGAGTACTTGATCCAGCAATTAGTTTCCTGGAAAAACAAAAATATCCCTGGGAGGTTTTGTTTGTTGATGATGGATCAACTGATAACACCAAACAGCTACTAAGAAATTTCTGTCGCCAACACCACCATTGTAAATTGGCAACCATCAAGCATGGCGGTAAAGCAGCTGCGGTTACCGCCGGAATTCTTAAGGCGGCGGGAGAGATAATTTTGATGACCGATTTTGATCAATCTACTCCTTTAAATCAGGTAAAAAAATTTATTGCTGCCCATAAAAAAGGTTACCACTTGGCGATTGGTTCTCGTGGTAAAAAGTTCAAAACAGAAAAAGACACATTATTTCGCCGGTTTCGTGGCCATATTTGGGTCACCATTGTTCAGTTGGTTTTGTCTCTTGGAATTACCGATACTCAATGTGGTTTCAAGTCATTTACTAAAGTCACTGCCAACAGGTTGTTTAAAAATCTCAAAGTGACTAATATAGGAAAAGTTGTCGGCGGCTATATGGGGGCCTGGGATATCGAAGTTTTGTTTTTGGCCAAAAAAGCTGGTCATAAAATTGTAGAAATTCCCGTTCGTTGGGTCAAAATCCCTGGCAATCGCCTCAACCCCTGGAAAGAGCCCTTGATGATGATCAGAGATGCGTTTAAAATCCGAATGTTTGACCTACAGGGGAAATACCAAGGATTATGATCATTACCCAAACACCGCTCAGAATTAGTCTTTTAGGTGGTAATACCGATTTTCCGGAATTTTTTTTACAACACGGCGGGGCAGTTTTGACTTCTGCCATTGATAAGTATATTTATTGTATCGTAACTACCCGACTCGATAACGACATATATGTTAATTGGTCAAAAAAAGAGATTGTTAACTCTGTCGATAAAATAGAACACGACTTAGTCAGAGAGGCACTGATAAAAACCGGGATTACTGGCGGGGTGGAAATTACATTTTTATCTGATATTCCCGCAAAAACTTCAGGAGGTTCGGGATTAGGGTCTTCAAGCAGTGTCGCCGTTGGAGTTCTTAACGCCCTCTATCATTACATTGGTCATGTTCCTACCGCCCAGCAATTAGCGCAGGAAGCGGTAGAAATCGAAGTCAAACGATTAAAAAAACCGATTGGCATTCAAGACCAGTACATTGCCGCATTTGGAGGTTTTAGATTTTTTGAATTCCAGAAAAACGGTCAGGTGACCCAAGAGAAAGTTTCGATAAACAATGGAGCCTTAGAGGATCTCGACAATAGTCTAATGCTTTTCTACACTCACCGAATGCGTAACTCTGGTGATATCCTCACTAGTGTCAAGAAAAATATTTCCAAGAAAACTAAATCTTTAATGAATATTAAAAAGCTTGCTTATGCTGGTAAACAAGCTGTTTTAACTGGGAATATTCCAAAATTTGGCAAACTTCTTGATAAATATTGGCAATTAAAAAAAACTATCTCCAGTAATATTTCCGACAAACAAATAGACCTTATGTACTCTCTCGCCAAAAAAGCTGGAGCCAAAGGAGGGAAAATTATCGGTGCGGGTGGTGGTGGTTTTATGCTTTTAATGGTCCCGAGCCATAAACGGCCAGGCGTCAGAAAAGCCTTAAAAAATTTTTTGGAAATGCCATTTCATCTCGAGCGAGACGGCAGCAAGGTAATTTTCAACGTCCGCCGCTATTAGGCTGTATAATTATACTACTTTGGACTCGTGGTTCACTGGTAGAACGCCTCGTTCACATCGAGGAAGTAGAAGGTTCGATTCCTTCCGAGTCCACCGATGGTCAGTGTTATTATTCCCACCTTTAATGAATCTCGAATAATTGCTAGATGCCTCCAGAGTTTGCAAAGTCAATCGGTCAAAGATTTAGAAATTATTGTCGTTGATGATGGATCAACCGACAGTACGCTGTCGACAATTCGAAATTTGAAATTTGAAATTCGAAATATAATTTTACTAAAACAAAAACACCAAGGGCCTGGGGTAGCTAGAAACTTAGCCGCCAAAAAAGCCTGGGGAGATATTTTGGTTTTTGTCGACGCTGACATGACTTTCGCCACCGATTTTGTTGAAAAAGTAGTTGCGCCAATAAAAGCTGGCCGCGCCATTGGCACTGATTCTCAAGACGGAACTTTGGCTAATCCCGAAAACTTTTGGGCGCGGTGTTGGAACATGGGCAAGTTTGCTGCTGCCGGAAATTACTCTGCTGATTATTTAACTGAGATTACCCCCAATAAACGCGATCACGGAGGGGTGTTTCGAGCGATATCAAAAAAAGAGTTTATTAAAGCTGGTGGATTTGATATTGATGGCGATTATACCGACGATACTTCACTATCTAGAAAACTAAAAGAAAAAGCTAGTGTTGTTCGAGCCAGGTTTTATCATGCTAATCCGGATACTTTGTCTGAAGTTTGGCTGCGGGCCAGTTGGATCGGCGCTGGAAAAAACTTTACTCAGGCTAAATATTTTAATTTGATCAAATTTTTCCCAGTTTTGGCAGTTGTAAAAGGAATTATTATTGGTTGGCGTTTTAACAATCTATCATTTCTTTTTTTCAAAATTATTTACGACACTGCTGTTTGGCTATCTATTATTAAATCGCTATGAAAATTGCATTAGTTCGTGGCGACTTCATTGCTCCTGCCGAATTAGCTAATTTTCGTCCGCTTCTAAAAAAGCATGAAATTACTGTCTTTACGGGTAAAAAACCCGTGTGGGATATGAAAAGAGAAAAAGATTTTAAATTTGTCCAACTGCCTAGCCCGGTGGATTTAAATTTAGGAAAAATAAATCGCCTAACAATGGCGGCTCTCAACCGAACTTTTACCGATGCCCATGTTCTTTTTGGCCTTGAAAAAAAACTGAAAGGCTTTGACATTGCCCATTGCGCCGAGACTTACTATTTTTATACCCAACAATGCCTTACTGCCAAAGAAAAGGGCTATGTCAAAAAAGTCGTCTCCACAGTTTGGGAAAATATTCCGTTTAACAATGAAACTATTTCTGGCCGAAGAGAATTTAAAAAAAGAGCCCTCAAAGAAGTCGATCTTTTTTTACCGGTGACAAAACGTGCCAAACAGGTTTTAATCGAAGAAGGTTGTGACCCCAAGAAAATAGTGGTTCTTAATCCCGGAGTCGATACCAGTTTGTTTCATACTGTCCCCAAAAAACATAAAAACATAAAACTTCTGGTGGTCAGTCGACTTGTTCCCGAAAAAGGAATCTTAGAAATAGTAGAAATATTTAACCAGCTCAAGAAGAAATATCGCAGTTTAGAACTGATCATTGCCGGAGACGGTCCACTTCATCCCAAAGGAGCGACTCTTCTAGGCAAAATCGACTATTATGATATGCCCAAAGTCTACAATTCCTGTGACATTATGGTCCATTATCCCGTCGGTTCTGCGACCTGGTCAGAACAATATGGCATGGCTCTTATCGAAGCCATAGCCTGTGGTCTCCCCATTGTCGCTCTGGACCAAGGATCAACGAAGGAAATCGTCGGCAAAGGTGGATTAGTAGTATCAAAGATAAATTTTCCCCAAACGCTCGAGAAAGTGATCTCAGACAGTAAATATCGGCATTTATTAAGCCAACACGCTCTGAAATTCGCCAAATCGGATTACGATGTAAATCTTTACGCCCAAGAACTAGCCAGACTGTATCAGTTTGTTATGTTGACAAAGTGAGAGATTGAGAATAAAAAGGGAGAGAGTAAATACTATGGCAAGAGAAGAGCGAAAACTACCCAAGACTATTCCCCTGTTTACCGTAAACATGCCCACCGAGGTTGATAAACCCCTTCTTGAAGTTCTCCATAGTGGTTATATTGGCCAAGGGAAAAAAGTCGAAGAATTTGAAACAGCGTTGGGGAATTTTTTAGAAACTAAGAATGTTTTAACTCTTAATTCTGGAACTTCTGCTCTTCAATTGGCCTTACGCCTTGCCAACGTAAACCCTGGTGATGAGGTCATCTCTACCCCGATGACTTGTTCCGCCACCAATGAACCAATCTTGGCTTGTGGTGGCAAGATCGTCTGGGCAGATATTAACCCAAAAAATGGACTGATTAGTCCCAAAGATGTCGAAAGAAAAGTTACCCCCAAAACAAAAGCAATTGTCTGTGTTGATTGGGGTGGGTCAGTCTGTGATCTGGATGAGTTAATGCATCTTGGAGATAAATACAATCTCAAAATAATCGAAGACGCGGCCCATGCTTTTGGTGCCGGATATAAAGGTAAAATGGTGGGAACAATTGCTGACTTCACTTGCTTCTCTTTTCAAGCAATCAAACACATTACTACAGTGGACGGAGGTCTATTGGTGACTAAAAACGATAAAGACTATAAACGCGGTAAGCTTTTGCGGTGGTATGGTATTGACCGGGAAGCTACCTCCAAAGATTCTCGGATTGAACAAGACATTTCCGAATGGGGTTATAAATTCCACATGAATGATGTGGCTGCTACTATTGGCCTAGTGCAGCTGGGTTTTATCAAAGCAATTCTGGAAAAGCACCAAAACAATGCGGAGTTCTATCATCAGACAATTAACCATGATTTTTACACTCATCCAAGAACAGATTGGGACCAAGACAGCGCCTTTTGGCTCTATACTATTCTTCTTCCCACCAGAGATAAGCGTGATCGATTTCGTGACTTCATGGCCGAAAACATGGTGATGACATCTGAAGTTCATTCAAGAAACGACATTCACGCTACCTTTCGTGAGTTTGTTTCCGATCTTCCCGGTGTCAAATATTTTTCTGAGCGCCATATTGCGATTCCTGTTCACGCAAAATTAACAACAAAAGACAGAAATCGAATCAGTGTTTTGAGCAATGAATTTGCCGAAAAAGAAAATGGTCAAAATGTTCAATTGCAAGAAGTAGCTAACCTTAAAGACGCCTTAATAATGGCAAGAATCCGCAATGAGTGCCGTTTGTTCATGACTCACGATACCAGAAGAATTGAACTAGATAGTCAGAGACATTGGTTCGAAAACATTTACAAACAATTACATTCTGTTAGAGAAATGACCTGCTATCTATTTTATAAAACTGGAAACTCCAATCCAATTGGTTATGGAGTAATCAAAAAAAGTAATGAAAAATATTGGCTAACTGGTGGTTTGTTGAAAAAAGATAGGGGACAGGGTTATGGTCGAAAACTTTTCCAGTTACTCATTAATAATACACCGGGAAAAGAGATTTGGTTAAGTGTTTTAGAGTCAAATTCAGTTGCCAGTGGACTCTATGAGAAACTCGGATTCAAACCAGATAGCTTAGGAAAAAATGATATCGGTAAAAATTTGGTTGTAATGAGGCTCCAAAAATAGGATGAAGGTAAGTTTTCCCAAAAAGATATTTGCAGTTTTTGTTAGCTACAATTTTGGAACTAATCTTAATGATGCTGTAAATAAAGTTCTAAATTTTCCTAGTATTAACGGAGCAATTGTTGTTGATAATGCATCAAATGATTCCAGTGTTGATAAGTTAAAAACAGTTAAAAATAACAAAATATTCCGATTAATTCAAAATGGGAAAAACATTGGATTTGATAAAGCAGTAAATTATGGAATTAAAAAAGCCCTTTTTTTAGGTGCAGACTATGTTGTCCTACTTGACGTTGATTTAGATTTCAGTCAAGATTTTGTGACTAGGCTTTACAACACTGGGGGAGATTTTGTAGCTCCAGTTTTAAAATTTAAGCGCAACAATTTGTGGGTCTATGACTATGGCGGTCGGGTAAATTGGTTTATAGGGCGAACTACCCATTTTGAAACATATAGGCCACTTAATTCTACACAAACAGCAGTTTCAACAACCGACAGATCAATAAAAAATTGGATTGATTTTGTCAGTGGCGGATGCACCTTAATCAAAAAAGAGGTTTTTGAGCGCATTGGCTATTTTGATAAAAATTTTTTTCTCTATTTTGGAGATACTGAATTTTCCCTACGTGCTAGACAGGCAGGTTTTAAGGTAATTGTGGATTCAAAAACATTAATGAGACATAAACTAGCTGAGCACAAAGTGACAATAAATAAGTTTAAAATTGGAATGACGTTGCAGGGTAATTTTACTTTTATTAAAAAATGTGTTGCCTGGAATTTCAAGCCACTGGCCTACAGCTACTTAGTGGTCTTAGTTTTTAAAGTGATTTATAATGTTTATCTACGACCATATGTCCAAAGTTTTCGCGGTTATCGTCAACTACAAGAGTGATGAGCAAACTAATTCACTGACTAATAATCTCCGTGGCCTAAAGTCCATAAAAGAAGTCATAATGATCGACAATAATATTGAGAATCGTGGTTTTGCTAAGGCGGCCAACGCTGGTATTCGACAAGCCCTAGAAAAAGATATTGACCATATTCTTTTGGTCAACCCCGATGTCGTTTTTAACAAATTAAATTTTGAGAAATTTCTGAACAGTGCCCCGGCCGATATTTTGTCTCCAGTAATTAAATTTAAGCGAAACAATAGATGGTTTTATGACTTTGGTGGTCGGGTAAATTGGGTGCTGGGTCGTCCAGACCATCTTCAAAGACCTTCTTCTGCCCTCGATTATGTTTCTGGAGCGTGTATGTTAATTAAAAGAGAAGTTTTTGACAAAATTGGCCTATTTAACGAAGACTATTTTCTTTATTTCGAAGATGTCGATTTTTGTCTTCGGGCCAAGAAAGCCAGATTTAAAATTAGTGTCGACCAAAACACAACTATCGAGCATCACCTCAAGGAGCATCGGGTTTCTGGAGACAGATTTAAAATTCTCCAGAATTTAAAGAGCAATTATTATTTTATTAAAAAGTGGGTGTCCTGGTATTTTAAACCAATAGCCTATGTATATTTTATTATGCTAGCTTGCAAGGAAACCATGAATCTCTAAAGAATAAACTAGTCAAACTTTTTTTGATAATCATTTAAAAGTTTTCCATATATTTCTTGGGATTTTAAGTCACCACTAATTAAAGAATTTTTCTGGTAAAAAAGGTTCGGGTCTATAAAATTTATTTTTTTGTCTGATGGGTAAAGAAACCAAAGCTTAGACAATTTGACAGTTGGATAAATTCCAACGGCCGAAAAGTCATATACGGTGTCATTATGATTAAATAAATATGAAACATCGGTAATAAATTGTCTATCCCTACTCACCATTACAATCCAAAAATCATTTTCAAAATGAATAAGTGAATATAAGTTGATCAACCAGAAAAAAAGTGAAACCACAATTATTGTTTTAAATTTCAACTGATCTTTTAAAATAATCAACGTCAATATAATCAAAAAAAAGAAAGATTGATAAGAATATCTAGCAATACTAGCCTGTGACAAACCATATGAAATTCTGCCCAGTGAAGCCGTAAAATACCCGATTATAATAAGAAGCAGGTAGCTAACTAGGGTGGTAATTCTTGCCAATCTGTAGTGGTCATTTCTAAGCCAATCAATAAGATATTTAAAAAATAAAATGGCGGCGGTCAAACTGAAAAACAACGAAAACAGATATTTAAATAGTTGAAAATTGCCTTGGAAAAGATGTAGTCCTGGAAAGAAGAAACGGATTACATTACCTCTCACTACCCCTTGAATAATAAACATTGGAATTTTATAAAAGATCTCTAATGACATTTTTTGAGTGCTATTACTTATTTGATTACCTGAAAAATGAAATAAAATGAAAAGATTTAAGGCTCCGATAAGAAAATAAAGAATCATCGAAAATTTCTTCAAAATCTTATTTCTTACTCTCAAAAAAGAGATTACAATAAAAGTAAATGGTGCCAAAACACCAAATGCGTTAAATAGTGGTGATAAAACAAGTGAAATTAAAGATACAAAAAGCCACACATTTTTTTCATGTTTTTGAAAATTTAAAAATGTTAAAAAAGCTAAAGAGATCAACATCGCCGACCCAACACTACTAACTCCTTGACTCCAAATTAAATCTTCGTTATATACATTAGAAATACCAAACAGAATCAATCCCAGCAAAGCAAGAGCAAATTTGTTTGTTTCCCTAAAAATTATTTTATAAAGGAGAAACGTATTAATAATGTGAAAAATGATTACTGAAATTTGAAAAGGGGAATTATTCAAACCGAAGAATCTAAAAAATAAATAATGATTAAGAAGGTTAAGAGGTAAATAATGTTCACCATATGGTTTTGTCAAAAACAAAGCAACCGGCTGATTGAAACTCATCAGAAAATGCCATTCATCCCAATGAAAATAGTTATTTTTTGTCAAAAAAAACCAAAACAAAAAAATGACGGCAAGAATGGTGAGTAAAATAGCCTTTCTGTTTTTAAACACAATCTATATAATACATCATTAATATGAACAAAATTGCTGTTGTTATTCCCAGTTTTAATTCTATTAGGTGGCTTAATAAACTTATTAAGCAAGTTTTGTCTAAAATGCCAAAGGCCAACATAATTGTTGTAGATGATGACTCCCCAGATAAAACCGCTGAATCAGTCCAAAAGAAATTTGGAAGCATAAGCAGAGTAAAGCTGATTGTCAGAAGAAACAAAGGCGGCCGCGGCACAGCAGTTTTAGAAGGGTTTAGACAAGCTTTGAGAGATAAAAAAAACCAATATTTTGTGGAGATGGATTCAGATTTAGCCCATGACCCAAAAGACATTCCTAAACTCGTTAAGCAGTGTCAATACACGGACGTTGTGATTGGTTCAAAATATGTTAAAGGGAGCAGTATAGTTGGGCAAGAAAAAAGGCGACAAATATTCAGTCAGTTAGCGAATATCTTTCTAAAACTTATCTTAGGGATTCCCATCAACGATTACACAAATGGTTTTAGATGCTACACGAGAAATGCTATCAAAAAGCTTTTGAGTCATAAGATGACATCTAAAGGATTTATCGTCCTTTCAGAGGGGGCTTATTTCCTTCATCAACAGGGTTTTACCTTCTCTGAGGTGCCTGTTACCGTCACCTACTTTATTAATAAAAAATCTAGTTTTAATTTGAAGGAAGTGACTGAAGCTCTCTTAACTACCATTCAGCTTCTACTGACCACCTCTAGTTCTGGTAAAGGGAAAATCAATTGACCGCCATTTTCTAAATATTTTTTCTCTCTCCGCATGATTTCTTCTTTGAAAAACCAGGGCAACACTAGCATATAATCTGGTTTGTCTTTTCGGGCTTGCTCTTCCGAAATAATTGGAATATTAACAGAGGCTATCTTTTTTCCCCATTTTTCGCTGTTGCGTTCGACTGCCGCTGAGATTAATTTGTCGTCTAGTTTGCAAAATTGAAGTAATGTGTTTCCCCTAGTTGAGGCACCATAGAGGTAGATTTTTTTCCCATTTTTTACCTCAGTCTTAATCAGGGTTATTAGTCTTTTTTTAATATTAATTATGCTTTGGATAAATATCTGATAGGAATGTTTGCTACCCAATCGAAGCTTCTTTTCCAGTTCTAACATATTAAAGACATTTTTTGTCCGTGTTTTTGAAGTATTTTTAGAATGACAAATATAAGTTCGAAAACTGCCACCGTTTATTTTTCTTGTTTCAACATCAAAAACAGAAAGTTTATGTCTTTTAAGTAGTTTTTCTAGTGAAGTGAGGGAATAATACACCAAGTGCTCGTGTACAATGTTGTCGAAGGCATTTTGTTGCAACATTCCAACGAGATAGTTTTGTTGAATAACAAAAACTCCATTGTCGTCAAGGATTTGAGCAATATCCGAAACAAATTTATTTGGGTCATCAAGATCATAGAACATGGAAATAGCGGTAATTATTTTTGCTTTACTCTTCAATATCCCCGGTACTAAACGAGAAACTGATTTCAAGCTAAAAAAATCTGTGATTACAATGGAAGCATTTTTTTTAATTTCTGACGCAAACTTTTCGACTGGTTCGACGCCAACTCTGATAAGATTTTTTGGATAATAACTTAAAAGAGTGCCATCATTGGCCCCGACATCAATAACTATGTCCAGGTCATTAATTCTAACCAGTTTCTTTGTTTTTACGACCACATCTTTAAGTTCAAATTTCATCGAGTTATTAATTCCTGATCGATAGCCATAGTGGTTGTTGTATAATTCTCTAATTGGACATGAATGTTTAAGTTGGACTAAATTACATTCTGCGCAAATCAATAAATGAAGGGGGTACTTAGGAATCATTACTTTATCTTTTATATTAATAAAGTCCGACAGGTAAAAATCTCCTAAATTGAGAATGTCGATAATTTTACTTGAATTACAACTTCGACATGTATCCCTAGTTATTAAACCATTTGAATCAGATTCGGTTTGCATAATCAGCATGTATCCTACAACAAAATAGAAGTTGAAACCATTATTGATAAATACTGCTAAATTTCCTTCAAAACTTGGTACAATCTGTTAATGAAGACAGCAACCATTATTTTTGCATTAATAATTCTTGCTTCTGTGATTGTCACTTGGCCACTGGTTGCTCATCTCAGTAGTTTTATTATTGACTCCCACGATGGGCTACTTATTACCTGGATAATTAACTGGAATATTCATGCCCAATCTTTAAACACTAATATTTTTTACCCTTATACTAATACACTGGCTTTCTCAGACTACCATTTATTGGAATCTCTAGTTGCTCTGCCATTTGTAAAAATTTTTGGTGAACCACTTTTAGCTTTCAATATAAATTTTATTTTAGGTTTCGTTATTACTGCTTTTGCTATCTATACACTGGTTTTTCATTTGACTAAAAAAATATCAGCAGCTTTTTTTGCTGGAATACTTTTTACATTTTCCACGATTCACCTCAATTATATGACTCATCTACAATTATTTGATTTTTGGCCAGTAATTTTTACTATCTATTTTGTTATCCGTCAAAAATTTAAATCATTTCTGCTATTTTTTTGGTTATCGTCTCTCAACTCACCATTAAATTTTTATTTCCTTTTGACTATTTGTCTGATTTTAAGAAAATTTAAGTCAACTTTTTTTGCAACCATTATTACCGCCCCATTTTTATTACCCTATTTTTTTGTATCTCGTCAGTTTGGCTATGTCCGCCCCATAAACGATGCAATCCATTTTTCTCTTCAGTTTCCAGATTTATTAAATATTAGCTCGATGAGCCGGCTAAGTAATTTTATTCCCCCGACTTCTGAGTTAACGCCGGCTTATTTTGGCGGGGTGTTTCTTGTGTTATTCATCGCCATGATCTGGGGAGTTCGAAATAAAATACCTAACAATAAATATTTGAAATTTTTCTTGAGTTTGGCACTGGTATCTTTTATCCTTTCACTTGGCCCGGCTCTTCATATCAGCCCAAATACGGTGCACATTGGTTCTGTTCCAGCGATTCCACTACCTTATGCGATTTTCTATTATCTCTTGCCCGGTTTTTCAGGTTTTCGCACTCCATCTCGTTGGATCGTTTTAACCGCCTTGTCTCTCTCGGTCGCTATTGGAATTTACTTTACTAAGCGATTAAATTGGAAGACAGTAGTGATTCTATCGATTCTAATTCTTGCTGAAATTAATTTTCCATTCCGATATTCCGTAGTTCCCTCAGTCAAAGAATTTCCCCTAGAACAAATCTGGCTAAAAGATAATTATGTTGGGGCACCAATTATTCAGTTCCCAATCTATAATTGGGACGATCGACCACAATTTGGAGAAGAAACATTGCGTGAGTATTATTCCACCATTCATTGGCACCCAATGTTTAACGGCTTCTCTGGCTTTTCTCCCAAAGAGTGGGAAAATCGAGTTAAATGGTTACAAAAAGAATTCCCATCAATTGAAACCATAAATTATTTAAAAACATTGGGAATTAAATTAGTTCTTGCGCCAGTTTCTTGGGATTTATCACTATATTCAAAAGAGCTAAAATTAGTTATCAATTTGTCCAAAGTTAATATTTACGAAGTTAAATGATTTCAGTAGTAATCTTAACCAAAAATGAAGAAGAAAATATTAAACGCTGTTTAGAAAGTTTGTTGTGGTGTGACGAAAAATTAATTATTGACGATTTATCTTCAGATAAAACTATTGCCATTGCCAGAAAATCTGGAACGACGATCTATCAGCATAAAATCAATGGAGATTTTGCCTCACAGCGAAATTATGCTCTAGAAAAAGCTCAAGGAGACTGGGTATTATTTGTCGATGCCGACGAAATAGTCAGTGATCGATTGGTAGAAGAAATTGAAAAAAAAATTGGTAATAGCAAGGCCAATGGCTTTTATTTACGTCGTCGAGATATTTTTTTAGGCCAGCCATTAAATTTTGGTGAGACCGGAAATTTTTCTGAAATCCGACTAGGAAAAAAAGGAGTCGGTGAATGGCAACGTAAAGTCCATGAAATCTGGAAAATTACTGCCCCGGTAGATAGTCTTAAAAATCCATTAATTCACTACTCCCATCCCACAATAAAAAGTTTTCTAACAAAGCTAAACTATTACACCGACTTAGATGCTCGAGAGTTTCTACAAAAAGGGAAAAAGTTTAGCTATTTTGATCTCATGTTAAAACCACCGACCAAATTTTTCTTCAACTATTTTTTGCATGCCGGCTTTCTTGATGGCTTGCCTGGCTTTATCATGGCTTTTATGATGAGTCTCAACTCACTCATTGTTCGAGTAAAAATGTATGAAAACGATAAAGTCTAGTAGCAACCCCTATATGCATCGCCCAATTCATAAGGCGATGTTTCTTCGAGAAAATTCTTATTGGTGGGACATCAGTCGTCGGGAAATTGTTAAGCAAGCAGTTAATAAAAATAAATTAACTGCTAAATCAAAAATTTTAGATGCAGGTTGTGGTGAGGGAACAATGCTTTCCTTCCTTCAGTCTAAGTTTCCCAACAGTTTTGGAATTGATAATTCAGTTTATGCTCTTGAATTTTGCAAAAAGAGGGGATTATCCAATTTAAAACTTGCCAATTTGGAAAAAAAAATTCCCTTCAAAAATAATTTCTTTAATGCAATTGTCTGTCTTGAAGTTATAGAGCATACCAATAATGATAATAATGTTGTTAAGGAATTTTATCGTGTTCTAAAACAAGGTGGTAAACTTTTTCTAACAGTTCCCGCTTATAACTTCCTTTGGTCAAAACATGATGAGTCGATCGCTCATAAAAGACGCTATGATCGTGGTCAACTTAAAATACTTTTATTTCAAAACGATTTTAAAGTCATTACGGCTTCCTATTTTTTCAGCTTTCTCCTCTTACCAGCAATTTTTATTCATCCAAAAAAAGAAACCGCGGCAGTTAATAAATTAATTAGTTCTTTTCTTCTGGCTCTTTGCAGTTTAGAAAGACAAATTTTAAATTATTTTTCCCTGCCATTTGGCATTTCCATAATAGTAGTTGCCCAAAAAATATGATTTTAATTTTTATCCTCTATTTTGTTACCCGGCTTTATAATCTTTCACTTTTACCAATTACATCAGACGAAGCCAATTATATTTTTTGGGCCAAACAAATTGCTGTTACTAACCACGGTTGGTTTATAACCCTCACCGCGGGCAAACCACCCTTGTTTCTCTGGTTAATCGTCCTTTTTCTCAAATTCCTACCCTGGAATTTCTATTTAATTGCCGGCCGGTTGCCATCAGTCACCGCCGGTTTTTTCTCTTTAATTGCCATTTACAAGTTAACTTTTTATTTATTTAAATCAACTCGCATTGCTAAACTCTCGGCGCTCTTGTATATCTTGACCCCCTTTATTCTTTTCTATGACCGGATGGCTTTTTATGATTCTCTACTAACTGCCACCACGCTTTGGTCAGTTTATTTTTTGTTATCTAAAAATTTAGTTGCCTGGGTAATCACACTCGGTTTTGCTCTATTATCTAAACCAACTGCAATTCTATTTTGGGCGATTGAACCATTAATCTATCTCACAAAATTTGGTTGGTATAGGAGAAATTTAATTATTGTGGCACTGGTTCTAATTTTTAGCCAGCTGATTCATAATAGTCTAATTTTTTCTCGCGGCTACCATGACTATATTACTCGAGCCTTCGGTTATACGCCAAATTCACAAGACATTTTACTCAGCCCACTGTTTCTTTTCCAAAAAAATATTCTCGATTCTATTTCCTGGTCAACATCATTTATTACCTGGCCAATAATTCTTTCCGGATTAATTGGTTTGATATTGCTTTTCCGTCAATCTCGCAAAATTAGTTTAATATTAATATCTCTTTGGGTAATCCCAATTTTATTTCTCTCATTTTTGGGTCGGATTTATTTTCCGCGTTATTTTCTTTTTTCTACACCTTATTTACTAATTGCTGCCGCCTCTTTTCTTGAAAAAAAAACTCTTCTCACAATTTTAGTTTTAGTTATCGCCTTACAATTTGACTTTCTTCTTTTAACTAACCCCCCCTCTGCCCCACTGCCGGAAATTGAGGGTTGGCAATATGTATCTGGCTATCCATCTTCTTACGGGTTTGACCCCATTTATAAATATCTAGATAATTCTCTCAAAAAGGGACCAGTGACTCTTTTTGTCGAAGGTAGTTTCAGTCATTTTCCCCATGCATTTGATCTCTACTATTGGGGTAACCCAAATATTAAAATTTACGAACGCTGGCCACTGGTTAAAATTGACGAACAAATGTATGCTGCCGCAAAAACTTCCCAAGTTTTTGTCGTAGCCCGATATAATGTCCGAGCCACCGATGAATTTGACGTAATTAAAAACCTGCCATTAAAAATCCTAGTCGAGGGCAAAAAACCTCGCGGACCAGATTCGGTATTTTTGACTACTTTTAATTAGAATGGTTTATTTAAATATTTTTCATCCCCTTGGCATCGACTTCCCTCAATACTTTGAAGCAGTAAAAATGATTTTTTCTGGCTTGAATCCTTACCTATCTCTTCTCACCTCGCCAGGCCCCTGGAACTATCCTCCGTCTGCCTTTCTTTTCCTATGGTGGCTAAATTTATTTCCCTACCAAATTGCCGGAGCAATCTGGAATATTTTGTCGCTAATGTCACTATTTCTCTCTATTTGGCTGTTGAAAAAGATGGCCAGCAGCAAAGTTCCTTACTGGGTTCTTGTCCTTTTGCTAACCTTGCCGTTTTTTCCCGTTAAACACAATCTCGCCAGCGGCCAGATAAACGGTTTTATTTTGCTTTTTATAACATTATTTTTTTATTTTGCCAATCCAATATTTCTCGCATATGCCTCTGCTATCAAAATTATTCCGGCTATCGGGTTAACCTATTTTATTGTTAAGAAGAATTGGTCAGGCTTACTAAAATTTTCCATTTTTCTTGGGCTATTTTTAGCAGCCTCGTTTTTTATCGTTCCCTGGAACATCCAAAAAACTTACTTTTTTCAAGTCGCTTCCCAGGCTTACCCTCTGGCCGGAAAGGAAATTTACTACAACCAATCGCTATTAGCATATCTCTCTCGCTCGTTTCATGACCCCACTGCTATCCAGCTATCCTACTATTTACTAACTTTGCTAATTTTATTTCTAACCTGGTGGCGGGTTAGGGGAGTAACAAAAAATAGACTGATATCAGCCGTCTCCTGCCTTCTACTACTTCTTCCACCACTCGTCTGGCAACACCATTATGTTCTATCAATCATTCCCCTTATTCTCCTGTTCCACGAAAATTGGCTGGTAGTGGGAATTTCTTATCTCCTATTGTCATGGAACATTAAAGAGCCTAACTTGATCCCTGTGCAATTTAGTTTCCTTTTGTCTCATCAATTTTTTGGCATATTGATTTTATGGCTGTTAGCCTTGTGGGGAGAGAAATTCTGGCAGGTTATGGCAATTATTTGGGCAGTTTCTATAATTTTGGCTTATTTATTTACTCTTTTATGTCGCGCACACTTTTGTTTTTGATTATCG
>Ga0209515_10003601_pt1 | contig 21868 bp, 19 predicted proteins | sample Subgroupgradi54m_FD_187454 | JGI IMG/M metagenome (GOLD analysis project Ga0209515, IMG submission 187454) | Subsurface groundwater microbial communities from S. Glens Falls, New York, USA - GMW60B uncontaminated upgradient, 5.4 m (SPAdes)... ... | reverse complement strand
TGTTCTGCCCTTTGCTGAAACTCAAATTCCCACTTATTTAAGTTAATATCAGATTTTAAAAGTTGTTTAGAAATATTTGTCTTCAATACTCTCACAACCCCTTTCTCCGCATCAACTTCCACCACATCCCCGTCCTTCAACACAGACGTCGCAACTTTCGTCCCCACAATACACGGCTTCTTCAATTCCCGCGCAATAATCGCCGCATGACAAATAACTCCTCCTTCATCAGTCACAAACGCCGCTGCTTTTTGCATCGCAGGTAAAAAGTCTGGAGTAGTCATCGGTGATACTATAATCTCTCCCTCTTGTACTTCATCAACTTGATCTTTACGTTTAAGAATTTTAACTCTACCTGTGACTTTGCCGTTATACGCAATTTCTCCTTTGAGAATGTTTGATTTCAAACCAATCTTGTTCATCGCAAAAGTATACTCTGAATGACCTTTAATAAAATCAGCCAAAGTAGTTATCTCTTTCACTTTGCCAGGTATAAACACAAAATGGTTCATTCTTTGAAAAAGCGTATCTAAAGAAGGAGGACTATGTATTTCATCACTTAAAATAGCAACAATATGTTTCCCAAACGAAGGAAAAATTGACAACAAACTTTTTCGGATAATCTTGTCGCTATGATCAAAAAAGACATCTTTCTCACGCATTTTTCGTGCTGTTTTATAGACTTGAGATGGAGCTTTTATATCATCTGCAGCGCAATAAATAACTATAAAATGCACCATCATCTTCTTCACAAGATCAATTAATTCTGTGAGCTTTTTTGGGTGAGTAGGTATATTCTTCCAAAAAGAATCCAATAGCTGTAAGTCTTTTTGATATTGTTTGGCAATCGTATCAAATTTTTTTTCATCTGAATAGAGATCTGCAATATTTTTTCGTATCCATTTCAAAGCTTTCCTATCTTCCCACACCTCCAAAACACCATCCTGCATGTAGAAAATATAAGGAATAGGATAAGGCGAACTTAACTTTAAAACATCTTTAAGACCCGCTTGATTCCCATAAAACCACGCTTCTTGCATAATAATTGAAAAATCTCTTGTATATGCTTTATCAAATACTGTTTTTTCAATACTTTCTTTCGTGTCAGTAAGCGTCGTAATCGGCCTTGACTGCACAATATAAAATCGTCCTTTTTCCAAAGCCCACTCCACATCCACCGCAAACCCATAATGCTTCTCAATCTTAATAATCAACTTACTCAGTTCAACAACCTGCCCATCCGTCAACTTCTGCACAGAACCAGCAACATCCCGCCACTCATTCCCCCCACCTGACGAACGATACAACCCTTTCATCTGCACAGCCACCGTCTTTGTAACCATCTTCAACGAATCCTTCTCAACCACATAACTATCCGGCGTAATCTGCCCCGACACAATCGCTTCCCCCAATCCCAACCCTGCCTCAATAATCAACTGATTATAATCACAAGACACCGGATGCACCGAAAACCCAATCCCTGAAACCTCACTTGCCACCATCTTCTGCACCACAACTGCAACTGAAATATGCGTCTCATGTAAATTCTTCTCATGCCGATAAAATATCGCCCGCGGTGTAAAGAGCGACGCCCAACACTTCTTCACATTTTCTAACAAGTTCCTCGCCGTCGTATTCAAATACGAATCCAACTGCCCCGCCCACGCCGCCGTCGAACTATCCTCCGCCGTCGCCGACGAACGCACCGCAACAAACGCACACTTCAACTTCTTAAATTCCGTAACAATCTCGCGCGCAATCTCAACCGGCATCTCCGCACCTAAAATTATCGCCTGAATCTGTGCAGACGCCGCCTCAACCGTATGCATCACCACAACATCCACTCGATGCAAACTAGAATCTATCTCAGCATGAATTCCCGCTGAACGTAAAAACCGTTCAAACGTTGACGCCAAAATCACAAACCCCGGAGGCACCGGTATCCCCGCTTGTGTCATCTCCCCTAAAGACGCCCCTTTACCCCCTGCACGAGCCGCATCGTTCTTAGAAATCTTTACAAAAGGTAAAATCAACATAAGAGAGACCTAAACAGAACGAATTTATAACCATTACGGTCAAACCTCCTCTCACCGCGCAAATTGCACCTATAAATTACCAACAACCGCGCAAAATACCTATTAGCCCCAAAAATAAGCATTTTTAAGCTTAAAATCAACCGCGCAAATTACATGTAGAGATTTCCCATTACCGCGCAAAATGAAAATGAACCACAAAAAGAGATAGATTTAAGCTTAAAAACTACCGCGCAAATTGCACCTATAAATTACCAACAACCGCGCAAAATACCTATTAGCCCCAAAAATAAGCATTTTTAAGCTTAAAATCAACCGCGCAAATTACACATATAAATTACCAACAACCGCGCAAAACACAAATATTTAAATAATACGCCTATTTAGGAAGTGTATGGCTTGGGAAGAACTAAAATATAGTAAAGAAGAAATAAATTATGCAGGAAAAATTTTAACGAATAATAATAGTTCTACAGAAGAAGAAAGCAAAGCGCTAGAAGTGTTAGATAAATGGAGAGCTATACATGGATATCCTATGCACATATTTCAAATGACTTTAAAGAAAAAATCTCTCGATGTTGATCCAAACGCTGTAGTATCCCAACGTCTAAAACGTGTTCCCGCAATTCGTTATAAATTAAATAGGATATATAGCGGAAATAAACCTTCAGTTAAACTATACCAAATGCAGGATATTGGGGGATGTAGAGCAATTGTAGCAAATGCAACAGTAGCCAGAAAACTATATGAAAATTATATCAAAGGAGATTTAAAACATAAGCTTATTAGGAAAAAAGATTATATCACTGAGCCAAAACCACAAGACGGATACAGAAGTTTTCATCTTGTGTATGAATATAGAAGTGATAAAGGAAAAAAGGAATTTAATGGGCTATTAACCGAGATTCAGATAAGATCAAGATTAGAACACCTCTGGGCAACCGCAGTTGAAACAACTGGATTTTTTACAAGACAAGCCATAAAATCAAATGAAGCAGGACCGCAATGGATAGAATTTTTTAAGTTGATAAGTTCCGCCTTCGCTATGATGGAAAACTGCCCCGCTGTTCCTAATACTCCCAAAAATGAGAAAGAACTTTACTCTGAGATTAGAAATAAAGAAAAAGAGTTAAAATTTATTGATAAAATGAAAAGTTGGTCTAATGCCATAGAATTTATTGATAAGAAAATCAAACCTAAAATAAAGAAAAATGTAAAGTTTTTTTTATTAGAATTAGATATCTTAGGAAAACGGATTTCGATTAGTTCTTATACTGAAAAAGAAGAACAAAAAGCAATAAATGACTATGCTGTACTAGAAAAAAGACACAGTGATAGTACAGATTATGATATTGTACTCGTGGGAGCTGATAATACCGCTGATTTGAAAAAAGCATATCCCAGTTATTTTTTAGACACTGCTGAATTTCTAAGCTGTCTTAATAAAATAATAAATAAACATCTCCCCAAGTGACGCCCCTTTCCCACCTGCACTAGTCGCATCCTTCTTAGAAATCCGAGTAAAATGTAAAATAGGCATAAATGAGACCTAAACCGGACGAATTTATAGAGGGGTTTGATTAACCCTATAAATCTACTTCAAACCCCTCTAAGAAGTACTTTGAGGAACCCCGAAAAGAGAGGTTAATCAAAGTCCTCTATAATAATTATGGTAAATAGGTCCACAAATACCTAAAACTGTGGTACCTCTCTCTTCATATCAATCCATCCCCTAATTAAAAATAGCTCCAAAACATTTATATATAACAGCTTATATATAGGCTATAAGTGATATATAATGAATCAATCAACCACTATTCAACTGGATAAATCCCTTGTCCATTCCTTACAAAAAATACGCACCTATCCTCGACAAACCTATAACGAATTAATTAAAGATATGATTCATGTATTTCAAAACGCCAAACAGAAAAATCAATACGACGAATTTCTTCACAAAATTCAACAACTAAAAATGAAAGAATTATGGGGTAATAAAGAAGACGAAGCGTGGGAACATGTATAAACCAGGAGACATCGTTTTAGCCAAAATCCAATTTACCGATACTTTTGAAGTAAAAACCCGCCCCGCCTTGGTTCTCTTTGAAGAATTTGATAACATCGTTGTAGCAGGAATAACAAGTAACTTTGGCATGCAAGGCATCCCTCTGACTACCAAAGAAGGAGCGATAAAAGAAAGTGTTATCAAACTCAATTATATTTTTACTGTATCAAAAGTCCTGATTGAAAAAAAACTGTTTCATCTTTCTTCTGAAAAGAAAAAAATAATTTATAACGAATTAATACAAAAATTAAAACCATTATCCTAATATCGTATTTAAAAATACAAAATCCACTACATCTTCCGTCCCAGCAACAAAAACCCCGTATGCCCCAGCATCTCAAATTCAGGTCGTAAAATCTTCTCCTCAACTTTCCACTGCCGCTCTAACACTTCCACCATCTCTAATAACCGTATTCGCGAACCATGAAGTGCATCAATAAACTCCTTCACCTGCAGCATATTCGGCAAATACACCACTAAAAACCCGCCATTCTTCAACGCTTTTTCCACTCCCTCAAGCGCCTTCCACGGCTCCGCCAAATCTAACGTCACCACATCAACATCTCGCTCAGCAAGCCCTGTATACACACTCTCATGTTTCAACGTTACATTCGTAAACCCAAACATTTTCTTATTCTTCTCTAAAATCGTAAAATGCTCTTTATTCACTTCATACACAAAAACTTCTTTACAAATATTCGCCAGAGAAAAACATAACGCACCACTTCCTCCACCCGCATCAACCACTCGAGACTCTCGATTCACACCTGTTTTCGCAATAATCCAACCTATATCTTTTGCAGTGATTACTTGCGGCCCTCGCTGCATTTCCGCAAGCAAATCCACAAACGACGGCTCAAGCACAATAAACTTATCCTTCTTCGAACTCTCAACAATTCCTTTGCCAGACTTCATCTCGCTGACACTAATAGTACCAAATGACGTATGAAAATCATCCTCTATCGATTTCACTAAAAATCGTTTCCCCGTTCCACAATGCACTAACACTTTCTGTATCGTTCTCATAAATAACAAAAACCACAACAATATTTTTAAACCTTCCCTCTCTAATCTATATATGCCAAAAACCACAAAAAATCTCGCCAATTTTCCCAACAATAAAAAAACATTTCTCTCAAAACTCGACAAAAGTAAAAAAGGCGATATTGACTCAAAAGCCACCTCTATCATCAACGCCATCAACAACCTCCCTAACTACTACACTACCTCCTCCTGCTCCGGCAGAGTCTATCTTTGGGCCGGCTCCGGAAAAAAGAATGAAACCATCTGGGTCAACATGAGCCATGACCGAATTGACGAATCTTTCCTCACTCTCCCCAAACTTTACTCCTCTTTAGTCTGGCTTAGATTCGAACCCTTCATCATGCACATCTGTTGTAAAGACCTCGAATCCGCCAACTCTTTACTACAAGAAGTCCACAAACTCTACAAAAAAAGCAGCATTTTAAGTATCTCAAACAAAATCATCCTAGAAATAAGAAGTAGTGAAAGCATCGAAATGCCTCTGTACGAAAACAACAATTCTTTATTTCCAACAGAAAAATATCCTTTTCTCATCAACCTAATCAACACCAAAATGACAGCAATGTGGGAAAAAATGGAAAAATTAAGAACCATGATAGAGAAATTTTAAATCAAATAAGCATAAATTCCTACCCCCATTTGAAATACCTCAATTATTTTTCACGTTTCACATGCATCCCTGCAGGTACTCCTACTAAACGTGCAACACCTTCTAGGAAGAGATGGTTAGCACCATTAGCACCTAAACCACAGATGCGTTCATAAAGACACCAGAACTTCCCTGCGGCAAGATGCGATTGATCTCTAAACTTACCTACTTCTTTTCCAAACTCTAATCTCATAAAATTATGTGTGAGGTTGTCTGATTCCTTTGCACTCGCCTCAACATACGCTTCTAATCTCTCTTGACTTCCTAACAAATATCTCCATTCTCGAGATTGCAACGCTTCAGCTGGAGTATACTCCTTTTTAGAATTTAATCTTTCAATATCTTTTAGAGTCAATCCTAATCCTTCTACTTTTTCAAAGAAATCTTGAGATAAAGGCAAGAAGTTATTACTATGTATATTCAATTTAGGATCAATTTGTCTTAAAAATTCTAATCCTTCTAATTCATAACACACAATCTTTCCATTTTTATTTTCAGAATCACGTAACCACAAATCACCACTATAAAATCCATTTTGCCACCAGGCATCATAAGTACTTTTTAATGTTTGATCCTTTCTAACATCTAACCTACGTTGAACAATATCTGCAATAAACATTGGTTCTCTGTTATCTGCAAAAATGTGTTGTAATCTATCAACATTTGTTCCTTCAACATATTCTTTGTAAATTTCTGCATTTAATTGTAAAGCCATTTTATTCTCCACTATAAAAAATAAATAAATAAAAAAAACAAAAAAAGAAAGAAACCTAATTCTTCTTATTCTTGATTACCATCACTGCAAGCGCCAGCACCAGTGCAATAAACACTAAGATTCCTAACACCCCAAGCAATAAGATGTACGAATCACTTTCTCTAAATGATCCTTTCACAACTCGTGCCGCATCTGCTTGCAGTTTAGTCTGCAATTGTTGCTGCAATGCTACAGATTGCGCTTTCGCGTCTTCGCCAGACACCAACGTTTGTTGTCCTTTTGACGCATTGGAATTTGTCAACGACCCACAATCTTTCACATTTAAGGTAACCGTCTTAGTATCAACAAGTGCTCCACCCATGTAGACTTCCACACTTACGGGATAACTTCCTGCGGGCGCATTTCCTACATCTATCTCCAAGACCGCAACCTGATTATTGTCACTGCCCGAAAACTTATCCAAGTCAATTTTCTCTTTCTTCACATCAAGCTTCAATGCGCTGTTCTTCACTTTAACCATGACATCTTTCTCATTATTCTTGCCTTGGTTTTCAACTTCCACTCGCACCGTTGTTTGTCTGCTACATGACAATTCTTCTTCACTAATTGACGCTTGCTTAACAACAACCTTATGTTTCTCACGATCAACATTTACGGTCTTAGTGGATGTCATCTTCTGCGTTGCACCATTGCTATCTTCGCCTTCCACCGTAACTTCCATCGTATAACTATCTTGATCAACAACTTCTTTGCTCAAATCAATTTCTGCTTTAAATTCATGACTATCTCCAGCATTAATATCTTGGGAGTCCGATTCTACTTCAATATCACTGCCATCTACATCAAGCACTTTAACATTCACAAATACATTGCTTAAATCAGCCGTGAAATCATTTACTATCTTCACTTTAAATTCTGTAGGTCCAGATAATGATAATTTCCCACTTTCTTTTCCTGCCACTTTAACTGAGTCGATACGTAAATAACTCTTTGGACTTAAGTATACAATTTGTGATTTTCCCGCAATTACCTCTGTACTAGTAACTTTAATAGATCCCATACTATGCTTGCCGCCTTCTTCATCTTTTGGCACGGTAAACTCCACACCAACAGTATCCGTTTGTTGTGGTCCTAATGTTCCCACAACTGGGTCAATCACTTTTGCATTATACTTTGCCGCAATTCCTGACAAATCTAATTTCACATTTGTCAATCCATCCACAGAACCCGTATTTTTCACCGTAAATGTAAAACTGGTTGTATTTCCTAAGTTTACATTTTCGACAGGTGCAATTGTGCTTAATTCAATGTCCACTGATTGTTTCTCCATAACTTTGTAAGTAGAGAATCCATTAACCGTAAATACAAATTGTCCATTTGCATTGCTAACAACCGTACACGTTGTACATACTGCACTTTGTCCATTATCATCCACTTTTATAATCACTGGATTGGTAAAAGACTTATACACTGTAATCTTTGCCGGCTTATTCAAGTTTGGAAAATTCACACTATCTACTCCAATGGAACCATCCACAATCGCAATTGCTTTATCAAGATCTAACACTTTGGTTAAATCCACTTTTTGATTAAATTCAATCTTACCCACATTTGAATTAATTGATTCCACTTGGAACGCATCAAAATCAATCAACTGTTCTTTTGTTGCATCACTTTTGATATTCGTCTTCAAATTTATCGTAACCGGAATATTACTTACTTTTAACGTCCACACATCTGTTTCTTCTCCATTCAATTTAGCTTTGACTGTATATGTCCCCACTTTTGGTGTAACCAGATCAAAAGTCAAGCCCGCAGCCATTTCTTGATCATTCACAAACCATTTAACCGCATTCTCAAATCCAGGTTTGTTTGTTTTCACACTGAACGTCATTTTCACTCCTTCTGCGGCAACTATATTTTTCGCTGCAGGCAACGCCGAAGATTTGTCTAAACAGCTGTCTTTGGTGATATCAACCGTCTTACTCACACTATTTCCTGCTACTTTTTCCACATCAAAGTCATAATCCACAACTGCCGTATACGTATGTTTTCCTGCCGTTGCCACTTGGAGATTAATGGTACTTACGGAAACTCCCCCATTTGGACCAACTTTAAACGCAGACATATCTACTGCTTTCTCTCCTTCTTTTAACGTAATTGTTCCACTCTTCTCAACTTTTCCAATATTTGTAATTGTTACATCAACTGCATCATCACTTTTACACGCAATCGTACTTTCTTTAGCTTTGGTTGCCACTTGTAAATCTGCTTTCTGCTTCACTTTAATTGAAAAAGCAAATGAATCTTGGTGTAATGTATTCTCCAAATCTGTAACTGCTTCACCTAATAATGTAAAATCATATGTCCCATCAACTGCTCCTGCGGGAATTTGCGCTGTAAATGTTTTTACTGCTGACTCTTCTTTATTCTTCAAGTTAAATCCTTGTACTGTTGCGAAATTAAACTTTAAATCTTTCAATGACACTTTACCTTGCACTAACTTTTCATCTAACGCATTTGCCACTTTATACTTAATCGTCAAGGTATCCATTGGTGCCACAGTTAATATGCTTGCCGCAAGCTCACTTGGCGTTTTTCCATTCACATCAACAACGCTTAATCGTAAAATTGGCGCCACTTTCACCGTTGCTTTCTCCGTAAACGAAGATTTCAACGTTTTCTCATCAACTTGTATTGTTACATCAGAACTTCCTTCTTTATTTGCTGCAGGCTTTGCACAACTTACAGTGTGTCCATCCGCATTCACTTTACAAGAAATCAAATCAGTGTTTGTTTGTAATTCTTTACCTGTAATATCTTTTGCGATAGCAAATGTAAGTGTCTTTTCATAATCTTTATCTTCATCAATATAGATATACTTTCCATCTACTCCTTTCGTAAATAAATCAACTGTTTTTTCTGCAGGCGCATTCTTTGCAATAATTAATGCATTCTGCACTACATCCGTTTTCAAACATGCCCCTACATTCTTTACTGCCACTTGCTTAGTATCAGAGAAATAAAAACTTGTTCCCCCATCTACTGTAAACCAGGGGCTTACTGTATATACATATAATGTTTGTGCTCCGCTCACTTTTGAGAGATCCACTGGAACTGTGACGGTTGTCGTATCCCCCTTCTTAATTTTAGCGGGATTTACTCCCACAAAATCATCAGGGTAATGCACTTTTACAGTTGCACTAGTTACTGGTTTATTTTTTCCATCAACATCAAGAATTAATCCTGTTGCCGGCTGGTTTAAAATCCATAACTCTGGAGCCAAATCAAACTGTCCATTGTTTAATATTTTAACATCCATTGCCGTTACTTTCGCACAAGTTAACACATCATCAGAAAGAGCCGTACTCATAATAATCGCATTCTTCACTTTCTTATTAACTGCAAAAACGAGATCAACATTATCCCCATACTTCTTACCTGGCGCGGTTTCATCTGCAACTTTAAGATTCATCGTAAACTTATCATCAACTGTTGTAATTGGAACTGTAAATTCAAGAGTATCAGTGTAAATCCCTGGTTTTACTGCCCAAACAGGTTTACTATATTTTGTGAAATCTACAATTGCATTACTCTTTCCTTCAATTAATACATATCCCAACAATTCTTTGATAAAATTATTAGCATACGTAAATGTTAATTTTACTTTATCCCCTGGAGAAACACTTAAAGTATCTTTATTATCTTTATAATTATACACTTTACCATTTACATCCACTTTTAATGTCTCATCTTTACTTAATCCTAATACTACACCATTAACACTAATTTTAAATGAAACTTCTTTTGACTTCTCTTTACCATCTGTAACTACAACTTTTATTGTTGTATCGCCACCTTTCACCGGTGTGCCAACTAATTTCAATTTATTTGTACCATCTACTTTCAAAAAATCCAATGTGGAATCGGCTTCTGAAATTGCTAATATATCCCCTACATCAGCATCAGTTGCCGGAATAACAATAGAAAATTCTTCATCGATTGTTGCTTTTTGAGCTGCAACAGCTGCCACATCTGGCGGAGTCGCCAACGCCGACCACATGCTTAACACAAGCAATAACACAATTCCTACACTCATTCCAATTAATTTGTAATTTTTGTTTTTCATGGTATATTTCTCCTAAACAGTATTTTTTTCAACGTTGTATCTATTTAAATAATAAAACTAAACATAAAATGATCAGCGAAATCACAAAGACGACAACCACAATGATGATTCCCATCAAATAATCATCAGCCGTATATGGTACTCGCTCCCGCGTTTCCACAATTGTACCCGCTTTCAAACCATTTGTATTTTCCGCAGCTGTACTCACCGTATTCGCTGGCGTTGAATTTTTCTTCTCTGAACCTACTGCAACTTTCCCTTCACTTTGTTGCTTCGTCACATTTGCATCTTCTTTTACAACTTTCTCCGCTTCTTTCACTTCTTCCTTCTTTGTCGCACAGGACTTCACAACTACTGTAGCTGTTTTCTTATCCGCAGGCACCGTATAATCAATAAATGAATTCGCATCAATTTTGTATGTTCCCGCTTTCAAATTGGGATCCACTTCTAGATCTACAACTGAAGTTTTAGTATTACTCGTCGATGATCCTTTATCAAGTGCAAAATCCTCACTATTTTTCAATCCTAAAGAAAGACTCTCCACCCGTAAAGTTAAATGCTTTTGATTATTACTCCCCTGATTTGACACTTTCGTTGTCACTTGAATATTTCGTGGTCCGCAACTCACTTCTAAAGGCGTAACCGTAACACTCTCAATACGTATATCATCTTTATTACGCTGTATTTTAATCTTCATCTTCCATTTCGTAGTAAACTTCGCTTTATTCTGATCTTTTCCTTCTACTTTAATATCAAGAGTATATTCCCCATCTTTCACGTCTTTAGGCACCGTAAACTCAACTGTGCCATCTTTGGAAGAATCCATTTTATTTCCTGCATTAATACTAAAATCTGTTTGTTCATCAACCGTATCACCAAAATCAGAATCATCCATAGTTACCCTAATCGTACCTTCCACATCCCCATAATTATAATCACTATCATAATGGTTATCAATCACAAATCGCAATCCTACTTTATCTCCTGGCTTAACATTCTTAACCGAACCGCCATCACTACCTACATTCTTCTCTTCATTGCCATTCAAAGACACCACAATCTTATTTAATTCCAATTCTGACAATACATTAGTGTTGACATCAAACGTCTTATCAATTGACGCTGATTTCACATGAATCCTTGCAATCACTGCTGATTGACCTTGATTTACTCCAACTGGTACTTTAAGATTTAATATTAAATCCTGACCAATTGCTCCCATAAGTATTTTTTTAGTATTAACTTTAGATGTATCTAATGTTAAAGAATATCGTGAATCCACCGAAATAACTTCAAACGTTACTTCCTCATTTGGAATTGAATTCGTAAATGTCACCGTCTTTGCAGCTAAATCAAGCGCTACATTATTATTGCTTCGCAGCACACCATAATCAACATTAAACGTAATCAGATTAGAACTATCTGCTAACTGCACATCTGCATATGCCACTTGTAAAAGTACAACTGCTATAAGTAATCCTAGTAATATGTTTCGTGTAATAGTATCAACTCCTTAAAGTTTTTATTCTAAAGTAGTTACTTTATATTTAAATCTTTTGGTAGAAAGGTCAATTTTGTCTTTTTTTATGAATCTAGCCCATACGCTTCTTTTCTTCATTTTTCAATATATTCTCAACAAGAGATATCTTTAAAATCCCCTCCTCCCCTAATATTACATGGCTTTAGAAGACCTCTTTGCACAGAAAGCAGAAGAATGGAAAACCCACTGTTATAATAATAGCTATCATTCTAATCCGCATTTTTATCTTGACTGTGACGCCTATCGTAGTATCATCACCCTAGGTCCTCAAGCTCTCCCTTTAATCAAAGAACAACTCCAAAAAGAAGTCGCGTTAGACCAAAAATATCATCAAGAACGTGATCGTCTTAAACTAAAAGTCCTTGGCACAACCGATATTGAACTTAAAGGAGAACCATATTTTAAGATACTCAAAGATCCAGAATATCAACTATTTGAAATAAATTACAAAAATGAGATCATGGGCAACCCTGGCATCTATTGGTGTAACGCACTCAAAGCCATCATCCCAGAATTTGCTTTACCCATAGGCGAAAGAGGCAGCGGCTTACCAGTTGAACGCATAGGCGGTTTCGTTGCTTTAAACGTTGACGCCGTCAAACAAGCAACCATTCAATGGCTTGAAGAGAATATGGGTAAATACGTTCAAAAAGAATAATATCATTTTTTAAATAAACAAGTAATTCTTAAGATTGAATGAAATACATCATCGAACATTTAGAAGAAAAGTTATATCCTTGGTGCCTCTTAGAATATACCCATATCTCAAAAATCGTAGGCAAAGACAACCTCATCTTCACCAACATCAAACAACCCGCCGCAAGAACCAAACTCAAACCTCTCGGCACAGTTCACAAGCAAAGCATCCGCACCCTCCCCATAGAACACGCCTGTATCCTTGACCCCTTCGCTCCATCCCCTCTTCAACCATCAGACAACAAACAATTCGACTACATCATTTTCGGCGGCATCTTGGGCGACCACCCCATGAAGGCTCGCACAAAAAAAGAACTCAGCAAATTCTGTAAAACCATCCCAACAAGACATCTTGGCAAACAACAATTCCCCACTGACAACGCCGTCTACGTTGCCAAAGAAATACTTGAACATCATAAATCCATTCACGACCTCAAATATCTTGACACTTTAGAAATCGACATCCAACCCGGCGAATCCATTATCTTACCCTTCCGCTACGTACTTATCAACAACCAACCTCTTTTAGCACCGGGATTTAAAGAATTCTTAAAGAAACAAAAAATGTTTTGAACCCGCAAATTAAAGCACTAATTTCTTATCTGTAAAAATATAATCTCACAACAACCAGAAATTTCAAAACTTTCCACAACCTTTATAAAGTTATACCATAGTATAACGATTGGTGAACTATTATGGAAGCAATCCCTGCAAAATTAACCCCTCGGCTGATTCAAGAAATGGACGATATCGTTGAAAGCGGCTGGTACGCTAATCGCTCTGAATTAATTCGTGATGCAGTTCGTGAAAAAGTACGTCGATTAAAAGCCGAACGCCTTGAAGCCGCTATCAAAGAAGATGTTACTTGGGGATTATATGGAGAAGACTAAGAGTGCTGTATTTGATGCTGGACCATTTATTCATCTTACTGAAATTAAACAGCTCAATCTAACTTCCCAATATCCTTCAATTCTCACAACCATAGAAATTCTCGAAGAATGTCAAAATATTCGTAACGAAATAGAAAAAATCCATTCTATCTCAATAAAACCCCTTCTCGCCGCAAGTAAAGACTTCGCAAAATATCTAATCGACCAATATGACTTACATCTTGGTGAATCCACAGGCATCGCGTTATGTAAACAAGAACACATTCCCCTATTTTATACTGATGATCTTGACGCTCGAGAAGTTGCCCATGCGCTTGGTTTTTCCCCTCATGGCACCTTAGCCTTGCTGTTGCGTGCCTATCGTAAAAAGATTCTCACTCGTATCCAAGTAGAAAAAGCAGTATATCAATTGTATACTACTTCCTCCCTCTTTCTCACAAAAGATTTGTATCAGTGGACTTTGCAAGAAATTGAAAGATATAATTCAAATAATAAATCATAAACAAACAAAAAAACAAATAAGCAACAACAAATAAACAAAAAAAAGAATAATCCTAAATTTTTCTATCTCTTCCCGCCTGCATAAAAGAACTTCTCAATGGACACATCCCCTACATTATAATTTCCTGAACGTGGATGTGGTCCTGTCGGCGTATTTGCATTCCCATTGGCAACCACATGATCAGGAATAGGCTTCTCTGGTGATGCTGATTGAATACCAACTACACGTTGTCCTGAACCACTTCCCAAAGAAACAGAACTCGTCCCCTGTGTATTCGCTGAACTCATCGCTGAAGCTCGTACAGACGACATCTGCGATCGCAAACTCACAATTTCTTTATCCATCGCTTCCACTTTCTCTTGAAACGCTTTTAATTGTGTGATAATATATTTTGTATTCTTCTCTAAAATATCCTTCACTTTCTCCGTCGACAAATCTCCATCTCCTGAATTTGTATTCCCTGAAGAACCAGATGTATACGATGAATCACTCTTACGCGCATCTGACTGCACTCCCGACATTGTCTCTCGCATTGACTTAAAACCTTCCGGATCGCGGCTATGATATACTTGCTCTGCTTGGCGCACTGCATCTTCCCGATCACTCGCTAATCCTCGACGCATCAAATCCACAGCTAATGTATTAATTTTCTGAATTTGTTCGACATCCATATTTTACACCTTCTTTCCTATTTTTATTTATTATAAAAGTAAACGCCGAAAAGCTCCCCTACAGCCTCTCCCATCTCTTTTATAAACTCCAAGAACAATCCACTTATAATATTTTCTATTCTGCTAGCTATAGAACAAACACCATAAAACTAACAACTCTACCCGCACACAAACGGTATCTTGAACGGCAACACGTTAACTCTACCCAACTTAATCAATACTAACCCTGCAATTACCCCAAAAAGCAAGCCAATAAGAAAATATTTCGCCTCAATAAACTCCAACTGACCTTTTCGATCCCTCATAAAAACCCTCTTCATTCCAATTTCTAACACACAAACGGTATCTTAAACGGAATAATCCCTTTCGTACCCAACGCCACCAGAACTATCCCTAACGCTAATCCAATAAAGAACCCTACAATAAAATAATGAAACTCAATTTGTATCAACTGCCCTCTTTTTTCCATACTCTAGTCATTTTTTCAACCTTTATAAACTTTTCTTTTTTTAATCCACTTTTGCCAAAGAAACATTTTTAAAGGGACAGCTTTCTCAAACAATCAACGGACCTGTGGTCTAGCGGTTATGATGCTGCCCTTACAAGGCGGATGTCCCCGGTTCAAATATCTACTGCAAAAACAGTATGAATGAAAGTCCGGGCAGGTCCATTTTTTTTAAATCTTTATTCTTCTAAAAAATAACCCTCTCTCTTAAAAAATTAAAAAATAAAGTAAAAAAAAGAACTCATCTACTTATGCTTCTTCCCATCATGATGCTCTTTCTTCTCATCCTCAACTTTTTCTTTCTCTGCATGATGATGCTCAGCAGCATGTTCTTTCTTCTCATGCTCTTCTGTAGCAGAAACACTTTCTTTCCCAGTTTCTTTCTTCGTCGCAATCTTCTCTTTCACTTTTTCGGTTACTTTATCACTTGCTTTCTTGAAGTGATCAAATGCAAATTTAAGTCCTGTTCCAATTGCTGCAAGTCCAGTTATAATCGCCGCCACCGTCCCAATATTCTCACCTAACCACTGCAAAACACTCTTTTCTTCTTTCTTCGCTTTGGTTAAACTTGTATTTGTATCTTCAATCGTTGACTTAACAAGCTCTAAACTAACTTTTGCATCTCCTAATTTTCCCGTCAAAAGTTGCTGCTGTACCTGTTCTAATCTTCCTTTATTATCTTTGATGCTGTCAAACTGCTCCGCCACTAAAAATCCTTCCGCTTTCTTCGCATAATAAAGATCTTCCTGTGCCACCACTTTTACTTTCAACTCATCTAACGTTGCTTGCAGCTCTTCCTTATTATATACTGCACTCTTAGTCAACGTAAAATTAAGGGGAAACACCTTATCTAACACTTTCACTTTCGCATCAACTTTTTCACTATTTGCGACACTGACTTTCACCACAAGTGAATCCTGTTCCCCTGCTTTTAACTGGCTGATAGATGAAGAACTCAAATGTGTAATCCCATTCCCGACAATTTTCGCAGAAATATCTTTCACTGTTTGTTTACCCTCATTCACAACAATGAATGTCACCTGATTCTCTCCTACATTCAATGCCGTAGGGAAATACGAATCCAACTTCAAATGTGAATCAAAATTACTCACCGTAATTGGAATTACTTTTGTTAACGAATTACCTGTTGCATCCGTCACCACAAAAGTCGCATTATATTCTCCAACTTCTTCATATGTAAACCCCGGATTCTGTTTTGTACTATCAATTGAATCATCACTGTTAAAATCCCAGCTATATTTCAATGGCGCTTTTCCTGCTGCTGCCACCGTAAATTGCACTTGCAATGGCGATGAACCTGAAAGTGGATTCGCAATCACTGTTGCCGTCATTAACGACTTCACAATAACTGTTGTAGAATTAACATACGTTTTTCCATCTTGCGTAGTAAAGGTAACACTAGGTGTATATGTTCCTTCTGTAGTATATGTATATACTGGCTTTGCCTCTGTACTATCAACTTTTCCATCCCCATTCAAATCCCAGGCATACGTTACCGGTACGGCAGTCGTTGCCACATCAAATAATGCAACTAATGGCACTTCTCCAACTGCCGGTGTTGCCTTCACTGTAATTAAAATTGGTTTTGTTTCCCCTGCTGCCGGCGTTTCCGGTTGTACTTTTGTCTGATCTACAGTTGGTGTTACCACCGGACTCTCCATAGTCCCATTTTCCGCTGAAACAAAAGAAAATAAAAGCAGCCCCATTATTATAATAACCACACTTTTTGAAATATTTACCATAAATTAATTCACAAAACCACTCCTTTTTAAACTTTTCCAGAAAAGATTTAAGAATACACTTTATTTCTCCCCTTATTATGCAAGAACAAATATTCGACTTACTGCTCAATCAAGAAGAACTCAGTTGGAAAACCATTCTCCTCGATTTAGTGAATACCGAACAGATGGACCCCTGGGATATTAATATTACTCTGCTCACTCAACGCTATATTGAAGTAATCAAAGCCATGAAAGAAAATAATCTTCGCATCTCCGGAAAAATTCTTTTAGCCGCCGCCTTCTTGCTTAAAATGAAATCAGATCATTTCATCGAAAACGACTGTAGTAAATTTGATATTCTCATTCACGAGACCGAAGAAGCGTTAGAAGAAGAATTACTTAATGCCGTCGATAACCCAATTTCCAAAAAATCTCGTGAAAAATTCACATTAATACCAAGAAATCCTCAGCCGCGCAATCGTAAAGTTTCAATTACTGATCTTGTTGAAGCGTTACAGCACGCCTTAGCAACTAAAAAGAAAGTGCTTGCCCGAATTCGCCCTGTCAAATTCATCATGCCTGCCCGAAAAATGGATATTATGGACGCTATTCGTGAAGTCTATCATAAAGTCATGTACTACAGCGCCAAAGATCCAACTCAAAAAGTAAGTTTCACCCAACTTCTCCCCCCCCAACCCGCTCGCCATGACAAAGTATTCACCTTCGTTCCTCTCTTACAGCTTGAAAACCACGAAAAAATAGAACTAGAACAAGAAAAACCCTTTGCGGAAATATATATCTCAATAATTAATTCTAAGACGAAACAATCCCAGACAAGTATCGACAAATTTACTCCATAAATATTCCTCCTATCTACTTTATAGTCCTCAAAGAAAGTCTTCCAGTGAGGAAGACGCCACTTTGTGGAATATTCTTTCCCAAAGGGAAAGTTCGGAACGCAGTGACAGAACAGAAGTCCAACTGTAACCCTAAAGAATTAGTTGGACTTCTATATCATATCCCTCTACTACCTTCACTTCAGACAAACTCCTCCATAAGCTTTTTAAATAACCCCTCAAACAGTAAAAATCGTGAAAAACGTGGTTTCTGAGATAACTAAGAATAATGAGCATAACACCGCCAAAACTACCTCCCCCATGAAAACAACCAAACAAATCAAAATTCCAACCAAGATCGTCGACCAAGTAATCGGTCAAGACGAAGCGGTAAATATTATTCGTAAAGCTGCCCAGCAACGCCGCCACGTCTTATTGATTGGCGAACCAGGAACCGGAAAAAGTATGCTTGGTTTAGCCTTAGCCGAACTTCTTCCTAATTCTGAATTAAAAGACATCTTGGCCTATCAAAATCCCAACGATGAGAATAATCCTGTAATCAAAGAACTGCCTGCTGGCAAAGGCCGTGACGAAGTCAAAAAACAAACGTTAGACACAACCCAAATCGTCAAAAATAATAACATTTTACTGTTCATCGTCGCTATTCTCACATTTATCGCTCCTTGGTGGGCGCGCTACTATTACAAATCTGATATTATGTTCACTGCGTTTTTCCTTGGTGGCATGATGTTTCTTGCCTCATTTTCTATCATGCTCAGCATGGGTCCGCGCATGTTTAAATCGCAAGGATTTTCCGTGCCAAAAGTTATTGTCGATAATTTCAATAAAAAACAAGCTCCTTTTTTTGACGCCACCGGTGCTCATGCCGGAGCTTTGCTTGGCGACGTCTTACACGATCCATTCCAATCAGGTGGCCTAGGCACTCCTGCAAATCAACGTGTCGTTGCTGGTATGATTCATAAAGCTCATCTGGGTGTACTTTTTATCGATGAAATCGCAACATTACATCCGCGAACCCAGCATGAATTACTCACTGGTCTGCAAGAAAAAAAATTCCCAATTACCGGTCAATCTGAACGCTCCGCCGGTGCGATGGTTCGAACTGAACCTGTTCCCTGTGACTTTGTCTTAGTCGCTGCCGGTAATTTAGATACTGTTAAAAATATGCACCCCGCACTACGTTCACGAATCCGTGGCTATGGCTATGAGATCCATATGAACGAAACTATGCTTGATACTCCTGAAAATAGAGGAAAAATTGCTCGTTTTATCGCCCAAGAAGTACAAAAAGAAAACGGTAAAATTCCTCACTTTGACGAAGACGGCCTTAAAGCAATTATTGATCAAGCTCGACGTAGAGCTAATCGTAAAGGTCATTTAACATTACACCTTCGTGGCCTCGGTGGTCTAGTTCGAGCCGCAGGAGACTTAGCCAAAGAAGAAAACGCTGAACTTGCCACAAGAAAACACGTCCTTGATGCGTTGAAACTCGCTCGTCCACTAGAACAGCAAATCGCCGACAAATACGTCGAACGCAAAAAAGAATACGAGGTTATTATCACAACCGGCGAACGTATTGGTCGCGTTAACGGCTTAGCCGTTATCGGTGGCGGCGATATTTTAGCCTCTGGTATATTATTACCTATTGAATCAGAAGTAACCGTAGGGGGCAAAAAACATCAAATTATTGCAACGGGTAAATTGGGTGAAATCGCTAAAGAAGCTATCACCAACGTCTCAGCTATCATCATGCGCTACTTTGGTGAAGACATCAAAGAAACTCGTGACATCTTCGTCCAATTCTTACAAACATATGAAGGTGTCGAAGGCGACTCCGCATCTATTGCCGTCGCCATTGCCATAATATCCGCACTCAAAGAAATACCTGTCCGTCAAGATATTGCCATGACTGGTTCTTTATCCGTTCGCGGTGAAGTCCTGCCCGTTGGCGGTGTATCAGCAAAAGTCGAAGCCGCCATTGATATTGGCATCAAAACCATTATCCTCCCTAAATCTAATTTGCAAGACATCGTCATTGAAAAAGCGAAACTCGAAAAAGTCAAGATTATTCCCGTAACCAGTCTTGAAGAAGTCATGCAGCACGTCTTCGTTTGGAAAAGTCATGAAACCCTCAAGAAGAAAATCCTCTCCCCAAAAGCAAAAGCTTTAAAAAGCACTGCATAAAGTAAATAAAAAATGGCAAGAACAACCTCAAGATCATTACGAAAAGTCTCCGGTGGAAGATATCACTTTTCCCGTGGAAAAAAGAGCTACGAATTAGCTGGCTTCCCTGCAAATACTAAATTAGCCGATGCTAAAAAAGCCCAACACAAACGTGGTCGTGGTGGCAGTGTTCGCGAAGCTCTTCTTACAATTAAACAAATGAACGTTGCGAACAAACAAGGCAAATCTCAAAAAACTGAAATTATGAACGTAGTCGAAAACCCTGCCAACGCAAACTTGGTTAGACGAAACGTCATCACAAAAGGCTGTGTCGTTGAAACAAAATTAGGCCGTGCTCGTGTCACCTCAAGACCAGGTCAAGAAGGTGTAGTTAACGGCGTGTTAGTTTAAATTTTTAAACTAGTTCTTTTTTTTACAAATGTTATCCTATCAAATAAAAAAAGCCGTAATTCAATTTGACGAAACGAAGACCTATATGGATTTCTATCGACAAAACGGCCAAAGTCGTCTTTTTACAATTGATTTAGAAAGAATGCTTAACTCCATCCAATCTGGTAACACTCCCATTGATCATTATTTAAAAAATAATTTCACCGCTTTACAACGCTGGGAAACAGAAGCTCCATTAAAAAGAAATCTTCGGGAAATGAGAAAGAAAGGATTCACAATTTTAACTTCTGATGAATTATTTGAAGAAGAACGTGGAGAAAAAATAATTGATAATTTAGAAAATACTGGTGTTTTTGCATCTTATTTTTTACGGGAAGTGTATACCCCAAATAGCTTTTCTTGGAAAGAATATATTCCTTTTCTTAGATAATTTTGTAAATATTATTTCTTCGCCACATTCCACATCACATTAAAATATTCTCGAAATGAATCCGCCGTCTCTTGGTTAGTAATAAGAATGGTTATCGGCTCTTTATTAAGAATGGCAATTATGACATAATTTTTGTAAATGTTAATGGCTGCAGGTGTTGTATTGATAAGATAACGAGTTTCAACTAAAGAAGAATTCTGTTGGGAAAGAAATAGACCACGAGAAGACTCCGTAAAAATAATTTTAGATTTAACTTTTTTCTTTAATCGTTCTTGATGTATTTTAGCAAAAAACGTCTGCATCTGTGCGGTGTTTTCGCCAGTTCCGGCGCCGAAGGCGTAGTAGGGTTCTTTGGAGTCAAATGATTGGATTAGGGTGTTAAATGCGTTATGCATGCCGTTGATGCCAAGAAAGATTTCGGCAAGATTTTTTTTTTGAGAAAGAGATTGTTCAAGGAGAAGCTGAGGAAGGATATTTGCGATGGATGATTTTTCTTGTTTGATCTGTTGTTCTTTTTGGTCGAGATAGTGGAGGAGGTTTTGGGGATTTGCGGCGTTGAAGTATTTGGTTGATTGTTTGGTGATGTAGCTGACGAGGCCTTTTTGTTTGAGGCGTTCGAGAATGTCGTAGATTTTGGAACGGGTGACTTTGGCGTGGTCGACGATGGGACCAGCAGTGGTTTGACCGAGTTTTAGGAGGGCGAGGTAGACGGCGATTTCTGATTTGGTTAAGCCGATGCGTTCGAGTGGTTTGAGATCCATTATTTCAGATAGAACTGAGGGGTTTATTAAAGTTTGTATTTGCACTCCCTTTAGGGGGGCACAAA
>Ga0209515_10003599_pt1 | contig 21881 bp, 18 predicted proteins | sample Subgroupgradi54m_FD_187454 | JGI IMG/M metagenome (GOLD analysis project Ga0209515, IMG submission 187454) | Subsurface groundwater microbial communities from S. Glens Falls, New York, USA - GMW60B uncontaminated upgradient, 5.4 m (SPAdes)... ... | reverse complement strand
TTCCTCCCGAGCCCACAATAATTCCCGCAGTGGGACCTTCGAATTTAAATATGGCACTTGCCCCAGTGAGTCCTCCCACTGTGATTGCATAATTATAAATCCCCACACTCCCCGTCGTGGTGGAAATAATATACGGCAAGTATGGATCCCCATACCATGTCTGTGCCTTGCCCGGAGAGCCGAAGATGATGACTCCCCCTTTGCCTCCACCGCTTGCGACATTGCCCGAATGGATGAAATTGAGATTGTGGCTCAGGTCAATAAGTGCGACACCGGCGTTATTGCTCATGACGGTGTTATTGCGCTGTGGCACTTACATTGAATGAAGCTTTTGCCGCATCAGCACGGGATTGTGCGGCGGCTTTTGCTTGGGGTGGGAGAGATACGAAGGAGTTGTGCATGGTGCCACGGATCATATCTTCTTTCACGGGTATTTCTTTTGCATAAGCAGCTTCAAGAGCTTCTACGCGCGGATTATGATCTGCCAATGCAATGATTGCACTTTCACTCTGGTTTGCATTATTGGAGATCAGTTTTTTTGCATAGGGATTGGAGCCGAGCATGTAGTATCCTTCAGTACCGTCACCGCGGGTAGCGAGAATATAGGTAGAACCGGGTTGGAGCAAGGGTGATGCAGCACCATCGCGCGTCGCAGCCTCAACATCCCCTTCCATGGCGATGATCTTACCGTTTTCAATCCCTCCTGCTTGGGCCACAATAACATCCCCACCAAGCTCTCCTTTTATGTTTTTAATGACACGCACTGAATATTGCGTTTCAAGTCCTGCATGAATATCAGGAAGTCGGTATCGCGTACCGGTCTGAGTAACGACCTTGCCAATAAAGACGTTGTGAAATCCTCCCATGAGGATCTTGTCGTCGGAAAAGTCGTTTTCGTATTGTGCGTGAGTTATAGAAAGAACGGGAACAGTGACATTTGCAGAAGCTTGTGATGTCTGATTGTGGGAGTGGGAGAAAGTGGCGTAGGTGGTGATGGCGACAAGGGTGAGGATGGTGAGGGTTTGAAATTTGAACATAAAATATATAATTTAATGAATAATGAAATCTTATTGATCACCGCCCGCTTGTTCGAACGCCTTAATATTATAACCGCATTTTTTGCTTGCATTATTTGCGGCAACTTTGGCCGTTTCTAAGTCAACACCATTGCTGACAGCAAAAGACTGAGTATCTTTTGGAAATATTTCATTAAGTGGTCCCCCCGTTCTGGCATTTTTCCCCACTGAAATTGCGCTAATGAGGCATTTATCCAGCAATAAAAGCGCATCTGTCCAATCTGCCCAATAAGTCTCATTTATTTCTTTGGGGAACTCTTTGACGCCAACAGTATAGCCACAACGCTTGCTTGCTGCGACCGCGGCGCGCTTCATATCACTCAACGGAACAGCACTTCCACTGTCGATCGTAGAAAAAGTCTGATCTTTTAGATAAACTTTTTCTTCAGCCTCATTAAAATACGATTCCATAAAATCTACATCGCAGTTGTTCAAGTAATACGTAGCATCTTTCCAACTCATAAAGCGCGGCAATGCGGAGTAAATTAGTCGATCACAATGATTAGCCGCGGCTGTTGTTGCTTTTTGAGCCTCCTCAAAAGAAACTTTTTCCAGAACGACATACTGACTATTATCTTTAAGGGAAAATTCTATTCGAGAAGCCGCGGGGTTAACGTGAATTACATCTTTCACTTCACACTCATCAAGAAATTTGAGTGTCTCCTTCCATGTGATTGTAGTGGTGCCAACTGGTGCCTTTTTTGTTGTGTCAGTGATAACGACAGAAAGATGCCGAGTATTCGTTGCAACATCAAACGACGATGCCGCCTGTGAGGCTGGGGGTGCGACAGCTAAAGATATTGGGGCTCTTGTGATTGATCGATATTGTGCAATTACAATACAAAACAAGAGTACGATAACCACGCCTAAGGAAATAATTTGTTTTTTTGACATAAAGAATTTTTAAATTAATATCTAAGGCAATTCCCCGCTCCACTCGGCCAGCAATACTTGTAGTCGAGGATATCTTGGGTGCCGAGTGTAGTTTGAGGACTATTAATGTAGTAGGGGCTGTTATCGATCGAGAACTCTAAAATGAGTCTGAATAGCACACCTGCCTTTCACATCTCTGACCGCCTGAATAAGAATTGGCATATCATTTGCACTCACCACACTGGGATTGTCGAATAGGGTGCCGTCCTTAAGTAGTAGTGATTTAATAGACTTGAAAGTATTACCATAGGTATCTCCAAAATCAATACTTTCCACCTTGCAATCATTCACAAGCTTGAGTAGTCGCGCCATGTCAGGTGACACTTGCTCTGTCGTGATTATTGGTGCACTCGTAGCCACAACCGCCTGAGTATTGGTCGCGACAATCAGAAATTCTGTAGAAGTTGAGAATGAATTAACCACACTAGATGGAAGCGGTGATATCATCCTTGTTTCTCTCAACAACACGTAACCTCCAAAAGTAACGAACGCGGCACACACGATAATTCCCGAGACAACTTGATGTTTGGTCATGAAGATTTATTATTTATTATTGATACTTTATGCAGTTCCCTGGGCCACTCGGCCAACAATAGTTGTAGTCAAGAATGTCTTGAGTGCCCAATATTGTTTGAGGACTATTGATGTAATACATTGCGTTATCAATGTAGCTGTGTCCAAGCCCAAGCGCATGTCCAAGTTCATGAGTCCAGACGTTTTGAATTTCAGCTGAAGTGTTGTCGAAGAGTTTTCCAGTGTTTACTTCCATCAATGGAGGACGAATAGTATAATCATAACTTCCGGACCAATCATCCAAAGGTGCATTGGTTTCCTGAACAATGAGGGTTGCCCCCGATGAGGTTGAGAAGATATTGATAGCCCCACGAGCATTCCACGTGCTAATTGCTGCAGTTAGCTGCGTGAGATATGTTTGTGTTGAACCTGTTGCCCACTTCCAACGAATTTCTTTACTAATATTCACCGATGTTGTTGCAGGTTGTAATGTAAGTGGATTGAGTGCCATAAAATGCAACACCGGAGTGAATGTATTCCACGCAACAAAATTCGATATCCTATCCCCCTTCCCCGTGGGATTATAAATCGGATGATATGGTCCGGTAGATGTCGCGGCGGTTGTGGTTGAAGGCCAATATACTCCCAATGCCGTAACCGTGGCGGTCGTACCATTAAAGATTCCGTAAGTGAGATTATCGATAAAGATATTCCCGGGATTAAAGGTGGAGGTACCTCCGTCATGATAAAGACCATAGACATTATGTGAGATGGTCGTTGAGGCAAAGGTTTGTGCGCTACCCGGCATGGTATAAATTCCTGTATTTGCGTAGGATATCTCACTGCCGGTGAGGCTGATGCTACCAGCATTATTGTAGATCATCTTTGAGCTTGAGGAACCGCCATAACGGAAATAGGAATAATTAAATACCGCCGAGCCCCCTGAATTAACCTTGATACTATCCCAGTCACTGGAAGCGGCGGTTGTTGAAGTGCCGTCAAGATTTGTGTCACCAATTAATGGTATGCGATCATCTTTATATGAAGTAAAGTATATTTCATGATTCAACGTACCATTCGCATTCAGTGTCCCATTTACGATGATGCCGGATGATATTGTTTTAAATTTAACAACGGTATCTGCAGGTATCGTCAACGTCACTCCCGCATTCACCGTGAGCACTCCATCAATGACATACGTACTTGACGCCGTCCACGTTGTATTTGCGCTGATCGCTCCCGACACGGTCGATATCCATGGATCAAAATCAATAAAGGTTGGCAGCACGCGATCTCCATGTCCTTGCGGATTCGTTGTGGTACTGTACGGACCATTCATTGTTGCACCAGTGGTTGTTGCGGGCCAATAAATCTGTTCGGCATTAATAAGTACTGCGGTGCTGTTGTAGATACCATAGACACTATTTCCGTAAATGGTATTTCCTCTGTTTGCAATGTTTGTGGTACCACCGGCATGATAATAGCCATACGCATTATGATGCATTTGTGTTGACGTGGCATTGATCGTGCCTGAAGAATTATAGATTCCAAAGGCCGAACTGGTTGCGATTTCCGCATTCAGAAGATTTAAGGTTCCCCCGTTATTCCACAGCATCTTGGATGAGCCGGTGACCGTATTCCCCCCATACCGCAATGATACATACTGCATGGTCGCCACACCATTCGTCCAGATTTGTATCCCATCCCAATCTCCTGCCAGAGGAGCATTCGCCGCACCATTGCCATTGGTATCTCCTCCCACGGTATCATCTTTGATGGAGGTGAAGTATATTGGTGATGATGATGCAGCAGAGTCTGCAGTGAAACTCCCTCCCGATCCCACAATAATTCCCGCAGTGGGGCCTTCGAATTTAAACACGGCAGCCGGACCGGTGAGTCCTCCCACTGTGACTGCATAGGTATAAATCGCCACATTCCCCGTTGTCGTGGAAATGATATAGGGCAAGTACGGATCCCCATACCATGTTTGCGCTTTGCCCGGAGAGCCGAAGATGATGACTCCCCCTTTGCCTCCACCGCTTGCGACATTGCCCGAATGGATGAAATTGAGATTGTGACTCAGGTCAATCAGTGCGACACCGGCGTTATTGCTCATGACGGTGTTATTGCGCTGTGGCACTTACATTAAATGAAGCTTTTGCCGCATCAGCGCGGGATTGTGCGGCGGCTTTTGCTTCGGGTGGGAGAGACTTATAGTTATTACGGGTGTTGTTGTGTGCGATGTCAGCATCAAGGAGGTGTTCGTTGGGGTATGCAGCTTCAAGGGATTTCACCTTTGCATCCTTATCAACGAGCGCTTTCAGTTCCTTTTTATCAAGATTTGCGTCACTGCTCAAGAGTTTGCTCGCGTTTGGGTGGGGATTGAGAGTGTACCAGTTTTCTTGTTCATTGTAGCGAGTGGCTAAGAGATAAGTGGCACCCGGCTGAAGAAGATATCCTTCGAGTGTGGCATCTTCGACGGTGACGAGCTGACCATTTTTGTAGCCTCCCAGCTGATCAAGAGTGACTATCCCTGAAAGATCACCTTTAATATTTTGAATAATTTCAACAGAATACTGTGTGCGCGGGCCAACGCTTGTTTCTTTATTTCCTGTTTGAGCGATGACCTTGGCGACGAAGACGTTACTGGCTCCTCCGATGAGGTTTTGGTTGTTGGAGAAGTCGGCGGGGTAGCTGAGAAATGTTCCAACACTTGGTAATGTTCGATGTAAATCAAAAAAATACAGAATACACGCAGAGATAGCAAAAATAACAATAAGAGAATTCAACAAAATGTTTTTTAGCAGCACATAATCGATTTTAAATTTTTGACACAAGTGCCAACAGATTCGATAAATGCAATACGCTACGAATAAAATGATCGCAACAATTGATACAATCGCCGCCAAGGGAAGATCTGGCAATCTGGGATAATCACAAAAACCAAGATCTCCATGTATTTGACAGACAATTAATGGATTATTGAAGTATGCAAAAAACAAATCTATTCCGAGTAGCAAAAGCATTATGGTTAGTCTTGTCTTCACAAATATATTTTTTGACATAAAGTTCATTTTTACTATTTGGAATAATTTATCGGCAATTGTTGTATAACCAACAATACTTATAATCGAGCACATCCTGATACCCAAGAGTTGTAGTCCCTGTCACATAAGAATTCATCATATTACCGAGGTAGCTGTGGTAAAGTCCAAGGGCATGACCGAGTTCGTGAGCGGTAGCATTTAGTCGATACGTCGCTGTTGAGCTTGCCATATACGCATCATTAAACCGCATCGTATCATTCGGAAATGAATTTGGATTGTACATTGCCACAAATGATTCGCTCGGCTCGTTAACGTCAGAAATTGTTAAATCTTCTATTGTGGAGATTGTATCAGTTGCAATTGCGACATCGCCTAAACCATTCCATAAATGCACTGCATCATACCACGCACTCATATATTTAGAGGTACCTCCCCAATCTATGCCTTTATTATTATCTACTGCAGTAATTAACCCCCCATTTTGGACAAATAAATAATGCATCGCAGTAAGCCATGGGGTGAAATTAACGTAGTTTGAAACCCTATCCCCTGTTCCCGTAGCATGATATGTTGCATTGTAGGGTCCCGATGCGTTGCCCCAATAGTTATATACCGCACTAACAGATGATGTTGCCGTAGTTGAATTATATAGTCCGTAGGACGAGTTATCGTGAATCCAACTTGAGCCTATGCTACTTGGGGGATTAACGGCATCACCCACTTGTATTCCAACTGAGTGGTGGTGAATATTGGAGGCAATAACCGTCGTGTTGCCTGAAGTTTCATTTATTCCGTATGTCGTGCCAGTTGCTACTTCGGTATTATAGAGTGTGATCGTTCCTCCATTGTTCCAGATACTTGTTCCCACACTTCCCCCAGCATAACGAGCAATAGCATAGTTTAATCTTAAGCTTCCACTTGAATTCACCTGTACCCCATCCCAATCTCCTGCCGCAGGAGCATTCGCACCACCATTGCCATTGGTGTCGCCACCAACTTTGTCATCTTTGATGGAAGTGAAGTAGATCGGTGATGATGATGCTGAAGAGTCTGCGGTAAAGGTTCCTCCCGAGCCCACAATAATTCCCGCAGTGGGACCTTCGAATTTAAATATGGCACTTGCCCCAGTGAGTCCTCCCACTGTGATTGCATAATTATAAATCCCCACACTCCCCGTCGTGGTGGAAATGATGTACGGAAGATATGGATCCCCATACCATGTTTGCGCTTTGCCCGGTGCACCAAAGATGACGACTCCCCCTTTGCCTCCCCCGCTTGCGACATTGCCCGAATGGATGAAATTGAGATTGTGACTTAAATCGATGAGTGCGACACCGGCAGTGTTGTTGGAGACCGCGCTATTGGTCAGGTACAGATTGCCTCCACCATAGGCCGCGTGAATACCGTAGCTTGTGTGGTTGCGAATCGTGCCGTGGTCAATACTCGTGGTGCCGTTTAAGTGATAGATACCGTAGGTGCCATTGTGATGGATGTCGGTAAAGGTGATGGTGATGATGCTTCCGAGACCGGAACCATTGTCGGTGTTGATAATACCGTTATAACTTGAGGAAGCGACTTCGGAGTTGGAGAGATTGATGACCCCTCCTTGCCCATAGAGCATGGCACTCGTGGACTGGCTTCCTCCGTAGCGGATGACTGCATGATCGAGGGTGGCCGTGGCTCCGGTTGTCACAACGAGATTCTGCCAATCACCACCCGTGGGACTGTTTGCACTGCCGTTATTGTTGGTGTCATTTTGCACATCATCCTTAATGGAGGTGAAGTATATGGGAGTGGAGGTACTGCCGAGGGCTGAGAGTGTACCTGAGATGGAGAGCGTCGAGGCGGTGGTGGCAAACTTCACCACACTGCCACTGTTTATGGTGAGTGTTTTGCCGGAGTTCACGGTGAAGGTACCGCTCACAACATAGGGAATGGTGTCACCGGCCCAAGTTTTGTCTGCATTCAACGTGCCGGTACTTGCCATCATGATGCCGTTGGTGCCGTTGCCGGAAGCGGTGTTGCCTGAGTGGGTGAAGGTGGTGGGTCCGCCATCAACATAGTCGATGGAAAGTGCGGCGGTGGTATTCGTGGCGAAGGTGTTGTTGGATAATGTCAGTCCGGCATTTCCGCGTGCCGCAAGGCCATATTGCGCATTCTTCGTGAAGGTACTCGAGGTGACGGTGAGTGCACCGCTCCCAACGTTTCCTCCGACATAGATACCATAGAGCGTGTTGTTGCCGAAGAACGAAGTGGCAACGGTCGTGGTGCCCTTTTCATGCCACAGACCGTATGACGAGCTGGAGGTTGCCGTGACGGTCGTGAGGCCGAGTGTGCCGCCGGTATTATAAAATCCACTTGAGCTGAAGCGGAGTTCGGCATTGGAAAGCGTGGTGGTGCCTCCCGGATCGGTTTCAAGTGTGTACCAGCTGCCCGCAGATCCCGTGGAGGTGCCGTTCCCATTGCTGTCCCCTCCTACCGTATCGTCGCTATATCCGGTGAAGTATATTTTTGATGAGGTACTGCCGAGTGCATTCAATGTGCCTTTGTTGATGAGTGAGGTGAAGGAGGCAAACTTCACCACGACTCCGGGATTGATCGTGAGGGTGACGCCGGGGTTCACTGTGACGGTACCGGTCACCACATAGGTGCTTGAGGCGGTCGTCCATGTTTGGTTGGAGGTGATGGGGCCGGAGATGATGGTGGTGGCGGAGCTTATTGAGGGTATCAGAAAAAAGACACTGAAAAATAACACACTGCGGAGAGGAAGTTTCACGAGAGATTGATACATAAAATAATGGTAAGTATTAATGTGTATAGTGTAACTTTTTACTCTATGAAGGGCAACAAAGAAGATGGGGATACATTACCCAAACGTGAACGTGAATGCTTGGAGGCCAGCGGATGGAATGGTGAATTCAAGTGTATGCGTACCGTATCCCGCTTGATCTCCCACAATGTCATAAAGACGTTCTTCGTTGACATAAAAGACACTCTCCCCTTTTTCAAACCGAATATCTTTTCCTGCGGCAGATTGCTCAAGCGGCTTGCCGTCTCGAAGAACTTTGATGCGTATTGTTTTTGGTGCACCCAATACCATATAAACATTTTGTGCGGTATAACGATATGCGATCGTCGCATTCTCCATCATGTTTTGCGCATATTCGGAAACAAACAACCATCCACCACCCAAATAAAGTGTGTCCTTTGCGGGAGAGGCGGGAATCTCGAGTGTTTGCTGTCCTTCTTTCTGTGCAATGCCACCACTCAAATAGGTATTGCGCGCCGCTCCGAAATAAGTTTCCGGACTGATGCGTTTTGTCGGATCAAAGGCAATAAGATTTTTCGGCGGAGTGATGGGGAGTACGACATTTTTATCGGCACCCAATCGGACGGCACGCTCCATGAGTAATTTTTGAATTTGGGTTTCCGTCTCCGCATAGCCGCCCTCACCAATATGGTCATGAACAATGAAGCCGTCGATATCGATGAGATATTCGTGCGGCCAATAACGATTTTTGTATGCACTCCATGTCCCATATGCATTATCGAGGACGATGGGATAAAAGATGCCGAATTTCTGTATTGCGCGGTCGACATTGTCTTTCTGTTTTTCAAAATCAAATTCGGGCGTATGTACTCCGATGACCACAAGTCCCTTGTCTTTGTACTTCGCATACCAATCATTGAGATACGGAATTGTACGCTGACAATTGATACAGCTATATGTCCAAAAATCCAGAAGAATAACCTTTTTGCCGATCACGTCTTTCAATAGAAACGGATCGGTGTTGCTGTATCCGCTCGGCGCGACAAATTCTTTTGCACGAGGGTATGTCGTCTTTTTTACGGTTAATGTCTGTGAAGAAGGAAGAATTATCTTTTCCTCTGAAGAACTTGCCGAGTTTGATTCGGGATTAATGGACTCAATGCGAATGTCGCTTGTTCCTTCAAGTACCGTCGGGCGAGTTTTTGCGGACTGAATAAACACAATGGACCCAATGATAAGCACGATGACGCCGATAAGAGTGATATTACGTAAATGGGGAAGCATGGGATTTTATTTAAGTAACAATGTGTTTACTATACTCAAATTGGCGAGGACACTCAATGTTTGCGTGAAAACAAGAATTCCAAGAAGGATAAGAAATGCTCCGAATATGATATTGAGGTATGTCAGTAATTTTGCAAATCGCGAGAAGAAATCTGATGCGTGGGAGGCAAAAAGCCCCGTCAAAAGAAACGGGATTCCGAGTCCGATTGCATAGGCAAGAAGAAGAATGAATGCCGATCCGGGATGTGCGGTAGCAAGTCCGAGAATTCCCCCCAACACGGCCCCAACGCAGGGAGTCCACCCTGCGGCAAATGCAGCTCCAAAAATAAATGAAGTTAGGTATCGCGAAGAAAACTTTTTTGTTACACGAGGTTTATATTCAGCCTCAAGAAAAGGAACCTTGAGAAGTCCGGTGAGAAAAAGCCCGAAAAAAATAATGATGACTCCGCCAAGACGTGAAAGCCAGAGCGAAATATCCCCCGCCACACTTTCAAGAATCGTATTGAGCAATACCCCAAGCACTGCAAACACCGTCGAAAAACCAAGCACAAAAAAGAAACTGTTAATAAAAATTTCAAAACGATGTGTTTTTGCGTCAGTGAGTGAGGTTCCTGCAAGGTATGCCAAAAATCCGGGAATAATCGGGAGTACGCATGGTGAAAGAAAAGAAACCAAGCCGGCAAGAAGTGCAAATGAGAGTGAAACGTCCGAGGTGAGCATGCTCTTTTTTGTTCTTAAATTTAAATCGTTCCCTGCAGTGAATTAATAACCGCATTCAACGCAATAAAGGCAAATATGACGAGCAAAAGTAAAATGCCGTTCACAACAATGTGCGCATGTTGCACTCTCATGTTGATAAAAATGGCAAACCCAAGGGCAAGTGCGATGACGATGCCGAAGATGATATAGATCATTGCGGTGCTTTGACGTGGCGAGGCAATGGCATTGTTGAGTGCGCTGGGGTTACTGGTAATCACTTGAGCAGGTTTCTCCGGTGGTGCAGCAGAAGAAGAAGGTATCGGAGCGGACATGACTGCGAGTTTTGTCGTCGCAAGACCTGCTACTGTGCTTTTTGTTGTTGAGGATTTTACCAATTGAGGTGAACTGGTCGAGGGAGAGTTTGCGTGCAAAGGTTCTTGAGTGCTGATGATGTTGTGAATTGATGTTGTGGCACTTGGGGTTTGAATATCGCGTGCAATAAATGAAGGACGACCAAACTCTTCAACAACAAAAACTGCCTGCTTTCCTTTGTATATTCCTTCTGCGCTCGCGATACCGATTTGTGTATAATTTTCACTTAATATATTTGCACGATGAGATGGCGAATGCATCCACGCATCAGTAATATCGCGTGAATCAATAAAATTGACTGCAAGATTTTCTCCCGCCGCCGCATATTGATATCCGGCTTTTTGAAACCAGTACCAAGGATCTTTTCCTTCGGGCGAAGTGTGGGAAAAATAACTTTTTTGTGCCATATCTTCCGCCTTAAGCCTAGCGGCCTCTTCCAGTTGGGAGTTCGTGGTTAATCCGCTTAATTGCGCACTGAGACGCTCTGCATTGGTCTGATCGACAAGAACGCTTGCGAATATTGCCGCCAACGAATCATTCGAAGGAATAATAAAAAATGTATGTGCAAGATAAAACCCTTCAATAAAGAGTAGCAAGATAAAAATTCCTCCAACGACCTTGAGGCGTAAAAAGTGCGGTTGGAAGTCGTTCCCCTCATGAGGAATGAAATGATTATGAATATGGCGAAAAAAATTATTCATGGGAAAATTATATCATGAATTTTAACTTTACACAATACTCTGCCCAACAAAAAGCCGTCCCCATAAATATGATGACGGCTTTGCTTTATGAATATTACTCCGTCAAGCGAATAAGGAAAATGAAAGATTCCGGTCCTTCATTTTCTCTGAGCGATGACGGGGAAACAATGGGTGTTTACATTAATTTTTTACACCTCCTCTCTAAGCTTCAAGTCCTCAAGGGATATGGTTTTTTCCCTGCATTTGAGCATGTTGATATAGCGTAATGTGGTTTTATAGACATAGCCTGATCCCCCCTCAAGATCATTGCCTTTGTAGCCGGCATCAATCCATGGCTTGATGATCTCATCATGATATTTCACTTGAAACTTCTTCATGGCCGCTTTGGTGAGACGACCATAGATACCGGTCACGGGAAGCTTGGCATCCATAGTTTCATTGAGAAAGTTCTGGAGGAGCTTCACTTGCTCAGGATCATTCTTTTTTCCGAACTTAAGGAAATCGGTGAGATAAGGATGCTCCACACAGGATGCGGGAGGGGGAAGTTCGGAAGTGGTAGTGGACGCACCCAAGACTTCGCCGAGACTTTCCGTGGTTGTACCTTCTGAAACGGGAGGAGTGGGATATTTGCAAGAACCATCGTCTTTGTTGGCCAAAGAATTGAAATTGAGCGCCGCGGTATCGATACAGCCCCAGTAGTCGAAGTTGGAGGTTCCGGTTCCTCCAGTGGTGGGAGGAGTTGGGGTTGGCGCAGAAGGTGTTTCTTCAACAGGGATGGTGATGCAGAGACCGTCGGAGAGCATCATGCCGGAAGGTATCGTGCTTTGGGTGCCGGAGATGTTGGGGCAAAGGTCGGGAAGAATTGGCATAATGGGCATACAGGCGGGAAAAATTCCCATCATTCCGGGAGGGCATTCAACAGGTGGTACAATTTGAATAAGAGTTCCGGCGACCGACACATCATCAAGACGAAAATCATCGGTATTTGCAGAATTCATTTGCGCGCGAAAACGTATTGCAAAATTTGCATTGTCCGCTGCTCCAACAGGAAGGGTAAATGAAGCATTTCCCACTCCCGTACTTGCCCCTGAGTAATCAGTGAGAGTTGTCCATGTACTCCCGTCCGCGCTCCACTCAACATACAAATGGTCGCTACTTTCCAACGCTCCCGCTACTTTGTATTGATAGCTAAGTGTGATGCTTGTATAACCAAGTGTCGAAACTTGTTTTGATAAAATGGAACTCGGGAGAGATTCTTCATCGGGGCTACCGATAACTTTAGCATTATAGGCACCCACAAGTGCTGGACTATTCACTGTGCTCCAATTTCCGGAAGTTGAAGACCATACGGAAAAATTGCCGGATTCAAAACCATCGGAAAATAATGTTGCGGCAGATGCAGACGAAGCACTAAAAAGAAAACTTGCCGCGAATACGAATACCGCGGGAATGATTTTGAAGAATGATCGGGTCATAAAAATTGGTAACTGAATAAATTAAATTAACTTGAAGCGAACTCTAATATAAAAGTTGATAAAGAGCAAGAAGAATGTATCAAATCAAAAATAGCGACGTTACACGAGAATTACCGTTTCCTCCTTCCCTATTTCCACAAAGCCCGAGGTGATTAGGTATGTTTCCGGTTTGCCCGTCTTTTGCTTTACCACAATATTTCCGGCGCGAAGGGTTGTAATAAGCGGCATGTGGTGCCCCAAGATTGTCATTTCCCCTTCTGCAGCAGGAACAGTGACAGACTCAGCCTCCCCATTCCAGAGGACGGTATCGATTTTTGAGATGATAAGTTTCATGTGTTTAAAGTTCGTCGACCGTACCTTTCATGTAGAATGCCTGCTCGTCTTTGTCATCATGTTTTCCTTCAAGGATTTCTTTGAGTGAGCGCACTGTTTCCGCAAGCGGTACATACTTACCGGGAGTTCCGGTGAAGGCTTCACCAACGAAAAATGGTTGGGAGAGGAATTTTTGAATTTTGCGTGCGCGATAGACGAGCGTCTTGTCTTCATCGGAGAGTTCTTCAATACCGAGGATTGCGATAATATCTTGCAAATCCTTATAACGTTGCAGTACCTGCTTAGTTTGTGTTGCAACACGGTAATGCTCTTCACCAACGATCATCGGATCAAGTGCCTGCGACGAAGATTCAAGCGGATCAATCGCGGGATAAATACCAAGCGAGGCGAGTGGGCGGGAGAGGACAACCGTTGCATCCAAATGCGCAAAGGTGGTTGCAGGAGCGGGGTCGGTAAGATCGTCTGCCGGAACGTACACCGCTTGCACCGAAGTGATGGAACCATTTGCGGTTGAGGTGATACGCTCTTGGAGTTTACCCATTTCTTCGGCAAGGGTTGGCTGATATCCCACGGCACTCGGCACACGACCCAAGAGTGCGGATACTTCCGAACCCGCCTGCGTGAAGCGAAAAATATTATCCATAAAAAGCAAAACGTCTTTCTTCATCGCATCGCGAAAATGCTCCGCCATGGTAAGTCCCACAAGTCCGACACGTGCACGTGCGCCGGGAACTTCATTCATTTGCCCGAAGACGAGTGCGGTTTTTGCAAGTACCCCGGATTCTTTCATTTCGTAATAGAGATCATTGCCTTCACGCGTACGCTCACCGATACCCGTAAAGACCGAATAGCCTCCGTGCTCGGTGGCAATATTGCGGATCAACTCTTGAATGAGCACCGTCTTCCCCACTCCGGCCCCTCCGAAGAGTCCCACTTTTCCACCTTTAATGAAGGGTGTCATGAGATCGATCGCCTTAATACCGGTTTCAAAAATTTCGGTTTTTGTGGACTGCTCTTTGAATTCCGGCGCGGCACGATGGATGGAGGTATGGGGCATATCCTTCGGAGCAGGTTCATTGTCAATTGCTTCCCCAAGTACATTCCAAATGCGACCCAACACATCGGTACCGACCGGTGCTTGCATAGGTGCTCCGGTTGAAATCACTTCATCCCCGCGTCGTACGCCATCGGTTGATTCCATTGCAACACAACGAAGCACATTGCCGCCCAAGTGCGAAGCGACTTCAAGCATGGTTGTCTTTGTTCCTTTGCCATCGGCAGTGTTTATCGAGACGGCAGTGTACACATCCGGAACTTCTCCGGGAAAATGGACATCCACCACCGCGCCGATGATCTGTGTGACTGTTCCTTTCTGCATCGCGTGCTTTGTCGTTGCTGTGTTCGTTTTGTTTTGCATGGAATTGTAATAAATAATTAATAATTGCGTTTGAATGAATCCTCCTTACTCCTACTCGTCTTCAATTTCGTAGTCCTCATCTTCTTCATCGCCAAGACTTTTGTCGGTGGCTTTCAAGCGGAGATCTTCGAGTGCTTCATCTTCGGTAAATGCCATGTAGGCTTCGCTGTCGGGTCCTTCGTTGTCTGAAATCTGTGTGGCAATCAGATCAAGGAAGACAAGCATGTCTTCATAGCGTTTTGCGCTGTAGAACATCGTCGCGCAACGCTTCGCATGCGCCACCTGAGCGGCTACGGAAGCATCTTTACCCTTCAATTCATTGTAAAATTGCACCATAAGCGGCACCGCTTCCGTGTTCTCGATATCCTCAACCGCATCGAGTACATCCGCTTCGCTAATTCCATCCATCTGCGCCTCGTCGTCCATATTTTTTTTATTATTGTTAATATATTGTTATTACTCGTTGACCTTCATCGACTCCATTCCACCGACGATTTCCGAAACTTCCCGGGTAATCGCCGCTTGGCGCACCTTATTGAAATGAAGCTTTAAACCTCGGGAAATCTCTCCGGCATTATCGGAAGCGTTTTTCATGGCGATCATGCGAGCGGAATGTTCAGAGGCGTTGGCTTCCAAAACGGAATGATAGATTTGAATATTAAAAAGCACGGGAATAAGTTCGGAAAGGATTTTTTCAGGAGTAGGTTCAAATGTATATTCTTTGGTCTGGGCGGTTTCCTTTTTTGCCAATTCGGAAAATTTTCCTCGAGCGGGAACAATGCCCTGCACAATCTCTTCGACACTTGCAAACGTTACCGGAAGAAGTTGGCGCACAAAGACCGACTGATTGAGCGTTGAAATAAAATGCGTATACACAATAAATATTTCGTCATACTCCCCCTTAAGATAGCGATTCTTGATCTCCTCCGCAAGCGGTCGCACGATTTCAAAGGTAACTTGATCGCTCCATTTTTCAAAATGATCAACGATTGTCCACCCGCGCTTTGCAAAATGCTCATGAGCTTTCTTTCCAATGGCAATGATCGCGGTATTTGCTTGAGTGAGTTTTTTTTCTTCAATAAATTTATGTGCGTGTTTGAGTAATGCCGAACCATAGCTTCCAGCCAAACCCTTATCACCGGAGACGATGACGAGTAATGTTTTTTTGACGGGACGGACGGTCATTAAGGGATGCTGTGCCGCTTCAATCGCACCGGAAATGCTTCGCAAAATCTTGAGCGCCGAAAGCGCATACGGGCGCGTATTGATCGCCAAGCCTTGCGACTTGCGCATTTTCACGGCCGAAACCGCCTCCATCGCCTTCGTCACTTGGCGAGTTTTATCAATCGACTTTATTTTATTTTTAACGGATTTTAATGACATATTCAGAAAGTCAAAAGAAGAGATAAAATAACAAACCCGATATTAGCCCCTAATGCCCACTTTTTATCATTTAGTGCGAGGATATAGGTTGCAAAAAGAAAGAGAAAAGAAAGAAAGAAAAGAATAAGAAAGTTCCTGTTATAAAAATCACAAGGATTTCCAGTTGTAAATCCTCCATTATAAGAGCAAGTAAAATCACGTATTTGAACTCCCGGAAAAGACGGTGAAATTTGATCATGAATCATACTTGCAAGCTGAAGCAGTAATGGGATATTTACCAGTGTCAGTAATACAACCTTTATTAAATTTTTTACTTGGGGATTCATTGTTTATTTTAGAAAAACAGAAAACTTTTATCTTCTACGCGTGGAAAAAGTCGGGGTATTCTTTTTTGAATGTGGCAACGGCTTCTTTCAATGTGGTTTGAGTATCATCGGAGAGATCGCGGGATTCGGCGATGTCTTTCAATACATGAGGATACTGGTTCTCAAGCATTGCAAAGAACTTATTTTCAATTTCCGCTACACAAGTCTTGTCCGCATCATCAAGCACTCCGGAACTTGCGACAAAAATAATCGCGACTTGTTTCTCAAACGGAAGCGGCACATGTTTGTCTTGCTTCAACACTTCAACCATGAGCTTCCCCTTCTCGATACGCTGTTTGGTGTTCACATCAAGATCGGAAGAAAATTGCACGAATGCTTCAAGCTCGCGGAATTGTGCAAGCTCAAGGCGGAGTTTTCCGGCGACCTTTTTCATGGCCTTCGTCTGCGCCGCACCACCGACGCGGGAGACGGAAACACCGACGTTGATCGCGGGCCGAATGCCTTTATTGAAAAGATCGGTTTCAAGATAAATTTGTCCGTCGGTGATCGAGATCACGTTCGTTGGAATATATCCCGATACGTCATTCTCTTGCGTTTCGATTATTGGAAGCGCAGTAAGCGACCCTCCTCCCATTTTGTCGGAAAGTCGAGCCGCACGCTCAAGCAAGCGTGAGTGAAGATAAAACACATCACCCGGATATGCTTCGCGGCTCGGCGGACGGCGCAAGAGCAGTGACATCTGGCGATAGGCAACGGCGTGCTTGGAAAGATCGTCGTAAATCACGAGCGCATCTTTTCCGGCATCCATAAAATATTCTCCAATCGCCGCACCCGCATAAGGAGCCAAGAATTGAAGTGCCACGGAAGAAGAAGCGGGAGCGGAAACAACAATAGTGTAGTCCATTGCACCCTTGTCTCTTAATTGTTGCACAATGCGTGCAACCTTCGAGTCTTTCTGTCCAATGGCGACATAAATACATACCGGGCGATTCGCCGCGGGTTCATTCAACTGATTCAAAATGGTATCAATGGCGACAACGGTCTTTCCGGTTTGGCGGTCACCAATAATGAGCTCACGTTGACCGCGTCCAATCGGAATCATTCCATCAATGGCTTTGATACCCGTGTGGAGCGGCGTTGAAACCGATTTGCGCTCAATGACACCGTATGCCTTGCGTTCGATCGGATTTTTCTTCTCGCCCTTAATGGGAAGTCCGCCGTCGATTGCTTCTCCCAAAGGATCAACAACGCGCCCGATCAGATCTTTACCGACGGGAATCGAGAGAATTTGCCCCGTTGCCTTCACCGTTGTTCCCTCTTTGATCTTATTTGCATCACCCAAGATCACCACCTTCACCGTATCCTCTTCAAGATTGAGCGCCATACCAAGGAGCGCGTTTCCATCTTTCAGTGTGTCTTCAAGTGTTTTTCCTTCACTCGTATCAAACATCACCATCTCCGACATCATCACATCGTCGAGACCGTCGATCTCCGCAATACCGTCCGCCGCCGAAACCACCACGCCGATTTTTTCCGAGCGGGCTTTGGGTGTAAATTCGACAATTTGTTTTTTCAGTTTTTCGACAATGTGTTCCATAAATTTTTATTAGTTTATTTTTTTCTTCTTTGGTCAATACTTTAACTCACTTCTTCCGCGAAGTGAAAAACCGCACAAGAATAATGAGAATACTGATAATGGTAAAGAGTGCGCTGAGGAGAAAGGCGACCACTCCTTTGCCGAATGTAGGGAGACCGAAAGAGCCGGAGCTGTCGGGGGTGATAAAGGTGAGGAAGATGGTGAGTGGGACAAACCAAATGGTGAACTTTATCCAAGAGTTGAAGACTTGTTCTTTCATTTTATAGGTGATGAGGGAGAAGAGAAAGAGAGGAAGAAATGGAAGAAAGAGAGTTGCAGTTGAGTTAAGAATGTCGTTCAAATTAACATGACACCATTGATTGTCATAACATTTTCCACCAAAGAGAAAAACTGCGATTAAGAAAACTATGTAAACAGATGAAATTAAAAGTATGTTTTTTTTTGTCATAAGTAATTGTAAATTAATAATTAACATTAATCTTCCCCCGCTTCGTCACCAAACTCGGAATAACAAATCCTTGCAGTTTTGTCTTAATCGGTCGCATATCTGCATCATCATCGGTGTCAGTGTCATCAAGGTCAATAGGAGTGCTCATAATGAGGGTTTGGTTCTTCTTGGGACGGTAGTGGGATTCAATGAGTACCGTAGAAGTGGCGAACGTTGATGCGAACATCTTGTATGAGCCATCGGGTTTGGTTGTCCATTTGTACTTCAGTGTGGCGGGGATAGTGGTGGTTGCTCCATTATAGCTGATAGAGATGAGGTTGATAATGTCTCTATGTTCAGGAGATGGGAGTTTCTCTGTATATATCAATTTTGTTGTGTTTCCTGCAAGGTCTTTGATTGTTACCGTTGTCGTTGCAATACCGTTGTATTGTTTTTGGTTTTTCTTCAACACGGGAAATGTTGTTGTGGAAGAAATTGTCGTGGTGCCACTGTCGTCTATTCCCGTGATGCTAATGGAGTTCGTTGAGGTGCTGAACGTGATGAATGCTTCGGGTGGAGTGGTGTCGGGAGGAATTGGAGTGACGATATCATTCTCCTTCGCATGGAGGGTGAGGTCAGGAGTACCGTTGCCATCTTGATCAATGACCAGTGTGGAGCTTGCGGTCACTGATTGTGTGGGAACAATGTCCATGGTGACGATGGTGCTTGTGGATGAGGGAATACCCTCAAAGGAGGTGGTGGAGAGTGTATCGTTGCCATTCACTTCTTCGGCATCAAGTGTGAAGGAGCCGCTTGCGGTGCCTTGGAGGATGAGTTGACCTGCGAGTGATTTGGGAATAGAGAGCCACTGGACTTCGCCATAGCGTTCGTAGGTGACACCGGGGATGGTTGCAAGGGTGCTGGTTGCGGTGGCACCACTGTAGTTTCCTTGGATGTCTTTGAAGCCGAGCGTCAATGGTGAGTGGAGAGTGAAGTGGAGGCGGGGTTTGCCTCCGGTGTATTGGGGAGCGATGGTGGAGATGAAATCTAATGAGGCACTAGATTTGTTTATAATAATATTTTGAAGAAGTGTGCGGAGAGTGGGGATTTCAAATATGTCGGCATGTTTAACATCGAGATGCAGTAAACTTTCTGGTAGCTTGTTATTATACTTCTCCAAATCCACCCAATACCGCGAAGGTGCCGCTGCCCCATTCGCCCACAGCGCACTCGGTTCCACCACCGTCCCATCACCATCAATCACATGCTTGGGGTCATAAGAAAGTTCATATTCGGTCCAACAGTGATAGACAGGATCTTCTGCGCCACTGCACACCGGATGAGGAATCCCGCGATACTCAATAGTTGAAAGCGTCTCCTCTCCCCAACCGGCAATGGTGGTGAGTTGCACTCCTTCCGGGGGACTCCAGTGATCGAGATCATTATGCAATGTTTGCGCCATATCAAAGAGAGTGCTGTTCCCCACACTTGGATAGACGGTGTCACTTGGTGTCGATGATGCACTGCGCCACATATCCGTCATAAAGGCACGCAATCGTTCGACTGAATGTGTAGAGGTGCCGTACCGTGCCGCAAATTGTGCAAGGAGTGGTGATGAAGTGCTCACAAATGTTGCCACGGGATCATTCACATAATGGAAATATTCATCGGAAGGAAGGAGGTTGTATGCACTGGGCATATTGGTTGCAAGCGTGCGTGCGGTCTCCGGAGCAAGCGTCACCGATGCCCAGTTCACAGGAAGACCTTGGTCATACCCGTGGAGTATTGCACCGATCGCTTTGGGTGTCCCGAGCTGCGGCACGGCGACAAAAATGATCTTGTCGATGAGTTGGGATGCGGTAGTGGTACCGAGGAGTTCAGTGAGTCGTTTCGTGACGAGTCCGCCGTTGGAGTGGGCAATGATGGTGACTTTTCCCGTTGGTGAATTTGCGGCGAGACGTTTGAGCTCTTGAATAATGTATGGTGATGAGGTTGCAAGGAGATACGAAATCTTGTCTCCACCGATTTGTTTTCCACTGGAAAGAATCTGATCAGGAGTGAGTCGCCAGTCATAGGGTATCGCTTCCCATTCGTGAATGGTTCCTTTTGTCTGGAGCGCGTTCATGTCTTCAATAAAAGATTTGTAGACATTTCCCGCAATGGGAAGATAAGCATTATCAATAACATCTTTTGCATAGATATCATTATGAAGACTTATCCCATCTGCATCGTGAGCAAGACGCAGTGCGAGTACATCGTTGACCGGTTCCCAGAGTCTTTTTTCACATACTCCTTGATCACAAGCGAGTGGTTCATAGAGCCGTGATGCTTCTGCGCCAGGCAGAAACAACACATTCGAACTACACTCATGTGCAGTATCGTTTCCGGTGGGATCACACGCACTCCAAGGAAGGAATGCCACATGATCGGACACGCTGTTTCCTGTTCCTGTGGGATTCACCGTGGAATGAAAAGGCCCACTCGCATCTCCCCACCAGTTATTGCGTGCATCAATGATGGAGCCGGAATTAATGAAGCCGGACGTACCGTTGTGAACAATGGCGGAATCGATGAGGGAGAGATTGCCCTCAGTCCGCATAATGCCGTATTGATTATCACGGAAGGTGGAGTGCGTCACCGTTGTCGTTCCTCCCGTTATCGAGAGTCCCGCCAAGGAGGATGATGCACTCGTCACATGATCAAGGAGAAGGAGTCCGCCGTCATTTCTCAGTTGCGGAAGTTGATAAAAGGTGGAGCCGGACCAGTATGATGCACCACCGTGGGAGAGATTGACATGGGAGAGCGTGGTACTGCCCGTGCTATTGATGATAATCCCTCCCCAGTCTCCCGCATGAGGAGTGGGTGCGGATGATGTGAAGGTGATCGGTTGTGTTTTCGTTCCTTCGGCGATCAGGGAGCCTGAGACTCCAAAATGGCTGATGCTGTTTGCTCCCTTGAATGTCGCACCCGGCATAATAGTGAGCGAGCTTCCTTCGGGAACACTGACCCAGTTCTCTATTGTATAAGGAAGGTCTGCGGGAAGTGTGGTGCTTCCGAAGAGATTTACGGTATTCATGGTGATGCCACCACCCTGATTGCCTCCTTCATTATTGAAGGAAAAGGGTGTGAGATAGTTGGAAATGAAGACGGCGCGAGAGACGCTCGTGAAGGTGTTGTTGCTGATGGTGAGGGAGCCCATGTTGGTAATGCCGGAGAGGGTTTCGGCATGGATCGCATCGGCAAGGGCGCTGAATGTTGTTGTGCGTATCGTGGTGGTGCCAGAGTTGTGGAGAATACCTTGCTGACCGGCACTCGTAGTGAGTACGGAATCAGTAATGGTGAGGGTTCCTCCATCATTCGCAATGGTGCCCTGATACCCTGATCCCCATGTGAGGCCCCCATATGCAAGATGGGTATTGGTGAAGGTGACTGTTGCGCTTGGGCGTATTTGAATGTTTCCCCAACTGCCGGGGTGGGGTGATGAGGATGCGCCATCGCCGTTGGAGTCTCCGCCAACCGTATCATCCG
>Ga0209515_10003597_pt1 | contig 21897 bp, 17 predicted proteins | sample Subgroupgradi54m_FD_187454 | JGI IMG/M metagenome (GOLD analysis project Ga0209515, IMG submission 187454) | Subsurface groundwater microbial communities from S. Glens Falls, New York, USA - GMW60B uncontaminated upgradient, 5.4 m (SPAdes)... ... | reverse complement strand
CCCATGGATGAATGTTAGTTCCATTGCCTGGTCGGTTAAAGTAAGTTGCGATTGTGTAGGCTGGTTGTTCTGGTCTTAAGCGTCCATAATAACTTGTTCTAACTATTCCCCTTTGCCGACTCATTTCGCGAATTTGCTCTAACCGTTTTGAAGGAACATGTGTTGGGATATCACGCCAATTCCCACCTTGAGGAACGTAAGAAATAACAACTGAATCTAACAATGATAAACTTGCCAAATTGTGATTTTGGAGACTGTGTTCGAGAGAATTTTTACTTTTTACACTTCTGCCATAACAATCAAAGTATCTCAATAAATCTTCTTTATGTGTAAATTCCAGATCGGAAACAATAGTGTCAAACTCTTCTCTATTCAAACCATAAGCATGAGCAACAATCGCTTCGATAAATAATTTGGAATGCAAAAGTTGATCAGGCGGCAATTCACGCTTTATCAATTCTCTTACCATTGGCACTATTTGTGGCTTTACCGCATCCCAATCTACCGGAAAATGAAGTTGATCTAATTCATAATTTGCTACATGATTGTTCGCATTAAAACATCTGAATTCCCAATCAACAATTAGACTATTAAGAACAGCTAGGGAGGCCAAAAGTTCCGAGGAAGGATTCTGAGCATCGTCATTATTGGTATCAATAATATAATTACAAGAATTACCTAAAACATTGTTTGGATGAATCAAACAAAATGAAATTCTTTCGCTTTTTTCCGCATATGAACATTGGGGACAGGCAATGCGCCATTTCTGAACATGCGATAACCTTTCACTATTAGAGAAACTTTGTTTAAAACCCTTTAAGTCTACATACCCATCCTTACCAGATTCAGTAACTTCTTTGAGGATAAATTTCTCAATATGATCACCCCTTATGAGCCTGGTTTTTCCATTACGCGACATTATAAATTGTTTATAGAGAGTCAAATCGAACTCGCCTCGCAGGTTTTTTAAATGCGATATATTTATTAATTTAGTGCCCTTGTGAATTTTTTCGATTAGCTCAAGTCTTCTTTGTCCATATTTAGGAATTCTTAATAACTCAGGGTCAAGCTTAGCTATCATTTCTTCTTTTAGTTTGTCGCGTGACCCTGTTAGATCTTTAACACTCCTTAAATTATTTCTCAAATAAAACACTGACCTTGCGGTATCTAACGTCAAGCCAACTACCGCAGTAGGTTGATTAACTGTATTAAAAAGTTTCGCAGTTTCTCTGAAAAGCCATACTTCATTTAAAGTACATAGAGCGAATAAATGTTTTCTTAATTCTATCCCGCTCTTATCGCTTAACCAGGCGCTCGGACAAATAGCAACTATTTTTCCCTTAGGTCGAACAAATGAAGGGCTTAGGCCTAGGAATATTTTTGATAATTCGGGAGTATTTTTACCACTGCCAACCAATTGAAACAGATTTCGCAGTTCGTTTGCATTCGCTAATGTCTTGCTCCTAATATCATCATTGAGTTGAGATCTTTTTTTATCGCACAATATACTGGTTGTTTGTTTGTCGGTTAAATTTGAAACTATATGCCTGATTCTCCCATATGGCGGATTCATTATGAGCAAGTCGAATTTATTACGATACTTTTCAAATTCTGAAGTTTTTGTTAACTGTAATGTGTCGGTGCACACAATATTAATTTTTGTTTTCAGCTGGGCATCTTTAAAAATATAACTTAGTGTTTTCTTTGCTATATCAGCAGTCCATTCGTCCGCCTCAAAGCCAACAACTTCTTCGAGCCGCGAATGACGAAGAGCGGAGGCGGCTAATAAAATTCCTACTCCACAAGCTGGATCTATGATTGTTCTAAATCCTGCATCCTTACTCCTTATCCCCAATTCAGCCATTTTTTCTGCTAGAGAAAACGGAGTGAAAAAATAACCATGTTTTTTTGCTGAAGTTAAATTATAAAAAAAATGATTATCAGGTGTTATGAATTCGCGCGCCGATGACTCAACTAGCTGATTTATTAATTCAAGTTTACTCGAAGCACAATAAACAGCAGCTTTAAGCACATAATCGACAGCTTTACCAATAATAAACCTGGTAAAGCCCAAGATTTCACTGGTGTTTTTGCGTCCAAAAGGATTTCTTTCAATCAAATCCGCAAATAAAGTATTGTCGAAATTAGCGCTATCAAATGCATACCTAGCACCATATTTTTCAATGACGTAAGTTCTGATTTGCTGCGCTTCTGCTTTATGTGATTCAATCGATTTAAAATTCATAGGCTATTCGTAGAACGGTTATATATAAACTCTTTCTCTGAACTTTCTGAGTGCCTATCGGGTTGATGCGACAGGGACCTTTTGACCTTTCCATTTTACACAGGCAGACGAACATGTTTATGGAAAAACCGTATTTCTGGGAATTAAATTTTCATTAGCTCCTCATAATATACTCTCATAAGGCATATCTTCACTATCCTTTTCTTTGTTGACTCAGATGGAACTTGAGCAACCCTATAAGATATTACATTCCTGAAAACTAAAATACTGATTATCCCCAATAATAATGTGATCGAGGATTTTGATGGAGACGGCGGCGCAGGCGGTTTGGAGTTTTTGGGTGATGGCCCGGTCTTCGGCGCTGGGTTCGGTACGGCCGGAGGGGTGGTTGTGGACGAGGATGAGGGCGGTGGCGTTGTGAGCGATGGCGGCCCTTAGGACTTCGCGCGGGTGGATGGCGGCTTCGTCGACGGTGCCTTCGAAAAGGTCTTCCTCGCCGATGATGCGGTTGGCTTTATTTAAGAAGAGCACCTTAAACACTTCCCTCTTCTTGTCGCGGAGCGTTGCGTAAAGGTAGTCGATCACCGAGTCAGGATCGCGGATGAAGTTTTTGCCGGTGAGTTCTTCGCGAAGCTGTCTTTTGGCGATTTCAAAGGCGGCCAGAAAGGAGGCGGCTTTGGCAACGCCCAGGCCTTTCGTTTTCCTCAGTTCGGCCGGGCCTACGGAGAGAAGACCGCGGAGGCCGCCGAATGCGCTTAAGAGTTCGCGCGCAAGGGTGACGGCGTCTTTGCCTTTCACGCCGCTACGAAGCAGTACGGCGACGAGCTCCGCATCGGAAAGCGCCTTGGCGCCGTTTTGAAGGAGGCGTTCTCTGGGGCGTTCGGTGGCGGGCCAGGACTTGATGCCGGTTGCATTAAGCACCTTCGCGCGGGGCGTAGAGAGCGCCCCGTCGCTCAAGGATTTGATGCTGGTTATGCTATCGGTTTTCTCCACAGTTTTGTCCACAGTTATCTCCACAGTCGCTATAAACTAATTGGAAAATTTTCCGACCCAATATAAACAGATTCAGTATGTGCAAAATTTGCACATACTGAGCGCGGTCCAAGCAAGCCTTTTAAGGTCGCAAAATGCGACCTTAAGTTTTTTGACTTTTTCTATCAACCCTTCTAGTAACCCTTCTACCAACCCATCCAAACTTCCGTCAGACAGCGTCTGACGAATTCGAGACGCAGTGCGTCGCGAATTGCCTTAAGGTTATTTTGATTTCTTGCGAATAGCTCCGGATTTGGCCGATCTACGAAAAACACGGCTTGGCCAGCGCTTTCCCCGATGTATTGCCCGAGCTTGATCGATACTTTTTAATAGTTCTCGGAATTGCTTTTTCTTCATACGGCACCTCAATGAAATCCAATGCGGCGCTTGGGTTTTTCAGGTTCTTTGAGCAGTTCACGGATGGCCTCGAAAATACTTTGAATCTCGTGGTCGTGCTTTTCAATTTTATGTTCGAGTTCGCTTAGTTTGTGAGAAAGTTTTCGATGCGTCGCAAGTATATTTCTGAGTTTCACAAAAGTTCTCATAATAGCGATATTCACTAAAACAGCTCGGCGATTTTTAAGCACGGAAGATAACATTAGAATTCCATGCTCGGTAAATACTCTCGGCCGCTTGCGTGTACCACCCCAACTTGATGTTCCAAAATGGAACATCAAGTTTTTGAGCTCATTAGGGGTAAGTTGAAACATAAAATCAGCAGGAAAACGTTCTAAGTTTCGAGTTACGGCTTTATTTAAATCCCTTGTTCCAACCTGATATAAAGAACTAAGATCTTTATCCAGCATAACTCGCTGGCCTCTGATTAAAAGTATCTTTGGTTGAATAGCCTCGGAAGAAACGCCTTCCATAGCCGTTGATTTAATTTTTCGCTTGGACACAAAAATACCCTCCAAATTAATGTTGCCCCGCGTCACGCCTTTCGGCGTTCCTGGGGCGATGCCCTACTGGGACATCGCATCGGAGGGTACGAACGGAATCTTTACAGGTTTGCCCCAACCCTCAAGTTGGTTATTTAGGTGCAGGAATTATAGCCTAAAGGCTCATTTTTTGATATCGCAAATTGCGATATCAAACTGGCTATGCGGTCGCAAAATGCGACCGGATGAGGTGGTCACCGATTGTGACCACCTTCTAAACCATAAAGCCGCGGCGAAATGCCCGCGGCTTTATGGTTTCTAAATTTTACAAACGGTTCGTTTACGATAATTGAATCGACTTGGCAATGGTCTTGTCGCTTTTCTGAGTACGGCGTACTCGGACTTGAGCTCCCGATTTTAAATCGCTCAACTTAAGCGATTGGCCGGACTTTGAAATTGTCGTGGACGGATCAATCTGAACGACTTCCGTTTTTCCTGCCGCTGTCGTTATGGTCACGCTCGGATTCGCAGAAGTCAAATCCATGGAGGTTATGGAACCTTCGATGGACGTAACGGACGAGGCCATAGTGGAAGAGCTCGTCGACGTTGACATGGGTTTATGTCCCATCGGAACCGCTGCCGGAGCCGCGTATTCGGCGAACACAAGGGAAGCAACGCTCAGGCTGAGTCCCGTCAATATAATTGCATTTGAAACAAACTTATTCATGCTCATTCTCCTTCGATAGGTTTGATTGACCTGTTCTTTTCATATAGGCGAGTAGTCTAGCAACGGAACATGACGGGAAGATGAATTCTGGATTACAAATTTTTCATGATCGGAAGGACCCGGAAGCGTTTAACTTGGGAATCTAGGGATGGGCAAGCGGGAGGTAAACGGTGAAGCTTGCCCCTTCTCCGAGACGGCTGGAAACATCAATTTGACCTTGATGGACCTCGGCGATCCAGCGGCATAACCCCAGACCGATTCCGGTAGAACCGGGGGAAGCGGAAGGGTTATTGCTGAAGAACCGGTCAAAAATCTTGGCCTGCTCTTCGGCGGAGATGCCCGAGCCTTCATCCTGCACCACCAGAGAGGCCCGGTCTCCTTGGCGATTCAGTTTAATCCGGATGCCTTTGCCAGAAGGGGTGTGTTTAATCGCGTTATCCAGGAGATTGCTTATGAGCCTGCTTAATAAATTTCGCTCTCCGTAAACTTGAACGGGCTGTTTGATTAGAATTTCTACTTCGACTCCTTTTTTCCCGGCTACCGTTTTCAGCGCATCCGCGGTTTGCCGGACCAAACCTCCAAGCTCTACCGGACTCCACTCGATCACATCCTTGCCCGTTTCGCTGCGCGCCAGCGTAAGAAGCTGTTCAACGGTAGCTTGCATTTCATTTAACGTTTCCAAGTGCGCCCGGAGCGTCTCGGCATATTCCGGAGCGCTGCGGGGTTTACGCAAAGCAATTTCCAATTCCCCTTTCATCACGGTAAGCGGCGTTCTGAGTTCGTGAGAAGCGGCCGCGCTAAATTGGCGGAGCCTTTTAAACGCACGATCCAGCCGTTCCAGCATATCGTTGAAGGTGGTCGCGAGCCTGCTTAGTTCATCCCCCGTTTTAGGCTCATCGATTCTGAGACTCAGATGCTCCGCGCTGATTTTCTGGGCCTGCCGGGTCATCGAATCAACCGGGCGCAAAACAATCCGGGCTAGAAAAAGACCGCCGGCTCCTGCCGACGCGAGCGCCAGCGGAATCAACCATCCGAACCACAGACGCAGGCGCCAAAGCGAATCGTCCATCTGTTCAAGCGGCGCCGCCACTTGAATAATGTACTGCAATTTACCGTCTTCGATGGCCGGATAGGTCAACACACGAAAGCGGTTGCTCGGCAAATCAAACGTCTGATAGGTGGCCTTTCCATGACTCATTTTTTGTAAGATATCTTCCGTAAGTTTGGCATCGATCGGATCGAAACTTTTTGACGCGGCCAAAAAATGCCCCGTGCGGTCAAACAAACGGATGGGATGAATGTTCTCAAATACCCGCGTCTCATCCGACCATTGGACGATCAAGCGGGAAAATTTTTCTTCGTCTTCTTGATCTTCCGGCGCGGGCTTTTCCACCTCATGAAAAGCAAAAACGGCTTCTATGATGCCGTCCACTTTTGAAATAAGCGCGTCGTCTATATCTCTTGCCCAACTCTTAGCTACTTGAGAATACACCGCCCATCCAAAAATAATCAGAATGAGCATTAAGATGCCGATATACCAAACGGTCAGCGTTACCCGTACGGACCGGATCACGCGGGCTCCGGAACCTGGAGGATGTAACCGCTCCCCCGAACGGTTTGAATCAACTTCAAAGAGAAGCCTTCATCGATTTTTCGCCGGAGGCGGGCAATATGAACGTCAACCACATTGGAGGAAGTATCAAAGTCGTAGCCCCACACTTGTTCCGACAAGAGCGACCGGCTAACCACCTGATTCGGATGGCGCATAAGAAATTCGAGCAAGGCGCATTCGCGGTTGGTGAGAATCAATTCTTTTTTACCGCGCCGGGCCGTGCGTTTCAGAAGATCGAATTCCAAGTCCGCCGTTTTAAGTACCGAGGGAGTGATCGCTGAGCTTCTTCGCGCCAAAGCGCGCACGCGCGCCAGCAATTCTTCAAAATTAAACGGCTTGGTCAGATAATCATCGGCCCCGGTATTGAAGCCGGTAATTTTATCTTTCATTTCATCCTTGGCCGTGAGTATTAAAACCGGCGTTGCAAGGCGCGCCGCGCGAAGAGCTTTTAATACTTCCAAACCGCTCCGCTTCGGCAAGAGCAAATCCAGGATGAGCACATCGTATCCGCTGTCTTGCCCCATAAATAAACCTTCTTCGCCGTCCCGGGCCACATCAACGGTATAGCCTTCTTCCTTGAGTCCGCGCTGAATAAAACTCGCTACTTTTGGATTATCTTCGATAAGTAGAATGTGCATAATCATTCTCGGGTGTGGGAAGCGCTATTCGTTCGCCGGATTGAGCGGTAATGTGATCGAGGGAGGACCAGATTTTTTCGAAAAGGCTGAATTTAAAACGAGTGAGCGGCTTAAAACCTGCCGGTGTTGCGGCGTGCAAAACTTTTTCTTTGAGCAATCGATCGAGGAGTTCCATGCCAAGTTTATCGCGAGATTCTTCGGCTTCGGCATTGAATCCTTTTAGAAAATTAATAATACGCGTTGTTATAAAAAGCGTGTAGATGTCGTCGCGGTTGAAATGTTCGGTTTCGATGGCCATGGCGGTGAGGCGGGCTTTAAAAATATCCGAATTTCCCCGCTCGGGGAAATTTTTAGCAATCGGGGAATTCGGCGTCAGATAAAACATCGAAGCGCCAAGCAACACGGGTAAACGCGCATTAAAAACAAGCGTTTGAATCATGGAATCTAAAGATTCGTTCGGAAGCCCGAGAATTTGATACGAAACCATCTTAAATCCGAGTTTCGCTGCGGTTTCCACGACTTCCAAATATTTTTGAATCGTGTGCGGGCGCTTTGTGGTTTGGCGAACGGTGGTATCCGAACTCACCAGTGCTAAATTCAAATGGGAAAATCCGGCTTCCTTCATAAGCGCCAAGAGTTCCGGATCGAGGCTGAGGTACGAAATGCCATTCATGGCTACGAGGTGAATATCCCGCGCCGGAAAAGCCTCTGCAATCGCGCGGCAAAGGCTTTTCATTTCCTCAACATAAAAAGTCAAATTGTCGTCTTCAAAATCAAACACGCGGTAGCCTTCGGCGTAGCGCGCTTTCATTTCCTCCAAGACAAGTGCGATCTTACGGCGCCGGAAATTGGTGCCAAACGTCAGATGCACCGAACAAAAACTGCAGCGATGCGGGCAGCTTCTCGAAGTAATCATGAAACTGAGCGGCTTTTTCTCAAATCGGTAGCGGTTGATTTCCAGATCCGACAGGTCAGGTGCCGGCAGATCGTCCATCGGGAAATTTTCACCGATTGGATTCATATGAAGGCGCCCGGCCCGTTTAAAGCCGAGGTTCGGAACGGTTTCGAAATGCCTGCCGTTATTCCAGCTGCGTAAAAATTCGACAAGCGGCTTTTCCCCTTCTCCGCGAATCACAAAATCGACGGCGGGGTGGTTTAGCATCATCTCCGGACAGGCCGAGACGTGGGAACCGCCGACAAGAATAGGAATATTCAACCTAGCCTTCAGCCGGTCTGCGATTTCCAGCACTTCGCGGTAATAAGGAGAAAATAGCGATGAAATGCCGACCATGTCGGGATATTCAGCAGCAATTTCGTCGACGATCTCGTCAAACGGTTTTCCGAAATGGTAGAACTGATGGAACGCCGAAAAAGGGCTCGCGTCCGGCCAGGCGTAATAGGATTTTAAATACGAAAGCTCGGGCGGTATCGCGATCGTTTTCCGGCCGCAGCCCTGGTGGAAATCTTTTACAACGACATCGATTTCAGGAAGAAATTTCTTAGTCGCCGCCTTCAGATAACAGAGCCCGATGGGCTGGAGCCGGATATCGGTGTCGTAGAAATCCTGAACCGGCGGCTGAATAAGGACTAGTTTCATAAATTAGATTCCCGCCTTCGCGGGAATGACAAATGTCTAGCTTAATGCTTTTTCTATAATTCTTTTTTCTTCGGTTCCAAATTTGAGGGTGAGAGCGCGTTTCTGGCCGTCGGGCGATAATTTCACCCAGGCTTTCTTCAAAATCCCGATCAATTTTTCTTCTTCCTGCGTCTTCGCGAAATCGGCGAATTGGAATTTTAGAAAATAAAGCGTTACGGCGTCTTCGAGCACACGCGATTCGGGATCGGCCGGGAAATTTTTCTTGGTGATGAGGAGGCGAACACGTTCGATAAAATCATCGGCGTAGCCGGTCTCTTTTAAGATAGCAGCCACTTTTTCGGCGTGAAATTTTTTTAACTTCTCCCGCCAAGCCAGATAGCCCCTCCGGTCCATCGAGAAATCGCTTCGCGGAATCATCCAGCGGCAAATATGCTGGCCGCGGGTGGCGATGAGCAGTTCTTCGGAAGCCGATGAGGAAATTTCTTTTACAATTTCGGTGAGGCGCTTAGAATAAAAAAGCTCTTTGGGCTCGCCGGCTTCAAAATTAGAATCCTTCGCATTCTCGCGGTCAATTAACTCAATTGCTTTCTTAAACCGGCCGTCGCCAGTGGACATTATTTCCTCTTATCGATGGGGACGTAGGCCTGCTTTTCCGGGCCGGTGTAAATCTGCCGCGGGCGGCTGATTTTTAAATCAGGCGACTCGAGCATTTCCTTCCACTGCGCAATCCAGCCCGGCATGCGGCCGATGGCGAACATCACCGTAAACATGTTGATCGGAATACCGATGGCTCGGAGCAGAATACCGCTGTAGAAATCGACGTTCGGATAAAGTTTGCGTTCGATGAAATAGGAATCTTTCAGCGCGACTTCTTCCAACTTTCTAGCCAAATCCAAAAGCCGCGTGCTTTTCCCGATCTTTTTCAAAACATCGTCGCAGGCCTGCTTCAAAATTTTGGCTCTGGGATCAAAATTTTTATACACCCGGTGCCCAAATCCCATAAGTTTAATGCCCTGCTTTTTATTGTCTTTTATCTTTTGAACAAAACCTTCTACATCGCCGCCTTCTTTTTCGATCTGCGTAAGCATTTCGATAACCGCTTGGTTGGCGCCGCCGTGGAGCGGGCCCCACAAAGCGCAAATGCCGGCCGAAATCGAAGCGTACAGATTGGCGAGGCTTGAGCCGACCATACGCACCGTTGACGTACTGCAATTTTGTTCGTGGTCAGCGTGTAAAATTAAAAACAACTCAAGCGCTTTTGAGAAAACCGGATCGAGTTCGTATTTCTCGGCCGGCACCGCAAACATCATGTTCAGAAAATTCTCCACGTACGTCAGACGATTGACCGGGCCGATGAACGGCTGGCCGATGGATTTCTTATACGAAAACGCCGCGATCGTATTTACTTTAGCAATCAGCCTCGAGATGTTTAAATCCACCGATGCCGGATCGCACGTGTAGCAATCGGGGTAATAGCTCGAAAGCGAACAAATCATTGACGAGAGAATCGACATCGGATGCGCCGTCGCCGGATAATTATTAAAGAAGCGCTTCATATCCTCATGAATCATGGAGTGGCGTGTCACGCCGGTCATAAAATCGGCGAGTTCCTTTTTGTTCGGCAGATGCCCGTAAATCAATAGATAAGACACCTCCAAAAACGAAGATTGGGCGGCCAATTCCTCGATCGGGATCCCGCGGTGGCGGAGAATGCCTTTTTCTCCATCAATGTAGGTGATGGAGCTGGAGCAAGAGCCCGTATTGCCGTACCCCGTGTCCATCGTAATCACGCCCGTCTCCGCGCGAAGATTGCTGATATCGGCGGCCTTTTCTTTTTCCGTCCCTTCGTACAGCGGAAGCTTGACCGTTTTGTTATCTATTTTTAACTCTGCCTCACCAATTTTTTTATAATTGCTCATAATGTGCTCCTAAATTAGACCCCCGCCTGCGCGGGGGCGACATGTACTTTTTCGATTAATTTATTGGAAATCCATCCGCCCGTGCCGTCGCGAAGCTCGATCCTCGCCCACGAATCACGTTCGTTGTTTATAAACACCGGCATGCCGGCGCTCAGTTTAAAAGCCGTTTTATCCTGCTCGGAAGGGCCGTACTTCACATCCGCCGACTTTGCCGTGACAAAGGCATCTTCTTCCCGCGCGATAGAATATTTTAAAGCGACGGCGACGGCAAACGCCAAAAACAGAAGAAATAAAATCACGACCCAGCGCTTCATCTGCGCCGGGCGCTTCAATAAAAGGTAGACAATGTAGACGACAATCCAGAGCGCGTAAAAAATTAAGGCAAGCGTACTCAGCTCCGCCCGACTGGTGCTCGACATGGTTGCGCTCAAGCCGACAAGGATAGCGGGACGCTTGTCTTCTACTTGATGCTCGAGCAGGCTGTTTACGTAGTTGAGGTTACTTAAAATTTCCGGATCTCTAGGATTAAGCCGCCGCGCCCTCTCAAAATTTAAAATAGCTTTACCAAAATCACCGGATTTTGCGTAGGCGTTGCCTAAATTGTAGTAAACCGACGCGTAGGGATGCCCTGTTTGAAGCTCTTCGTATAAACGAATAGCTTCCTGGTAGCGGCCTTCTTTGTATTCCTTGTTCGCCGCAGCAAACACATCAACCTCGGCATAGGCGAAACCGGATAAAGAATATAAAATAACAAGCGAGATGAGTATTCGTTTCATTTTTTCTTGGCCATGGATTTGGAGACGATTTCTACGGTGTCTAAAATTTCTTCTTTTTTCTGATGATCGATGTCGGTGTCCGTGAACCGTACTTGGTTGCAAAGATCGTAAAACGATTTTAACCGGTCAATCGTTTCCGGGGACTCGCCGCGGGTAGCGAGCGCCTCTTCCACCATGGGAACGGTCAGGCTTTGCGCGGAAACATTCATCTGGGCCGATACGTAACCGTTAAGCGTCTTCTGGGCGATTTCGCAAAATTTCTGCTGTGCGGTGCGGCTGTTGTCTTTCATGAGCTTGCCCATTTGGCGAAGCCCGCGGCGGACGGCGCGCGGCGCGTGAATGCGCCTCTTTAGAGCAATATTGGTATCCAATTCTTCCTGCCGCTTCAAGTAGAGAACGATAAACAAAGCCAGCAGTGTCGCAATGGCGTTTGCGATCAACAGAAACGGCCGCAGCGGATTCGCCCGTTCAAGCGGCGCGATTTCCAAGCGGTCTTTAATGAAGAAAATATCGCGTGCTTCGAGTTCGACGCCTTTTCTCTTTTCCGATTCTTCCCTGCTCTTTAGCGGCAAAGCCGGCTCGCCTTCGCCCTGCTGCACTTGAATACGAAACGCTTCCGTGCGAAGGGTCGTATATTTTACGGTACGCGGGTCGAAGAATGAAAATTCGACGGGAGGAATGTCCAGTTCGCCCACGGCTTCGGGCATCAGCATAACCTGAAAGGTCTTGCGGCCCATTACGGCATCTTTACGCTCGAGCAGCTGGGAAGAAACATCGGAATCGTAAACCTCGACATGGGCGAGCACCGGAAGCGGAGGCCTTTCAAGCGTTTCAATATTACCTTCGCCTTCGATCGTGAGCGTCATCGTAACGGGTTCGCTTTGCTTTACCGTTCGCTTGTCTACCGTACCCGTAAATGTAAAATGGCCGGTCGCGCCGTTAAATCCGGCGGGCTTTCCGTTTTCAGGAAACGGCTTCACCGAAATGGTAATCGGCTGAGTAGACAGAACTTTCGGAATTTTTTTTGAATAAATCCGGCTTGAGAAAAAGCTGTCGTCAAAAAATTCATCCATAAAATCTTCGTAATGCGATCTTTCTTCCACGCTGACTTTGGCGGTACCGGGTTGAATATTGTATTCACCGCTCCCTTGCGGAAAAAGGACCATCCTGCGCACGTCGGCCCGGACGTAGCGCTTTCCGGCGATTTGAACGACGTTTTTGTCCAGCTTTTCGGGGCTCGGAAATTGCTCGATCCAAAATCCGGTAATCACCGGCTCTTCGGAAAATCCTTCGTACTGCGTGTCCTGCCGCGTATAAAGCGAGTACGTTAAAACGATCGGTTCGTTGGGATACGCGGCGGTTTTATCCACCCAGGCTTTAAGAAATATATTCGGATCGGCGCCGGGCGGAACAAAACCCTGGGGCTGCGTTTTTGGAATTTGATAAAAGCCCGGCGGCTGGGACGAGGATGCGACGTTTCCGGCGGGCGTTGTTGCCGAACCCATATGCGGAACGGACGGAGAGGAAGGATGGGTTGTGCTCTTCATACCCGGCTTGCCCAACACCTCAAATTCAACGGTCGAGGTTCTGTACATCCGCCCTTCTACTTCTACTTCGACGGGAGGAAATGTAAATTTACCTACGACGTTCGGCACGATGGCAAAATTAAATTCCGAAATCGAAACCGTCTGCCCGTTTTCTTCCTTAGACTGCGCGGAATGGCCGGTGTAGTACGTTGTGAAACTTTCGATGGACGGAAGCCTCGGCCGCTGTGCGGCACTGCCGGCGCTTTCGATCCGGATTTTTAAATGGACCTCTTCCCCCACGTTTACCGTCTGGCGGTCAAACGTAATAGTAACCTCAGGAAGCGCGGCGAATGCCGTCTGCGAAAGGAGCAGGAATAGGAATAAAAAGGATGTATTACGAAATTTCATGAATTTGCTTAAGCATGTGTTCGAGTTTCAATTTATTTTTTGCAATCCAACGCTCGCCTTCGGCTCGCCGGGCCGCACTGCACTCCAGGGCATCTTCCAGCTGGGAGGATTCCATCGCCTTCGCCAGAGGAATCCAAATGTCTTTGGGCCGCTTAAGCTTTTCTATTTCGCCGACCCACATCTCTTCGGCCCGAACGAGGTTCGGGTAGCGTAATTTCCTGAGAAGCTGAAGGATTTTTCCACCCTTATCCTTAGGCGATAATTTGCGGTCCTTTAAAATACCGGCAAATTCCTGTTCCTGAAAAATGTTGCTGCCGTCCGTCTTTTTTGATCGGGCGAGATCGGCCGTCCATTCATCAAGCTGCCTTTTTTCGGTCGCCGTAAAGTGACATTGGTCGTTTAGGATCAACATGTCAGGATTTAGCGAAGGGTTTCTAGCCATTTTTTCTGAAAACTTTCGATCGAAAGGCCGGTGGTCTGCCGGAGCGCTTCTTCAAATTTGGTGCCGTCTTTAAGCAGGCCGAGCATTTCTTTGACGCGGTGGATCCGGTAACGATCGACGAGAAACTTGGTCATTAAATAGGCCTGTTGATAAAAAATAGCCACCTGGTTTTGATCCGTAATGCTGGCAAGCCCGCTTTCCAACTGTCCGTAATTAAAGTACTGCCCCTTCGCCAAAGAATCCATAAACTCGGATGTACGAATCGGGGAAACTTTATTTTCCTCAACTTGCGCCAATCCTTCGTTCAGCCAAACCGGACATGAGGTGCCGGCCAGTTCCACAATGAAAGCGTGCGTAAGCTCGTGATGAATCACCCTTTTTAATTCCTGCGTATCGACTTTGCCTTCTTCGTAGGCCGGCAAACGGATTTTCCCGTCGTAAACGCCGGCGGACCAATGCGGAGTTTCCATGATCTGCTCAAACTCCTTTTGATCGTAGAGAATGACGGGGATCATCATATCGGGGTAATAATTGAGATCTTGTGCCACAACCCGGTAGGCATCGTTTAAGAGCTCCTTTAGCTGCTGGCCTTGATACGCTTCGTCGGAGCGTTTATAACGAATAATGAAATGAGAAGCGCCGTATTGCGCTAAATTTAATTCGACATCGGATTCGCGTTTCAACTTTTCCAGTTTGGCCTTAATTTCAAGCGTAGGACCGAGCGAGAGCGCCTTTTGCCAATATTCCTGGGCTTTACGCAAATCCTGCATCATGTACGCCAAATCGCCGAGCACTTCCCAGGTATTTTGAATTTTGTCGTAATACTTGACCGACAATTCCAGAAACGGAAGGCTTTCTTTGTATTGCTTTTTGTTAAGCCTCTCCACACCGAAATTGTGGAGCACGGTGCCGATGGATTTACGGACTTTTTCATCGCCGGGCTTTGCGGCGACCGCCCGGTCAAAATTATCCTGCGCTTGCCGGAGATTTCCCTTTTCTAGTTCCGCCACGCCCAATACAAAGTAACCGTCGCCCGAACTGGACTTGGAGGACGCCCCGCCTTCCTGCTCTAATTGTTCGGCCCATTCCAAATAATGGAGCGCGTCGTTGTAATTATCCTCTTTTACCAGGAGCGCGCTCATTTGCTGATACGCCACAAGCAATTGGCTACGCAAAAGTTCGTTGGTCGGATCCGCCTTGTACGCTGTCTCCATTTTTCTTACTTCGGGTTCCAATTGGCTTGCGGAAGGTGCATTTGGTGCATTCGGTGCGTCCGCTTGAGCAGGCGAAGTGAACATTAGAATAACAAGTAAGAATGACATCCTGAGCCCGCTTTTCATTGAACGAAACTCTCGGCTCTCTTTATGCGTTTTGCAATTGAGGGATGGGAATACATCAGAAATTCGATCAGCGGATGCGGATTTGGATCCGAGAGATTTAGCAACGCCAGCTTTTTCATGGCCGAAATAAATTCGCTTTTCATTCCGGTAATTTTTAAAGCAAAGTCATCGGCGGCACGTTCAAGTGAGCGCGAAAAAACATTACCGAGCGGCATCAAAATCAAACCGTATAAAAGACTGACGAGCGAGAGAAGCGGGAACCCAGCAATATCGGCGGCGGAATTAAATCCAAAACGCGATGAGAAAAGGAGCAGTGAGCGGTAGGCTATCCAAAAAAGAACGAACGAGCTAAAAATTCCGAAAACGACTTCCTTTAAAATATCCCGGTGCTTGCAGTGGCCTGCCTCGTGCGCGACGACTACGGTGATTTCATCCTGCGTAAAACCCCTAAGCAGCGTATCGCTCAAGACTACCCGGCGGGTCGATCCTAGCCCTTGAAAAAACGCGTTGGCTTTGTTCGTCGTCTTACTCAAATTCATGGAATACACATTTTCGATTTTAAGATCTACGCTGCCGACTAAATTCAATATGCGCGTTCTAAGCGATTCGTCGGATAAACGTTCGTAGCGGTAAAAAAGCGGCGCGATGTAAACCGGCCAAAGTTTACTGAGCACGATGGAAACAAAAGCCCAGGCCATCCAAGCGATGATCCACCACGTGTCCGGCCAGTTCCGGATGATGGCGTAAAGAAGTTCGATGAGAACAAAACCAAAGGCAAATCCGATGAGCTGGCGCTTGGCCATCTCGCGCACCCAGCCGCGTATTTTTAAGGTGGAAAGACCGTAAGCGTGTTCGATGTGAAATCCGGAATAATACGTGAACGGGAGGTCTACAAGGAAAAGAACCAGAGAAACGGCGGTGAAATAGACCGCTACGATCAGCCAGGCATTTGCGGACATAGTTTCGGCAAATTCACGGATCAAAATCGAAACCGGAGTCACGATGAGAAATACAAGACTTGCGAGCATCACCGCAAGCGAAACCAAAGAAACGACATGCTTTTTCCTTTGGTATTCCTTACCCCTATCCATGGTCTTTTTCACAATTTCCTCTAGTACTAAGTAGTTTAATCAAAAGAAGTATTTATATCTTATCGAAAGAGTAACAGAGAACCTGTAGTCTATTAGCTTAAGAAAACGCTGTCAAGCAATGAACGCTATGTAACTAACGGTAGGATAGGTACTTACAACGCAGATAAAGCCGGATGATTTTCTTCCTTCTCGAGATAGGCAATAATGGGTTTGTGTACCTTAGGAAAGGGATAACTCGCCAACTTCCCCGCACTCACCCACTTTGCTTTTTGCCCGTGGTTTAATTCGCTCTTGCCGTTCGCGGCGCGGCAAAGAAAGGCCTCCATCGTTACGGAAAAATGAGAATAGGCGTGATCGATCACGGCAATCTTTTTTCCAACATCAATCTCCAAGCCTTGCTTGGATAAATGGCTTTTTAGCTGGCCGTGAATATCTTTGGGTCGGCTGATTTCAATATTTGGGAATTCCCATAGATTCGACAGAAGCCCCCGGTTGGGCCGCCTCAGAATCAGAAAATCATTTTTCTCACTTGTAATTACCGCTGAGATCATTCGCTTGTGGGGCCGCGGAGCTTTCTTCGATTTAACGGGTAAATTTTCCTGATCGCCGGATTTAAACGCGCTGCATCCGAAAGAAAGCGGGCACTCCCCGCACAAAGGATTACGCGGCGTACAAACCGTTGCGCCAAGCTCCATCATAGCTTGATTCCAATCCCCGCTCGCTTTGCGGTAAAGCCATTTATCCGCTACGCGGCGAATTGTTGCTTGAGCAGCCGAACCGTCGATTGATTCGCGCAAACCTAAAAACCGCGCGATGACTCTTTTAACATTTCCATCGACGACCGCCAACGGCTCGCCCCAAACGATACTGCTGATGGCTGCGAGCGTGTAATCGCCGATGCCCGGACAGGAACTCAATAAGGTTTTGTCGATTTTTCTTTTTCCCGCCAAAATTTTTGCGGTTTCGTGAAGATGTTTCGCTCTGCGGTAATATCCGAGGCCTTCCCAAAGTTTCATGACTTTGCCGAGCGGCGCGCGGCTAAGGCTTTTAAGCGTGGGGAGTTCTTTTAAAAATCGATGGTAGTATGGAATGGCTTGATCCACGCGCGTTTGCTGCAGCATGAATTCGGATAAAAGCGTCGTGTAGAAGGCGGGATTGTTCCGCCAAGGTAAATCACGCCGCGAATTTCGGTACCACTTTAGTAAGCGATTGTGCATGAGGCTAAGATGGGTCGGTTGTAACAAGATTTTGTTCGTTAAGCAGCGAAATAACGCGAAACTTCAGATGCGGCTTCGGGAAAAGCAAACGTGACGCGGACACCGCCTTCGCTACGGTTGGCAATGTATACGGTTCCCCCATGTAAGTCAACAATCGACTTAACCACGGATAACCCCAATCCGGTTCCTTTTCCCGTAGGTTTGGTCGTGAAAAAGGGATCGAAAATTTTATGCAAATGAGCTTCCGATATTCCTTTTCCCGTGTCTTCTATTTCCGTAAAAACTTGACGACGGCCGAGGGCGGATGTCTGGTTAGAGCCCTTGAGATACGTTCTTACTGTCAACGCACCTCCTTCTTCCATAGCATGGATAGCATTCACAAAAACATTCACAAACACTTGCTGCATTTTATTTTGGTCGAGCATTATTTTGGGTAGCGGTCTGTGCAATTTTTCAACAGCCGTAACATGCGCTTTATCCAGCTCATGTTTTACAAATTGGAGTGAATTGACAACTATATCGTTTAGATCTGCCCTTTCCAGCGTCAACTGCTGCGGGGCAGAGAAATCTAAAAGTCCGTGTATAACTTTGTCGGCCCTTTGAACGGCATTTTTCATCTCGTTGACAATGGATTGAAGCTCGACTTCGTTCATATTGCATTGTTTGCATTGATCCAGGTAATCAATCCCCTGAAGCAATATGGCGAGAGGATTTTTTACCTCATGAGCTGCACCGGCGGCAAGGCGTCCGATCGATTCCAGTTTTTGAGATTGCAGAAGCTGGCCTTCTAGTTCTTTCCGCTTCGTAATATCTTCGACAATACCCACGTACCCCGTTACGTTAGAACCTTCTTTCATCTGCGCCGCTGTCACATGAGCCCATACAATATTCCCGTCCGAATGTGTAAATTTGTGGGAGCTCTCATAAACGCCGCCGTGCGTAGCTGCCCGGTACCATTCATCGTAAACACGTTCCCGGTCGTCGGCGTGAACGCCGTTAATCCATCCTTTCCCTAAAGCCTCTGCGCTGGTCAAGCCTGAAATCTTCTGATAGGAGATGTTGGTATAGAGATAATCGCCTTTTGCATCCGTTAAATAAATACCGAGCGGCGAAGAGTCGTAGATAGCTTTAAGCCGGGTTTCGCTTGCCTTAGATTTAAGCTCGGCTTCGGTAGCACGCTTGCTCTCGTCGCGTGCTTGATCACGCTCGTTTTTTAAACGCATGGCCACTTGATTAAATGACTGAACAACACGCGAAAGTTCATCCCGGGTATCTAAAGCCAGCTTACCTTCAAAATCTCCGAGCATCATACGCCCCGAAAACTGTTCCAGCGTAACAACGGTCTTCTTCACACTCAAATAAAATGCGATCAGAAAGTAACCGACCAGAAGCAACGCAATTTGACTAAAAACTTTCGCAAAATGCTCTTTGGCCTCAAACCGTTTGATTCGGGCTTCCAACAAATAGTCTAACTCTCGAACGCAAAGATCCCAAAGACTTGAATTCGCCAGCATGACTTTACCGATGTGCTCGTCCATTTCGGAAGAGGATACGCTAATATTCGTCTTAGCAATAATTTCATCGTCAAGCATCTTTGAAAAATTTTGTACGGCCATTTCAAAATCTTTAAGCGGAGTCTCTAAAACCGGTTTTAAATTCCCGGCCGGATTATTCTTAAAAGCCACCTGCAATCCTCTTTTGGCTTCCTCGTAATTAAATCGAATAACACCCTGGATACGCGTTAATTCCGCCCTCTCCTCCGCAGTAATTACACGGTCGCTTATGGCTAAATACCCAAATATTTGAGCCTTGCCCAGCATATCCAACTGTTCGGGAAGCTTTAGTAAAACCGAATCCATCAAGTAATAGGTATCCAAATCCGGATCCAGAATCAAATTCGAAGTATCACCAATATAGGAGATTAAAGATCGAATTTCTTTAATGAATTCTACGTATAATTCATCCCAATCTCCTTTGTCGGAAAGTCGCTGCTTTTCAAAGATGTAATGCCAATTCTCATAAAGATTTTCGATCTTCTCCATTGTTTTTAACTCATGCTTATACTTGTTATCCGCTTCCCTAAGCGGAGGGAAATGATTGTTGATTTCGGAAGATTTCGAAATGATCTTTGGCCTGAGCGTAATATCGCCTTGTGTCAGTAAATGCGTCAGACTTCTTGCTTCGGAAACGTCAACAAGCAATGCCTTTAGCGGACGCAAATACACGTCGCCGTAAATTTCCTTTTGAGAGAAATCGATTCGATCGTTCATTTCCAAGATAAGCAATCGCATAACGAGAAAGAGAGGCAAAAGGAATAAGCCGCTGATCAAAATAAACTTCTGCGGGTATTTAAGCCGGTTCATAAGCCAAACAGACGGTCTAAAAATTGCCGCCAGATAATTCGAAATTCTTGCAAAAAACTTTCTATAGGCAACGCTCGCGCCGGAGGTGGTATCGCGTAATACGGCTTTAGAAAAATGGCTCGATAGGTTAATCGCTAAAAGCATAAGGGGTAAAACAAAAATGAATATTCCGATCGTCACGATCTTCATCATATGAACTATTTTCTGCTCCCAATAGCTCCGTGAGAAATTTCCCTGAAGCAGCCATATCCGATCGGCAACGTGAATAGGAACGCTGTAAGATATTTTCTTGTGTATCCCATCAAATAACGCTACGAATTGCGATGGCAGTTTTGCTGAACTCGGGTCTTCCCTATAAATAAAAGGGGATCCGCTATGATCTCCGATTTCTTTCTCAGATAGCTGAATGTCAAGCGTATGATTAGGAAATGTTTTCATTACATCTTCTACAATTTTGCCGACTTTAAACACCCCCACCGCAAAACCCTGGAGGCTGTTCATACGTGACTCGATTGAATCAATCGATTCTCCATTGTGGTAAACGGGTTGAAAAATAAGAAATCCTTCTCGCTGCAACGGTTGTTGCACTAATGTAATAGGACAGGTCGATGCCGGCGCACCGACCGATGCCGAAACCATCAGTGTTCTTAAACGCTCCGTGTCCGAGCCCAAGTCAAATCCCATAGACAGTTTGTTATCTTGGAAAGGCTCCAAGTAATAAACAGGATAATACTCGCCTCTCGCAGAAGCCGTAACCAGCGTTTGTTGATTGTTTCTTTCTGTAATTTGAAAATCAGGAAAGCCTTCCTGCTTTGCAGCTGCTTCGTAAACAGCACGTTCTGTAGCGCTAACGCGGGGTACCCATTCGAGTGCTTGTATCCACGGATTACCGGAAAGATACGGTTCGACAAATTTATGGAATTCATCCCTCTCAACCGACTTTGAGGCCTTATAAAGAGAAGAAACGGATTCGAGTTGATTAAGAGTCTGTTTGATACGTCCTTCAATCTGGGATTGAACCTGCTCGACCTTTTCTTGAATAGAAGATTGCAAAGTTAGACTTATGTATCGCCAACCGAGAAAAGAAATGAAGAAGAAGAAGAAGAAGAAGAAGATAAACGGGGAAAAAACTTGGCATTTTTTTAAAAAAAATGTAACCCGTCCTTGTGTCTTGTCCATTCGCGTTATAACCATCCTTGATCTTACGATTTACGACCTGGTTTGCCGTAAGCTTACGCCTTTACAAAGATTAACACATAATGGCCGCTTAAACCGGAAAGCGCAGAATGAGGCACCGAGACGGGTGTAAATATAAGATAGAGACTAGTCGTAAGTGGCTATGATAAATAAACTTAAGGCCTCAAGATTCTTCGGCGTAGCGAAGAATCTCTATTTTTCCTGATGCTTCCAGCCTTCTTGCCAATCTACTAGGGAATGGCGATCGAAAACGAGAAAGTTTTCGGGGAAATAATAATCGTACCGGTAGATCCACTTTTCCAGATCTTTGTTGTCCGTAAAATTTCTCCAAATATCGTGGGGCAGGCCGCGCGATGCAATCGCTTCGTCCTTGCTCATCCCCTTCCAGATTTCTCCGGCGAGGATTTTTGTTTTCTGCTCGGCAGTCAATTCGTCGTGGGTGGCTACGTAGGCTTCGCGGCGCACTTTGTCTTCTTTAACATTCGTGTTGCCCCAAAAATGAAGCGGATCCATGCTAAGCGACCGGGCGCATCCGCCAATCGCCAAGGCCAACAAGATTATCGAAGTTGAGTGAAACAGTTTCTTATTCACGGCTGATGTATTCTCCTGATCGGGTGTCTACGATAATTTTAGAGCCTTGTTTTATAAAAATGGGCACGTTTATTTTAAAACCGGTTTCAAGTAAAACAGGTTTTACATTATTCGAAACGGAATCGCCCTTGATCCAGTCGGGTGATTCGGTCACAACAAGGGCGATCTTCGGCGGGAGCTCCAAATCAACCGGAATATTGTCATGATAAAATACGCGGACTTCGCAGTTCTCTTTTAGGAAATTCTTTTTGTCTCCGACGATATCGGGCCCGATCGTATGCGTTTCGAAATCCGTCTG
>Ga0209515_10003596_pt1 | contig 21897 bp, 12 predicted proteins | sample Subgroupgradi54m_FD_187454 | JGI IMG/M metagenome (GOLD analysis project Ga0209515, IMG submission 187454) | Subsurface groundwater microbial communities from S. Glens Falls, New York, USA - GMW60B uncontaminated upgradient, 5.4 m (SPAdes)... ... | reverse complement strand
GGCGCGCCGCGACATGTCACGCACGCGGCCCTGGTGGTAGGACGACCAGAGCGTGTACATGTCGACGCAGTTGATGTGCCACCAGGAGCCCGACAGCGCCTCGCGCAGCATCCGCGCCGAGTGCGTGGCCGCCTCGTCGGTGCGCTGCCATTCGCAGAACTGGTAGGCGGCGATGCCCGCGGCGGCGTGCACCAGCGCCACCGTCAGCACGTCACCGGTGGAAGCGGCCAGCTCGCCGGCGTGGGCCAGGATGCGCTCGGCGCGCGCGCGATGGCGCACGCCGCGCAACGCGGTGAAGATGGCCTCCAGGCTGTAGGCGCGCGAGGCGTGACGGCGGTCGCCCGACTCGACCGCGTCGAGGTAGTGCCAGGCCTGGAAGAGCGCACCCAGGACGTGATCCGAGAGCCCGAGCGCGGCCGCCGCGGTCCAGTAGATCTCGAGGCGGGTGATGCGCGCGACCGACACGTTGCCGTCGGCGTCGTGCTCGCGCGCGCGCACGAGGTTCAGGCGGACACGCGCGCGCGCCAGGCCCAGGGAGGGCAGGATGCGCCGCGGCAGGCGCACGCCCAGCGCGGGCAGGAACTCGCGCAGCGCCGCGATGCCGTCGTCGACGCGCGCCGCGCGCAGCAGCTCCTCGACCGCGCGGCCGTAGAGGCGCATCGCCTCGGGGCGCGGGGCGTTCTGCGCGGCCTGGCTGTACAGCTCGACCGCGACGTTGGGCCGGCCCGAGTGCGACTCGGCGTCGGCCAGACGCGCCAGCACGTTGCTCTCGGCCAGCCCGGCGAGCGGCTTGAGCGCGAGCGCGCGCCGGTAGAGCCGGGCCGCGCGCGCGAAGGCCACGATGTCGGCGGCGTGGTCGGCGGCGAGCAAGTAGTGCTCGGCGGCGCGCAGCGGATCGTCGGCGCGTTCGAAGTGGAAGGCGACCAGCTCTTCCTGGCCGCCCTCGCCCAGCAGCGCGCGTGCCAGGCGGGCGTGGGTCATGCGGCGGTGCTCCTCGTCCATGGCGGCGAAGACCGCCTCGCGGATGCGGTCGTGGTAGGTCTCGACCACGTCCTGTTCGTCGGCGCCGCGGGTGTAGATGAGGTGCGCGTCGCGCAGCAGATCGAGGGCCGCGCGTCCGCCTTCGCCCAGGTCGGAGGCGGTCAGGGCGGCGCTCTGGCGCAGCGGACCGGCGGCGAGCGCGACCACGTCGAGCAGGCGGCGGGCGCCCAGGGGCAGGGCGGCCAGGCGGCTGCCCAGCACCTCGCCCAGGCGCGCGCTCGCGCCGTCGTGCGTGGCCGCGAACGCGACCAGCTCGTTGACGAAGAAGGGGCTGCCGCCCGACTCGCGCGCGATGGCCTCGGCCACGCGCGGACGCGGCCCATCGCCCACCAGCAGCGCCGAGGCGAGCGAGCGTGCGTCCTCGAGAGGCAGCCGGCGCACCGCGATCTCGACGGTGTGCTCGGGGCTGGTCGCGAGCGCGGCCAGGAACGGGCTCGACCGCTCGTCCTCGCTGCGGTAGCTGGCGATGAGCAGGAGCGGCGGCGCGCCCGGCTGGCGCAGCACGTCGGAGAGCAGCTCGGCGCTGTCGGCGTCGCCCCACTGCACGTCGTCGATGTGCAGCACGAGCGGCTCGCGCTCGGCCATGCGCACGAGCAGCTCGCGCAGCGCGGCCACGGCGCGGCGCCGGATCTCGTGCGGGTCGCTGGTGGGCAGCTGCAGCCAGGGCATGCCCAGGACCGCCTCGAGCCGGCGCAGCACCGGGAACAGGCGCGCCAGCGAGTAGATCCCGGGCGGCAAGAGGCGCGCGATCTCGGCGCGCGGCAGATCGGCGAGATGGCGGTAGATCGAGTCGACCAGGCTGTCGAGCGCCTTGTAGGGCACCGACTCGCGCTCGTAGCAGCGTCCGACCAGGCCCAGCGCGATGCGTGCGCTGCGCTGATCGGCGATGAAGTGCGCCACCAGCGCGCTCTTGCCCATGCCCGAGCTACCGTGCACGAAGGCGGTGACGGCCTCGCCCTTGCGCGTGCGCGCCAGCGCCTGGGCCAGCGCGGTCAGCTGGCGCCCCCGTCCGACCAGCGCGGCGAAGCGTGCGTGGCGCAGCGGCACGTGGGCCGAGCGCCCGCCCAGCCGCTCGATGACCTCGCGTCCGCTCGGCCGCAGGGCCGGATCGCGGGCCAGGAGGGCCAGGCACAGCGCCTCGAGATCCTCGGGCACGCCGGGCGCCAGCTCCGATGGTGGCCGCGGGTCGATCGAACGCTTGGCCTCCATCACCCGGTCGAGCGGTCCGCGAAAGGGTGGCCGCCCGATCAGCGCCTCGTAGAGCATGACGCCCACCGAGTACCAGTCGGAGGCCTCGCGCACCGCCACGTCGCTCGAGGCCAGCTCGGGCGCCATGTACGCGGGCGTGCCCACGATCTCGATGTGGGCCCCCGACGGCTGGTCCTCGGGCTGCAGCTCGGTGGCCACGCCGAAGTCGAGGATGACCACGCGCCCGTCGCGCGCCACCAGCACGTTGGAGGGCTTGAGGTCGCGGTGCAGGCGCGCCGCGTCGTGCAGCACGACCACGCCCGTGGCCAGCTGCAGGAGCGCCGCGCGCAGGCGCGCGGTCTGCTCCTCGTCGAGAGCGCGCGGGGCCAGCGCAGCGCGCGTACGCGGCGCGCGCGCGCGCAGCGGCGTCTCGGCGGTGGCGGTGGTGTCGATGGTGGTCGGGCGCGGCGTGCCTTGCGGCGGCTGGGTCGGCTCGTCCTGCTCGGCCTCGGCGCTGACGGTGCCACGCACGTGGGTCAGGAAGTCCACGCCGTCGACCAGCTCCATGGTGAAGAACCAGCGATCGCCCGACGAGACCAGCTCGTGCAGACGCACCAGGTTGCGATGGCCGATGCCGGCGAGGGTGCGGAACTCCTGCTTGAAGCGATACAGCGCGCCCGGGTCGAACGCACGCAGCATCTTGAGCGCGACCGGCTCGCCGCGCGCGCGATCGAACGCGCGATACACCACACCCATGGCGCCCGCACCCAGGCGCTCCTCGATCACATACGGCTCGTTCGAGGCGGTCTCGCTCGCCACCGTCGGGAATTGTACCCTACGGTCAGCTCAAGGATCGAGAACGTCGCCGCCTACCCCATGACCGAGACCTTCTCCGGCTCGATGACGTAGATCACGCGCACCTCGCCCGGCCGACGGTACGGGTACTTGTCCTGCCCCATGTACTTCTTGGCCATCTTGTCGATGTGCGCATCCGCGCCCTCGGTCTTGATGTCCACGACCTTGCCGCGGATCGAGATCGATCGGTAGGGATTGTCCGGGTCGGTGGCCGAGATGGCCACGCGGCGGTCGCGCTCGAGGTTCTTGTCCTTGAGCCGGCCCTTGGCCGAGTTGATGAGGATCTTGCCGTTCTGCACGTCGACCCACACCGGCGTCACCTGCGGCGACCCATCCGGCATGAGCGTCGCGACGTGAGCGAACGACTTCTTCTCCAGGATGTCAGCGTGTGAGGAGGGAATCATGGCCCCGAGCTTACTACGGCGCACTCGGCAGGGCCGCCAAACAATTGGTTCGTCCACACGCGGAGGCGCAGAGGCGCGGAGGCGCAGAGGCAGAGTTCTGCTTGGCGCGCTTGTCCTACGCGCCAACCCCCAGAAACTCATCTGGCCTCTGCGCCTCCGCGCCTCTGCGTTGTCAGGGCAGACGCCTTTGGCGGGAGTGCCGCGCGGGTCCTCTCCCGCGCCGTGCGCTACGGGACGAGCTTGTACGAGAAGACGTGCATGCGGCCGCGGTTGACGAAGTGGGGCAGCTCGACCGTGGCGATGTCCTTGCTCGGATCGACGGGCACCTTGGCGAAGAAGATGTACGTGCCCACGTTGTCGCGGCCGCCCAGCTGCTTGTTGCGGTAGGACGTGGTGACGGCGATCTCGTTGCCGAAAGAGGGCGGCGCGTTGCCCGCGGCCAGGGTCCAGTCGGAGAAGCCGAGGTCGAAGGTGGCGGTGGTGCCGTCCATGTACGTGATGGTGCCGGTGCCGTGGGTCGGTCCGACGCTGGCCGAGCCCAGGAAGGCCAGGAAGGTGCCGTGCTGGCCGGTGCCGAAGGCGAGCTTCTCGCCCACCGGCATGAGGTGATCGACGCGCCCGATGGGCATGACGTCGAAGGTCACGCCGCCGTGCGTGAACGGGCTGCCCGGGGTCAGGCCCGCGGCGCTGAGCGCCTCCTTGGAGTAGGAGTAGCCGAAGCCGTCGAAGTCGGCCTCGCCGGTGTCGGCGTCGCTGCTGATGCCGTGCGCATTGATGGCGGCGGCCAGGCTGGTCGGCTGGCCCGGACCGAAGGACGGCGGCTGATCCGCGGCCGCGGTGCCCCAGGCCGAGGCGGCGGCGCCCAGGACGTAGGCGACCGTGCCGCCCTGCTCGATGTCGGCCAGGTCGAGCCAGCTCTGCGCGTGCGCGGTGCCGTTCACGGTCATCGACTGCACGAAGCGCGCGGGCGCCTCGGGCGCGCTGATGGTCAGGAGGTGCGCGCCGTGCACGCGGATGGTGGTGCTCTTGAACTGCGGGCTGCCGAGGACGAAGCCGGCCACACCCGGCACCGCCGGGTACATGCCCAGCGCGCCCCACAGGTACCACGACGAGGACGCGCCCAGATCATCGTTGCCGGGCAGGCCGCCCGCCGACGACTGGAACGACTCCTCCATGATGCGGCGGACGGTGTCGGCGGTGTGCGAGGGCGCGCCCGCCCAGTTGTACAGCCAGGGCGTGGCGAAGTTGGGCTCGTTGCCCATGTAGAAGAAGGGATCGTTCAGGCCCGCGTTGAGCCGGCTGAAGAAGATGTCGAGGCGCGCGATCACGCTGGCGTTGCCGCCCAGCGCGTCGAAGAGCGAGCGCGCGTCGTAGGGCACCATCCAGGTGTACTGCTCGGCGTTGCCCTCGACGTACAGGCCGTCGTTGCCGTCGCCCGGACCGGGCAGGGGCGTGTACCAGTTGCCGTCGGAGAGGCGGGGCCGGATGAAGCCGTCGGGGTGCATGGTGTTGCGCCACAGCGCCGAGCGGCCCAGCAGGTTGCGGTAGCTGGCGTCGTCGCCCAGCAGCCTGGCGAACTGCGCCACCGCGAAGTCGCGGTTGGTGTACTCGAGCGTGGTCGCGGCCGCGCCGCCCTCGGAGTTGATGGGGATGTAGCCGAAGCCCATGTACGCGCCCGCCTGGCTCATCGGGTGCATGCCGTTGCAGCCCGAGCCGCCGCCCGCGCCGGTGATGAGCATGTAGTCGAGCGCGGTCGCCTTGTCGATGTCGCGCGCGCCGAAGGCGTAGGCATTGGCGACCATGAGCGCGCCCGGGTCACCGTTCATGACCGCGGTCTCGTCGTTGTTCTGCGACCACTTGGGCAGCGCGCCGCACTGCTGTGCGTCGGTGACCAGCGACTGCATCATGTCGCTGGCGTCCTTGGGGAAGAGGAGGCCGAGCAGCTGCACCTGGGTGCGGTAGATGTCCCAGCCGGAGTAGTCGGCGTACTGCTTGTGGCCGGGCTCGACCTTGTAGCGCTGCTTGTCGAAGCCGATGTAGTCGCCGTTGACGTCGTTGAAGACCTTGGGGAAGAGCATCGCGTGGTAGAGGGCGGTGTAGAACTTGATCTTGGCGTCGTCGCTGCCGCCCTCGACCTGGATGGCGTTCAGGCGCGCGTTCCACTTGCCCTGGGCCTGGTCGCGGATGGCGTCGAAATCGAAGCCCGGGTTCTCCGTGGCCAGGTTCTCCTTGGCGTTGGCGACGCTGACGTAGGACAGGCCGATCTTGAAGTTGACCACCTGGGTGTCGGCGGGGAAGCTGAGCGTGGTCTTGCCGCGCACGACGGTGGCGCTGGCGAACGGCTTGTCCATCTCGATGGCGAAGAACAGCTTGTAGGTGTTGGACGCGCCGCAGAAGCGGCCGCCGGTGGTGAAGCCGGACAGCTTCTGCATGCCGTCCTGGTCGACGTGCGCGTTGGTGTTGAAGATGGTCGCGGTCTTGCTCGCGTCGACGACCAGGATCTTGCCGCCCGTGGCCGGGTAGGTGAAGCGGCCGAAGCCGGTGCGGTCGGTGGCGGTGAGCTCGACCTGGATGCCGTCGTCGAACTTGACGCTGTAATAGCCGGCCTCGACCTTCTCGTTGGTGTGGGCGAACTTCTGCAGCGGCAAGGTGGTGTCGAGCATGGGCATGATGGGCAGCTCGCCGTTGTTGGTGCAGCCGGCGCCCGAGTAGTGCGTCATGGAGAAGGCCATGATGGTGTCGTCGGTGTAGTCGTAGCCGTTGGTCTCGTGCGAGGGCGTGTCCGGGCTCCACTGGATCATGCCGAAGGGCACGGCCGCGCCGGGGAACACCGCGCCGCCCTTGCCACCCGGGACCGGGTTGGGCGCGTCGGTGGGCGCGGTGCCGATGAGCGGATCGACGTACTGCACGAGCGCCAGATCCGGGAAGATGCCCGCGTCGGGCGTACCGCCACCGTCGGGGCCACCGTCGGCCGGGCTGGCCGCGTCGGGGCCAGGAGGGCCGGAGTCGGCGAGATTGTCGCCGCCACCGCCGCCGCAACCGACCGCGAGCAGCATTCCGAGCGTTACGGCCAAGAAACATAAAGTTCCATGGAACGACTTCATTCGTGGATTCCTCCCGCTTCGGACGCGAATTTTCAGGCCAACGAATTCACTGAACGCGGCCATACTCGGCTTTACGGGCGATCCACGACCAATCACTTCGGTGAATAGCGGTCATACGTATTGTGAATGTCACAATGTGACATGACGGTCCTAAGCTGCGCGTGCGCACGACCGCCGGGACAGGCACACTGAGCCGCGGAGGTGTCGCATGGAGCTCGCGGAGCAGGAGTGCGTGCCGTGTCGTGGTGGCGTCCCACCCTTCGGTCCTGACCAGATCGCGCCGCTGCTGCACCAGATCGATGGCTGGAAGGCCGAGTCGGGCCACCACCTGAGCAAGACCTACAAGTTCCCCGACTTCATGAGCGCGCTGGCGTTCACCAACCGGGTGGGCGAGCTGGCCGAGGATCAGGGCCACCATCCCGACATCCACCTGTCGTGGGGCTCGGTGCGGCTGGAGATCTGGACCCACTCCATCGACGGGCTGAGCGAGAGCGACTTCGTCCTCGCCGCCAAGGTCGACCGGCTACCGCACTAGAGAGGAAGGGAGGGTGGGTGGCGTCGACCTGCAGGTGGGTCGCGCGTCGGACGCGTGCTTACGGCGTCGGCTCGCTGTAGTACACGTCGTCGAAGACGACGACGTCGTTCAGGCCGAGCGGGAAGTCGCTCGACGCCGCGTCGACCGCGATGTCGCCGTTGACCACGTGCACCTTGGCGATGCGCGCATTCAGGTCGTTGTAGCCCACGAACGAGTAGGAGAACTTGTCGGGCACCTGCGGTCCCTCGAACGGGAACGGGCCGTGCGACTGCACCGGGGCGAAGATCTTGGCGATGCTGTTGCCGCTCTCGTCGAAGTACTCGACGTAGCTGGTGTTGGGCTTGTCGACGCTCGAGAACACGATGCCCATGCCGTGGATGATGCCCTTCTGCTGCGAGCCGGCCACGTGGAAGGTGATCTCGGTGGTCGTGGTGCCGAGCGGCGCGAACGACGCGCTCTGCGTGAACGACAGCAGGTTGCCGGCGAAGTTGGGGTTGATGTTGGAGAAGTCGCCGCCGATCGCGGCATTCTGGTTGGTCGGCGGCCCGACGGTGGCGGGGTCGGGCGTGGCGCCGCCCAGGGCGTCGTTGACTTCCTGCCCGCTGCCGTTGAGCGCGGTGAAGATGATGCCGCCGCGCACGCCCGCGGCGCCGTTGTCCTGGCGATCGAAGAACTCGGCCTTGAAGTTGGACTTGTTGCGCAGCACCTCGGGCACACCGTCCCAGACCACCTCGCGGTGACCGGTGGCCAGCGGCCCCGAAGGACCCTTCACGCCGTTGATGATGATCTGGTTGTTGTCCTCGCCGTCCTCGACCTGGGTGGGCGCGGGGGGATTGCCCGCCTTGCCCTCGAGGAAGGTGCCGAACAGGTCGGCGACGTTGGAGTCGTCGGAGTCGTGGTTGTCGAGGTCGCCGGCGGCGACGAAGCGGTGCGGATCGATGATCAGCTCGATGCTGGCGGTCTGGCTGATGGTCAGGCCGCTGCGCGTGGCGACCAGCACCTTGACCGTGCCCAGCGGCGCGTTGATCTGCGTGACCAGGTCGAGCGCGATGGTCGGGTTGCCGCCCGCGGGCACGTCGTAGTAGCCGGTGTGGCCCTCGATGGCGACCAGGACCGCGTCCATGGGCTGGCCCTGGCCGACGAAGATCGGCTTGGGCGGCGTGCCCGGCACCGAGGACAGCACGGTGTTGGACAGCGCGGGTGCCCGGGTCAGGCCAGGCTGCAGGTCGCCGGCCACGAAGGTGCCTTCCAGGCCAGCACTGTTGCTGGCGCCGGGCAGCGCGGTGACCGCGACCTTGAGGAAGGTCTTGCTGGCAGGCTGCCCCGGCGGCAGCGCGGCATCGGCCTGGTCGCCTGGGTCGGCGTCGGCGGCATTGCCGCCCAGGCCGGGCGGTTCCTGGGTGATCTGGCCCACGCAGCCGGAGGCGCTGGCGAGGAAGAGCAGCGAGAGTGACAGAGCTAGGCGAGTTTGCGTCGACATGGGTCGAGACCTCCGGCGGCCAGGTGGAGCCAGGCCGGAGCCAGTGATTGCAACTCCCTTGCCGCATCGGCAAACCAGCCTTTCAGCTAGTTGACGCGCCCACCTGCTGGGACGCGCCCTCAGTGTGGCCTCGGCCCCTCGGGGCACCGCCCCGACCTCGAAGCCACAGGGTTTTCTGGCCGCGGGCGCTTATTCGTGGCCGGAGGCCGCGCCGAGCGGCTGGTAGCGCATGATCATCGACTCGATGCCCACCGCCCAGACGTCGCCGGGTCCGAGCGAGTACACGCCGCGCAGGATGACGTCGGGCGTCTGGCGCTGCGCGGTCCATCCCGTCCCGTCCCAGTGCACGATGGTGCCGAGGTCGTCGAACATGTAGGTGACCGCCCAGACGTCGTCGGGCCCGCTGCCCGAGATGCCCTGCAGGTGCTGGCGCGTCTCGCTGAACACCGCAGACCAGCTGCGGCCGTCCCAGTGGATGACGGTGCCGCTCGTGCCCACCGCCCAGACGTCCTTCGGGCTGCTGCCCCAGACACCGCGCAGGTTCTTGTCGGTGTTGCTGGGGACGCTCTGCCACGTGGCGCCGTCCCAGTGCAACGTGGTGCCCTTGTCGCCGACGGCCCAGGCCTCGCCGGCGCTGGCCCAGACGCCGCGCAGGTCGACCTCGACCCCGCTCGGGCTCGCGCTCCACGCGCTGCCATCCCAGTGCCGGACGGCGCCCTTCTTGCCCACGGCCCACACGTCGTCGGAGCCGGTGCCCGACAGGGCGCGTACATCGGCGCTGACGCCCACGCCGACGGGGCGAATCTGGCTGCCGTCCCAGTGCAGGATGGTGCCCTGGTCGCCGGCGACCCAGACGTCGTCGTCGCGCGAGCCCCACACCGCGAAGAGCCCGGGGCGTGCGCCCACGTCCAGCCTGCGCCAGGCCTGGCCGTCGAAGCGATCGATGGTCCCGTACAACCTCGTCGGCTGCAGGTCGTTGCCGCGGTAGCCGACCGCCCAGACGTCCTCGCGGCTGGCGGCCCAGACGCTCTGGTACTCGGTCACCATGGCCACGTCCGCCGGCGAGGTCCAGGTGCGACCGTCGTAGTGCGAGATGAGATCCGTGGCCGAGACCGCCCACAGGTCGTTCGGGCCCGTGCCCGCGAGGCCGTAGTACTCGTAGGAGTTGGCCGGGCCCGATCGTGTCCAGCTGTGACCATCCCAGTGCAGGAGCGGCTCGCGCTTGCTCATGAGCCAGATGTCGTCGGAGCCGCTGGCCCAGATGGCGTTGATCCAGAAGTCCTTGCGCTCGCTCTCGCTCAGCGGCAGCTCGACGTCCAGCCAGCGGCCCTTGACCAGGCGGCGCACGAAGCCGTCGTAGCCGGCGACCCAGACCTCGTGGTTGGCCAGGATGGTGATGCCGTAGAGGGGAGTGTGGGTATTGCCCGCGTCCGAGAGTGACCAGCGCTCCCCGTCCCAGTGCACCACCTTGCTGCCCGCCGCCCAGACGTCGTCGGGGCCGGTGGCGGCCAGTCGGCTGAGGTTGCCGACCACGCCGCTCGGTACCGAATTCCAGCCCTTGCCGTCCCAGTGCAGCGTGGTGCCCTCGCTGCCCACGGCCCAGACGTCGTCGCGCGTGAGCGCCAGCACATCGAAGAGCGCGGCCCGCGTCCCGGTGGCGACCTTCTGCCAGCGCACACCGTCCCAGTGCAGCGCCGTGCCCCACGCACCCACCGCCCACACATCATTGGCGGCGATGCCGCGCACCGCGCCCAGGTTGGCGACGGTGCGTGAGTCGACCTCGCGCCAGGCCAGGCCGTCCCAGTGGCGGATGGTGCCACGCCGGCCCACCGCCCAGGCATCGTCGCGAGTGCGCGCCCACACGTTGCCCAGCTCCTTGGGCTTGCCGGGATCCCAGCACCAGTGATCGCCGCTGCACACGCGCGCCCCGGTCGCCGACGACAGCGCCGCGGCCGCGCTTCGAGCGTGCGCGCGCGGAGTGCGGCGCAGCGCCACGAAGGCGGTGGCCGCGAGCGCCGCGAGCACCAGCGCGGCGGCCACGACGACGCGGCCGCGCCGGCGCGGCGGCCTGGCCGCGACCCGCTCGAGGCTGGCCACCAGCGCGTCGGCGGAGGCATGGCGCGCCGCGGGATCGCGCGCCAGGCAGCCATCCACGGCGCGGGCGAACTCGGGGTCGATGCCGGGCACCACATCGGCGAGCGGCGTCGCGGCGGAGAACGCGGCCTTCTGGATGTCCTCGATGGTGCGCCCGGCGTGCAGCGGCCGGCCGGTGCACAGCTCGTACACCACCGCGCCCAGCGAATAGAGATCCATGCGCACCGTCGGTGCGTCGCCCAGCCAGGCCTCGGGCGCCATGTACAGCGGCGTGCCCATGAGCGCCCCGGTGCGCGTCAGCGAGACCGAGGTCGGGCGCGGCGCCAGCTCGGGCTCGCCCAGCACGCTGCGCGCCACCTCGGCCGCGTGATCGCTCTCGCTGTCGCCCAGCTTGGCCAGGCCGAAGTCGAGCAGCTTGACCGATCCGTTCTCGCACAGGATGGAGTTGGCCGGCTTGATGTCGCGGTGCAGGACGCCCGCGCGGTGCGCGGCCTGGAGCCCGCGCGCCAGCCCCAGCGCCACCTCGCGGGCGCGCCGCCAGGGCAGGGGCTTGTCGACCAGGTCGAGGCTCTTGCCGCGCACGAACTCGTAGACCAGGTAGGTGCGCTGCTGGATCTCGCCGACGCGATGGATGGTCACCACGTTGGGGTGCGACAGGCGCGCCACCGCGCGCGCCTCGACCAGGAAGCGCTCGCGCGCGGCGTCGCGCGTCTCGACCGCGAGCAGCTTGATGGCCACCGGCCGGTCCAGGCGCATGTCGACGGCGAGAAAGACCTGGCCCATGCCGCCGTGGCCGATGGGGCGCAGGATGTAGTACTCCTCGATGCGCCGGGGCACGTCGCCCAGGAGCCCCAGACCGGACGTGACCACCGCGCCGTGGGGGACGCTCGCGTCGCCGGAGTCGCAGGTGGTGCGCGCGACCCCGGCCACCAGGCGGAAGCAGCTCGGGCAGCTCTCCACATGGGCCTCGACGCTGGCCACCTGGTCGTCGGCAAGGCGACCCTGGACCAGACCGGTGAGCGTGTTTTCAGCGGGGCAGGCGTTCACGCGTCCTCTTGTGTACGCCAAGGCGATGGCGGAACGCGAGTGGCATGGCGCGCCCTGTGCCTTTCGCCACGCTCTGGATCAGAAATTCTGGTTGGCGAAGTGGAAGAAGAGCAGGTGGGGCAGGGCCGAGAGCGGCCGCACCACGATGGCGCCGTCGACGAAGGTGCCGCGCCGGTGCACGTTGTGGCCACCGTCGGGGCCGTAGCCGGTCATGAAGACCGACACGTGATTGGCCGTGGCCAGCTCGCTGTTCAGCTGGGCGACCAGGGCGCTCTGGCTCGTGGCGGTGAAGTCGGCGGCATGCAAGCCGAGCGACGGGTAGTCGAGCGACCCGCTCGCGCCGGTGTGCCAGCCCTCCGCCCACGCGCCGTCGGGCAAGGGCAGGTCGCGGGTCAGGAACTGCACCGGCGCCGGCGTGTCGGCCACGTTGATGGCGACGTCGTAGGTGGCGCCGTTCATCTCCACCTGCAGGTGCACATGATCGGCGTCGCCGTTGCAACCGTGCGCGCCCGGCTGGACGATCGAGACCAGCGTGCCGTCGAGGCGGCCGTGCAGGGTGTCGAGGCCCTGACCGAAACTGTTGCTGCAGGCGCGGCGCACCGGTGGACCGTCGGGCTGGTCGGAGGCGTCGGGAGCGAGGAGGTCAGCGTCGGGCGGGCCGGGCGTCGCGTCGGCCGGTGCCAGCGCGGCGTCGACGACAGCCACGGAGGCGTCGTCGTGGACCGCGGAGGATGTGTCGCGGCAGCCGGCACCGGCGAGCGCGCCGGCGAGCCCGAACGCGACCAGCCACGAGAATCGGAACAGCGGGTACTGCATGGCCCCGCATGCTAGCCGATCAGGGCGCCGCGGTGGCACTCGAGCTCACGCCGCGAGCAGCGGGCGCTCGAGCACCGAGTCCTTGAACGTACCGCCGCAGGTGTTGCACTCGACGTAGGTGCCGACGATGTTGAGCGGGATGATGGGGATGAAGTAGAGGGTGAAGAAGCGCCGCACCTGCTTGTGCGTGTACTCACGGTTGCAGGCGCAGGTCGGGCAGACGAAGCGGCCGAAGCCCTTGCGCGTGGTCACACCGCGGGTTCCCCAGATGATGAAGAAGAGCATGCGCGCCCTCTGTGCCAGAGCCGTGCCGGCGCGCTGCGGGCGCGAACCTCGCGACTTCGCGTGCCGCGCGGCCCGCGCGAAGCGGTTCGCTGTGCCTGGCTGTCATCGCCCGCCGCGCTCGCCGCGACAGGGGAGGACAGACGAGGACACTAGAGCGGCGCCTTCACCTCGACCGCCTTGCCGCCCTTGATCGCCTCGTCGACGAGCACGCCCAGGTCGGCCTCGGCCTTCTTGCTGACCCGGTCCATCTCGCGTCCGAGCACGTCCATCTGCTGCCCGAGCACGTCCATCTGCTGGCCCAGCTCGTCCATCTGCCGGCTCACCGCGTCGCGCTCCTGGTCGTCGTGCGCGCGGTCCATGCGCTTGCCCAGGGCGTCCATCTTCTTGCCCAGCGGGTCCATCTTCTTGCCGAGCGCGTCCATCTTCTTGCCCACCTCCTCGGCGGGTGCCCAGATGCCGTCGAGCTTGCCCAGGAGCGCCGCGTCCTTGATCACGTAGGCCTTGCCGGCCCGCCGAACATAGAGCAATGACTCGCCTTTTTGCTGCAAGGCGCGGGCGCGCTTGATGTCGCGGGTGGATCCGCTCATGTGCACCGAGCTCGACCCGGCGCGCACCAGCACCCATGCCTCGAGCTCGGGCGGGCCGCTCACCGGCATGGGCTTGGCGGCCAGGGCAGGAAGAACCGCCACCAGGATGACGGTATGGACGGCGGACAGGAGCACGTGGCGCATGTCTGGGAGTGACGCCGGCCGTGCGTGAGTTACACCTCGGGGGCGGGTTGGTGGGGCTCTCGTGTCTGCCGGGCTTCCGCTATGATGAGAGGAACGATCTGTTTCGCATGCCATTGGCGACCGATACCCATCCATTCCCCGCCGGTGATCGCTTCGAGCTGATCGCCGAGCGTGGCGCGGGCGGCATGGGCATCGTCTACGAGGTCATCGACCGCCAGCGCCAGGTGCGCGTGGCGCTCAAGGCGGTGCGCCACGCGGGCGCGCGCCAGCTCTTGCGCTTGAAGAGCGAGTTCCGCGCCCTGCGCGATCTGGCCCATCCCAACCTGGTGCGCCTGGGCGAGCTGTTCGAGCACGACGGCCGCTGGTTCTTCACCATGGAGCTGGTCGACGGCGTCGACTTCCGCGCCTGGACCCGCCCCGGCGCTCTCGCCGCCGCGGCGCCGGGCGCGCTGGCCCACCCGGCCACGGTGCGCGACGCGCCGCCCGCCGCGGCCGCCGCCGGCACCATGGACACGCGCGCCATGCCGCTCCGGCCGGTGCCATCGCAGCGGCTGAGCGCCGCCGACGTGCTCTACCGTGCGTCGCGCGCGCCCCTGCCCGCCGCCTTCGACGAGGCGCGCGTGCGCGCCGGACTGCGCGGCCTGAGCGAGGGCGTGCTGGCGCTGCACCGCGCCGGCATGGTGCACCGTGACATCAAGCCCTCCAACGTGCTGGTCGAGGCGAGCGGGCGCGTGGTGCTGCTCGACTTCGGCGTGGTCGCCGAGCTGCGCGAGCGCGCCGTCGCCGGCGGCGAGCGCGAGGTGGTCGGCACCTGGGCGTACATGCCCTCGGAGCAGGCGGCCGGCCTGGATCCCAACCCGGCCGCCGACTGGTACGCGGTCGGCGTCATGCTGTTCGAGGCGCTCACCGGCGAGCTGCCTTTCTCGGCCGACCAGGCGGGACTGCACCTCAAGGCGTCCATCGCCGCGCCCGCGCCCAGCGCGCTGACCGTGGGCGTGCCGCCCGATCTCGACGCGCTGTGCGTGCGCCTCTTGGCCCGCGATCCGGCCCAGCGCCCCCACGGCGAGGAGGTCCTGGCCAGCCTGGGCGCCGCGGTGCGCGCGCCCGCGCCGCGCGTCGATCCCGTGCTGCCTTACGTCGGCCGGGGCGCCGAACGCTCGCGCCTGCGCAATGCCTACGCGCGCAGCTGCGCGGGCGAGTCGGTGATCGTGCTGGTCACCGGCGAGTCGGGCATGGGCAAGTCGGCGCTGGTGGCGCGCTTCCTCGAGGAGCTCGACGAGGCCGAGGATGGCTCGCCCCTGGTGCTCGGCTCGGGCTGTGACGCGCGCGAGATCGTGCCCTACAACGCCTTCGACGGCCTGGTCGACCGGCTGGCGCGCGCGCTCTCGCGCATGCCCGCCGAGGAGGTCACGCGCCTGGCCCCGGCCACCGTCGACGCGCTCTTGCGCGTGTTCCCGGTGCTTGCGGGCGTCGAGGCGCTCGCCGACGCGGCGCTGGTCGGCCGGCACAGCCAGGATCAGCGCGGTGACGCCTTCGTGGCCCTGGCCGAGCTCTTGCGCCGCCTGGCCGCGCAGCGGCCCATCGTGCTCACCATCGACGACGTGCACTGGGCGGACGCCGACTCGCGCGCGCTGTTCACCGAGGTGTGGAACGGGCCGCACGCGCCGCCGATCCTGCTCGTGGCCACCGCGCGCGGCTTGCCCGACGAGCCGCTGCCCGCCGCGCTCGCCGACGTGCGCACGCCCATCGAGACGGTGGCGCTGGGCCCGCTGCCCGCCGCCGATGCCGAGCGGCTGGCGCGCGAGGCCTTCGCGGCCATGGGTGGCGAGCTCGACGCCGCCGTCATCGCGCGCGAGGCCCACGGCCATCCCATGTTCGTCACCGAGCTGGCCCGCTTCTCCATCGGCGCGGGCGCCGGCGCGGGCACGCTCGCGCTCGACGAGGTGCTGCGCCGCCGCATCGGCGCGCTCGCCCAGGGCGGCCGCCGCCTGCTCGCCCTGGTCGCCCTGGCCGCCGCGCCCCTGCCCGAGGCCGCCGCGGCCGCCGCCGCCGGGCTCTCGCCCACCGATCTGGCGCGCGAGCTGCGCGACCTGCGCGGCGAGCGCCTCCTGCGCGTGGTCTCCAGTCACGGCGCGCAGGTCATCGAGCCCTACCACGACAAGGTGCGCGAGGCCGCCTCCGCCGGCCTGGCCGAGGCCGAGCGCGCCCGCCTGCATGGCCGGCTCGAGCGCGCGCTCGACCAGGCGGGCGCGCCGCCCGAGGTGCTCGCCTACCATCTCATCGGCGCGGGCGAGCACGAGCGCGCCGCCGCCATGGCGCTCCTGGCCGCACGCCGCGCCGCCAAGGCGCTCGCCTTCGAGCGCGCCGCCGAGTGGCTGCGTAGCGCGCTGTCACTGGGCAGCGCGCCGTCCACGACGCGCCGCGCCCTGCACGCCGAGCTGGGCGATCTGCTCACCCGCGCCGGCCGCCCCGAGGAGGCCGCGGCCGCCTTCCTGACCGCGGCCGCGACCGGCGACCCCGACGACGACGAGCGGCGCGAGCTGCGTCGCCGCGCCGCCGAGGAGTACCTGTGGGGCGGTTACCTCGACCAGGGCCTGGCCGCCATCCGCGAGCTGCTCGACGAGGTCGACCTGCACATGCCCGAGACCACCGCGGGCGCGGTCGCCGGGCTGCTCTTTTACCAGGCGCGCCTGGCGCTCTTGCCCCTGTCGTGGAAGCCGCGCCGCGAGGAGGATGTGCGCCGCTCGACCCTGGCGCGCCTCGACGTGTGCTGGACCGCGGCCTCGGGCCTGTCGCTGGTCGATTCGACGCGCGGCGCCAGCTTCGCCTCGCGCTTGCCGCTCATGTGCCTGGCCGTGGGCGAACCCAAGCGCATCGCGAAGGCCTTCGCGGCCGCGACCATGGCGCAGGCGAGCATGGGGCAGCGCCGCCAGGCGACCCGCTACCTGGCCGCGGCGCGCAAGGCCGCCGCCGAGGTCAACGATCCGGTCGTCGACGGCCACCTCGGCCTGGCCGAGATGGCGGTGCACTTCTACCAGGACAACGACTGGCGCGCGGCGCTGGAGCGCAGCGATCGCGGCGCGCGCGAGTGGCTCGACGCCGGGCGCGGCCGCAGCTGGGAGCTGGACGTCTTCCTGCAGCACAGCCTGTGGTCGCTCAACGTGGTGGGCGAGCTGGGCGAGCTCGGCCGGCGCGTGCCGGGCGAGGTCCGCGCCGCGCGTCGCTCGGGCAACCGCTTCCTCGAGACCAGCCTGCGCACCTTCTTCCCGGTCGTGCACCTGGTCAGCGACGACGTGGCGGGCGCGCGCGCCGACCTCGACGATGCGCTGACCACGTGGACCGAGGGCAACGACGTCATCGGCAACCAGTTCTTCTTCGCCCAGAAGGGCCGCTCGCAGGTGGCGCTCTACGCTGGCGACGTCGACGAGCACATCGCGCAGCTCGACGCCGACTGGCAGCGCTGCTGGCGCTCGCTCTTGACCCAGGTGCCCATCATCCGCGCCGAGGTGTGCAGCTGGCGCGGCCAGCTGGCCATCGAGCGCGCCGCGACCGCCTACCGGCGCGGCCAGCCTCGGGCCGTGAAGGAGCGCCTGGCCGAGGCGCGCATGTGGCAGCGCCGCCTGCGCCGCACCGGCCTGCCCCTGGCATCGAACGGCGTGCTCAGCGCCGAGTACGGCATCGCGCTGTGCGAGGGCCGGCGCGCGGATGCCGTGGCCGTGCTGCGCCAGCTGCTCGTGCACCCCATCTTCAGGCAGATGGCGGCGGCGCTGGCGGCGGCGCGCTGGCGCCTGGGCGGCCTGCTCGGCGGCGACGAGGGCGAGGCGCTGCGCGAGCAAGCGCGTGGCTGGTACGCCGCCCAGGGCGTGCAGCGTCCGGACAAGATGGCGGCGACGTTCTTGCCCACGGTGGATTGAGGAACTACTCGGGCGTGCGCGTCCCGGCGACGGTGAAGCTGTAGTCGCACGCGCCGCCCGGGCGCGCGACGGTGGCGTGGGCGCTGCCGCCGATGCGGTTGTCCCAGCCGAAGTGCAGCTCGTAGTCGACGTGCGCGCTGACCGCGCTGCCGTCGGTGGCGCTCCACGCGTCGTCGAGGGCGAAGCGTGCGTCCGAGCCGGGGTGGAAGCCTTCGTCGACCTGGGCCAGGCCGAGCGACGTCCCGTCGGGAGCGCTCAGCTCGTAGCTGATCCCGCCGCCGTGGGCCTCGAGCACGTGGTGATCGACGCGGGTCAGCTCGGGGCAGGGGTCGGCGCCCTGGGGCGCCTGGGTGAAGTCCCAGGTGCCGGCCACGCGCAGCGGAAACGGCTCGCAGTAACCGATGTGGTGCCACTGCCCGTTGTTCGGATCGCACTCCACGAGCTCGCCGCCGCAGCTGCCGTAGCGCGGGTCGTTCGGGTCGGTGATGCAATCGACGACGGTGCAGCCGGGCGCCGGATCGGGGCAGGCGACGGGGATGGGTGGATCGCCCACGACGTCGAGGCCGCCCGCGTCCGTGACGTGGACGTGCGCGTCAGGAGCGAGACCGTCCGAGCCGGTGCAGCCGGGCAGGGCGAGGAGGAGTGAGAACGCGAGAGCGAACGTGACGAGGCGAGCCGAGGCCATGCGCGAGGCCAGAGCAGCCAGCGTGCCGCGCGCCAACCAGGCGAAATCGTTCGTCGCCTGGGGGCGCGGCCGTGACACGGATGTCCGGCTTTCGGCGCGTCGCGGAATCCCGCGCGGCGCCCACCGATGGCTTTGCATCCGCGCCGGGCCCAGGCCAGGTACTTCAGCCAGCGCGTCGACCAGGCATACCGGCACAACTGCCAATCATGATTATGATTGGCATTTTGTTAGTGGCTAACATGAGCGCGCCGCGACTACGCTCGGGTCGAGCACTACCATGAGCCAAACAGACCGGCATTCTCCATTGATTGTCGTAATGGCCCTCATTGCTGGGTGTGATTCGAGCTTCCAGGGCTCGCCACCCACAGCGGACGCGAGCGGTGGCGGTGGTGGCGACGGCGACGTGGTGATCGACGGCGCGCTGGGCACGCCCGACGCGGATCCCGCCGCGCCCGACTCTGCCGCGCTGCCCGCGCCGCCCGCGACCTGGACCGAGCACTGGTTCGAGCACAACCAGGTGCTCAAGCTGGTCGCCTACAACGACGACGTGGCCATGTACTTCGACGACGACGTCAACCGCAACGGCACCGAGTGGATCATGCCGTTCATGACCAAGCTCTGGCAGTACTCCAAGAACACCTACGGCACCATGGGCCCGGATCGGCTCTACATGGTGTTCCACGAGGCCAAGTATTCGGGCGGCCATCCGTCGACCTACTTCGACGACTCGCACGACCTGCGCAACGTCACCGACTGCGGCCCGGGCCCGTGGCAGTCGGGCTACGACATCCCCAGCCACGAGGCCGGCCACATCGTCGAGTCGGCGCTGCACGGCATGCACGGCTCGCCCGCGTTCGGCATCTGGCACGACTCCAAGTGGATGGAGTTCTACCAGTACGACGTTTACAAGGCGATCGGCCTCGACGCCGAGGCGCAGCGGGTGTTCAACCAGTTCACCGCCACGACGGATGACTTCCCGCGCGCCGGCACGCACTGGTTCCGCGACTGGTTCTACCCGCTCTGGCGCGACCACGGCCACGCGCAGGTGATGGTGAAGTTCTTCCAGCTGCTCAAGGACTACTACCCCAAGAACGGCCACGACTACGCGCACGACATGAACTGGGGCGAGTACGTGCACTTCACCAGCGGCGCCGCGGGCACCAACCTGAAGGCGCTGGCGACCACGGCCTTCGGCTGGCCCGCCGACCGCGAGGCCCAGTTCAACGCGGCCCGCGCAGCCTTCCCGCAGATCACGTACTGACATTTCCTTCCCGTGTGACCGATGCCGCTTACTCCGGAGTCCAGGCGTGCGAGGTTCGGGCGATGAAGAAGGATTCGAAGCAGGAGCGGAAGTCCCGGTTGGTCCAGCTGTCGCCGAGCATGCTGGCGCGGGTGACCGGCGGTGACGACTTCGTCAGTGACTTCATCAACGCTGGGCCGAGCCAGAACAACCGCGTCATCGAGCGGCACGAGCTGAACGGCAACCAGGGCTCCAATTAAGCCCGCGCGGCGCCCGCGCCGCGTCGCTCAGCCGCCGTGCGTGCGCAGCCAGGCGGCCACGGCGTCGCGCTTGGGTTTGAGCTGCTCGCCGGCCGCGCCGTAGGCCGCGCGCGCCGCGCGCGCCAGCTCACGTGCGCGCACCACGTTGCTCTCGCCCAGCGCGCGCGCCAGCGCGAACTGGGTACGCGCCAGCTCGAGTGGATCGCCGCCGCCCGAGGTGCGCGACGCCAGCGCACGCTCGAGCGGTTCGCGCGCGAGCGCCGGCTTGCTCTCGCCCAGCCACGCCTCGCCCAGGCAGGTCAGGTGGTAGGCCAGGTTGGGGCTGTCCTTGGGCACCGTGGGCTCCTCGATGGTGAGCGCGCGCTGACAATGCGCGCGCGCGCTCGCCCACTGCGCGCGCGCCAGGTCGACGTCGCCCAGGTTGTCGAGCGCGAACACCAGGTCGACGCTGTCGTGGCCGTACGCGCCCTCCCAGATGGCCAGCGCGCGCGCGAAGCTGCGCTCGGCCTCGTCGAGGTCGCCGCGGTCGAGGAACACGCCGCCCATGTTGTTGAGCGACGTGGCCACGTCGGGATGGCGCGGGCCGAATGCCTTCTCGCGCACCGCCAGGCCCTGGCGGTAGTGGTCGAGCGCCTCGGCCAGCTTGCCCTGGTGGTAGAGCACCACGCCCAGGTTGTCGAGCGAGTCGGCCACCTGGGGATGATCCGGGCCGAGCAGCGCGCGCCGCGCGGCCAGCCCGCGCTCGTGGAATGGCTGCGCCGCCGCGTAGTCGCCCGCGTCGGTCAGGATGATGCCCAGCAGCACCAGGTCGGCGGCATAGTCGATGTGCGCCTCACCGTAGAGCTTCTGGTGCATGGCCAGCGCCTGCTCGCACAGCTTGCGCGCCTCGGCGTAGCGGCCGCTGCGCCACTCGATGTGGGCCAGGTTGTGCAGCAGAGCGGCGTCGGCCTCCTGGGGATGGCCGGCGCGCGCGATGGCGACGTCGGCGGAGCGGCGCAGCGCGAATGCGTCGGCGGGTCGCGCCTGCTCGAAGCCGACGAAGCCGATGAGGTCGACCCAGGTGCTCGCGGCCAGGCGGTCGTCGTGCGCGTCGGCGGCGGCGGCCAGCGCGTCCCAGAAGTGGGCCTCGGCGTGCGAGCCTGCCTGCGCGATCTCGGCCTCGGCGTTGCCGAGGGTGTGCAGGAGCTCGGCGCGCGCGGGCGCGTAGCCCAGGCCGGTGCCGTCGCCGAGCGGCAGCAGCAGCGCCAGCGCGGCGTCGGCGTCGCCGGCGAACAGGCGCGCGCGCGCCTTGTCGATGGTGCGGCGGGCGTTCTCGACGCGGGCGCGAGCGGCCGCGCCCTCGGGCAGCGGGGTGGCCGCGAGCAGGCTCTCGGCGTCGGCGCAGGGCTCGAGCGCGGGCAGGGCGAAGGCGGCCTCGACAGCGTGGGTGACCGGGTTGGGCGAGTCGGCGTGGGCGAATGCGTCGGTCAGCGCGCGCAACCCGCCCAGGCGGCGCTCCAGGCAGGCGGTGCGCAGGTCGAGCAGGCCGGTCGACTGGATGCCGAGCACGCGGGTGGCGCGACAGGCCTCGGTCTGCATGCCGGTCCACCGCTGCGCGTAGCCCGAGAGCACGTGATCGGCGGCGACGTAGGCCTCCTCGCCCAGCGAGCCGGACACCTTGACGAAGGCATCGTGCACGCGCTGGCGCGTGGGCTCGTCCCACGCGCCAGCCAGGCGCGCCTCGGCGCCGCGACAGACCTGCGCGGCCGCCTGGGGCGCGCGCGCGAGCAGGAAGGCGGTGGTGCCGGCGAGCGCCAGCACGGCCGCGGTGGCCCCGATGCGCCGCCACTGCTTGGCCGGGTCGTGGGCCAGGTCGGCCAGCAGGGCGTCCATGCCGAGGAAGCGCGCCTCGGGCCGAGGTGACAGCGCGCGCAAGAGGATGCGACGCAGACGCGCCGGGACCTTGACCCCGGCCGGCGCCGGATCGACGTCACCGGCGATGACCCGCTTCTGGAACTCGCCGCGCGGGCTGCGCGCGAAGGGGTGTACGTCGTGGAGCGCCTCGTAGAGCGCGACGGCGAAGCTGTACTGGTCGCTGCGCTCGTCGGCCGGCTTGCGCAGCAGCTGCTCGGGCGACATGTAGGCCGGAGTGCCCAGGAGTGATCCTGCGACGGTGAGCGGCTGCTCGAGCAGCTTGCCGCCCGACGAGGTCGATCCGCGCGAGACGTAGGCCGACCCG
>Ga0209515_10003595_pt1 | contig 21902 bp, 17 predicted proteins | sample Subgroupgradi54m_FD_187454 | JGI IMG/M metagenome (GOLD analysis project Ga0209515, IMG submission 187454) | Subsurface groundwater microbial communities from S. Glens Falls, New York, USA - GMW60B uncontaminated upgradient, 5.4 m (SPAdes)... ... | reverse complement strand
GGTGTGACCAGCGCCGGCGCCCTGGAGCGGGCCAGGAAGTAGTGATGGGCGTTTGTGGGGCTGCGAACGCTGACATGTCCGTAGCCATCCAGGACTCCTTCGTTCGCAAGAATATGATTCGCCAGGACCAGCTCATCGACGAGCGCCTGGCGATCGGGAGCCGCTCCGGTCTGTGGTGAAAACGCACGTGAAGCCGCCAGCAGCGCGGCGAGGGCGAGCGAGCAGACCGGAAGCGTGTGGCCCATCATACGGAAATGAATCCTCTCTGACGCGCGCGACGACTCGTCCGTGACCGTGCCGAGGCCGGCCGGCTACGGTTGCCGCAGCGCGTAGACGAACAAGACGCTCCCCGCCGAAATCGCGACGTACTGGCGGCCGTTGACGCCGTATGACATCGGCGCCGCAGAGACCTGCCCGCCGACGCTCCCTTTCCACAACTGCGCGCCGGTGCGCGCGTCGAGCGCGAAAAAGTATCCTTCGCGGCCGCCAGCAAACAGCAGGTCCGTCGCCGTCGTCAGCACGCCGCTGTCGGTGACGTCGGCCATCTTGAACTGCCACTTCAGCTCGCCCGATTTCGGATCGAACGCCTGAATCGCGCCCCAGCCCTCCTGCGGCGTCCGCTGGTTGACGTTGCCGGGGCCCGTCCGCAGCGCCGGTACCGTCATCGTGGGAAATCGTCCGGTGAACTGATTCCCCTCTTTGTATTGGACGTCGCCCTTCGTGTACGTGGAGTACGTGTCCATCCAGCTCGGGATGTAAAACAGTCCTGTCCGTGGGCTGTACGACGGCGAGTACCAGTTGGTCGCGCCCTGGTTGTTCGGATAGACGAGCGTACCTTCCAGCGTCGCGTTGAGCATGCGCTTCGGGCGGCCCTTCTGGTCGATCCCTTCGGCCCAGTTCACGCGCACGAACGGCATCCCCTGCAGGAACTCGCCGGTCGAGCGATCGAGCACGTACCAGAACCCGTTCCGGTTCGCCCACAGCATCACTTTGCGCGGGCGCCCCTTCCACTCCATGTCGGCGAGCACCGGCACCTGCGTCGAGTCGTAGTCGAACTCGTCGTGCGGCGTGAACTGGTAGTGCCACTTCAATCTGCCGGTGTCGGGATCGAGCGCGACCACCGAATCGGTGTAGAGGTTGTCGCCCGATCGTGAATCGGCGTTCCAGTCGGGACCCGGGTTGCCGACGCCCCAGTACATCAAGTTCAGATCCGGATCGTACGAACCCGTCACCCAGATCGAGCCGCCGCCGTGCTCCCACGCGTTGCTCCCCGCCGGCCACGACTCGAATCCGGGATCACCGGGCCCAGGCACCGTGTGAAAGCGCCACGCTTCCTTTCCCGTCTTCACGTCGAACGCCGCGATGAAGCCGCGGATGCCGTACTCGCCGCCGGCGGGCCCCATGATCACCTTGTCTTTCACGACGAGCGGCGCCATCGTGAGCGAGTAGCCGAGCTCCGGCTTCGAGATGGTGACGTCCCATAGCGGTTTGCCGGTCTTCGCATCGATCGCAATCAGATGTCCGTCGATCGTTCCCATGAACAGCGCGTCACCCAGAATGGCGAGACCCCGGTTCACACGCCCGCAGCACACGCGCGCGAGCGGTGAGATGCGAGGCGAATACATCCAGAACATGCGTCCGGTCGCCGCATCGAGCGCGACGACGTGATTGGGCGAGAGGACCGTATACATGATGCCGTCGACAACGAGCGGCGTCGCCTCTGACTTTTCAGTGGCCTCGGCGGGCCCTCGTGTCTGGAACACCCACTGCAGCTCGAGGTTCTTCACGTTCGCAGGCGTAATCTGCGTCAGCGCGGTGTAGCGGTGGCTGAAGAGCGTGCCTGAGTAGGTCAGCCAGTTCTGCGGCTCCTGGCTGGCACGAAGGAGCCGTTCGAACGACACCTGGGCGCGCATCGGCGCGACGGCGAGCGACAGAACCGCCGCCGCGGCGGCCAATCGAAGCGTGATCGTCATGGACGCTCCCCTTTCAACGACACGAGATAGGCGACGACATCGCCGAGCTCGCCGGCAGTCAGCCCGTCGCGATACGAGGGCATGGGCGAGTTCTTGACGTACGTGTAGTCACGCAGATTGGCTTTCGCCAGAGACTGCAGGCGCTCGCTCGAGTCGAGCAGCTGAATCGAAAACGTGTCCTGATTGAGCAGATGACCCGTCAGTTTCGTGCCGTCCTTCAACACGACGTCGATGGATCGGTTCGCTGGCCTCACGAGCGCATTCGGATCGACGAGCTTCTGCTCGAGCTCGCGCGCGGAACGGATCGCGCCGATGTCGCTCAAGTCCGGCGCCACGCGTGGGCCGACCCCGTTGACACGGTGACACGTGACGCAGCGGCCCTTGCTTTCGAAGGTCGCGCGCCCTCGTGCGGCGTCGCTGCGCACAATACGCGTTCCACCCTCGGACGCGGGCGCGGCGCTCCGCAAGAAGGCGACGATGGTGCCGGCCTGTGCTTCAGAAAAGCTGCTCGGCGGCATGGTCGTACCGGGGATGCCGAGCCGGATGATGCCAATCACCTCGGTATCGCTCGTCGTGCGGCGAAACCGGCCGCGCTGGAGCTCGACGCCCGGGACCATGTCGCCGTTCGGCCCGTGACATCCGGCGCAGCTCGATTGATAGAGCCGTGCACCGTTCTCGATGTCTGCCTGCGTGTAGCTGTGCTCCTGCGCGGCCTGCGCAGACGCGAACAGCAGCACGCCGGCGCTGCAGACGAGGAAGCGTCGTGACAAGACCCACATGGCCGCGAATTCTAGCCCAACGTGGGCCGCAGTTGTAATCTTACCGACATGATGCAGACACGCGAGTTGGGACGGAGCGGGCTGAAGGTCGGCGCCATTGGGTTGGGCTGCATGGGGATGTCGCAAAGCTATGGCCCCCCAGACGATGACGAGTCGGTGCGGACGATTCATCGGGCGCTCGACCTGGGCGTGACCCTGATCGACACCGCTGACGCCTATGGTAAGGGCGACAACGAGCGGCTCGTGGGCGGCGCCATACGGGACCGGCGGCGCGACGTCGTCCTCGCCACTAAGTTCGGCCTCGTGCCGGCGGCGTCCGGTCCGGCGACCAACGTCGATGCGCGCCCGGAGCGGGTCCGTGGCTGCTGCGAGGCGAGCCTGGAGCGGCTCGGCGTCGACGCCATCGACCTGTACTACCTCCACAGGATCGATCCGAACGTGCCGATCGAAGAGACGGTGAGCGCGATGGCGGAACTCGTGCGCGAGGGCAAGGTGCGCTTCCTGGGCCTGTCCGAAGCGGGACCCGAGAATATCCGGCGCGCCCACGCTACGCACCCGATCGCCGCGCTTCAAAGCGAGTACTCGCTGTGGACGCGAGAGCCCGAAGTCCGCGTGTTGCCCGTCTGCCGCGAGCTGGGGATTGGGTTTGTCCCCTTCAGCCCGCTGGGCCGCGGCTTCTTTGCGGGCACCGTGCGCGACGCCGCGGGCATTGCCGCGGGCGATGTGCGCCGAGGCCTCCCACGCTTTCAGGGCGCCAACCTCGCGCACAATCTCACAGTCCTCGAGCGATTCGAAGGCCTCGCGCGTGCGAAAGGCTGCACGGCACCGCAGCTCGCGTTGGCGTGGGTGCTCGCCAAGGGTGAAGGCATCGTCCCGATTCCGGGCACGAAGCGCCAGCGCTACCTCGAAGACAACGTGGCGGCCGCTTCGCTGTCCATCAGCGTCGACGACCTCGCCGAACTCGATGCGCTGTTTACAATCGGCAGCGCGGCGGGGACGCGCTATCCCGCCGAGAGCATGAAGCTGCTGGACGGGAACCCCTGACGAGCACGATCGACTATCAGAAGCTGAACGTCAGGTGCGATCGCGACGGTCACATTACTTCTTACTTCGCGGACGGTCTCCCGAACTTCGCCCCGTCAATCACGACATTCGTCTCGACCTTGTTCAGCTTCGCGGTGTACCTGCCGTCCAGCCACGTGAACTTGTACTCAAACGGAAACTTGATGCCGCCCACGTCGCGATAATCGGCGTAGTCGATCTGCGTGGGCATGCGACCGATCGGCGAGGGGCCGTAGCGCACCATCCGCGACAGCAGGCCCGATGCGGGATCGAAGTACAACGTCGCGAGAAAGCCTCTGGCGCCGCTTCCCTGAACGACGACGAAGTCGCGATCGCCGATGCTTCGAGTGGCGGCGCCGCGCCAGTTGGCGAGGGCTTGCTTGATCTGCCCGGGAAACGACAGCTGCGCTTCCAGCCTGGCCCCGTCCAACTCGCTTCCGAGCAACTCGTACTCACCCAGGAGGCCTCGCGGCGTCTTGATCCAACCGGCGCGGCCGTCGAACGACCAGCTGCTGGCGGGCCGCTGATCCTTGTACATGATCAGCGTCGCGCGCTGATTCGGAGCTTTCGCAACCATCGTGAAATCGGCATTGCCGCCCAGGTCCCCGTAGCCCAGCGCAGTGCCGGTCGCGACGAAGCTGGTCAGGCTGGCCAACCGCTGGGCGCCGCCAAGCGCCTGGATGTATTTGTCCAGAACCTGGTCGGCGGTCGGCTGCCCGCTCTCCTGCCGAACGGCGTCGTCGAGCTCGATGTTGGGAGCGTCGTACCATGCGTCGAGCGAGATCGTGGTCGCGGGCGTGATGCGGCCGTGATGGCACGTCCAGCATGTCACTCGCTGTGCTCCCGCGAAGTTCGTAAGATTGATGCCGGCCACCATCTCCACCATCCTGCGAGTTGTAACCTTGCGCGGCGTGTCGATCACGAAATCTGCCTTGTCGGTGCCGGCGTTCGGATGACAGTCCGCGCAGTCGAGGCCCAGATTGGCCGAGATGAGTCCCATACTCGCCACGAAGTCGTCGACGCTGAGCTCCTTCAGCGTGCTGGTGGTCACGTTCTTGAAGGCCTCTCCCGCCTTCTTGCCGGCAGCCGCCGCCGGCTGGCCTTGTGCCGCCAACACGAGACCACTCAGCCACACACCCGACAACCCGGCGATCGCGAGGTTGATCCGCCGCCAAAGCTTCATCGTGTTTCCCTTCGTACGAGTGCAGCGCGCGGCATCGTAACTTGATATGGCGGATCAATTCCACCCGGTATAGAGTAAGGCCCGCAAGGAGGAACGTCGATGCGAGTCGCGATGTGTCGCGTGCCGAGTCTGCTTGTCGCGCTGATGATTGCCGCGCCGGCGCTGGCGCAGTTCGGTCACCCGTTGAAGGGCTCGTGGAGCGGCGACTGGGGTCCGACGAAAGACAACCGGACGCGCGTCTTGCTCGAGATGAACTGGGACGGCAAGGCAATCACGGGCACCATCAATCCCGGACCGAAGGCTGTCGCGATCCAGAAGGCCGCGCTCGATCCGGCCACGTGGGGCGTGCACCTCGAGGGTGACGGCAAGGACGCCGCGGGCAAGCCGGTGCACTACACGATTGACGGCAAGCTCGAGAATATCGGCGTGTACCAGCGCGTCATAACCGGCACATGGACAGAAGGCGACAGGAAGGGCAACTTCAGGCTCGTTCGGAATTAATCGGCCCGACCCTCGCGCGCCTTACTGGCGCTTGCCGAAGATTGGCTGGCCGAAGTCGTCGGTGAGCCGCTGCAGGTACTTGTTGTTCTCCTGGCAGATGTACTCGGTGAGCTCGCCGGTCGAGTTCCAGTTGATGCTCCACCGCACGGTGAACGGCTTCGTGTACGCGCCCGGATCATCGACCATCGCCTCGTAGGCCAGCGTATTCTTGGTCGGCCGCGAGAACTTCTCGACCACGTGAAGCATGTCGGTGTGCGGGTGGCCGAAGTAGTCCATCCACGTGTTTTCGTTGAACCCCACTACGTCGACGACGAGCGCGTCGCCTTCCCAGCGGCCGACTGAATGACCGAGGTAGGTCGGGTTGAGATCGTCCCCTTGAGGATGCGGCCGTCCGTCCATGTAGATCTCGCGCCAGACGTGCGTGGCGCCTTCAAAGACCATCATGATGCGCTTCTGCTCCGGCAGTTGGATGATCTCCATCGGATACGGCGTCGCCATCAGGCGCGGACCACCGGGCGGCAGACAGTACCCTTCCGGGTCGTACTTCGAATTATTCGCCGCGTGATAGTTGTAGACCGCCGCGGCCCACGGCTGAAACGGCACCTGCGGCTCCGCCTTCGCGCCGCCGCGGCCGCCGCCACCAGTGCCTTCACCGCCGCCGAGCGGAGCGTTCGCGAGGCCGCCGCCGAGCGGAGCGTCCGCGAGGCCGCCGCCGGGCGCCGCGCCGCGGCCGCGGCCGACGGTGGGCGGGTGCTTTTCGACGTAGGTCTTCCCGTCCTCTTCGATGACGCGCTCACCCATGTTGGTGATATAGGGCACGTTCCACACGCCCTTTTCGCCGGGAACCCTTCCGAGATTCGGCGTGCCGTCCGGCAGGCGTGGCGTGGGTTGCGGCGGTCCGGCCGGACCGCGTCCGCGGCCACCCACGGGCGGCTGGGCGCCGGACGGCTGCGCGCCACGTTGCGGCATACCCGCGGCCACGAATGCGGTGAACAGGATGGCGATCATCGAACTGAGCAATGCGCCACGCAGATGATTCCGCACGTCTACGCCTCCTTCACTCAGCTCGATGACTCGCCCGAACAGGTTCAGCGCTGAGGCGTGTCGGTCTGGCTCGACGCCGCGAACAATCGTTTACCGGTCGCCACCAACACGACCGCTCGGGCGTTGCCCACGAACGTGCCGTCTTTTGCCTGCGCGCCCTCGACGGTGACCTCGTCGCCGACCTTCAGCGTGTTGCGCGTCCAGCCGGCTCGCATCAGGCCATTGGGGCTGCCCATCTCCATGCCCCAGTTCACGACTTTGCCGTCCGAGCCCGTCACGTCCAGGTAGAAATACGTGTGGGGATTCGACCATTCGATCTTCGTGACGATGCCCTTCATGTTCAGCGGTTTGTTCCCGTCGAACTCAGCGGCGAACGAATGGTGCGCGATGGCGCCAGGCGTCGCGAGCATGACACCGACAACGACTGAGAACGCCGCGATCTTGGCTCTCATGGATGCGCCTCCAGAACGGATGCTTTGACACACGCGGCTATGCGGGCTCGTAGGCGCTATTGTGGGAACTTCAGACGGCGATGTCAATATGAACCCACCGTTGGACGTATGATTCGCAGACGAGAGAGCCCTGCGACGGTCACGATCGACGACCCCTGAAACATACACACGACCATGGACCAATCAGCGGCACATCACGCGAAGCACGGGCGAACTCATCGAATACTCATGCGAAGAGAACAACGGGGATATGCGCGAGGCTGCCGGCGAGTGCGGATCGTGTGCGCCGGACTGGCGGTTGCCGCGTCGGCTGCATGCGGCCCGCCGCCGACCCCCTACAAACCGGTGGCCGACGTGAAGCAGCTGATGCAGGGTATCGTCGAGCCGTCTGCCGACGGCGTGTGGAAGTCGGTGGCGACAATCTTCACGACGGCGGGGACCGAAGAGCGTCGCCCCCGGACCGACAAGGAATGGGCCGCGGTCCGCAGCCACGCCATGACGCTCACCGAAGCGGGCAATCTCTTGATGATGCCGAGCCGCGCGAAAGACGGCGGCGACTGGATGACGTTCGCGCAGGAACTGGTCGACACCTCGGCCGCCGCGCTGCTAGCGGCCGAGGCAAAAGACTCTGAGCGACTCCTGATCGCGGGCGGACCGATCGACGAAGTCTGCGAACGCTGTCACAAGAAATACTGGCCGAACTACTGAGCGCGCGTCGGCCTGTTGCTTCTGCTGTTCGAGCAGCCGTTTCGCGTTCTGGTTGTTCGGATCGAGCTCGACACTGCTCACTTCCCCGCCATGATGCGGCTGAGCAGCGGGATCTGTTCGGCCGACGGCGAGACCGGCAGCGACTTGACGTAGGCGAAGAGATCCGCCAACTGCGGGTCGGACAGCACCTTCTCGGTGTACGGCGGCATCCGCCGCGGGTTGTGGACGTACGCGGTGAAACGCGTCACGGTCATCGCCAACGGCACCAGCCGCGCGCCGGCGCCGCCGTGGCCATCGTAGCCGTGGCACGCATAACAGCTGTACTTCAGATACAGCGCTTTGCCGGGCTGCGCGTTCCCCGAGGCAGGCGCGGTTGGCGCCTGACCAGGCGCCTGACCAGAAGCGCGAGCCGCGGTCAGGAACGCAATGGCCGCTAAGACCGCAACGAACAAATCTTTGCGTGCTTGGCGCGCTTTGCGTTCTGTGAGACACGTACGCATAGCTGTCTCCTATCGAGGTTGAGTGATGACGTCGAGGAGCGCCGGCTCGCCGCGCTTCACACGGTCGAGCGCGCGCGTGATCGCCGGCGCGAGGTCTTTCGGGTTCTCAATCGGCCCCTCGCCGTACATCCCGTACGCCTGCGCCATCTTCGCGTAGTCGATGTTCGGCTCACGCAGCGTGGTCCCGATGTGCGCGCGGTCGGCGCCGCGATTCCGCTCGCTCGCCATTTGCTGCACGAACATCACTTCCTGGTGGTAGGCGCGGTTGTTGTGCATCACTGTCAGGAGCGGGATCTTGTGGTGGCACGCCGTCCAGAGCACACCGGGCGCGTAGTTCAGATCGCCATCGGTCTGGATGTTGATCGAGAGACGCCCATGTTTGCGGTTCGCGAGCGCGGCGCCGACCGCGGCCGGTGCGCCGTAGCCCATCGCGCCGGCACCCTGTCCGCCGATGTAGCGGTAATGCTTGTCGAAGTTCCACAACCGGCCGGGCCAACCGCTGACGAACCCCTGCCACGAGACGAGCGACCAATCTTCCGTCTTGATCTGGTCCCACAGCTCGCCCGAGAGGCGCGCGAGGCTGATCGGACTCGAATCCCACCCATACGCCGCTTCCCCCATCGCCTGCATGCGCGCGTCCCGGTGCACGCCGGCGAGCGTCACGCCGCGTGCGTGCAGCACCCGCTTGCGATCGGCCGAGAGCTGGCGCTTCACTTCTTCGATGAGCAGTGGCAGCGTCGCTTCCGAGTCGGCGGCGATGTCGACGTCGGCGTCCGCCATGTGCTGGAAGTCCTGCAGGTTGCTCTTGATGAAGAGGCTGAGCGCCGACACGTTGATTGTCTTCGCGTCGGCTGCGCGCGCCCCCGCGACGAAGCCCGGGCCGCCTCCGCCCTGCACTTCGAGGTTGAGGATGACGTCGGCGGCTCCCGACCCGGCTCCGGCGAGCGGATGGCGCGAGGGAAAGTTGACGCGATCGCCGCCACCGTTGACCGCGGCCTGCAGCAGCTCGGCGAGCTCGACGAGCAGCGTGATGCCGTTCGGCGTGCGGGCCGCGCGCCCGGCATTGATGCGTGGATTGTCGGCGGCGACGAGCAGCCGTGCCGCTTCACGGACGGCGCCGGTCTCGCCCGCCGGCGGCGACGGCATGACGAGCCGCGGAATCTTCGGCGCGGCGCTCATCGGTCGCAGCTGCAGATCGTGATCGACGACGAGCAGGACCGGCCCCATCGGAGGCGTCATCGCAATCTTGTACGCCCGCACGGCGGATTCCGCGAACGCCGGCAGCGACGCCGGTTCGTCGTCCCACTTCACGTAGTCGCGGACGATCACCGCCATGTCCTGCGCGCTGTGGTAGGAGTTCACGCCGTTGTTGCGCGTGCCCGCGTCGCGCCAGTTGCCGGCAATCATCATCACCGGCACGCGATCGGCGTATGCGTTGTAGACCGCCATCGACGCGTGCTGGAGCCCGATGTTGCCGTGCACCAGGGCGAGCATCGGTGTGCCTTCGATCTTCGCGTAACCGTGGGCCATGGCGACCGACGATTCCTCGTGGCAGCACGTCAGCAGCTCCGGCATCCGGTTGTCACCGTAGTTGATGATCGACTCGTGCAGCCCTTCGAAGCTCGATCCGGGATTGGCGGGCACGTATTCGATGCCGAGGCTCTTGATCACGTCCACCATGAAGTCGGACGCTGGTTTCTCGACCAGGCGCGGTGACGCGCCGCGCGGCGGCGGCTCGGTGTCGGCGCGAAGCTGCGCGTCGCCCGGCGCTGCGAGGACGGAACGGTTCGCGGGAGGTTCCTGGGCGCTCACCGATGCGACAGGCGATGCGACAGGCGCGGCCTGAACAACCAGGCCGGCGGCGCCGACAGCCGCTCCCTTCAGAAATCGACGACGACCCACCGATTGGCGCTGGTCGCTTGGCATGAGAGGAGTCCTCCGCTTATCCGCGTACCGCGATTGTGGCGAGAATATACCCGCGTCGGTCCGAAAAACGAAACTCTGGTCGCGCTGTCGACCAGTCATTATCCAAACCTTGCAACCCACGCGCACTCGTGAGACGCTGTCTGCGTGCGTAGCCCTGCAGTCTTGGGGATCTCGTTCGCGCTCGTCACGCTGGCAGCCGCATCCATCGCCGCCGTGGACCGGCAGTCGTCTGCCCCGCGGCCACCAGCCGCCCAGCGCGCCCTTCTCGATCAGTATTGCGTGACGTGTCATAACGACCGAACGAAAAGCGCGAACCTTTCGCTCGAGCGGCTCGATCTCGCGACAGCGGGCGATCACCCCGAGTTGTGGGAAAAAGTCGTGCGTAAGCTTCGCGCGGGCGTCATGCCTCCACCGGACGTGAGGCGCCCACCTCTCGCGGAGTACGAGGCCCTCAGGGATTGGCTGGAGGCGGAAATCGATCGCAAAGCCGCAGCGCACACCAACCCCGGAGCCGTCGTGCTCCATCGTCTGAACCGGACCGAGTACGCGAACGCGATCCGGGACCTCCTCGATCTCGAGATCGATCCCACGACGCTTCTACCGCCGGACGATTCCGCCAACGGATTCGACAACATCGCCGGCTCGCTCACGATTTCGCCGACGCTGCTCGAGTCGTACACGACGGCGGCCGCGCGCGTCGTGCGGATGGCGGTCGGCTCGTGGAAGTCGCCGTTCGAGGCGACGTACCTCGCGGCGGGCGATGGGTCGCAGAATCACCGGCTCGACGGCATGCCATTCGGCACGCGCGGTGGCATCGTGGCCCGCCACACGTTTCCGGCCGACGGCGAGTACAAGTTCTCGCTCCAGAACCTCGCCATCGGCAGCTTCATCCCCGGCGAGCAGCTGGCGCTCCTCATCGGAGGCGAACGCGCGCACGTCTGGCCGTACCGCGGGGTCGGCCTCGCCGTCGCGATGACGGCCGAGACGGACGGGACGCTCGACGTCACCGTGCCCGTACGCGCGGGCTCGCGGCTGGTCGGCGTGACGTTCCTCGCGACGAACTATCGTCCAAGCCTCGACATCATCCGGCACTACGATCGACAGTCGCTCGAGAACAACACGATCCCGCAGCTTGAGTACTACCCGGCGGTCGGCTATCTGCGCGTCCAGGGCCCGTTCAACGCGGAGCGTCCCGCCGATTCCGCGAGCCGGCGCAAGGTGTTCACGTGCCGGCCGAAGTTGGCCACGCCGGCGAGTGAGACCGAATGCGCCAGGCAGATTCTGTCGACGCTCGCGCAGCGCGCGTATCGGCGTCCGCCGGACGCCGGCGAGGTCGCGACGCTGCTGTCGTTTTTCGAGAACGGCCGCAAGGAAGGCGGCTTCGACGACGGGATCGAACTGGCGCTGCGGCTGGTGCTGGCGAGTCCGCAGTTCCTCGTCCGCGCGGAGCGCGAACCCGCGACCGCGAAGGCGGGACAGCCGTACGCGATCAGCGACAACGAGCTGGCGTCCAGGCTTTCGTTTTTTCTCTGGAGCAGCATTCCCGACGACGAGCTGATCGCGCTCGCGTCGCAGCGCAAACTGAGCCGGCCGGCCGTGCTGGAGCGCCAGGTGCGGCGGATGCTCGCCGATCCGCGCTCCGAGGCACTCGTGGTCAACTTCGCGCAGCAGCTGCTGTATCTGCGCAACCTGGCGGCGACGTCGCCCGACGGCCTCTTCTACCCGAACTGGGACGACGAACTGCGACAGAGCCTGAAGCGCGAGTCGGAGCTGTTCTTCGACAGCATCATTCGCGACGACCGCAACATCCTCGATCTGCTGACGGCCGACTACACGTTTGTGAACGAGCGCCTGGCGCGGCACTACGGCATTCCGAACGTCTACGGTCCGCGGTTCCGCCGCGTCACGCTCCCTCCCGAGATGGATTACCGCCGCGGTCTGCTCGGAAAGGGCAGCTTCCTCGCCGTGACGTTCACGCAGAACTTCAGGTCGTCGCCGGTGAAACGCGGTGCGTGGGTTCTGGAAAATATCCTGGGCACACCGCCGCCGGAGCCGCCGGCGAACGTCCCGGCCCTCGAAGAGACCAAGGGAGACGGCAAGCCGCTGACGCTGCGCGAGCAGATGACGCTGCACCGCACGCAGCAGCCGTGCGCCGGCTGCCACAAGATCATGGACCCGATCGGCTTCGCGCTCGAGAATTTCGACGCGGACGCCAGCTGGCGCACGAAGCAGGGCGGAGAAGGCGGATTGCCGATCGACGTGAAGTCGAAGCTGTACGATGGGCAGGACGTCAACGGGCCGTCCGAACTGCGGACGGCGCTCCTGCGCTACTCGCCGCAGTTCGTGCGGATGTTCATCGAGAAGATGATGACCTACGCGTTGGGTCGAGGGCTCGAGCACACGGACATGCCGACCGTGCGTGCGATCGCGCGCGACATCGGCAAGGATGACAATCGATTCTCGGCCATTGTGCTGGGGATCGTCCGGAGCGCGCAGTTCCGGATGCGGGTCAAGGGAACGTAGGGAGCCACATGTTCATCACCAAGAAGCACATTCCCCGTCGAAAGTTCCTCCGCGGCGCTGGCGTCACGCTGGCACTGCCGCTGCTCGAATCGATGGTGCCGGCGCTTCGGCCGCTGCGGCTGACCGCCGCGACGCCGCCCAAGCGATTCGTCGGCATCTGGCATCCGCACGGCGCGGCGCCGGGCTACTGGAGTCCGCTCCAGGAGGGGAAGGACTTCGCGTTCTCGTTCATCACGAAGCCGCTCGAGCCGTTTCGCAACCGTGTCGTTTTGATCAGCGGGCTCGACATGCCGGAAGCGGCGGCGACGACGGAGGAGCCGGGCGGCGATCACGCGCGGGGCGCGGCGCTCCTGTCGGGTTCGCGGCCGCGGCGGAACACGGTCAGTCCGCTTCTCGGCACAACCGTCGACCAGATGATTGCCAACAAGCACGGGCAGGACACGATCCTGGCGTCGCTGCAGCTCGGCGTCGAGGACTCCGGCAACTACGGCAATTGCAACTGGGGATACAGCTGCGCGTACACCAATTGCATCTCCTGGTCGTCGCCGACGCAGCCGCTGCCGCCCGAAGTGAATCCGCGCGTCGTATTCGAGCGCCTGTTCGGCGACGGCACGAGCGCCGACGAACGGAAGCGCGACCGCAAGCGCAACGCCAGCATCCTCGACGCCGTCGTCGGGCAGCTCGCATCGTTCAAGCACGATCTCGGCGCGGGCGACAGGGTACGCGTCGACACTTACGTGGAGAATGTCCGCGAGATCGAGCGGCGTATCCGGATCGCGATGGAGAACTCGATCAAGGAGCCGCTCGCGGACGTGCCGTTCGGACTGCCCGACAGCAAGCACGTCCACTACCGGTTGATGTACGACTTAATGGCGCTCGCGCTCGAAGGCGACATCACGCGCTCGATCACGTTCATGCTCGGCCGCGATCTGAGCAGCGCCACGTTCCCCGAGTCGGGATACGTCGGCGCGTGGCATGGCACGTCGCATCACGGCGACAAACCGGAGAACATCGCCAACTACGCGAAGGTGAACCGCTATCACGTGCAGAACCTCGCGTACTTCGTCGAGAAGCTGCGGAACATCCCCGACGGCGACGGCACCGTGCTCGATCACATGCTGATCTACAAGGGCAGCAACATGGGCAACTCGCACCGGCACGCGCACGAGAAGTGTCCGGTGATTCTCGTCGGCGGCATCGACGGGTCGTTCAAAGGAAACCGTCACCTCTCGTTCCCCGACAACACCCAGCGCACATCGAACATGCTGTTGAGCCTCCTGCACTTGTACGGGATCGATCTGGCCAAGATCGGGACGAGCACCGGCAGGCTGCAGCCGCTCGAGATGGTGTAGGGGAGTCGGATGCTGCGATCCCTGCGTGCGATCGGCGGGTGCGGCGTCGCCGCGCTGGTGCTGTGGACATCCGCGGCGATTCCCGCCGGGCAGGTCGGCGGCCGCCCCACGCGCCCGCAGGTCGTTGCGCCGAAGGGACCGGCGCGCCAGGTGATCTTCAAGTACTGCACGTCGTGCCACGGCATCGACGACTACGCGTACTACGCGCAGGATCGCGCGGCGTGGGACGCGCTGCTGACGGCGAAGCACGTCAAGATCAACGTTCCCATGCCCGCCGCGGAGCGCGCGGTTCTGCTCGACTGGCTCGCGGAGCGTTTCAGCCCGACGACCAAGCCGTTCCCGCGCACCTACGTCGCGCAGGAGCCCACGACGTTCTTCTCGGATGTGGAGGCCGAGGGGCTGCTGAAGCGCGCGTGCACGTCGTGCCACGACTCGGATCGCTTCAACAACGCGCGTTTCAGTCCCGACCGGTGGCGGGTCGTGATCGTCGACATGCGCGAGCGCGGAGCCAAGCTGGAAGACGAGGAACTGGAGCGGCTGGCGGAGTGGCTGGGCCGCACCAAGGGCGCGGGCGAATGATCGGCGGCAATCGCATGACGACTGCCGTCGCCGGCGGAGCGCTCGTGCTGGCGCTCGTCGGCGGCAGCGTCGCATCCAGTGACACGGCGGCGCTCCGGCTGCGCGTCACCATCCCGAGCGCGGCGGACGCCGGGGCTTTGACGATCACGTTGTCGCGATGGTCGACGGACGCCGAGCGCGAGCCGCTGCTGGCAGCGCTCGCGGCGCCTCCTCCGGCGCCCGCCCCGCCACCCGCTGCCGCGGCGCCCGCTGGCAGAGGCAGAGGACGCGGCGCACCGCCGCCGCCACCGAGTCCGCTCGCGAAGCTGTCGGCGGCCATCAAGGCGGCGCCGACTCTCGGCTACATCTGGACCGATGGCGTCACCGGCTATTCCATCAAATACGCGTGGCGTTCGCCTGCGACCGAGGACAAGGAGCGCATCGTGCTCGTCACCGAGCGGCGCCTCGATTCGCACGCGCCGCGCCTGGCGCCGGCGTCCGGTCCCGCCGCCGACGCCGATTTCACGGTGATCGAAATGCGGGTCGATGGTCAGGGCGCCGGTGAGGGGAAGACCTCGCTCACGACGAGTGTCGCGATCGACGCGGCGGCAAAAACTCTGGTGCTCGACGGCTATGCCGCGGCGCCGGCATTGCTCAAGGTCACGCGATGATGCGAACCACACGATTGCTCGCGGGCTTCCTGCTGTGGAGTGCGACCGTCGCGAGCGCGGCGACCTCGGAGGTTGCCGACGCCGCGATGCGCGGCAACCGCGAGGCGGTCCGCGCCGCTCTTGCGCGCAAGGCCGACGTCAACGCCCCGCAAGCTGACGGCACCACGGCGCTGCACTGGGCCGCCGAGCGCGACGATGTGGCGCTGGCGGAGCTGCTGCTGACGAGCGGCGCCCGCGTGGGCGCGCGGACGAGAGAAGGCGTGACGCCGCTGCAGCTCGCGGCGATCAACGGCAGCGCCGACATGCTCGGCCGGCTGATTAAGTCCGGCGCGGATCCCAACGCGTCGCTGACCGCAGCGGGCGACACGGCACTCATGCTGACGGCAAGAACGGGGAAGGCCGGCGCGATCCGCCTCCTGATCGAAGCACGCGCCGACGTCAACGCGAGGGAGAGCTGGGGTGGCACCACCGCGCTGATGTGGGCGGTAGCCGAGGGGCACGCCGAGGCCGTGAAGCTGCTGCTTGAGGCCGGCGCCGACGTCAACGCGCGGTCGCACTACGTCGCCGCGGCCAACGGCCGCGGCTTCGAGGGGCGTACGCCGTCCGCGGCGCGGACCGAAGAAAAGGTCGAGGAGTTCGCGAGCGGGTGGCTGACGCCGCTGGTGTTCGCCGCGCGTGACGGCAGCGTGGAGCTGCTCCGGATGCTGGTCGCCGCCGGCGCGGACGTGAATGCCGTGGCGGGCGACGGAAAGACGGCGCTCGCAGTGGCGATCTTCAACGGCCACTACGCCGCCGCGTCGTTCCTCGTGGACAGCAGGACGGACGTCAACAAAGCGGACGCGCAGCGCTTCACGCCGCTCTTCTGGGCCGTCGACCGGCGCAACATGGAAACGGCGCCGAGCTTTCCGTGGATGGTCACGGTCGACCCGATGCCGCTCATCCGCAAGCTGCTCGACGCCGGCGCGAATCCCAACGCGATCGTGGACAACACGCCGCGCGGACGGATGCGCGAAGGGTCGCCGCGGATCGTGTTTTCGACCGCGCTGACGCGCGCGGCCTTCGCCGCCGATCTCGAGCTCGTGAAGCTGCTGCTCGAGCGCGGCGCCGATCCGTCGATCGTCTCGAGAGACGGCGAGACCATCCTGTCGGCGGCCGCGGGCCTGGCGTTCATCCAGGGCTATCACCGCGGCCGGCCGGCGGAGGAGCGGCTGCAGGTCGCGAAGCTGTTCGTGCAGCTCGGCAACGACGTGAACCAGCCGGACGATTACGGCATCACGCCGTTGATGGCGGCGGCCAACGTCGGCGACACCGCGCTGATTCAGTATCTCGTGGATGTGGGCGCAGACCTCGGCGCGCACGACCTGGGCAAGAAGAACGACGGCGCGTTCGGATCCAGCGTCGAGCCGCTGATGCCGATCGACTACGCCATCGGCGTCGGCACCTTCGTGCCGAACAACGCGGTGATCATTCACGAGCCCGCAGTGGCGCTGATGGCCAAGATGATGAAGGAGCGCGGCGTCACGCACACGACGTCGGAGTGCACGCTGCGCGGCTTCAGCTGTTCGCAGGTGAAGGTGGATCCCAAGGCGGCGTCACCGGAAGAGATTCGCCGCATGCGCGCGTTCGCCACCGGTCATCAGATCGAGGGCCTCACCGGCGGTCTGGTGGTGAAGTAGGGCAAGACGGATCGAGCGCGCGTCAGAACGCGTCGATCCCAGGGTCGCAACACCCGCCGAGATTGCAAAGATCAGAGGGATCCAAACCGGCCACCAGGTGCAGGGCATTACCGGAGGGCTTGTGGTCAAGGATCCGAAAAAGTAGGAAACCTTTCTCGAGCCCGTAGTGCGAAGCCCAGCCGGGCACCGATTACAATTCTCGGCGCATGACATGCCAGTTCCTCAGCTAAGATGCAGACGGGAATTTCTGAGGAGCGCGCAACCGATGGTGAAGGGACTGGCCGCAATCGTGTGTGCGGCCGCGTTGATGTCGGTCGTGGCTACGCAGGGTCGCCCTGCGGCCGCGCAGTCATCCCTGGTGTCCGCGAGCGCCGGACAGACGGCAACCACCGGGGCGGGTACGCCGCCGCAGCGAGCGCTGCTCGACCGTTACTGCGTCGGCTGCCATAGCCAGCGCGCCAAGGCGGCCGGTCAGGAGCCGGCGCGCAAGCTGACGCTCGACGATCTCGACCTGACCCGCGTCGCCGACCATGCCGAGGTCTGGGAGCGGGTCGTCCGCAAGATGCGCGCGGGGATGATGCCGCCCGCCGGAACACGGCGGCCTGACCAGGCGGCGTACGGCGAGTTCATCACCTGGCTGGAAGCCGGGCTCGACAGAAACGCGATTCCGTACGCACCGCCGCCGGGGCTGCACCGCCTGAACCGAACCGAATACGCCAACGTCATCCGCGACATCCTCAACGTCGACCTCGACGCCGCGAGCTACCTGCCGTCGGACGATTCGACCCACGGCTTCGACAATGTCGCGGGCGCGCTCGGGATTTCTTCAACCCTCGTCGAAGCCTACGTCTCGGCCGCGGGCAAAATCAGCCGGGTGGCGATCGGCGAACCCGCCGCGCCGGGACTGATCGTGTATCGAACGCCAGAGGACACGTCGCAGGACTACCACATCGAAGGGCTGCCCTTCGGTACGCGCGGCGGCATGCTCGTCAAGCACGTGTTCCCGTCCGACGGCGAGTACACCATCACCGTCACGCCGATCTTCGGCGACAACATGTCGCCCACCGGGTTCGGCTCGGTGCCGTGTGAGAAGCTGGAACTCCTACTCGATGGCGAGCGCCTGCAGTTGATCGACTGGCAGGGCAGCCGGCGTCTCGGCGCGCCCGAGACCAATTGCGCCGGCACGGCGGCCCCGGCCGGGGGGCGCGGTCGCGGCGCGGCGGCAGCGGCAGGCGGCGGACGCGGTCGCGGGGGGCCTCCGCGCAACGAGATCCCCAAGATGACCGTCCGCGTGAAGGCGACGGCCGGGTCGCATCTGATCGGCGCGACGTTCCTCGCAACGAACTTCGCGCCGGTTCTCGACCTCGATCAGCACTTCATGCGCGACACGCTGCAGACGGGCCCGACCCCCGGGTTCACGTTCTTCCCGCACGTCGGCACCGTGCGCATCGAGGGTCCGTTCAACGCCGCGCCGGCGACGGAGTCGCCGAGCCATCAGAAGATTTTCGTCTGCCGCCCGAGCGGCGCCACCGACCCTTCGACAGGCTCAGGGTCGTCCCGGGCTTCGTCGAGGGACGACGAGTCCTCGTGCGCGCGCAAGATCGTCGCAAACCTCGCGTCGCACGCGTTCAGACGGCCGATGTCCGCGGCCGACACGCAGTCGCTGATGGCGTTCTACGACGGCGGCCGCAAGGAGGGCGATTTCGAGCACGGCGTCGAGATGGTGCTCGCGCGCGTCCTCGCTGACCCGCGGTTCATTTATCGGATTGAAATAGAACCGGCGAACGTGAAGCCCGGACAGCTGTATCGCGTGAGCGACTTCGATCTGGCGTCGCGGTTGTCGTTCTTCCTCTGGAGCACCACGCCCGATGACCAGCTCGTCGCCCTCGCGAGTCAGGGCAAGCTCAAGGATCCCGCGGTGCTCGAGCGCGAGGTGCGACGGATGCTCAAGGACGGGCGCGCCGAGGCGCTGTCGGCGAACTTCGCCGGCCAATGGCTCAACCTCCGCGGCATGCAGAGCGCCGGGCCGCTCCCGCTCGTCTACCCCGACTTCGACGATCCGCTGCGCCAGGCGATGCGCCACGAGGTGGAGCTCCTCTTTGACAGCATCGTCCGCGAGGACCGGAGCGTCGTCGATCTGCTGACGGCCGATTACACGTTCGTCAACGAACGGCTCGCGAAGCACTACGGCATCCCGCACGTCTACGGCAGCCAGTTCCGGAGAGTGACGCTCGGCCCCGACATGGACGTCCGCCGCGGGCTGCTCGGCAAAGGCGCGTTCTTGACGACCACGTCGAAGCCCGAGCGTACCTCTCCGGTGACGCGCGGCAAATGGGTGCTGACGAACATCCTCGGCATGAGCCCGCCCGATCCGCCGCCCGATGTCCCGCCGCTCAAGCCAAAGGCGGGCGACGCCCCCGGCAACGCGAAGGAACCGACGATGCGCCAGAAAATGCTGGAGCATCGCGTGCGCCCCGACTGCATCCAGTGCCACAGCCTGATGGATCCGATCGGGTTCTCGCTGGAGAACTTCGACGGCATCGGCCTCTGGCGGAGCCACGACGAAGGCACGCCGGTCGATGCCTCGGCGCAGGTGTTCGACGGCGCGAAGATCGATGGACCGGCCGGCCTGCGTACCTGGCTCGCGACCTATCACGATCAATTCGTCGCCGTCGTCGCCGAGAAGCTGTTGACGTACGCGCTCGGCCGCGGCGTCGCATATCAGGACATGCCGCTCGTCCGCGCGATCGCGCGCGACGCGGGGCGCGACGGGAACACGTTCGCGGCGCTCGTGCTTGGCATCGTGCGCAGCAAGCCGTTCCAGATGAATATGAAGCAGGACGTTCCTGCGCCGACATCGGCCACCACCGCGAAGAAGGACGGTCGCAAGGGAGCCCTGTAGCCATGTACATCACGAAGAGGCACATTCCCCGGCGAAGATTTCTGAAGACCGCCGGCTGCACGCTCGCCCTGCCCCTTCTCGATGCGATGGTGCCCGCGTCGACGGCGCTCGCGGCGACCGCAGCGTCGCCGAAGCCGCGCTTCGTCGGGATGTTCTTTCCGCACGGCATGGCGCCGGGCTACTGGGAACCGGGCGCCGAAGGCGCGCTGCCGCAGAAGCTCCCGCACATTCTGGAATCGCTCGAGAAGGTCAGGGACCAGACGACGGTGGTGAGCGGCCTCTGGTCGAAATCCGCGGAGCCGCCGGAAGGCACGACTGGCTCAGATCACTGGGTGGCGGCGGCGTATTTGACCGGCATCAAGCCGCGGAAGACCGCCGGTTCGGACGCGACCGTCGGCAGCGCGACCATCGACCAGTCGATCGCGCGCCAGATCGGCCAGCAGACGCTGCTCCCGTCGCTGCAGCTGGCGGTGGAAGATCCGAACTCGAGCTCGAGCAACTGCGGCGAGGGCTACAGCTGCTCCTACACGAACTCGATCTCGTGGATCGATCTGCCGACGCCGCCCGGCGAGCTCACGCGCACGAGCCCGCTGCCAATGGAGCTGAACCCGCAGGCCGTCTTCGAACGGCTGTTCGGCAGCGGCTCGACGCCGGAGATCCGCGCGGCGCGCCTGCGCCAGAACCGCAGCATTCTCGATTCGATCCGCAGCGAGCTCGCCAGCCTGAACCGAGACCTTGGCGCCGGCGATCGGCGGACGATCAGCCAATACACAGACGAGATCCGCGAAATCGAGCGACGGCTCCAGCTCGCGGCGACGGCGTCCGCCACCATCCCCGAGATCGATGTGCCTCCGGGGATTCCGGAATCGTTCGACGAGCACATCAAGCTCCACGTCGACATGACCGCGCTCGCCTTCCGCGCCGACATCACGCGCGTGGCGACGCTGCTCGGCGCGCGCGACCTGACGGCGCGCAGCTACGTCTTCCCGAAGAGCGACCTGTTCCCGAACGGCGGCGTGAGCGGCGGCTTCCACGGCGCGTCGCACCACCAGGAAGACCCGGTGCAGATCCGCCGCTACGCGGACATCAACCGCTACCACGTCTCCACGCTGGCCTACTTCGCCGAGAAGCTGCGCGCGATTCCGGACGGCGACGGCACGCTGCTGGATCACTCCCTGATCCTGTACGGCACGAACATGGGCAACTCGAATCAGCACATGCACTATGACGTGCCGCACATTCTCGTCGGAGGCGCCAACGGTCAGCTGAAAGGCAACCGCCATCTCGCGTACGAGCGGAAGACGGTGACGACCGGTAACCTCCTGCTGAGCGTGCAGGACCTGTACGGCGTCCACAAGGACGCGCAGGGCGACAGCACCGGCCGGCTCGCGAAGCTATAAACCGTAGGCGCCGACCCATGTGTCGGCCCCGGGCGGACATGCGGATCCGCCCCTACACAGTAGGTGGAGCACATCGATGACCGTACGGGCCGTTCTCGTGTGTGTGGCGGGGCTGCTCTGCGTCGGGGTCGCGAGCGCCGCCACGAAGAGCGACGTGGCCGACGCGGCGATGAAGGGCGACACGGCCGCGTTAAGAACGCTTGTAGAACAGAAAGCCGACGTCAACGCGCCGCAGATCGACGGCGCGACGGCGCTGCACTGGGCCGTCTATCGCGACGATCTCGACGCGGCGGACCTTCTGATCACGGCCGGCGCCAAGGTCGACGCGGCGAACCGCGAAGGCGTGACCCCTCTCGCGATGGCCTCGCTCTACGGCAGCGCCGCGATCGTCGAGCGGTTGTTGACCGCGGGCGCCGATGCGAAGCGGCGCGGGATGAGCGGCGAGACGATGCTGATGCTCGCGGCGCGCAATGGCAATCCCGAGGTGATCAAACGGCTCGTCGCCGCGGGCGCCGACGTGAACGCGAAGGAACCGCTGCGCGGCACGACGGCGCTCATGTGGGCCGTCGAACAGCGGCATCCCGGCGCGGTGAAAATACTGCTCGAAGTGGGCGCCGACCGCAGCGGCAAGACCGGCCCGGCCGGACTGCCCCGCAATTACATGGCGCCGCGCGTCAACACCGCCGCGGTGA
>Ga0209515_10003594_pt1 | contig 21910 bp, 10 predicted proteins | sample Subgroupgradi54m_FD_187454 | JGI IMG/M metagenome (GOLD analysis project Ga0209515, IMG submission 187454) | Subsurface groundwater microbial communities from S. Glens Falls, New York, USA - GMW60B uncontaminated upgradient, 5.4 m (SPAdes)... ... | reverse complement strand
AACGGTCGCTGGGGTGCTTGTAAGTCCCGCCTCAGTAACGGTAAATGTAAACCTGTCAGTTCCTTCATAGTCTTGATTTGGTATATACGTCCAAACAGGCGGCGTATTCGGAATAAGCGTTCCATTGTTTGGCCCTTGGACAATAGTAAATGTAAGAGGATTTTGTAGTGGATTGCCAGCAGAAGATGAAACTCCATTACTATCGATTCCTTCCAGGGCAATATATTTTGGCGCGTTGATGGTGACACGCACGGTTTGAGGAATTGCTTCGGGGGGATCAGCAGCGTAGGCTTTCGGTTCTTCAAAACGCGGCAACAACGATTGAATTATTTTCGCAGAATTGTTTTCGGAATTATTAATATTAATAGGAAGCGGAATATAAACCTGATTCAAGAAAAAGAAAATCGCAGCAATAAAAGAAATGCTTCTCTGAAGAATTTTATGTTTGGTAAAAGTTTTTAATAATGAGGCAAAAGAAAATTTCAAGATTTTGTGACCTGGGTTTTTATCATGTTGAGATAAAAGAGAGGAATTCAAATCTTTTGGCTGTTTGTGTTTGAATAATTTTTTATGACGTTTTTTCATGATGCCGTGTCACCGTTTCAATGTTCAGCAAAAATTTTAACTTTCGCTGACCACTGGCTGTGATTGCTATTCACTGTCTTTTCAGTTTCGGTAACCCGGCCATCTCAATTTGTTATGTTTCGGTAGCTTAGCTATCTCGTTTGAGATCCGTAGCTTTGCCTCTTCTTCGCTCGGTCACTTTCGTGTTGAGCTTCGAAGAGCCCTACGAAGCACTGCCGTCAAGGACAGTGCAAAGTAGAGGTCCCCGCTTCACAGCGGGTTTGCCTTTATCGACAGAGACAATTTTTTTCAAATGTCAGAATCAATTTGGTCTTATGTTAAAAATACCTGATGTTTTTCTTCATATCAAGAGATTAAAATAAAAATCGACTTTATAAATTAGAACAGAAAGATCAAATTGCTAAATAAGTGGTTTTTGCTTATGTGGAATCGAACCGCCGTATAAGAGTTTTGCAGATCGGAACACGGGATCAAAAATCCATTTTGCGGGCAAGAACCATTCTCGAACGTAGGTTTTCTCTTTACGCATTCTGAGCAATGCGTTCGGTGACTTTCCGAAGTGTTCCAATCATTTCGAGAAGGCCGGCAACTTTGGATTTGAGAGCATCTATAGAAGCTTGGGAGAAAACAACGATTTGATTGTATGTCGTTCTGTAAACATTCCGAATCATATCCGCATACCGGGGATCCAGCGCATTGAACCTGGCAATTTTGATTCTGAGCTCGCTCCGGATTAATTGAGCGGCTTTCTGCGGCGTTTTGGCTGTGAGAATGGGATGATATTGCTTTCCATGAAAGGTAATCGGGCCAAGCGCCAGGTTTACTTCATCAATTTGACGGAGTTCGGAATGGGTAACTGCCACTTGAACCACAGGAATTCCTTCAAGCTTCGCGTAAACACCTTCGAGCGCTACTAACCCTGAAGCGATAAATTCATGACTAAACGCATCGCCAACGAGTTCCTGCTTCTCATTCGTCGGAATTCCCTGAGTCATAAATTCTCTGAGCTCGGTGCGAGCCGCGGAAGTTGAAAAAATATCTGCTGCATTTGCCATTGCTTCCCGGATAACGGTGAGATCGGATTCGGAAACAAGCGGCGGCACCTCGAGTTCATCCGCCAATAGGGGACCGGTTCCTATCGGGACGGGGCTATTATTAATAGGAAGATGTGGATCAACATTGCCAACTAATGAAAGCTCAGGGGCAGCTCGGCTGATTTTGGCGTCAAGGACTGCCCCAAACCTACCTTTATTTTCTCCATGGAAGGTTGGGGCTGTCCCGACCCTTCCATAGACATCTGCTTGGTTTGGTTGATTGAAGGTCGGGGCTGAGCTGAGATTCGATTGAATAGCTTCAGGGTTTCTCAGCTCGGACTTGGATATTACGTTACGGCCGAAAACCAACCCCACAGGGGCTGACTTACTCAATACCACAGTCTGTGTTTTCGGCACTCCGCTTGAAACTGGACGTTTCGGGTTTCTCAGCTCGGCTCGAGAAGTTTTAATTCGAAATTCAAAAAGCGCACGCTCAGTCGGACCGATCATGACTCCCATATCGGCGGCAGAATTTTCCGGTATGACGTCAATTTTTAAACCGGAAGGAATAATTCCAAAATCCAAAATCGAACGTGATGTCTGAATCAGTGCAACTCCCGTTTCGGCAAGCCGGTTCTGGACCATTTCGATGACTGACTTGAAATCATGAACCCGAATGTGAGTCCGCGCATCCATTGTTCCGATACGGCCGCGAACGTCATCGTCACTCACGACCTGCGGCGCGTTGAATACAATGAGATCATATTTCGCTTCTAATTGTGACTCATCTGCTTTTGTTTGAACCAAAATCGGCCGGATGGACTGTTGGTATAAACCGCCGCTTTCGTCGCGATTAAACTTAGTGTTTCGGACGGCTTTTTCATCAACGTCGATCGCGTCGATTTTGACGTTCTTGAAACCGTGTGTCTTTTGAAGGTGATACGCGAGCGCCATGGCGTCAAATCCGGATCCCGTACCAATCACAAGAACCCGAATATCTTCTTTTTTCTCTTGCTTCCACGCAGCGGCAAGCATTTGAAGGCGTTTCAAAATAAGCCGCACAAATTCCATGGATTGTTTGTTGTCACGAACGGGCGGATACACGCCAACAAAAACGCTCAAAGTATCCACGCCGATCAATTCACGAAATTCACGAGCAAGTTCCCGCATTTCAGGTCCAACTCCAAATGTTACACGCGAATCACCGATATTCGCTGCCCGCAGCTCGGACCGAGCGTCAGATGATGGAATCTGACGCGCTTCGGGACGAGCAGTGCTCTCAGCTACAATTTTTGATGAAGGCTGAGAACGCAACTCGGAGCGAGGCAATAATTCTTGAATGGCTGTTTCAAATTTCTCCCCGTCGATCATTCGGCGGATGACATGGTAAGCTTTGGACATATCACCCTCCGAAAGGCGATAAATAGTATTGCCCAGGAAATCCCCATAAGTGTATGTCCATTTAGGTTCCCCTTTGATTTTTTCAAAAATTCGTTGTAAGAATCTTTGTCTGTGCTTTGACACTCTCATGAGAACTTTTTTAAATCCAGCCGGATTTATTTCCCGGCGAATCATTCTCTGAAATGCATCTTCCAATTCTCCGTCAAACATAATGCTTTCCGGCACCGGATTTAACAATTCAAAGTCACGCAAACGTTCTAACGCACTTGGAACTCCCTCTCGAGTCTGCGTCCATTTATGAGACGAAAGAATATGTCCCAGCTCATGGGCTACAATAGTTCTTTTATGACGTTTGCCCGTGTAATCTGGATTTATGACAATAACACCGCCTCTTTTACCACCGATGTAACCCTCTGCGAAACCAACATAACCTTGTTTGATAATTCTAAATATGATTGAGAAACGTAAAAGTGGTGACAAAAAATATCCTCCGGCAACGGAAAAAAGAAAGCTGTGTTCGTGAAAGAAGCTTACCGCTGATTCATGTTTAATAAATGCAGTGTAAAGTAACGAAAACCCAATGAGTACGATTACAAGTAGAGAATCCAAGATTAACCAGCGGCGCAATTGTTCTTTCCGATATTGTTCTATAGAAGGAAAACGAACCTTGGACGCTTTGGCTTCAATTTCATCTTTTGATAATTCGGGATACAATTTGACCAGCAACGTTCGCACTTCTTTTTGATAAAGCATTGCACTCAATTGATTTTCTTCTCGCTTTTTGGAAAGCTTTTCCACTCGCAGCTCGGTGCGGGCTGAGGACAGTTTGGTACGCTCAATCAATTGCTGGCCAAGTTTCGCTTCCGGCTGATCCATTCCAACCAACCGCCTCAATTCAGAACGAAAATCTTCGGAATTTGCGCCGAGGCGGACGGCGGCTAAAGACGGAGAAATTTGGCGGGATGGAAGCTCACTCGTTCCAAATGTATTGGTGAAAAGAAAGGATAAGAGGGTTACTTGAGCTGCCGCTTTGATGAGGAGAGACTTGAAAATCAAGTGGTTTTACCTACTTTCTTTATAGTTTTAAAAAGTATACCACATATTTCATTAATTTCAATATTGGGGTTAAAAACAGGTAATGATAAGGAGGGAAATTAGCTAAATTTCATTACCTGATCACGCTTTGAGCAAATTCTGAAAGCGGAGCCTGAATAATGCGCGAATCGTAGAAAAGGACGTCTCCCGCCTTGGTCCATTTGATTTGAAGCTGTTCGATCGCTTCTGTGTCACCCATTTCGGTTCCTTTGACAAAAGCATCCGAACAAACAATGACAAACAAATGGCGATTAAGCGAAGCATTCCGAATTTCCTGCATGAAGGCACCCGGCTCTTCGTCTACTTCTGAGAGCCGAATCAGTCCCGCATCGTAACGATTTTGGCTCAACACATGAAACATTTCGTTGGCGTAATCCAAAAAAGTCAAATGATAGGATTCTTTCGGAAACACCACTTTCATGTGGTCCCGAAAATCCGAATCTTGACTGATGATCAAAATCTTTTTCTTCAGAAGTTCCTGGACCTTCTTTACAATTTCTTCTGCATTAAACGGTTTCGTTACAAAATAATCACAACCCATATTTTCAAACGTGCTTCGCATGGCGTGCTTTCCCGTCAAAACAATCACGGGAATGGTTGCGAATTTTTCGCTTTGCTTGATGGTTTTAAAGAATTCATAACCGTCCAACTTTGGCATCGTCACGTCCAAAACAATCAAATGGGGCATGGCGTGACGAATCTTCAAAAGGCCTTCTAATCCATTGACGCCGGTAAACACTTCGTAATCGAGCTGCTCAAGCCTTAATTTAAGCAAATAAAGCACGTCCTGGTCATCATCCAACAATAAAATTCTTTTTTTCATGTTCTCTGTCATCTGATATTTTCTCACTCGCCCAAGTAAGAATGTTTCACAAGCGGATTCGACAAAAGCGCGCGGCCGGTTCCTTCCAGATGGATTTTCCCGCTCTCAATCACATAACCATGATCGGCAATTTCAAGCGCTTTCCACGCATTTTGTTCGACCAAAAGAATCGTGATTCCGCGCTCGTTAATCCGGCGGATGAGTGAGAAAACCACTTCCACCATTTTGGGCGCAAGCCCGAGGCTTGGTTCATCCAACAGTAAAATTCGGGGACGAGTCATGAGAGAACGCGCCATGGCAAGCATCTGCTGTTCGCCTCCGCTCAAATTCCCGGCAAGTTGATTCAAACGATCCTTCAGGATGGGGAAAAGTTCGAGCATTTCTTCGAGATCCTTTTTAACTTCTTTCCGGTCCGTTCGAATGTAAGCACCCAAATCCAGATTTTCTTTGACGCTCATCCGTTGAAAAACCCGCCGGCCCTCCGGCACCTGCGTAATTCCCAAACGGACAATCGCATCGGGAGAAATTTTCTGGATCGCTTTTCCTTCAAAGCGGATCACACCTCTCGAAATTTGAACCAGGCCCGACAAACTCATGAGAAATGTCGTTTTGCCGGCGCCATTTGAACCGATCAGGGTGACTATTTTCCCGACCGGAACCTGAACGCTGATTCCTTTCAGGATTTCGATTTTTCCGTAACCGGAGTGAAGCTCTTCAACTTCTAGCATGTTTTAACTTTCTTCGCGCTCGTTGTTCGTGCATCGTACTTCGCCGCCCATTTGATAACGATGTACAATGTGCTATGGCCGATGTACTGCTTTTCCCAAATAGGCTTCGATCACGCGCGGATTGTCTTGAATTTCCCGCGCGCTCCCTTCCGCAATTTTTTTGCCATAATCAAGCACAATAATTTTATCCGAAATGGGCATAACGACTTTCATGTCATGTTCAATCAAGAGAACCGTGACGCCGCGATTCCGGATCGCGCGGATGAGTTCCAAAAGCTCGTCCTTTTCCTTCGGGTTCATTCCCGCAGCCGGTTCATCCAAGAGGAGCAATTTCGGATCAGAAGCAAGTGCGCGCGCAATTTCAAGTTTGCGCTGGTAACCGTAAGACAGGTTTTTGGCGAGTTCATGCGCTTTGGAACTGATTCCAAAAAAAGTGAGCAAACGATTTGCCTGAAGCCTCAACTTCTTCTCTTCCAGCATCACCCATCGCGGCCTGAAGAGCCCGGCCAGAATTCCGCCGCGCGTTTTTGTGTGCGCGCCCACCATGATATTTTCAAGTGCGGTCATGTGTTTGAAAAGCCGGATCGTTTGAAACGTGCGCGCAATCCCTTTCGCCGTGATTTGATATGGGTAAAGCCGGTTTAAATTTGTCTCCGAATCGCCGAAATAAATGGAACCGGCGCGCGGCACATACAAACCCGTGATGCAATTGAAAAGCGTCGTTTTCCCGGCGCCATTTGGGCCGATCAAGCTCACGATTTCGCCGTGGCCCACAGAAAACGTAACGCCATCGAGCGCGGTAACGCCGCCGAAATGCTGCGTAATATTTTCAACTTTCAAAATGGTGAAATCGGATAATTGTTTCTTACTTTGCATTTGGCCCGGCCAATTTTTTTCTTCTTCCTTTGAATTCCTCGCGGTGATGAAACTCGCCCAAAATTCCCTGCGGCCTGAAAAGCATCATCGCAATCATGGCAATTCCAAAAAGAAGCATACGGTAAATGTCAAATCCTCTCAAAATTTCCGGAAGGAGGCTCAGGAGAAAAGCACCGAGAATCGCACCCAAAATATTTCCGAGCCCGCCTAAAACAACCATCGCAAGCACCATGACCGAGACGACAAAATCAAAACTGTCCGGCGAAACGGTTCCCTGCTTTGCGGCAAATACACAACCCGCGATTCCTGCGATAAATCCGCCGATTCCGAACGCCGAGAGTTTTGCCCAGGGAAGGTTGACACCCATACAGGAAGCGGCGAGCTCATCTTCCCGAAGCGCAATCCACGCCCGTCCGAGCCTTGATGATTCAAGCCGCCGAAGCAAAAATGCCGTCACGATCACGAGACACGCAATCAAAAAATAGTAGGGCTCCGATTGAACGCCGAAATCATAATGGAAAAACCATAAACCGGGATGCTCGATTCCAAGAAGCCCGTTCGGCCCGCCGCTTATGCGGTCCGTGTTGTTCAAAACAATCCGGACAATTTCGCCGGCGCCCAAAGTGACAATCGCAAGATAGTCCCCGCTCAAACGTAACGCCGGACACGCCAGGAGCATTCCAAATAAAGCCGCCGAACTCGCACTCACGCAAAGTCCGATCCAAAACGGAATGTGAAGATGAATGTTCACAAGCGCATACGTGTAAGCACCAATAGCAAAGAGAGCCGCGTAGCCAAGATTCAAAATTCCGGCAAAACCAACAATCACATTCAGCCCAAGCGCCAGCAGCATAAAAATTCCGGAGGTCACGAGAACATCAATGTGATAGGGATTTCGGTCAATCAAAGGAAAAAGAAACACAAACAAAATTAAAAGAATGGTGCGGAATGATTTTGGAAAAAATATTTTTGATTTCATACTTTTTTAACCACGCGTGAGCCGAGAATTCCGGACTGGCGCCTATGAAATAATTTTAAAATGGACATTTTCCATCTCACACTTTCTTTATGATTTTAGCCCCAAGGATTCCAGAGGGGCGGAAAAGTAAAATAAGAATCAGGATAAAAAACGCAAACACATTTTTCCATTCGGAGGAAAGATATCCGGCGCCAAGGCCTTCCAGAACACCGATCAAAACGCCGCCCAGCATCGCGCCCGGAATATTGCCGATTCCGCCAAGAACTGCCGCAGCAAACGCTTTTAAGCCGACCAAATAGCCGTCGTGAAAATTAATGGTGTTGTAGTACATTCCAAACATCACACCGCCCGCACCGGCAAGTGCCGAACCAATCACAAACGCAACCAAAATCACCCAATTCACATCAATTCCCATGAGACTTGCGGCCTGCCGGTCATCCGCAAACGCACGCATCGCTTTCCCTGTTTTTGTGTATTTGATAAAAAGATGAAGGACGAGCATTAAAACAATGGAAACAATTCCGATCATCATCTGAAGATTGGTAAAAGATGCGGCGCCGAAGGAAAATTTTTTGGTTGCGATAAGACTTGGGAAACTTTTATCGGTCGGCCCAAAGATGAGCATGATGACATTCTGCAAAAGAAACGAGACGCCGATCGCCGTAATCAGCGGTGCCAGGCGCGGTGCATCGCGCAAAGGCCGATAAGCAAATCGTTCGATTGCAGCACCTAGGAGAGCCGTTCCGATCATCGCAAAAAGGAATATATTCGTCAGATCAAAAATAGAGCCGCGAAAATCGGGGGCAATCGACTGAAGGAGCGTATTCGCAAGCAGCCCAAGATACGCGCCCACCATAAACACTTCGCCATGCGCAAAATTGATAAGCTGCGCAATTCCGTAAACGATCGTATAACCAAGCGCAATCAGCGCATAAATCATTCCGATCGTCAGCCCATTAATGACTTGCTGAAAAAAAACGTCCGCCGCACTCATCGCAATGAAAATAGTATATTCTCATCCGCCAAACTTCAATGTTTAAATAAAATGAGAACTATTATTACGCTTAACCCTTTCTACTTGTCTTCCGTGAACACTCGGACGACAAAAGCATGAATGCCGCATTGAGTCGTCCTCGTTCGGTTTCGCTCCGATTTTTCCCTTGCACCGAAAAATCGGGCTCAAACGTCACGCCAGACAAGTGGAAAGGGTTTTAACAGACAGAATTTTGTCCCTGAGCGGCGTCACGAGAAAAGATTCCACGGACTGCCCCAAAGCAACTTTGGACACTTCATCAAGTTGTCTTTGGGGCTGTCATGACTACCATTGAATATTTATAAGTAAGTCATGGCTGGATCTTTTCGAGTGCCGCAACGAGCACGCTTGATTTAGCTTTGGCCGATCGCCATAAATCAAGCGAGCGGAGTGTAGCGAAGGGACAGAAATTCTGCCTGATAAAACCACGTTGATATTTTTTGGAAGACAATGTGGAAAGGGTTGAAGGAGCCGTTATTTCAAGATGTGGGACAGGATGATTGGAAATATTTGAAAAAATTTATTCGGCGGGGCCGACGTAGATCAGTTTTCCCTGCTCGGCTTTGAAGATACCGATGAATTGATTTTTGTTGTCGCCTTTTGCGTCAAATACCACTTCCCCGGTGACGCCTTGGAAACTCGGAATTTCACGCATCGCTTTCAAAACGGCCGTACGACTTTTTACGCCGGCTTTCCGAACGGCTTGAATCAAAATATTTGCCGCATCAAAACCATAGGCAGACCATTGGCCGACTTCGCTGAAGCGCGATTCATAATCTTTGATAAATTGCTGCGCCGCCGGCATTTTTTTCGTATCACCGCCGACCATGGTCGCATATGTTCCTTCGGCAATCTGCGGGGACGCAAGCTGTAAAAATACAGGTGTCGCAAGACCGTCGCCACCCATAAACACCGCTGGAATATCAAGCGAGCGCATTTGACGGAGAAGCAGCGCGCCTTCCGGATAAATTCCGCCGAAATAAATTAAATCCGGCGCGAGCGGCTTAATCTTGGTAAGAAGCGGCGTGAAATCTTTGTCGCCTTGCGTAATTCCTTCGTGTCCCAAAATTTCGATTTTTAATTTTTTCGCCTCTTTCTCAAATTCATCCGCAAGCCCTTTTCCGTAAGTTGTTTTATCATCAATCACAAAAATCCGCTTCGAACCAAGCGTGCTCACCGCAAATCGGGCTCCTTTTGGCCCCTGAACGTCGTCGGTGGCCGCCACTCGGAAAAAAGTTTTAAATCCCTGTTTCGAAAGTTCAGGGTTGGTCGACGCCGGTGTGATTTGTGTGATTCCGGCCTCATGATAAACAGCGGAAGCAGGTTTCGTGCAGCTTGAGTTAAAATGTCCGACCACTGCCAAGACATCCGAATCCGAAACAAACTTTTTCGCAACGTTAACCGCTTGCGCAGGATTGTGTTGATCGTCAAGCGTGAGCGCTTCAAATGTAAATCCCGTGAGATTGAGCCCCTTTTCGTTCGCCTGATCAACCGCAAGACGAACCCCCTGACAGGTATCCATTCCAATTTGCGCTTGATCGCCCGTGAGCGGTGCCGCGCATCCGATTTTAATTGTGCTTGTCTGTTTGTGAGTTTCTCCACAGCCTGCCAAAAACAATAAAATCGCTGCCGCTGAAAAAACTCTGAACTTTATGTTTCTCATGATGATTTCGCTCCTTTTGTCTCCGACCTGCTCTTCAAAAATTCGACCCCAATGGGAATAAATGAAACGGCAATCACGATTAAAATAATCCAATGAATCTGTTTTTCGATGTTCGGAATCGAACGTCCCAGAAAATATCCGCCTAGCGTCATGCTGAGCACCCAGCCGATTCCACCCATGATATTGTACGCAAAAAAACGTTTGTATTCCATTCGCCCGACTCCGGCCACTGTCGGCGCAAACGTCCGGACAATCGGAACAAACCTTGCGATAACAATTGTTTTCGAGCCATATTTATCATAAAATTTCTGCGTCCGGACAAGATGATCTTTGTGGAAAAAAATTGAGTTTTCGCGCGTGAAAATCTTTGGGCCGAGATAGTAACCAACCCAATATCCCGTCGTGTCGCCCAAAATGGCAGCGGAACAAAGCAGTAAATTTAAAACCCAAATATTCAACACACCGTCAACAGCCGAGAGAAGTCCGGCGGTTACCAAAAGCGAATCGCCCGGGAGGAAGAATCCGGCCAAAAGTCCCGTTTCTGAAAATACAATGATCGTGAGGACCGTATAGCCGCCCCAGCGGATCAAATCATCCAGATGATGCAAGTGCGCAAAAAAATCTCTCAACATTTCCATATGAACCCCAAGCATACCAACCTTTCCGAAACTTTCAAGAAGATTCTATTTAGAGGATTTTACTGGTAAATAAATACCCGAAAGAACAAAGCGTTACGTTTGCTGACAGGACGTCTGAGCCCGATTTTTCAATGGTAATAGAAAAATCGGAGTGAAGCCGAGTGAGGATGACACAAACCGGACTCAATCTTTTTGTCATCCGAACGATCCTGGAGGCAAACGAAACGCTTTGTTCACATATTGACATTCGGGGAAAGGTGATTTAGTTTATGGCATGCTCGAGCAAATCCGTGTACGCAATTTTGCGCTGATTGATGAACTGGTCCTCGAATTTCATCCCGAACTGAATGTTTTTACGGGTGAAACGGGCGCCGGGAAAACCATTTTGATTGATGCGCTTTCGATTGCGCTTGGCGAACGTTTCGATTCAACTCAGGTCCGCTTGAAAGATCAAAGCGCGCTCGTTGAAGCCGTTTTTGACGTCAGGAAAAATTCTCTTAAGAATCATTTTGAAATCAAGCCGTGGCTCGTGGACGGTGACGATTCTTTCATTATCCGCCGCGAAATCACACCGGACGGCAAAAACAAATGCTCTTTAAACGGACAAACGGTGAACGTTTCAGCTTTGCGCCAGGTCGGAAAATATCTCGCCGATTTTCACGGCCAGCACGATCACCAGCAGCTTCTTGATCAAACATTTCATTTGGGAATGCTTGACCGGCTTACGCATCTGGAAAATGACCTCGCCCGTTACCAAACTATTTTCTCGGAATATTCCAAATTGAAAAAAGAACGTGAAGAATTAAAGTCCCTCGACGAAAACCGCGAGCGTGAATGCGATCTTTTGAAATATCAAATGGATGAAATCGAAAAGATCGATCCGAAAGAAAATGAGGACATTGCTCTCAAAGAGGAACATGTGAAACTCGCCAATGCGGAGAAACTTCACGAAATCACGTCCAAAATCCTGAATTTATTTTCCGATGAAGACGGTTCCGTCACGGAAAAATTGGGTATTTGCGCAAAAGATTTGTCCCTCCTTTCCAAAATTGACGAAACGACAAAACCGTTCGTTAATCAAATGACGGAAGCGGAAATTGCGATCGGTGACGTGGCGCGCGCGGTTCAGGATTATCGTGACAATCTTTCTTTCGATGAAGACCGGCTGAAGGAAATTGAGGACCGATTGGATGATCTTGAAAAAATCAAACGTAAATACGGCAGATCGATTTCTGCCGCGCTTCAATTTTTATTGAAAACTCGCGAGCGTTACGAACTTCTGGCGAATTTTACAGAAAAAACGCTGGAGCTTGATAAAAAAATCAGTCAGCTCGAGAAAAAATTGAAAACCGAAGCGGCTGAACTTACCGCAAAACGAAAACGCGCAGCGCAAAAATTAAAAACTGTAATTGAAAAAGAACTTAATGACCTCGGAATTCCAAAGGCCAAATTCGAATGCCGCGTGGAACTTGCCGAGCCGAGCGAGACCGGACTTAACCGCGTCGAATTTTTCGTAAGTTTAAATGTCGGCGAAACCGTCCTGCCGCTTGCAAAAATCATCTCAGGCGGTGAAGCTTCGCGCGTCATGCTCGCCATGAAACGCGCCTTGATCGATACCGATCAGATTCCCACGATGATTTTTGATGAAATTGATGCGAATATCGGCGGAAGGCTTGGTTCCACCGTCGGTGAAAAACTCTCTGAAATTTCCAAGAAACACCAAATTTTGCTGATCACTCACCTGCCCCAAATTGCGAGTTTCGCAAAACGCCACATCAAAGTGTCTAAAGTGGTCGAAGGGAAGCGCACGAAAACAAGTTACGCCGTGATTGAAGGCAATGCGCGCGTCAAGGAACTCTCAGAAATGTTCTCGGGCGAGAAAGAAACCAAAATTTCGGTCGAACATGCGCGCGAACTTTTGGAAAGCCGCGGCGGATGAGAAATTAGGCGGATTTCACGAAAGAAAAATTATATTTCCAAGCAGCTGCGATTTTTGACGCGATTCCAAAAATATCAAGGATTTGCTGCGGGTTTGACACTTTATTGGAAATAATATCTACCCGTTCATCTTCCAACATTTCCGCAAGAAGTTTCATGTTACGCTCATCAGAAGTATCTTTGACACCGATGAAATGAATCCGGTTGGCTCTCACGCGCAGAATAAGATTTTTGGCGCCTTCATTCGTCAAGACAAAATGGACATTTTCTGAATACGGGTGGTCTTGAATTAGTTCCCGAATGGCGCGCTCATCAATTTCGCGTATGTCAATGTAGCAAATAATGGGTTCGCTATCACCCACCGCTTCCACAATATCGCCAAGTGCCGGGCCAATTTCTTCAATGGCGTTCGCAAAAAAGACATTCGCTACTTTAATGGTTGCGTTGGCCGGAATCTGATTTTGAATCACTTCACCGCTCCGCTGGAAATTCCTGAACGCAAGCCGCTCGTTCATTTTCGTTTTAGAATCTTTTGACATTCGCGCGTCCTTGACATTTTCAATCGTTCGGTCGAGACGTTCATACGCCTCACGGTCGATCGCATCAAAAGAATCAAGCGGAGAATCGAGTTTTTCCCGTACAGCGTTTTTCGCGCTTCGTACGTCGCTTTTCGATGTACGACCTACGATATCCGAAGTACGGTTTTTTCTCAGCTCCGCGCGAGCGCCGCCGAACTCATCTTCCAAAGTTTGTGGTCCTGCTTCCAACCGATAACGGCCTGGCGGCAAATTTTTAAAGATGGCCCGATACATTTTGATTCCTATTGGAGCAATCGGAGGAGCATCAAAAAAACCAATGTGGCGGGTTTGTGTTTCTAAATTGACAAGAGAAACCGCAACTTGGTTAAGATTCAATTTACTTCGCCTCATAACATGAAATCTTAGTTCATATTCCAATTGCCACGGAAAAGTTTCGCTCACGCTTTCTATTTCCCACGCTTTGAAACCACGTCTAATCCATTTTGGAGGATGAATTTGATTGCTGATCCAATCTCGAATGAAGGGTTGACGTTTGGTATCGTCTCCGATGGTAATGATTTTATTTTCATCCGACGCAGACGCTAACAATTTTTCAATCAATTGAATTGCTCGTTTATTTGGCTTTGGGACCAATTGTCTTGCTGCCTGAACCAATCGATAAGCTTGATCGCTATTTAGAATTTTTAATAGTTCTTTTGCCGCTTCCAATCGATGGTGAACATGTTTTATCAGTTCATTGTATTCTGTTTTTTCCAACTTGGCCAAAAACCGTGAACCCCCGGAAATTGAAAATAGCAACCGCTTTTTTGCACTTTCAATATCACCGGCAACCAGAAATTGATTGATGGGCGGATATTTATCATAATGCAATTCCCACACCAACACTTGACCTTGGAAAGCTTCAAAATCATCAATGGTAGAATCGCGAGATGCATCCGGAATTTGTTGAAGCACTTCATGAAGGTTGAGGCATTTTAAAACAAAGTTTGCAACGCTTCCTTTCAGGATGCGTCGTGTGGCCGAAAAAGCGGGTTTCCACCAATCGGAAGGATCGACGGTTTGAATGTAAAGATCTTCCAACCTGGCAATCTCATCATCACGGAAAAAATCTAAGTTTGCGGCAGTGATCGGATCCGTTCCTGTTCCGCGACTGTCAAAATAAAATGTCACGATTGTGTTTTTATGTTTTGATAAAAATTTCCTCACGTCCTCCAAAGAAGGAATGTCTGGCAAAAGGCTTTGATCGTCTAAAACATGAATCACCGGCGCAATCATAAGTCCTTTTTGTACCAATTGAGTAATCCTAACCATTGAAATCAAAGAAAGGGCATGCGCTAGCGCCAAATCAGTTTTTGATTCTTCAATCGTCTGTGGCATTTTGTGGAATAGATTCGAACTCATTCGCAGCTCCGCGCGGGAGCGGGACTTAAATTCAAAACCGATCTGCTGATAAGTAAACACTTCCGCTAAAAGATCAATTAATTTTTGTTTTTCGTCTGGCAAAAATTGCGTTTTGCTTTCATCGCCAAATTTTTGCAATTCTTTTTCCATTGCGCGATTCATACGTTTCAAAAAATCCGGATGTATAAAGTCACGCGCTCTTTTCTGTAAAAAGGCGATATCAGTTTCGGCCTCAGCTTTGAGCGTTTGAATATAATGGTTAATCTCATACACAGCGTCGAGGATGTGATCTTTCGGTTCTTTTTCCCAAATGTGATCCAATACCCGTTTTCTGGTATTTAACTTTGAGAATTGAAGCGCCGGGACTTCCCTGTCATTGACAAAAGTAACTCCAACCAATTCATGGGTAACTGTTTCGGCGATCAACTCAATCAGCATCCTTTTTTCATATGAATTGAGCGGGCGCGGTTGAAGTGCAAAATTCTCAAGCTTTTCGCGGACAAAATTCCTTAAATACCGGTCAAAATCAGAATCGTTTTTCTGGGGATTTAGCCCACGAACCTTGCGCGCAAGTTTTTTTAACGGATCACTTTCCAACCGTCTCAATTTTTCGATTAATCGATTGAGATATTGCACATGTTTCTCAATCCGCGACGGGTCTCTTTCCCGAAGATGCCGCATGACTTGTTCCCGTGAAGATTGGTGTTGGATTAGTAAAGCAGATCCTCCGCCGTTTTCTCCACGCAGCTCGGCCCTTGCCGACAACAAAGTTGGAGGCGCTGAAGGGACGAGCAGTCCTTGGCCTTCCTTATTAAATGAATAGGCCAAGGGCAGCTCAGGCTTGGATATTGCGTTGCGGCCGAAAACCAATGTTTTCGGCACTTCGCTCGAAACTGGACGTTTCGAGCTTCGCAGCTCAGACATCGCGGCGGTTCGCAATGGTTCTTGAACATTGTCTGGATTCACCAATTTTGATGTCCAATGAATTTCGTGTTCCACAAATTGTGTGACAAGCCTTTCTGCTTTTTCTGAATAATGGGGAATCGCGCGCGCCGAATCTTGATCGTTTATCCTTTCCGTCCAGGAAAAATCAGAAAATTTTGAGAGCAATTTGTCCCCGTCATCGCTTTCACCGACATCCTTCGCAATCATTTGGTGGCCCGCCCACTTGTTTTCCCGCGCCAAAATCAACCAAAGAAGCGTTCGTCCGAGCCCAAAATTTCTGGGCCCTTTTGGAGCTACCATCCAAGCGAGCACGTCTCCCGCTTCCGCTTCACGATTCACGTCCTGCGGATAATAGTCAAGGTCGATTCTCCCTTTTTCGGGATCGTTCTTCCAATACACGTCAAACCTGATCCTGATTTTATTTGAATCAGCCGAAACATATTCTTCAACCCGGTCCAATTGTTCCGCAAGGCCTTTCAAATTTAAATAATGCGGCAGTGATTTTTCGGCTTCCTCGTAATCAAACCGTTTTAATTTCTTTTCCGGCGAAAATGAAGCCGTTCCAATTGCCGGATTTACGGGTGGCTCACCGTGAAGAAACCGAGGCGCATTCTCCCGCCTGATTAAGTTTTCTAATTGAAGCATCTCAACCAAGCCCGCATCCGTTACCCGAAAAGTCCTTGGCCCGAATAAATAGCCGGGCCGGGTGATCAATCTGGAAAAACGGGCGAGCAGAAAAACGGCGAGTGATATCATCAAAGGAAGCAGTGCAAAATTAAAAATTCCAATAGCCAGCAGTCCGAATGAAACAACATAGCCCACGTAACGAAGCGGCCGGATGATGCGCTGGCGCCCCTCGCCTTTTTCCAAATCCTGATAAGTCGACAATACAAAATGGGATTCTTTTTTCATCAAGCGGCGGAAGAGCCCCGCGGGCCCCGGAATTTTTGAAAGTTTAATCCACAATGTAAAACTTTTAAATTTTTCGCCGTCGTTTACATAAGGATAAAGCCGGTACAAAGTCTTATCCAAATAAGACGCCAGAAACGCGCGGGCGCCTTTCTCGCTTCCTTTCTCGTCGTCCTGCAAAACAGAGGCAGTCCGTATAATTTTGTAATCGCCGGCCGGTGTAAAAATTCTCCTCAGTTCCTTGAATGCCAGCTCCAGCGTTGTTTTTTCATCATCCCCCAAATAAAACGCAGCAAATGTTTCTTCCAAATGTTTTAAGCGAAGATCCAATTTTTGAAAAATATCCCGCGGCTCTCCGAATAGGTTCGCTCCAAAAGAATTGATCAAATTTTTTAAATCCAAACTGCGAAACTTCCACAATCCATCTTGAGCGGGTTTATCGCTTCCATTTTCCTGCGGAGAATCCGAAATAAAATTGAGGTCTTCTGCGTTAAAATGATCACTCGACGTTTCCGGATTGGAGAGAACTTTCAGAATTCTCGCACTGGTTTGTAAAACCGGCCGGTGAAGCACTTGTTTCCAATAAGCAATTTGTTCGAGAGGCAATTGGCTGAGAGCCCGATTGACATCCGGATGATTGATCAATAAGCCGAGATGAAGTTGGGCGTGGCTACGATCAACGTTAATACCCGCCTCATTTTGGCTTCTCAGCTCCGCGCGAGATGAAGCAGCTAGAATTGTGGGCACACTCAAGGTGTGAACCGTATTTGGCAGCTCGATTTCCCGCACGAGTGTTGGAAAATCCCGATGATGGCGGATCAATGAATAAGCGTAATAAAGCGTGAGATTAATCCTTTTCAAAAATCTGAGCGTTTCCGGCTTAATTTGTCCGCGTTCATCAAGACGGCTTGATAAACCAATATCTTTGAAATCCGTGTCAAACCATTGAGATCCAGGCCAAGCAGATTCACCTTTCAAGGTTGTTTTGTAATGAACAACCGCTTCAATATCCTGTTCCGGATAATCCAGAAAAATACCGCTTAAAATGTCGTATCGAACGTTTTTAAAATCTCCCATATTAATTACGAAATGTTCCGCTAATTCCATCAAAGCCAATTCCGATGCCTCAAGATTTTCGGGTTCCGCAACCATCTTGCTCATTACTTGCAAAATAAGAAGGTTCTCTTCAGGCGACAAAATATTCATTCTGCGCAAAAAATCGTACTTTCGGATGATGTTTGCTCCAATATCAAAGGGAGAATAAATACCGGATTGGTTAAAAATGAATGTTGTGTTAAGTTCGTTCCAAATTTCCGGAAGGTTTTCTAATTCTCTCAAAAGAATGGTGGGGTCCGGTTCATTCTTGAGTTCATAGCGCAAATAAGCGGGTTTTATTCCCATCCATGTCAGAAGCAGTGAAGGAAAAAGTAAAACTTTCTTGGCTTCGTCACTTAACTTTGGATAAACTTCGGCAAGTAGACGACCTCTTTTTTGAATCAAGGTTTTTTCTGCTTCGGTAAAAAGACTCGGATCAGGAAAACTATCAATCACAAATCGCCTTTCGAGCGGTTTCTGATTCAATCCCCAATTAAAGCGGGACATAAATTGCGTGATGCGATCTTGATTCCCCAAAATTGCCATTAAAACACGGCGAGCTTGGTCAGCTTTATCCATTTGATAATTTGGAGATGAAACAGCACGAAGAATCCGGCTAACTAAATAATCCAACTTCTGTAATTGTTTGTCGCTTAACTCGCTGGTTAATAACGCATCCTTCACTTGCTTTCGAGTCGCGTCTTTTAATTTTCCGCGCAGTTCGGAATGGGATTGAACGGCCAGGCGATCGATCCATATTTGAGGAAGCGGAATATCAATTTGGGGCGCGAGATTAATTTGTTTTATGTCATCCACTTTGTCCGGAAAAGAAATTTGGATAATCCTGTTTGAATCAAGGCCAAATTGATAATTTCCAATCTGCAAAGTTTGTTCCGTTAAGTGAATGGATTGGCTCGTCACCCGAACGCCGTAAGTTGCGGCTGATTGAGCGTCGTAAAAATGAATGTCTGAACCTTCAATAAATAATGAAGCAATAAAAAGAACTTTTGTGAGTAAAAAAGGATAACCCGACTGAGCGCGCTCGCCGGCTTCCGCCAAAAAGCTTTCGGAATTGTTTACCCAGTTTCCGTAAATAGTTGCAAAATCCTCCGTGTGATTGGCGACACCGTATGGAATGCCAAAACGAACCATTTGTTTCTTTTTGTAAGCGGAATAATGATCCAAATAATAAGCCGGCTTTAGAAACCAAAAACCTTCCACAAAATTCCGATACAAACTGCTCGTCCTTTCGTCAATCAAACTTTTTTCATGCAAAACCCGCCAGTCGTTTCGGGTTTTGTCATCCAGTAAAGCCGATAAAAGATGAACATGATGCCCGATTTCATGAGCTAAACCGCTCGCCAAATTTCCAAAAGTGGCCTTTTCAGTCAAGGATTGTTTCTCTTCCGTTTGATAATCCGCTGAATGTTCAAAGAAAATTTGCCGGCTGGTTTCTTTTTCACCCGTTGTGTCTTTTGATTCTGTTTTTACATACGCAATGATTCCGCCAAATCTTGTTTCTCCACCGGCGCGGGAATAAAAATCTGAACGCGCGGCAATCCAATGAACGGTTTGAAGGTGCGCCGCTGGAATTTTGTCGAGTAAATCAAACATCGTTTTAATTTCGTCAGCGCTAAATTGCAAATTAGAGTCATCATAATTATCTAAAATATCAATGTGAACCCCTTCCCGCTCATACACAAGCCGCGGCGTAGTTGGAATGTCATCCGGAATTGGCGGCACCAGAACGCCATCAAAAATATAATTTGATGGTTGATTTGCATTTTGATTCTGTAAACATGATGACACGAGTCCTGTCACACCAGTAAGTGCTAACGTACTTAACGCTTGCACAACTTCCCGCCGCGTTGGTTTTACTTCCGCGCGCAACTCGGCCTGGTTAAGACTTCCAGAATGATTTTCGAGAAAATCTCTGAGGTTCGAGACAAATAATCGGACGTCTATTTCTAAACCATAATAAGCATCTCCATTTGTCTTTATTTGTTCTTCTAAATCATCTCGAAGTTTTTCCAGTACAGCATACCCATTTGAACCCATTTCCTTGATCAAAGTTTCAAAAAAATTTAGATGGCCCTCCTTTTGAGATCCCAGATACGGATTAAACCTCATGTGCCAATTCCAAAGTTCCTGCAAATTGATGAGAAGTGGCCTTAAATCGCCTTTGCTCACAAATTTTCCAAAACCAGCATCGATGAAGAAAATATCATTCTCATTTGTCACCAAAATATCATCCAAATCTTTGGCATCATAACCAAGCCCGTTCAACTTAAACCATGCTTCTAATAAAAGAATTACACTCCGCAACATCAAGACCTCTGTTTCTTCGGCGGATTGTTCTTTTTTGATTTGTTCCAAAGTCTCGCCCTCTTGCCATGATCTTAATTGAAAGAAAATATCTTCAAAACCTACTTTAGATGTGTGCTTTTTTGGAATTGCATTTTGAAATCGTTTGAAAAATAAAGCACGTGAAAAATGTTTTACAAAAAAATCGTCTTTTGAATATCTTTTTGTAATCTCTGATTCCGCACGAAGTCCCTTTTCTAAAAATTCCGGTTCAAGACCTGCACTTTTCCAGCCAAATTGAGCGGGTATGACATTCAAGCTATAACTTTTAATCGTTACTCTTCCATTGATTTTAAACTGAACGTCTAATTTAAAAACAGTACGGTGATGACCTTTCAAATCCAGATTGTGAATTGAGAATCTAAAATTTCGTATGGTGGAATCTCCAATATCTTCTTGAATTGCCTGAATGAGATCCGGGTCCTTCAAAAATAAATTGAGATATTTTCTGATGACCATGGCTCGTTTCAAATTTCGCTGTTCATACAAATATTTCCACCATCCTTTTTTAGTGATTTTTATTTTAATTGTTTTATTATCTCGAAGTTCAGAACGCAATAAGCCGAGGAGAGTTTCTGCCAATTTGTTCACATATTGAAGATCTTCTTTGTAATACTTTTTAGGATTTTTTAGATAAGGCTCTGGTATATGAAAATGTTCTATTTGGAATGCAACTGGTTTTTGTGTAACTCGACCGTACCATGGAGATTCGGGAACAGATCTAATCACAGTGGGACGATCATCCACCAACATGGCATACCCGAGGAGAGCAACGTCCTTTCCATCATCGAAAATTCCATACTGATCGTGATATGCATGCCAATTTCTCTGATTGACTCGCTTATGAATTGCTAACCATTCCCGCCAAATCGCTTCCGTTTGATTGGGCGTATAATTTTCTTTTGTAATCACCAAATCAAAATACGGGGTCATTTGCGGAAAATTGCGAAAGAAAATATTAGGACCCGCCTTACCCGCTGCTGTCCAAAGAACGAGTCGAATTCCGTTCGATTTTAAAATTCGTAATTGTTCTTCAATCCCTGGTCTTAGAATCTTTTTATCCCCGTCGGTCAGTATTCCATCCATATCAAAAGCAATTGTTTTTATTTTCTTAGAAATGGCTTTTTCTTTCTTAATAAAATTGCGGTTAAAAATGCTACCCTCCAAAAGTGGAATGCGCAGTTCAGACCGCCGATCGGTTTGATCAGCGCGCTGAACAGTGCTCGACTCGAATGGAGTCGAGCGCAGCTCGGAACAGTAAAAAACGCCGGAAGCGACGACGGCTGTTGCTTGGTTATTAATTTGAAATGAGTATTCATCTTCTTCCGCCGGAGGATTTTGCCGTTTGTAAACATAAATGGAATAACCAACTAATGGCGAATCGGATGGAAAATCTTGCTGCCGCCGGCTCGAATCAAAAATCTTTATGATTTCAGCTTCGATGACTGGGCGCACAATTCCTTTCCTCACTAATTCTGGCTCGATTTTCATTTCATCCGCAAATGTAAGTTCTCTAAGTTCAGAACGGATTTTTTTGCTTTTTTGGTTGACAACGTAATCAGTTCCGCTTAGAATTTCATTCCCCACGTTTGAAAAACGATTCCATAAATGATTTAAAAGGAGTGCTGCCATGAAGAAAGAAAAACCTTCCAAAGAGAACCAAAAATCAGACCACTTTACACCAACCGAAGTCGGGACGATGCTGGAGAACATCCATAAGGAAATTAAGACAATCGCAGAAGGCCATACCGATATTGACAAAAGACTCGAGAAAGTTGAAGTTGAAGTCCATGGAAATTCAAGACGGCTTGATAGGGTTGATCTTCGTTTACTCGTTATCGAAGGAAGGACTGAGCGGTTGGAA
>Ga0209515_10003592_pt1 | contig 21919 bp, 23 predicted proteins | sample Subgroupgradi54m_FD_187454 | JGI IMG/M metagenome (GOLD analysis project Ga0209515, IMG submission 187454) | Subsurface groundwater microbial communities from S. Glens Falls, New York, USA - GMW60B uncontaminated upgradient, 5.4 m (SPAdes)... ... | reverse complement strand
CCGCCGCGCCGACGACGCCGCCGACCTGCCGCATGCTGTTGTAGACGCCCGAGCCGGCCCCGGCATCCCGGTGATCGAGGTTGCGCACGGTCGCGTTGCTGATCGGCGCCCAGACGCCGGCCTGCCCGATGCCCATGATCGTCATCGGCACGAGCAGCCACGCGACCTCGACCTCGGCGGCCGCCATCGCGGAGTAGACGAAGAGCGACACCGCGAACAGCAGCAGGCCGGGCACGGTGAGCACGCGCGGGTCGATCCGCCCGACGAGGCGCCCGACGATCGGCGAGAGCACGAGGGTCACGACGGCGAGCGGCACCAGCAGCAGCGCGGACTGCGTCGGGGTGAGTCCCCGCGCGGCCTGCGTGTAGTACGCCATCGGCAGCGTCATCGCGGTGATGCTGAAGCCGACGATCGTGATCACCGCGTTGCCGACGGAGAAGTTGCGGTCGCCGAAGAGCCGCAGCGGCAGCAGCGGTTCCCCGCGGTTCACGCGCTGCCAGGCGACGAAGCCGGCGAGCACCACGACGCCCGCGACGAGCCGGTGCCACCGCCGGTCACGCATGGGGCTCCTTCGGGCGGGTGGCCGCCTCCAGGGGCGGCGCGACGATCCCGCCGGAGACCACCAGCTTCAACGCGTCCTCCACCGTCAAGTTTAACGGAATGACGTCCTCCTTCGGCACGAAGATGACCGGGCCCGTAAATGGATTGGGCGGGGTGGGAATCAGCAGGGTCAACAGGGTCTTGCGGGAGCCGATCGCCGCGGTGACGGCCTCATTGGTCACAAAGGCCAGCGAATAGGCACCCGGCCGTGGATACTCGACCATGACCACCCGCCGGAACGCCGCCTGACGGCCCCCCTCGGCAAAGAGAAACTGCGCCAGTTGCTTGATGGGAGGGTAGATTTTCTTGACGAGGGGCAACCGGCCGAACCACCCCTCGATGGTCGTGACGACCACCCGCCCGAACAAGTGGATCGACAACATCCCGACGGCCAGGATAATCAGGACCGTGGCCAGCAGCCCCAAGCCCGGAATCTTCCACCCGAAGAACTGGCCCAACTGGTGGTCCGCGATTTTGAAGATGTGAACGAGGAGGAAGAGGGTCGCCCAGACGGGAAACAGCGTGGCCACGCCGGTGATAAAATACCGCCGAAAAGCCCGTCCGAAACGGAGCGTCCCTGATGGGCGGTTGGCGTCCGGAGGCTTGGAAGGTGGTCGTCTCATCACGATGCCACAATGCTACCGTGGCTGAGCCGTTTCGTCAATCTCAGCGAAGGGGCGAGAGCCCCTTTCATGACCTCGCGCGAACCGCGTTGCGAGCGCCAGCGAGCCGGCTCCAAGGAACGACGACGCAGGCGTATAAGCAGAATGCGATACGTCAAGGAGGAGTGACGCAGGAGCCGGCCGCTGCCGCCGCAACCCGCAGGGCTGGGCGGACTGGCGTCGCATCGCGTCGTCACTCGTCGTCGCCATATTGCTCTCCGCTAATATGTCGTCCTCCTCGTTCCTCGCGCTGCTCGCCATTGCGCCCAGCGCGGCCGCGGGAGGTCATGAAAGGGGCTCTATGGTTGCATCCCGACCACCGTTCGGAGATAATAGCGTAACAACGGAGGAACCATGCGATACCCTGTAGGGCTTGTGATCCTGGGAATGCTCGTCGGGAGCGCGCAAGCGTTTGCCGAAACGGCCACCGCGGTCATTGCCGGAACAGCCGACAACTCGCCGATCTCCGGGACCGCGACCCTGACCGACACCGCGGAGGGGCTTGCGGTCGACCTCCACATCGCCAACGCGCCGCCTGGACAGCACGGCTTGCATTTCCATGAGCACGGCAGCTGCGCCGACGGCGGCCAAGCGGCCGGCGGTCACTATAATCCGGGAGGGGCCAAGCACGGGTTGCTCCCGCGCGACGGCTTTGCGGGTGCCCATGCGGGGGATCTGGGCAACATGGAGATCGGCCTTGACGGGTCGGGCACGCTTGCGCTGACGCTGCCTGGATTAATCGTGACGGGTGATTACGGATACCCCGTCGTGGATCACGCGATCATCCTGCATGAAAAACCGGATGATTTCGGTCAACCCACCGGCAACGCCGGCGGACGCATCGCCTGCGGGGTGATTGAAGTCGCCAAGCCATAACGGGCGATTCAGGGCCGATGAGAACACGCTTCGCGTGGTGGGACGGACCACGCGCATGGGTCTGGCCTACCGCCGGAGATAGAGCGGCTCGTGGCCGACCTTCCACTTGATGCTGCAGCCCGTCGCGTGCTTCTGGTCCGGGTTGACGGGCGTGCCGGCCAGCACCGCGTCAATCGCCTCCCGAAGATCGCGGCCGGTGGTGGGTGTGCGGTTCCCGGGCCGGCTGCCGTCCAGCTGTCCGCGATAGACGAGCCGTCGGTCCTGGTCAAAGAGGAAAAAATCCGGCATCGCCACGGCGGTATACGCGGTGGCGACGTCTTGCGTCTCATCGTAGCAGAACGGAAACGTAAACCCTGCCTCCTCCGCCATGGCCTTTAGCTGCTCCGGCCGGTCGTCCGGATAGGCGGCGACGTCATTGGCACTGATCGCCACAAACCCCACGCGCCTGCCCGCATAGTCCCGCGCGAGGCGAGCCACTTCCTGTTTCACATGCTGCACGTAGGGACAGTGCCGGCAGAGCACCATGACCACCAGCGCCTGCTGATCGGCAAAGGTGGCCAACGAAACCGTCTGACCCGTCACGACATCCGGCAGGCGGAAGTCCGGCGCTTTCGACCCTAACGCGAGCATGCGGGACGGATCTGCGTTCGCTGTGGCCACCCCGAGCACCGTCGACCAACCGCCTGCCGCCAGGAGAATCCCGGCGACGCAGGCGATCGCCACCGCGGCGTTCCTGACGCGCGTCATGTCGTAGGTTCCCGTTGTTGCAACTTCACAAATCGCTTCACCGCCTCGTCAATCGTCTGCTGAACGGCCGGCTCTAACTCCGTAAACGACATCCCATGCTCCGTCATCTGCATGCGTCCTGAGAAGACGGACTGTTGCCACATTACCCGCACCGTGATCTGCACCGGCGTGAGGAACACCGGCAAGCCCAATCGAAAATCCAGCGCCGTTCCAGGGACATAGGATTCTTCGCAGACGAGCCGGGCGCCCTCCCGGCTGAAATCCCTCAAGGGGGACATATGCCAGGCCGTCTCGTTGGGACCCCGATAGCGCACGAGGAAATGCCGAATCACGCGGGGGCCGGCTTGCCGCCGTTCGGATTCGGATGCGCTCTTATCGACGGGAGGTTCGGTCTCAGCCATGGCAGCGGCGCCGCACGTCCTTTGCGTGTTGCTGAAGATGCCCTCGTTCATCATACGGCGGTCTGTTCGCCAGGTCAACTCACCCCACCACCTCTTTGAAACATGCCCACCAGCGGTGGGCCGCCGCCGACGTTGGTCGGCGGCGCTGCGCTGTTGCACAGCGCAGGCGCTCAAAGAGGTGGTGGGGTCAATCGCTGGATTCTTTCGACGGTGCCGCGGCCCGCCGGCGCTTCCACGACAGCCACCCGGCGAGTTCGCCGGCCCCCACACCACCCACCCCACCGCACCAGTTCAGCCAGACGTCAGACCACTCAAATAGCCGCTGCGGCAGGAGGCCCTGCACCAGCTCATCCGCCAGGCCAACCGCCAGCACGAGCACCAGGACCCTGACCAATGCGCGCCGCGGCTGCTCGCTGGCCCGTCGATACCAGGCGCCGAGGAGGCCCAGCCCCAGGTATTCAACGACATGGATGGCTTGAATGGAGAGGACGCGCCCCACGGTTTCCTTGAGGAACGCGTTCCAGCAAGGCAGGGCCGCCGGGAGAGTCGTCAACAGGACCGCCGCATACCCGAGGAACCACCGACGCCGGACCCGCTGGCGCTCCATCACCAACGGCTGCTTCCCTCACACGCTCTTGCGGAGGAGACACAAGCCGGCGGGGAGATGTTCTCTCGATGTCTTCGTGCGGCTTGGTTCGGAAACGGAGCCGGTGAAGGGCCGGAACCCCACCGGTTCCGGCACTTCGCTCGGCCTTGACGGCCTTCGCTTCGGAATCGAATCTCTGATTGTACAAAACGAAAGCCGGTGAAGGGAATCGAACCCCCAACCTGCTGTTTACGAAACAGCTGCTCTGCCATTGAGCTACACCGGCGCGAAAACAGTGGAAAGGCAAAAGTGGAAAGGTGAAAGTGAAAGGCAAAGACGAGGGACGAGTACCGCGACTGTGAACTTTACACTTTCCACTTTCCACCACGAGCCACGCTTTTTCTGGGAAAAAAGGCGCCGGGACCCAGACTTGCACTGGGGACGCCAGGCTTTTCAGGCCTGCGCTCTACTACCTGAGCTATCCCGGCACGAAGATGAACGTGGCATTATAGGCTCCGACGGGAAAGCGTGTCAATCAGGGGGCGCGGGCTGCGCCTCGTGGCCCCGCCAGCAACGCCAACGCCACGGCCGAGACTCCCAGCCCCGCATAGGCCCACACGGACAGCCACAACCCTTGGCCGATGGTGATCGCCACCAGCAGCGTCTGGGTGTTCGCCGTCAGCAGCTTCCAACAGGCAACGCCGGCCACCGCCAAGCCCACGACCCCCGCCGCCAGGCATGTCACTCGCACGCGGCACGCAGCGGTCACCACCAGCCCAAGGAGGACCGCGAGCCCGGGAATGACGTAGACCGCGTAGCTCTTCGCGCCTAACTGCCGCTCGCTCGTCAGCATCTCCGCCAACGCCAGGACAATCTGCGAATCTTGCCGGTTGGCTAGCAACGGGACGTCGAAGCCGCTCACCTGACGGGGGAGGGTGTTGAGGTCGGGCAGTTGGCCGGTAACGGTTTCCGCGCCGCGCTTCACCTTCACCACCACACGACCCAATCCCTTCGTCAAGGTGTCAGCAACCCCTTCGAGCGGCGTTCCCTGGGTGACGCGATCCAGCGGGGCTGCGAGCTCGCGGTATTTGACGTCCAGCGTGGCCCACGGAAGGAAAAATCCCACGACCGCCCCCGCCATGCTGCACCAGACTGCGAGTACCCCCACGATTCGGCCAAGCCTCCGCATCACGTCCCCTTCTGTTGTGGGCCTGAACGCGCCAGCGACAGACGCAACCACTCCATGACGTCTCGCCGACTCACCGTGCCCACGAGCCGCCCGTCATCGACGACCAACAGCCGTGCCGCTGGCGTGTTCCCCATCCTCGCCGTCGCCGTCAAGAGGTCATCGGAGGGACGCACCACGTACGGGCTGAGGTCCTGGGCCATCACCTCGCGCACGGCAGTGGCAGGCCAGCGCGAGGGGTCAACGGCCTTGACGGCGTCGGCGGCGACAAACCCCTGCAACCGGCCGTCGTCTTCCACCGGGAATCCCTCGCTGCGATAGCGGAGCACATAGTCATCCACCAGCTGCCGCAGCGACAACGCGCCGGGCACGGTGACGACGTTGGTGGTCATCACGGCGGACACGGGCACCCCTGCTAAGGTTCGGCGCATGACGACATCCTGATAACTGGCCTGCGCCGCATCCCGCAGGTAAAACCCGAGCAGGATGGACCACACCCCGTTCACCCAGCGTCCTTGGACCAGTGAGACCCCGCCGAGCACCAAGAGGGCGATCCCCAGGCCGCTCCCGCAGACGCTGGCCACGCGGGTGGCCTTGCGCAGATCCCCCCACCACCCCCACAGCGCGGCCCGCAGGATGCGCCCACCGTCCAAGGGAAAGCCCGGCAGCAGGTTGAAGAGCACGATCATGGTATTGACCATCCAGAGGTAGTGGACGATAGCCAGCCCGATCAGTTGGGCGTCGGTATGGGTGGGAAGATGCTGCGACGCCCAGAAACACAGGGCGGCAATCGCGATACTCACCAGCGGTCCTGCCAGCGCCACCTTGAGCTCCACGAAGGGGTGCTTGGGATCATGGGCGATCTGCGCCACCCCGCCGAAGAGGAACAGCGTCACGCATTTGACGGGAATCCCGTGGGCCTTGGCCACCACGGCATGGCCCAGTTCATGCAGCAGCACGCAGACAAACAACAGCACCGCCGCCAACAGCCCCAGGAGCCAGTACGTTTCCACGGACGCACCCCGGAGCACGTCGGGAAAGTAGCCGGTGGCCGACGTCCAGGTCACCAGGGCGAGAATCACAAACCAGCTGGGGTCAAGTTGGATGGGGATGCCCGCAATGCGACCCAGATCAACACGAGAGGACATCGCGTCTCCTTGTCTCCTGCCGTTTCCACGACACATCAGCGGCGGCTCCGCCACGCGGTATGAGGCCTGAAGCGGTGGCCCTGTGACGTCCCGCCAAGACCTGTTCTGGAACATCGCCTCTACAGGCGCCTCACCGCACGACACCGTCATACACTACCACAGACGGAGGTGGTTTGACATCCCTCAAGCCCGTACCTTATGATATATAATATATAGGTGCTGGGCGGGTCGTGTGGAGGTCACTTCCAATGCGAGGCGCCACACGAACACCGCTTGCGTGGAGACGGGACGTTGAGCGCTTTGGAGGAAGACGATGCGCATCTCCTGGGCCGCCGTGGTTGGGGTGATCCTCCTAGTGGCGATGGTGAGCTACTCCATCGCCGAGGAAATCACGTTGAACACCTTCTACCCCTCCCCACGTGGGGTCTACAATGAACTGCTCGCGAATGTCTACCGTGATCTTGGAGATCCCGCCAATCGGTTCCTCGATCCCACCGGCACCAGCCAACTCCAGGACCTCCAACTCTTTGGGACGGTGACCCTCGGGGGCAAGACCATCGGCACCTGGGCGGAGGCGCTGCCCTCAGGCGCGGTGCTGCTGCAGGATACGCTGCCTTGTCCTGGGGGATATACAGCGCTCGGCGGTGGAGATCTGGGACGGTTTCCGGTCATCGCCGCCACGGCAGGAGGGACGGGAGGGTCGCTTACCACCGATCAACCCGATGCCTTGACCGCTGGCGCCGCTGGCGCCACGTCGGTCGCCTCACCGACACACACCCATACCTTTTTGCCACCCTTCCGAAACTTCGTGTTTTGTCGGCGGGATTGATGCGCGCGTTCCTCAGGAGGTTGCTTCACGCCCCAGTGGCTGTCCGTCGCCTCGCCGCAGCCGGATCCCGCCTGCACATGCCCTGGGCTCCGTTGGGAAGTGTCCTGGTCCTGTGTGTGCTGCTCATCAGCTTCCACGCCTCCATCGCTGAGGAGATCACCATGAACACCTTCTATCCGTCCCCCCGGGCGGCCTACAATGAATTGTTAGCCGCGGTGTTTCGAGACCTCGGCAACCCCGCCAATCGGTTCCTCGATCCCACCGGCACCAGCCAACTCCAGAACCTCCAACTCTTTGGGACGGCGACCCTCGATGGAAAAACCATCAGTACCTGGGCGGAGGTGCTGCCCTCCGGCGCGGTGCTGCTGCAGGATACGCTGCCTTGTCCTGGGGGATATACCCAGCTTGCGGATGTCGATCGAAGCCCCCGCATTGCCGCAAGCCCAGGCGGAACCGGCGGGACGACCCTCAGCGATCCGCCTGATACGTTTACCTTGGTCGCGAGCGGCGCAGGCAAGAAGGGTGCTCCGGGAGAAGCGGCGTCATCCGACCATGCCCATGAGATGATTGCTCCGTTCCGGGCGTTTGTGTTTTGCCGGCGGAATTGAGGCGTGGATGCTCACCCCGTTGCACGCAAGCGCGCGGCATGTCCTCGGGCTGGTGAGCTTCTCCCTCGTCTTCCTTGCTCTGTTCTTCACGACCACGGGTGTCGCGCTTGGGGCGACCAACCCAGGCTCCCAATACGGGACGAGTGACTCCCGGGTGAGCAACCCGCCTGTTGCCCAAACAGAGCTCGAGATCATCCGCCAACTGGAGGATATTGACCGGTCGGTCGATGATGTCATTGTGGAATGCTATGAGCAACGCGTGACCAAAGAAGATGCAAAACGAAAAATCATGCAGCGAGTGAATGCCTGGTTGGATCTGTATGCCAAGCTCGCCAAGGGCCGGATGGCTCGCGTCCTCCGAGTGCCCGAATTAGAATTTTTTAATCGTGTGAATCGCGACCGGGAGCCGTTTCTTCAACGCTATGGCGACTACCTCTTGGGCGACACAGAGGCATTGAACCCCGGTGAGCGCATTCTGGTAGAGCGGCTCATCGACAGCGTCGAGCTCTACGGCCCGGAGGCTTCCGCCGTGGACTCTCAGCGCCCCCTCCCAGCCCCACCAAGCCGGTGAGTAGACGTCAGCCGCACACCCTCCAGGACCTCACCCTGTGAGCGCCACCCGACCGCCCCGTGGCTTACCGCTCAGACGAGCCATCATTCTCTCGGTCCTGTTGTCCGCTGGCTCGGGGATTGCGTATGAAATCCTGGCGGCGACAACCCTCACCGACCTGCTAGGATCCTCCGTCTACTACTTCTCGCTCGTGATTGGGATTTATCTCGCTGCCCTTGGCATCGGCGGATGGCTGTCTAGCTGGATCACCCGCGCGCTCTTCGCACGCTTGATCCTCATTGAGCTGGCGCTGGCCGCGTTAGGCGGCGGGCTGGCCTTTCTGATTGTGAGCAGTCACCTCATCATCTATGGGACTTTCGAAGCGATCAGATTGCCGTATGGCGCGCTCGGTGCGGAATGGCTCTTCATCAGCTTCTCGCTGCTGCTGGTGGCGGGAACTGGGACGCTGGTTGGCTTGGAACTCCCGCTGTTCTCACGGATGCTGGCTGCCACCGAAGACCTGAAGGGCGCACTCGGCAAAGCGTTCTTTTGGGACTACGTCGGGGGGCTGCTCATTTCGGTCAGCCTCCCGTTGGTGTTCCTGCCGAACTTCGGCCTGCTTCGGACCGCCTTTTTGATGGGGCTGCTGAATGCCACCGCGGCGTTACTGCTGTGCCTCGCGCTGGGCGTCCGACATCGAATCCGCCCCGCTCTCACCGTCGGCTTGATCGTGGTGCTGGCCCTTAACATCACCGGCGTGGCGATGGCGCATCGTCTGGAGCGACTCCTGGAGCAGACGCGGTACGAATCCCAGGAGCAAGAAACACTGCTGGTCCTGCGCCGCTCTCCGTATCAGAAGATTGTCTTGACGGAGGCGGCCGGCCACGTCCTCAAGCTCTATTTAAACGGCCAGGAGCAATTCGCCTCGGGCCCATCAGAGCAATGGTACCACGAGGCGCTCGTGCATCCCGCGATGGTGCTGTCGGGGCAGCATCAGACCGTCCTCATTCTGGGGGGAGGTGATGGGCTCGCCCTGCGGGAGGTTCTGAAGTATCCCGAGGTGCAGCAGGTCACCCTTGTGGATATCGATCGGGCGGTGGTGGAGCTGGCGACGGAATGGCCCGCCCTGCGGGCCCTCAATCACGACAGCTTCCGCGATCGCCGCGTGACCGTCGTGACCGATGATGCGGTTCGGTTTGTGAGACGGGCTCAGGGGCAGCAGCTGTACGACGTGATCATTGTCGACTTCCCGGATCCGACCGATGACAATCTGGCGCGTCTGTATGCGAAAGAGTTCTATGGCTTGCTGCGGCACCTCCTCGATCCAGAGGGGGTGGTGGCCATTCAAAGCTCCGCGTTTCTGACCTTTTACCATCGGACCATCGTGACGACCGTGAGAGCGGCTGGGTTTCCCACGGTCCTTGCCTATTGTCCTCAGGGCGCTTCAGGGGCCGTGACGCTGGGCAGTCTGCGACAGGATCTTGTCACCAGGCTTGAGCGGCTGGCGGTGCCGGTTCCGACCGCTTGGCTGCATACCCGCCGTGACCTCGCCCGGCTGATCGTGTACGGCACAGTCCGTCCCTATCAGTGGGCTGGGGTTGACGCCACGTCGCTGCTGTGGCCGACGATTCTCAGAAATCCGGATCGCTTCTCCCTGTGGCGGCATTACCTACAACCCCGCCTACGACGCTGGTGGCGCAGCCGCCAGGAACCTCCCGTGTTGCAGTACGGGAGTCTGTCATGAGCTACCAACAGCACACACACCGCGGCGTCCCGTCGACGTGGCGAGGCCATCCTGCTGTGGCGCGTCTCCCTTGTGAGACGGCTGTGCTGCCATGAACCTCCCACGGTGGCTCACAGCCAATCTCCTCAGCGGGGCACTGGTCTTGCTGGCCTATCCGCCGCTGAACGTGTATTGGCTCGGCTTTGTCTGCTTCGCTCCACACCTGGTCTTCCTCGCTCAGGAATCCCATCCAAAGCGTCTAGCCCTTGGCGTGTGGCTGTTTCAGAGTATCCTCTTGGTGGGTCGCGGCTATTATTTTTTCGAACCGATCTTCTATTGCGCCAATCTCTTGCTCGTTGCCGGCCTGATCCCCGTAACGCTCATGGCCCAGGCCTTCATGGCTCGCGTTCGGCAGAGGAGCGCTCGGGTGTGCGGCTTGGTTGCGGTGATCGCGGGCTGTTATCTCGGCTTCGAATGGTTCCAGGCTCAGTTCAGCTTCCTGCCACTTGTCGCGGGAGCCAGCGGTGCCAGCCTGGGGCACAGCCCATTCGTGGGACTGGCCCGCTTCGGAGGCCTTAGGGGTCTGTCTCTCTTTGTCGTGATGATCAATGCGATCTGCGCTTGGGGATGGCTGGCATCCCATCAGGACAAGACAAAGCGGGCCGGTGGGAGAATCTCTCAGAAACTGCTAGCTGCCGGAGGCTTGAATGGGGCCGTACTCGGCGCTGGGCTGTTGCTTTCCCAGCACGTCGTGGTCCAGCAGCGAGCCGCATACCTGAAGAAGCCTCACGCGGTGACGATTGCGGCAGTGAGTGTGAGTCGGCAGTTCGCGAAGGACACTCAGTTTTTTTGGGATTCTGATACCTCTCAAGCGCTCATCGATGTGGTCTCCCGCGATGTCGGCAGCCTGAAGGAGGCCCTCCATCAGCATCCCGGCAAACCGGATCTCATCATCTTTCCGGAAGACATGATTGATATTGAATTCTGGGGGCGCAGCGACCCGCAAGCCCGCGAGCGCTTCACGATCACCAATGCCGGCCCGCTCATTGCGCTGTACCGAACCGTGTCCCAGGAACTCCACGCCTCCCTCTTGTTCGTCTTGACCACGCTCGAACAGGCCGGCCGGTTCAACAGCGCCCTGCTATTGGATCCCTCCGGATCCCTGGTCACCGTGTCCCACAAGCGCGACCTCGCCATCGCCCTGGAATATTGGCCCTTCGGCCGCTTCCACCCCTGGTATATCGATTGGCGGATGGACGAGGAGGCCCGCGTTGAGTCCCCCATTTACAATCCCGCGTATCAGTATCTTCCGGGCGATTCCATCGGCCTGTTCCACCTCACGCAGGGAGCGACGTTCGGGGCGCCGATCTGCATTGAAATCCACTACCCGGACCATGTCCGAGCGGCTGGACGGCAGGGGGCCCAGTTCTTATCCAATACGTCGAGCAACATGTCGATGGAGTATGGCCTGCGGACCTACCTCGAGCTCACCCTGAATCTCCGACGCATTGAAGCGGTGTGGCTGCACCTGCCCATCATCTTCTGTGGACGGCGCGACTACGCGGGCATGGTCTTTCCGGATGGCCACGCCGACTTCCTTGGGCTCGACGAAACGGAGCCGTTTCGCATCTACTATGGCAGCGTCCGCTTCTAGCCGGATCTGATGTCCCAGCATCGACGCCCGCATCTTCAGGTCCTGGTTGATTTTTACCACTGCGCGGTCGGTCCCCAAGCCCTCCAGCACTCCACCGGGATTCGGCACACGCTTCGGGAGGCGATTCAGAAAAGCGGCATGCGGATCGTTGACAGCCTGTTTCACCGCTTTGCGGGCCAGGGCCAGGGCGTGACAGGCGTGTTCATTGTCGCGGAATCTCACCTGATTGTGCACACCTGGCCTGAGCATCGCTTTCTGACGCTGGATATCTTCTTCTGCAATGCCACAGGCTCAAACGAACGGAAGGCCCAGCACGCGGTTCGGTGGCTGGTGGCGCACTATCGTCCCCGCTGGATCACCACCAGACGGATCCGGCACACCCAAGGGACTCGCACGCACTCCCCAGGACCGCGCCACCCCCCGACGTTGCGGCGCGCACGGCCACGGGCGTCAGCGGTCAGAGATTGACCGCTGAACGCGCCTTGAGCCAGTACGTTTCCACGGACGCACCCCGGAGCACGTCGGGAAAGTAGCCGGTGGCCGACGTCAAGGCCACCAGCACCAGGATGAAGAACCGCTCGTCTCCAATGAAGTCGATGTCGAACACCCGACCCAGGGCGAACTCACGCGCCATCACATCCCCCGCAGACCGTCCCAGAGCAACTTCATCCCCATCACGCCCAGCATCACCAAGACGAACCGCTTGAAGCCGACGGGCGAGACCCGCCGCACCAGCCGCTGGCCGAGCCAGGCGCCGCAGAACGCCACCCCGATCAGCACCACCATCACCGGCATCAGGGAGGGCGGAATGAACTGCTGGGTCACGTAGACCGGCAGCCGCGTCGCATCCACCACGAGGGCGATGAGCGCGGAGGTGCCGAGGTAGGATTCCTTCGGCAGGCCGAACGCCAAGAGGCACACGGACCGAACGGCGCCGCCGGTTCCAATCAGCCCCGCGATGCCGCCGGAGACCATCCCGCCGATAGCGAGCGTCGCCGGCCTGTCGGGCACCCGCGCGGCGGTCACGCCCAGCGTTTCCAACAGCGCATAGAGCACGAGGAAGCCGCCCAGCAGGATCCGCATCTGATGAGCGGGCAACCAGGCCGCCGCCTGCGCGCCGACGAAGGACAACGCCACCGCGGGAATCCCGAATTGCGCCGCCACCCGCCACTGAATGTGGCGCCCGAAGAAGCACAGGCGCGAGGCGTTGCCGAACAAGTGAAAGCCCGCGACCACCGCCACGGCCGTCTTGATGGGCATAAAGAAGCTGGCGATAGGCGTGAGGATGGTCGCCGCGCCGAAGCCGGCCATCGTCCCGATGACCTCAGCGGCGAAGGCGCACACCAGAAACACCCCGAGCGTCTCGATTCCCATTAGCGCACCGTCATGCTTAGAACTGGTTTCATCAATGCCTTGTGTCGGTGATTACGGTGATGTTCAAAAGATGATTACGGTGCTTGTCGTCGAGTTCTCATCACTGTCATCAGGTATGTGAATCACTGTAATCCCTCCCAGGGTTTATGAAATGGGCTCTAGTGAGTCTGACGGGCTTTCAGCCAGCGGCAGCATGTGCAGACGTCGGACGACGGCGGGAGGGGATCGGCGGACACCCGGCGGGCGGCTCGAAACACCTCGTAGGCCGCGGCGGGGTCGGTGGCAACCTCATGGATGGCAATCCCGAACGGAAAGCCGTCATGGAGGGCGCCGTCGAGCGGGTCGTAGTAGATCACATACGCCGTCTTGCGGTAGGTCTCAAAATACCCCTTGAGCACCCGATCCATGCCGGAGGGCAGCGATGGGAACGGCCCGCGCGGCCGCTCAATGCGCTTGTTGAGGTGCAGCCAGAAACACCGCGGGCACTCCAGATAGAGCTTGAGGGTGGACGCCGATAGGCTCACCCGGCCAGCCTTCAACTCGTCGGATGCGGAGACCGATGGGCTTCGAGACATACCACGCCGTTTGGACCAACGACCGCGCGGTGAGGCGTCTGGGCCGGTAACTCCAACCGGTCCCCTGGACGCATCACGATCTGTCGTTCGGTCGACTTCCCGGCCCGCCGGGCATGACCCAAGCCGGAGCGGGCAAGGATCACCGTGATGCTGCCATCCACGACGTAGAGCACTTTTTGATACGGGTGCTCGTGGACGCGATAGACCGCGCCGGGAGCATTGGACCATTGTTCAGGCTGCAGCCCTTCCTGCGTGAGCTGTTCCCACAGGGCGGCTGCCGTCACTGGCTTGGCCGGCTTCATGCACACAGGTATTGTACGGCACAACACGCGCGGAGAGAAGGCCTAACAAAAAAACACGGCGGACGTGTCCGCCGTGTCCGGTCGTCGAAGAATGGAACGAAGCCAATGAAGCCGAAAAGGCGCCAAAGCGCCCTCAGAAAGCTTCGGCAGCTAAAGCCACCGTATCGCTAAGGCTGCAGACCCTGCGGCGCCTCTATGGAGCGATCGCCCCATGCGCTTCTCCAGCGCTCGCCCGCTGCGGCCGGTGCGACGTAGGCCCTCAGCTTTGCGGCCCCGCCTTTCGGCGCCCGCCAACGTGCCCGGCGAGTCCACCACGTCGAGTAGTGGAGGTGTGCCTTTATCGGCTTCATCTTCGAGCATACCCGATGCGGACGCGGGGCGTCAACCCCACCACCTGTCGCGTCGCTAATAGCGACCTTCGGCTTACCGCCGAAGGTGCCGCGGTGCGGCACAGCGACAGGTGGTGGGGCCAAGAGACGCTCAGGCCCCGCCGCGGACGAGCTGCCTGATCCGTTCAACGCTGCGCTCAAGCTCTGGCGTGGAGAGCCGCCCCTCCCGATAGGCCGCGCACAGCGCCTCGAACACCTCCCGCTGGGCGGATGGGCTGTGGCACACTAGCAGGACGTCGTGTCCTGCCGCCACCGCCCGGATGGCGGCCTCACCGATCGGACACAAGTTCTGCAGCGCCCCCATTTCCAGATCGTCGGTCACCACAAGTCCCTGGAAGCCCAGTTCTCCCCGAAGGAGCTCCCTGATGAGCCGCGAGGAAAACGTCGCCGGAAGAGCCGGACGGCCCTCAAGCTCGGGATAGCAGACATGCGAAGACATGACCGCCTTCACGCCCACGCGGATCGCCTCGAGAAACGGCGGGAGATGGGCCTGGCGCATGGCCGCCCAGTCCAGTCCGACGGTGGGCAGCTGCTTGTGCGGATCCTTCGGCACAGCCCCAAGGCCGGGAAAATGCTTCGCGCAGGCCGCCACGCCAGCCGCCTGCATCCCCTGAATCCTCGCGGCGGCCAGCGCCGCGACACGGGCCGGGTCGCTACCGTAGGAGCGGTCCCCAACCACGGGGTCCGCTCCTTCCACCAGCACGTCCACGCAGGGAGCGAGATTGACGTGCACACCCCAGGCTCGCAGCTCGCGCGCTTCCACGTCACCTTGGCGACGGGCCTCTTCGGGTTTTTGGGTGGTGCCTTGGATGCGGTTGGCGGGAAAGCGGGTGACCCCCGAGGAGAACCGGACAATCCGCCCCCCTTCATGGTCGACCGCCACCAGGAGGTCCGACCCCCGTGCATCCTTGAGCTGCGCCATGAGCGCGCGAAACTGCTCCGGAGCAGTGAAATTCCGCTCGAAGGCAATGAAGCCCCCGGCGTGCATCGCCTCGAGATGCGCCGCTACGTCGGCTGTCAGCGACGTCACGGAAATTCCCACGACGAGCTGACGGCCGACCAGCGTCTCAAGGGATGGCGGTGTCATGCGTCCCATGTTCCGCTGATTGTAGCACGTTAGGGCGTGGTGCGGGGCTGGCCCCGTACCATTTTCCTGCACGCCCGGCCCTATTGCTGCGATTATCTGCGGCACAACTGTCCGCCTGCTGGAACCCTCCCGCGCGGGAAAATTGGGACGGGGCTGGTTGCACGACACGGGCGGCCGTGTTATTCTGATAATTCAGTATGCCACTCGCCGCGCTGTACCGCACCCTTCCGACGGAGCAACCGAACCCACGCAGCCGCTCCCTGGATCGCCTCACCCCCGCGCAAATCCTGCGCCTGATGAACCGCGAAGACGCCAACGTCCCGCGCGCGGTCGCCGCGGCGATCCCTTCCATCAACGCCGCCGTGTCGCTGATCGTCACGTCGCTGCGGACCGGCGGGCGGCTGGTGTTCCTTGGCGCCGGCACGAGCGGACGCCTCGGGGTCCTGGAAGCGGCGGAGTGCCCGCCGACGTTCAACACCCCGCCGACGCTGGTGCAGGCCATCATCGCGGGCGGCCGACGCGCGGTGTTCCGGTCGCAGGAAGGCGCGGAAGACGACGCGTCCGCAGCGCGCCGGGTGGTGCGGCAGCGCGTGCGGGCCAAAGATGTGGTCGTGGGCATTGCGGCCAGCGGAGTCACGCCGTTTGTGGCCGCCGGCTTGCGCACGGCGAAAACCGCCGGTGCCTCGACGGTGTTGGTCACCGGCCACTCCAGCGGGGAGGCCGGCTCCCACGCCGACGTGCTCATCACGCCTCGCGTCGGACCGGAGCTGCTGACCGGATCCACGCGCCTCAAGGCGGGAACCGCCACGAAACTCATCCTCAACATGCTCACCGTCGCGAGCATGGTGCAGCTCGGCAAGGTCTACGGCAACTGGATGGTGGACGTCCGTCCAACGTCACGCAAGCTCACCGACCGGGCCGTGCGCATCATTCAATCGGCGGCGCGGGTCTCTCAACAGGACGCCCGACGGGCGCTTCGCGCAAGCCGCGGCCAGGTGAAACTGGCGATTGTCATGGCAGTCCGCAGGGCCGACGCCCGCACGGCCCGACGGCTCTTGGCCGCCCATCACGGACACCTCCGGCCCATCCTCCACGGATGACCCTGGCCTTAGGACTCATGTCGGGCACCTCCTGCGATGGCATCACCGCTGCGCTGGCGGACTTCCACGGATCTTCGTGCCGCGTCCTTGCGCATCACACGTATCCGTACACGGTGTCGGTCGCGGCGCGGCTCCGCCAGGCACAGGCCGCACGCACCCCGGAGATCGCCAGGCTGAACGTCCTCCTCGGAGAACGCTTCGCCGCCGCGGCCTGTGATCTGTTGCGTCGCAGTCGCGTCGCAGCGAGCAGGGTCGCCGTCATCGGTTCCCACGGGCATACGGTCTATCACGGCCCCTACGACCCGGTCCCCTGCACCCTGCAGATCGGCGAGCCCGCCATCATCGCCCAGCGCACCGGCATTCCCGTCGTCGCCGATTTCCGTCAGCGGGACCTTGCCGCCGGCGGCCAAGGCGCGCCGCTGGTGCCGTGTTTCGACCGCGACCGGTTCGGCCGCGGCAGGTCCCGGGCGCTGCAAAACATCGGCGGCATCGCGAATGTGGCGGTGGTCGGACGCGGCATCAAGCCCCTGGCTTTCGACACCGGTCCCGGCAACTGCTGGATGGACGCTCTGGCCCGCCGCATCAGCCGGGGCCGGCGTCAGTTTGACCCGTCGGGGCGGTTGGCCAAGTCAGGCCGTGTGGATGACGACGCGGTCCGCCGCCTGTGGGCCCATCCGTATTTCCGGCTGCCGCCTCCCAAATCCACCGGCCCCGAAGCCTTTCATGAGCGGGCGCTGCGGCAGCTCCTCGGCCGCAGGCTGTGGGGGCGCCCCGTGGACGCGCTGGCCACCGTCACCTTCTTCACGGCCTTCAGCGTGGCTGAAAGTTACCGTCGCTTCATCCCCGTGCCGCCGCGCGAAGTCATCGTCAGCGGCGGCGGCGTTCGAAACCGCACCCTCATGACACATCTCAGCGCGCTCCTTGCGCCCGTACCGGTCCGTTCCATCGAACGGTACGGTATTCCGAGCCAGGCCAAGGAACCCGTCGCCTTCGCGTATCTGGCCCTCCGCGCCATCCGCGGCCAGCCCAATCATCTGCCGACGACCACGGGGGCGCGAACCGCGTGCGTGCTCGGCGCCCTCACGCCGGCCGACCGCTGATGCCGTGGGTCGACTGGGCGATTGTGGGAGTCTTCTGCGCCATCAGCATGCTCATCGGAGTCCTCTCCCGTCGTGCGTCCGGCAAGAGCCTGGAGGCCTACTTCGTCTCCAATCGGACTCTGGGCTGGTGGTTGGCCGGCACGTCCATCGCCGCCACCGCCTTTTCGTCCGATACCCCGCTGCTGATCACGGGGATGGTCCGGCGGCGAGGGATCTGGGGGGTATGGGAGGTGTGGGCGCTGGGCATCAGCACCATGCTGACGGTCTTCGTCTTCGCCAAACTCTGGAAGCGGGCGAACGTGATGACCGAAGTGGAGCTGGTGGAGCGGCGCTACAGCGGCAAGGCCGCCTCGTTCCTGCGCGGATTTAAAGCGGTGTACTGGGGCGTGCTCTACAACTGCTACATCATGGGGGTCTGGCCGATTACCGGCATGGCGAAGGTCCTCCAGGAGACCACCGGGTTCGGCCGCGAGCGCGCCATTATCGGCTGCGTCGTGCTCGGGACCTGCTACACGTCGCTGTCCGGTCTCTGGGGTGTCGTGCTGACGGATGCCTTTCAGTTCATCTGGGCGATGGTGGGCGCCGTCATCCTTGCCGTCTATGCGGTCCGGGCCGTCGGCGGGCTGACGGCGCTCTCCCACCAACTCCAGCACACCTCGGCCTTGGCGGTGATCCCGCCGTTCTCCACCGACGCCGGCGGAAGCTGGCTCACCTCCCCCTTCGGCTGGTTTCTTGGGCTGGTGCTGGTGCAGTGGTGGGCGTGGAAGAACACCGATGGCGGTGGTGTGGTCGTCCAGCGGCTGGTCTCCTGCAAAGATGAGCGGCACGCCATGCTCTCGGTCCTGTGGTACAACATCGCCCACTACTGCCTGCGGTCCTGGCCGTGGATCCTCACCGCCTTAGCGTCGCTCCTCCTGATCCCGGACCACCAGCTGCTCAGCACCGTCGCCGGTCAGACGTTTATCGACCATGAACGCGCCTATCCTCGGCTGATCACGATGCTGCTGCCCGTCGGGCTCCGCGGCATCCTCGTGGCGTCGTTTTTCGCCGCGTTCCTGTCCACCCTCAGCACCCAGCTGAACTGGGGCGCCTCGTATCTGGTCAACGACGGCTACAGGCGGTTCGTGAACCGCCACGCCTCCGAACGCCACTACGTGCGGGTGGCGCGGCTGCTGCCCTTTGTCTTGGCGTTGGGCGCGATGGGGATTGCCTTCGGAAACCAAAGCATCGGCGCGTCCTTCACGTGGATCCTCAATGTGACGGCGGGGATTGGGCCGGTGTATCTGCTGCGTTGGTTCTGGTGGCGGGTCAACCCGTGGAGTGAAATCTCCGCGATGGTCGTCAGCATCCCCATCCTGTTGGCCCGGCCGCACGTCGTGGCCTGGCTGGGGCTGCCCCACGGGCTCCTCGTGGATCTGCTCTTCATGGTGTGTGCCACGGCGGCGGTCTGGGTCCCCGTGACGTATCTGACGCCCGCCGTCGACCGCGGCACCCTGAAGCAGTTCTATGCGACGGTGCGGCCGCCGGGGTTCTGGAAGCCGGTCGCGGTGGCGGGCCGGGCCGTCGACTCCTGGCGCCCAAGCCTCATCCAGTGGGGCCTTGGCACCGTCGCGCTGTTGGCCACCACCATCGGCCCGCTCCAATGGATGCTGGGAGAGGTGCGCTGGGGCGTGGGCTGGAGCGCGCTCGCCGTTACGGCGTGGAGCGGAGTCCTGCTGTCTGTGGCGCGTCATCCCACCACCTATCGCGTCGCCAATGGCGACCTCGGCCCGAAGGGCCGAGAGCCGCGCAGTTCGCTCCGACAATAGGTGGGGGGATCAGCGGCGCGTGGATGCGCCCGAGGCGGGAGTGCCCCACCGCACCAGCAGAATCGAAAGCTCGTAGAGCAGGACCAGCGGGACCGTAAACAGCACGAGGCTGACCGCATCGGTGGTCGGCGTGACGACCGCCGCCGCCACGAGCATGACCAAGAACGCCCACCGGCGCTGCGCCCGCAGCATGGCGACGGTCACGAGCCCCATCCGGGCCAGCAGCACGACCGCCAGCGGCAGCTCAAACACCAGCCCGCAGCTCAGCATGACCCCCAACACAAATCCGAGATACCGGTTGATGGAGATCACCGGCTCCAGGGTCGACCGTCCAATCCCCAGCAAGACATGGAGGAACACCGGCAGGCACAGCCAGTAGGCAAACGCGACCCCGAGGGCGAAACAGGCGCTCCCGCCCCACACAAAGGCGACGCCATACCGCCGTTCCCGCGTAGTGAGGCCCGCGCGGACGAACGCCCAGACCTGCGCCAGGACCACGGGCAGCGTGACGACGACCCCGAAGGTCAGCGCCACTTTGACGTACGCGACCAACGCGTCCGTGGGGCCGAAGAATGCCAGGCGAGGCAGCAGGTCACCAGCAGGACGCTTGAGCCAGCCGATCAGCCGCTCCGCCAGCCAAAACCCCGCCCCGGTGGCCACGATCACCCACGCGAGGCAGATCCCAAGACGCCGGCGAAGTTCCTCGAGATGATCGGCGAAGGTCAGCTGAGGCGATTCGACGTCGCTGGCGTAAAGGAGGTCTCCAGTGAGACGAGAGTTCATCTGCTCGGCTGGGCCGCGAGACAGCGTCACCGCCCGCGGGCGTTGCGTGGTTAGGGGGACGGCGTCGGCCTGGTCTGGTCGGTGGTTGGGGGTTGCTTGGGCCGGTTGAAATCCCCGTAGGCCCACCCTAAGAGGATCAGCGCCCCAAAGAGCGCTCCCAACGCAATCACAATGGCCGTCAATTCATCCATGAGACATTCATCCCACCACCTATGTTTCGGCCAAAGGCCGAAGAGTCCGCCTTTGGCGGACAGCACAGGTGGTGGGATCATTGTAACACGTGAGGCAAGGACTTTCGAGCCGTGCGTCGCTCGACTCGCATCGCTCGTACCAGGGAACGAAGCGCGGTGTCCAACTCGGGATACTGGAACGGGTAGCCCGCCGCTTGCAGGCGGGTTGGGATGGCCCGGGTGCTGGCGAGCAAGGCTTCGTCAGCCAACTCTCCCAGCGCCCACCGCAGCACAAATGCGGGGACCGGACAGACGGTGGGGCGGCGGAGCACGCGGCCCAACGCCCTCGTAAACTCGCGATTCGTCACCGGCATGGGCGCCACCAAATTCACCGGGCCGCGGAGGGTCTCGTGCGTCAGCGCATAGCCGATGCCTCCCAGCACGTCGTCTAGCGCGATCCAACTCATATACTGACGGCCCGACCCCAGCCGCCCGCCGACGCCCAGCGTGAAGGGCGGCAGCATCAATGCCAGCGCCCCGCCCAACGGACCGAGCACCACCCCGAGCCGCACATGCACGACGCGGATCCCCCGCTGCACGGCTGGCTGCGCCGCCGCTTCCCACTCGCGGCACACCTCGGCCAGAAACCCGGAACCAGGCGGACTGTCCTCATCCAAGCGTTCTTCCCCGCGGTCGCCGTAATAGCCGATGGCTGAGGCGCACACGATCACTCGCGGAGGCCGGGAGAGGTTAGCGAGGGCGCGGCACAACAGATGGGTGCCGCTGACTCGGCTCTCCCGGATCTTGGCCTTCTTGTCCGCCGTCCATTTCCCTGTCGCAAGGCCCTCGCCCGCCAGATGGACGACCCCCTCCAGCCCTTCCAGCTTATCGACGTCGATCTCACCCTTGAGCGGGTCCCACCGGATTGCCATGCTGTTGGCCGACGGCCGCCTCCGGACAAGACACGTGAGCTGGTGGCCACTGGTGGAGAGAAACGGCACAAGCGCGGACCCGATGAACCCGGATGAGCCGCTCACCAGCACACGCATCAGAGGTTTTTGAGGATCCACACGGTGCCCAAGACCAGCCCCGACAGCGAGGTCACGACGACCAGAATCCGATAGATGCGCTGGCCGGTTTGGTTCGCCCGTCGGTAGAAACGGCCCACGACGTAGCCGTAGCCGCTCATGGTCGCCGCGCATCCCAGGCTGAAGAGGCCGATGTAGACATACGCCAGCCAGGTGGTGTGCATCAGGGTGATCGGGAGCAAGACGAACACTTCCGCTGTCCCGGAGGCCCCATGCACCATTCCCACCAAGGTGGGCGCAAACCGGTGCACGTGTTCGCGGCCGGGTTGATGGGTGTGGAGATGCGTGTGCTGGGTGACGCGGTGCGCGTGCCGGTGCGCGTGCCGGCGCTCCTGGACCAGCAGCAGCAGCCGCCAGACGCCTAAGGCGATGAGAGTGACGCCCACCGCCAACTCGGCATACCGCTCAAACGCCGGATCGAATTTCAAATGGAGGACCAGGATCAGCGACCCGAGGACCAGCACCATGAGGGCATGGCCTAAGGCCCATCGGAACCCGAACCACGCGCTTTTCACCGGATCAGGCTCGAGCGAAATGAAATGCGTCACGGCCGCCACATGGTCGCGGGCAAAC